>Ga0111158_1011_pt1 | contig 35359 bp, 33 predicted proteins | sample DeeMarSeWOR28_12_FD_80258 | JGI IMG/M metagenome (GOLD analysis project Ga0111158, IMG submission 80258) | Gemmatimonas sp. SG8_38_2
CACCGCCGCCGCCGTTGCCACCCTCGCCGCCGTTACCTCCGTTATCATCACCGCACCCGGTGAGCGCAAGCATTGCCACGGCCAGCTTTGGAATAGTCTTCTTCGGATTGAACATCGTGTCCCTCCCCTTTCTGGTGGCGACCATAAGGCGATTCGGCTCCGCCTTCAAGTTCAACACAGCTCGGACATGTGCTAGACTGACCAATCGAGCTATCACCAGTGCCACTCTAGGCTTTGCGCTGAATGATCATCGTTACTGGCACCAAGCGTTCGGGAACTTCGATGTGGATGCAGCTCTTGGAGGCCGCGGGGTTTCCTCCAATTGGAAGCGCGTTTCCGCGCAACTGGGAAAGCACGATCAAGGACGCCAATCCAGCAGGCTTTTACGAGTCAGAGCTGCGTGGCGGAATCTTCTACGCAACCAACCCCCATCCAAAGACCGGCGCCTATCTGTTCCCAGAAGACACGCGCCGCCACGCCGTCAAGGTGTTCATTCCTGGGCTCATCAAGACGGATCGGGCATTCATCGACAAAGTGATCGCGACGATTCGCCCTTGGCGGCAGTACGTCCGCTCGTTGAATCGACTGTACGAAATGGAGCGCGAGGCCAAGGCCAAGCTCAAGGGTGCTCCGGACGACATTCCGGCACCAGTGGTTCTGCCTCCCCTCATCGAATGGTGGGTCGAGAATTTTTCGCTCATCAGCGATATCGTCACGAGACGCTATCCGTTCTTCATGGTTGCCTATGAAGCGGTCCTAGAGGATCCAAACAAAGTGCTCCGGCCCGTGTTCCGTTGGATTGGCGAGGGCAATGTGGACGCTGCAATCGCAGCCGTCGACCCTCAGCTTCGAACCCAGAATGAAGAAATCGACGACCAGGCCGGAGAACCGGACGTCGAGCTCGAGCCCGAGGTGATCGAAGCCTTCGACGCTCTTTACGAGGTCGTTCGGACCCAGTCGCCGCTCGAACAGGCGTTCATCGACCGTCTCAACGAGACCAATCGTTTGCTGGGACCCAGAATTGAAGCAGCGGTCAAAGAAACGGCCCGCGGCCAACTCGAGCGTAGACGCCTCCTCCAAGCGCGCCAAAAGGCTGGAGAGGACGCCGCGCCTGGCTCCTAGCGCATCTTCTGGGATCCGGCGGCTCCGTACGCCCCCTGCTTGCTAACGGGCCGCACTATCGGTAAAGCTAACCTCGTCAACTGGAAGGGGCAAGCAAGGCGGCACGATGACGCCGACCAGGCGAGTGCCGGGAGTTTGATCAATGGAGGAACCAGTGAAAGTCAAGCAAGCATTTCTACTCTGTGCGATTGCATTGGGACTGGCAGCCGGCTCTGTCGGATGCAAGATGGAGGACGACACGGCGGTCAAAGCTCTAGAGGATTTGACGAGCCAGCTGTCCAAGCAGGTGGACGAGCAGAACAAGGAGCTCGCCAGTCTGGCCGAGGAGCATCAAAACTGCATGAAGAACTTGGCCGGTACGAAAGGCGAGGCGGTAGTCATCTCGTCCACCGACGCAAGGGTGGACGCTCCTTCGCTGGAAGGGGAAGTCAACGTAGCTTCCTTGGAGGCCTTGAAGACTGCGCTCAACGAAACGATCGACAAGCAGAAGGCCGCGCTCACCGAGCTAAAGGCAAAGAACCAACAGTGCGCGAAGGACCTGGAGGCTGCCAAGGCGGAAGCAGAAGCTGCCGCCGCAGCGGAAGCTAAAGCCGCGGCTGCCGCTGCGGAAGCAGCGAAGAAGAAAGCGGCCGTGGAGAAGAAAGTGGCCGACAAGAAGAAAGCCAAGGCGGAGAAGTGGGGTAGGTGACCTGGAATCACAGGTGTTGACGGCGTGGAGCCCGACTTGTCTTGCGTGGGTTAGCCACGTTGGATTGCGCTCGGGCTCGATGCCGAGCTGACCTGTGCTCCTACTTCGACTCGGAATTCGACTTGCGCAACACGGCGACCAGGAAGCCCCCGAAGTATCGAAGCGGGGAGCGCGCGGCTAGGAGCTCGGCTTGGCTCAAGCGGCGCGCTACCCACGGGATGCGGTGGACCGCGGCGACGGGCGTGAGCACGCGAACGCCGCAGTAGTCGACGAGCTCGACGTTGGGTGGCAACAGCTTTGGAACTGCCAAGGGTGAGTCCCAGCGGGTGAAGATGTCCGCCTCGGTGCGATCGTCACCGATCCGCTGAGGGCCTGCGACCTTTTTTGCGAGGTAGCGAAGGCTCCACGGATTGTAGAACTCCAACAGCAGATGCCCACCCGGCCGCGTCACACGCGCAGCCTCTCGAATGGCGGCCTCGATGTCCGGGACGTGCGCAAGCACTTTGAAGCTATAGGTGAGATCGAACTCGTCATCCTCGAACGGGAGGTCGCAGACGCTTCCAACGCGCACGTCGAGGCCGCGGTCCCTCGCGCGTTCCGCCATTCGCTCCGACAGGTCGATCCCGACGGCCTCCTTGGCGATCTCCGCGACTCGCGCGAGGATGAGACCGGTGCCGCAGCCGAGCTCGAGCACACGCGCGCCCCGAGCGTAGGGGGCTGCGATCCGAACCTCCAGCTCGTCGATCATTTGATGATAGCCGTAGCCGCGCCCTCGTTCGTACGACTCACTGAAGTCGTCGTAGTATCGCCGGGCCTCTTGTTCGGATCTTTCACGCATGGATTTCGTCATAGAGCAGCTCGTAGGCGTTTGCGACTTCTTGCGGTGAGAACTTCGATATCGCCAGTGCACGCGCCCTCCGTCCGACTGCGCGGATCGAAGCTTCGTCGGCGCTGAGACTTTCGATCGCTTCAGCCAAGGCTTCCCCGCTTGTCTCTACGGCGACAGCCCCGCCATCCTCGGCGAGCTCCGCGGCCGGTGTCCCCTTCCCGACGAGCACTGGGCGAGCGAGGCACATCGATTCGAGCGCCACGAGCGGGTAGTCCATCTTTGCGTAGGCCGTTTGGTTGGCTAGCACGACGAAGTCGCTGACCGCGAGCAGCTCGTGGATGTGCTGGGTTTCTCCGACCCATCGTACCCGCGCACCGATGCCCCATTGCTTTGCTTTCGCGTGGAGCCGAAAGGCCGCTTCGTCCGCTCGCGATGTCTTCCGGCGGCAGGCCATCAAGAGCATTGAGTCCAATCGGTTCCATGCCGCGAAGCCCTGCAGTGCGATCTCGGCGCCACCGCCGAACTCTAGGTCCCCGGGGTAGATCCATATGGCAGCGGCCTCGGGAAGCTCGTGCTTTTTGCGGAGCTGGGCCCGTTCGAGTGAAGTGGGCTCCGCGAGAGGCGGCACCGACGGCGGAATGACCCGCAGCGCACTCTCGCTGACACCCTCTTGACGGAAGCGCTCATACGCGGACCGCGACAGTGCAACGGTGGAGTCGGCGAAGAGCAGCTTCCTGACGCCTACCCCCTCAGTGGGCACACTGCAGACGGTATGGACGCTGGGCACTCTTCGAATTGCGCCGGCTAGGCGACCGGCGGAGGATGTCTTCAGGTTGGGTGCGAAAAAGAAGTGCCAAAGATCCGTCGAACGCCCGAACAGCAGATGACGCAAGACCCCTAGGTTTTCCCTCGCGCTAGGCGCAAAGCCCCCGGACGATGCGGCGCCGTAGACCGCCTCGACGCGTCCCCGTTCGATCGGGCTCGCTTGGTTGGGGCGCCCCATCAGGACAGGAGAGTACCGCTGGAGATGCCCTGCGATGTCACGAACCAGGTTCTTGCTGCTGTCGTTCCAAGGAGGGGCGACGGGCTTGGACACGAAGAGAACTTCAGCCATTCCCGAAGGTGTTACGTCGCGCCGGGGTGCACTGCAAGTGCTTGACCTGCGAACCGCGAGGCGATAGCCAGTCGCTGCATGCCCGACACCCACTGCCCCAAAGCGAGATGCGATGCTCGCAGGTAGACGAATCGCCGTCGTGATGCCGGCATACAATGAAGCGAAGCTGATTCGGGGGGCGCTCGCAGGCATTCCGAGCTTCGTGGACCATGTCATCGTAGTCGATGATGGCAGCGTCGACGCCACCTCGAAGATCGTACGGGGTTTCCGGCGGCCCATCGAGTTGATCGAGCACGGAACCAATCAGGGTGTTGGCGCTGCGATCGCTACGGGTTGCAGGCGCGCCCTCGTGCTCGGCGCAGACCTCACCGCGGTTATGGCCGCAGACGGACAAATGGATCCCATGGATCTGCCCGCTTTGTTGGCGCCTCTGGTCGCCGGCGAGGCCGACTACACGCAGGGCAATCGTCTTGGCTGGCCGGCGGCAAGCAAGAAAATGCCATGGCACCGTTGGCTTGGTAACCGCATCTTTTCCTCGCTCACGAGATGGGCCATCGGCGTCGACGTCCGGGATTCGCAGTGCGGTTACGTGGCGATGAATCGTCGTACCAAACGGACGCTCGATTGGGATGGGTTGTGGAAAGGCTATGGCTATCCAAACGATCTGCTGAGCTCTTTGACGCTTTGCAGGCTGCGCGTGCGACAAATTCCAGTGCGTCCCGTTTACGGGGAAGAGCAGAGCGGGATACGCCTTCGTCACGTGCTGCTCATCATCCCTTTCGTCATCGCGCGTGCGCGACTTCGCAGACATGCCCAACGACGAGACCTGGCAAAGTCGCCTTCTCCGAACGCTTAGTTCCTGCGGCTGCCGCTAACGTGCGCGGCGCCCGGAGACGAAGTACTGTGCGCCGAGTGGCAGCCAGCGTAGTCCGGATTCGATGCTTCGAAAGCCCGAGCCGTTCCATGGAAAGAAAAGGACGTAGCGCGCCTCGGCTGTTTCGAGCTCAGCGCTTCGCATCAGGGCAGCGGACTGGCTGCGCGTGAGCAGGGTCGCGTCGGCGTCAAAAGGGCAGTTGTCTACCGCCCGCCTAGTGAGCGGGTTGTAGGGGTTGTGCTCGAAGATGTAGAGAAGTCCGCCTGGCTTGAGCACGCGCGCCATCTCCGCGACGAGTGATGTCCATTGTGTTGGCGGCACGTGATGCAGAACACACACGGCGAACACGGCGTCAAAGGTCCGCTCCGCGAACGGGATTCGCCTACCGTCGTAAAGCTGAAACTTTCCCCGCGGAACGTTCGCGGCGGCTCGCTCCACTACGCCGGGCGCGATGTCGACGCCGTGAAGCTCGCCGAAGTGTTCACTTACGTAACGCGACATGAGCCCAACGCCGCATCCAAGGTCTAAGACGCAGCGCTGCTCGAGGGATCCGAGCTGTCTGTTGCAAGACCCGACTAGCTCATCGGCCTTGACACGGATGAAGAAATCATGACCCTGCCCCGCGAAGTCGATCGATTGCTCGACCTCCGCCACATAGCTCTGCTGGTACTTCTCAAATTCCACTTCTACACCGTAGCTTGAACTATACGCGACATCGTTGTACAACGCCCGCGGCCGCTGGCCAGGCTCGGACCGATTCATGCAACGTCCTGCGCTGTCACTGATCATTCCGGTTTACAATGAAGAAGCAATCATCGCGGAGCTCGACCGCCGCATCAAGGCGTTCTTGCGCGAGTTGGATGAGACGTGGGAGGTAGTGTTCGTCGACGACGGATCACAAGACGGCACGTTAGCAGCGCTGACTGAGCTTGCTGCGGCAGAGCCGCGCTACAAGGTCATTTCGTTCTCGCGCAACTTCGGGCATCAGATTGCGATCACAGCGGGCATGGACCGCGCCGAAGGGGACGCCGTGGTCATCATGGATGCCGACCTTCAGGATCCACCCGAGGTCGTCGCCGAGATGATTCAGAGGTGGCGTGAGGGATATGACGTCGTGTACGGGCAGAGGTCGATTCGCCACGGAGAGAGCGTCTTCAAGCGAGCGACCGCCGCGGCCTTCTACCGCTTGTTGCGTGCGCTAATGCCGATTGAGATACCTCTTGATACGGGGGATTTCCGGCTGATGAGTCGCAAAGTCGTCCTGTCGATGCGCGCCCTGCGCGAGCAACATCGTTTCGTGCGCGCCATGGTGTCATGGGTGGGTTTCAAGCAAACGGCAGTGCAATACGAGCGACCCGAGCGCTTCGCCGGCGAAACGAAATACCCACTTCGAAAGATGATGCGCTTTGCAATAGACGGCATCACCTCGTTTTCAATCGTTCCCCTTCGGGTTGCGACTTGGCTCGGTCTGCTTTCGGGGTTCGTTGCGCTCGTCACCTCGGCTTGGGCGCTCTACGCGGCAATTACGGAACAGACGGTTCCAGGTTGGGCCACGATCATGATCGCGGTGGCCTTGGCTGCGTCGGCTCAGCTCGTCATGACGGGAATCCTTGGAGAGTACGTAGGCCGGATCTACGAAGAAGTGAAACGGCGTCCGCTCTACGTGGTGGCCGATACTCTGAATCTTCCTCCGACCGATCGTTCGTCGACGAGCACCGAACCTGCGGCCGTCCCCTCGCAAAGAGCTTGACGAGCGCATGCGAAGCACCGGATCCAACCGTCGGGCTACGGTCATTCGGCACGTCATGCTGGCGGCGACGACCGCGCTCATCGTGGGCTTGTTCGACGGTCTTTGGAGCGCCCACCGCACCGCGCAAAATCCACTGCTCGGGGCCGCGCTGAGCGGTGGGACCCTCGCTGCCGCCGGAGCGATCGTGGGGTTGGCTCAGGCAGTGTTCGTCGTCGTCGTCAATCTGATCCTCGAGAGACGCGGTTGGATCGAGCGCTGGCGCGCCGCAATGAGCACCGATCCGAAGGACGACCGGACGCCGGTCATCGCCCTGCATGCCTGGGTTGCAACGGCGGTCGCGGTAGGCGCTCCACTGCTGTTGGGATTCGTGTGGTTGCTTCGACGATCGGAGCGCATCAAGGAGGTGGCCCTACGGGACGCAGTCTTGATCATGGGCGCGGCGTGGGCATTGATCTTGGTGCTCGTCGCGTCGGCGATGGTGCGTCCGATCTTCGAGAGAGCCTTTGAAAAGATGGACCGTGCGTGGGGGCTGCCACGCCCGCGATCGCCGTTGCTCCGGTACGTGCTGTTTATCGGGCTTCCGGTGGGGTTGCTGTTGGTACCCATGTTCACCGAGTTCGGTGTGAAACTGGGTGTCCTTGCCGACCCTTTCGCACTGGCGTTGTTCTTCGCTGCTGAGGGCCTGCTTTGGCAACTCACGAAAGCCATCGGTCGGAAGAGGCTCGAAACGGGAGGCCGACGCAACGTTCTCGCGGTTCGCTTGTTGGCTGGATTGTTGGCGGTTACTTTCGCGACCGCCGTCGCACTCTTCGAGCTGTGGCCCGGAGCCAGCGCCGCGTTGAGCGGTGGACAGGTGACGCCATCGGTCGCCGTAAGCCTGCAGCGTCTCACCGACATAGACCGCGATGGCGTCTCTTCGCTCTTCGGCGGAGGTGATTGCGCAGCATTTGATGCAAGCCGTTCCCCGATGGAAACCGAAATCCCGAATAACGGCATCGACGAAGACTGCGATGGTCACGATGCAGAAGCCGGGCGGGTTCTGCCTCAGCTGCCGCGCTACTATGGCGAGCTCCTCGATTCACAAAAGAAGCGCTACAATGTCCTCTTGCTCGTCGTCGACTCGCTTCGTCCCGACCATCTGAGCGCATACCTCTACCACAAGAAGACGTCTCCACATGTGGACGAGCTTGCCAAGGATGCTTGGCTGTTCACCCGAGCGTACTCGCAATCCTCAACCACGGCGCTGAGCATGCCCAGCATGTTGAGCGGTCGTAGGCCGAGCAGCATGCAATGGAAAGGCGGCTATCCGGAAGCGGTCGAAAGTGAATTGATGCTTCCCGAGCTCCTGCACCAACATGGGTACGACACCACGCTCGCGATCAACCGCTATCTCGTGCGGCATCTGAAGGGACTGCAGCGAGACTTTCAGCACGTTCTCTCGGTCCCGGAGGGTTCCGACTGGAAGAGCGGAGAGTACATCATCTCGAATGTCGTCTCGGCGGTGGAAGATGCAAAGCGGGCCGGGCATCCTTTCTTCATTGTGGCGCACTTCGACGACGTACATCACCCGTACCGAGCGTACCTTGGTCGATCGGTGCCGGACTTCCCAAGCTCGCAGCCCAACATCTCCGCGTACGACCGTTGCATCGCCAACCTCGACAACATGTTGCGATTTCTCACGTCGTATCTCCAGCAGGTGGGCGCGTGGGACGACACCATCCTGATCCTCACCGCAGACCATGGCGAAGAGTTCGGAGAACACGGCGGCGAGATCCATTCCGTGACTTGCTACGTCGAGTCGGTCCATGTCCCGCTCATCGTGAGAATACCGGGCTTCAAGCCCAAACGAATCTCGAAACGTGTGGCGCTCACAGACCTCGTGCCCACTCTGGTCGAGGCACTTTCCCTACCACCGGATCGACTTGCGATCGACGGCCAAAGTCTGTTCATTCCGGCGCTTGCACCCGAGCGGGTGCCCGCGGACCGTCCCATCTTCTGCTCGGTTTTCCAGCTCATGAGCGGCCGGAAGAACTTCTTCACACGAAGCGTGCGGACCGACAAACATGTGCTTGTCTACGAGGCCTTGTCGGAGCACGTGGAGCTCTACGACGCTGTGACCGATCCGCGGGAGAGCCAAGACGTCGCACCGAGCAATCCCGAGACGGTCGAAGAACTGCGCGAGTTGTTGCGTTCGTCGGCCACCGGAAACCTGTGGGAAGCCCGGCTTTTTCAGTAACTAGCTATCGTGCCGCTCAGATGTGTGGGGCTATCGGGCGCCTCGCAAGCGACTCGGATCGCCCGCTGGACATGACCCGCCCGATTACTAACCTTGCGGCGTGGCAGACCAGTCGAAGCCCTCTGAGGATAAACCCGCACTTGCAGTTGCCGCTTACGGGGAGGGGGTAGTGTCACCGCCGAGCGGCGTGTATCTGCCGTCGCTCGCTCGCGGGATGCCTTTGTTGGTAGGCGCCGGGGCTTCGTGCGGCCTCGCTATTTGGGAGATGGTGTTTGGTGATCTGATGGTCAACTACGTCAGATCGAACGCGATCGATCCCACCACCCGTAAGCTGCTGCTTGTGTTCGGGGGCGTCGGGGCGACGCTCCCGCTGATCGCCATTGCGATCTACTGGTGGGCTCGCCGAGCGCGGCCCTTCGATACTGCGCAGAGGATCGAGTCGCTCGGGTGGAAGCTCTCGCCGCTGTGCCTATCGGTCGTAGTTCCCATGCTGTTTCGTTGGCAGATCTGGAAGAACCACGACATCCAGTTCCTGGTCATCGCCGCAATCGCCGCCTTCACAGCGCAGAAGTTGTTCTATCGGTCACTCGCCGAACCTAGCCTCTTCAGCGTCTCCGGTCCTGTTGCTTCGATCCGCCAACGCGCCGCAGACGCTCTCGATCGATGGTCGCCCTGGCTCCCCTGGGTCTTCGTGTTCGGGTTGTTCTTCTTCTACGCCTCCTATTTCTCGTTTTTTACGCTGCGCAACCACTGGAACCTCGGAACGTCAGCGTACGATATGGGCATCGAAGACAACGTTGTCTTCAACGCGATGCACGGCGAGTTGCTGAAAGCGTCACCGGTCTTTGGTCCCGAGGGCACACATCTGGGTCATCACGCAACCTTCTTCACGTACGTGCTCGTCCCTTTTTATGCGATTGCACCGCGCGCGGAGACTCTGCTGATCATCCAAGCCACGCTCATCGGTGCGGCAGTCATCCCGCTCTTCCTCTTCGCGCAGAATCGCCTCGGGCCCTATCAAGCGGCTGCAATCGCCGCCATGTACGTATTCTACGCGCCCCTGCATGGCGCCAACCTTTATGATTTTCACTACCCTCCGCTGGGGATAGGGTTCGTGTTCTGGCTCGCCTACCTGGTCGATATCGGCAAGTATCGATGGGCCATCATTCCGTTGATCTTGAGTCTGTCGGTTCGTGAAGACATCGCGCTCTCCGTCTTTGCGCTTGGCGCATACTTTCTGTTGTCGAGCAGCAGGCCCCGGGCCGGATTGGCGCTGGTCCTGTCCGGTATCGGCTACTTCCTCGTACTGAAGATGGTTGTGATGCCGCACTTTAATGAGGGCAAGTCTACGTTCGTCTGGTACTACGAGAGGCTGGTTCCGGCGGGCGGGCCGGGGGGCTTTGGCGGCGTACTGATGACGATCTTCGGTAACCCTGGCTACGCCATCGGAACGCTCCTCGAGAGCGCAAAGGTCAAATACTTCCTTCAGGTGATGGTTCCCTTCGTGTTCCTTCCGTTTCGAAGACCGATCGGGTTCGTGTTTTGTTTGCCGGGACTGATGATGACCTTGTTGGCAAGTCGCTCCGCCCTCTACGACATTGGATTTCAGTACACTACGCACTGGGCGCTCGAGATGTTTCTCGCATCCATCGTCGTTCTGAGCATGGTGAAGGAGCCTACGCAGGTCGGAGACCAGCATGGCGAAACCCGGGTCCGCTCTTGGTTGCTGGCGCTGGCGCTGGCGATGGCCGCGACGTCGTATCAACACGGCGCAATTCTTCAGCACAACACCGCACGCGGCGGATTTTCAGCCTTCAGATTCGACCGCACGGACAAGGACATCGAGCGCTACGAGCAGCTCACTTCGCTGCGCGCCCTAATTCCGCCGGAGGCGAGGGTTGCTGGCACCGAAAGGACGTTGCCCCACGTGTCCAATCGACCCAATGCGTACACGATTCGGACCGCAGGCATCCAGGATGCGGAGTTCATCTTGTTTCAGTCCGACATCGGAGGCGTCGATCTCGACCGTATCCACCCGTTACTCGATGATGGGACTTTCGGCGTGGTTGAAATTGCTGGCAGTTTCATTCTGGCCAAGCGCGGGCACTCCACCGAGCGCAACTCCGAGATTCTCAAACGCCTCCGCAAGCCTCGAAAGCGATAGCCGAAGAGACGGGCTTATTCAAGATGCAGATCGACCCACGACGCGTGGGCGTGCCTCGCCGATCCCGTGATCAGGACTTACGCAGCGGTACCGTGTCGGGCGGGCTGTGGGTTTTCGTCGTCTGAAAGTAAAGGCCTGAGTCGTTCTCGAGCAGGGTGCCGCTCTGCCACCAGACCGCCGCCAGGGCGAGCAAAGCGCAGACCGGAAACGCCCAGCGCGGTAGCTGTGGTTCTCCAGGAGCTTCACTCGGGAATCGCAGCCGGGTGGAGACCACGCAGCGAGGGTGTCCGATTTCTCGTGTAGGGCTCGGGGCTTCGGTTCATTCCGGCATGCGTCCATCGAAGTAGATCGCGACTGCAGAAGTGTCGTGCTCCATCGTCGGTCCCGCCCACCCCAGTTCCTTTTGGCGCTGCGGACTATAGCAGCTTGAGCGCGGCTTGTTTGGGCGAGACTGAGCCCTCGCAATCGTTGAAGTTGTCGTCAGAATAAGAATCGCGACTGTGCCAGATCCCATTGGATGTGGTGCAGTTGCCCGTACTGCGCTCGCCTCAGCCAGTTCCGGTCTCGCTTGTGCCTTGCCAGTCGAACCCCGCTGACGATCATCCCAACGAGGCCGCCCAGCCCGAGAACGCTACCGGTGCCCAAAAGCGCGTAGCAGCGACCTGGTACGATGTTTATAAACTCGTCACTTGGCGCGTTGTCAGCACAAGCAAGGCCACCAAAGCTCAGCCCCATGCCAACCGCATAGATGCCGCCGGATACGCCGAGCCCAATCTTTGCTCGCTTGACCCGATGCTCCATCTCCTCGAGCGTGTAGCCGTCGGGTGTTCTCGGCGCTGGCGAGGCAACCTGCACGCCAGCATCGTCTAGCTGGAGCTGCAATGAAGGTTCTTCGGGTGCAGGCTCCGACGGAGGCGCAGACTCCCCTGCGCTCGGCTCAGGAGCTGTGCCTTCCTCGGCGTCTTGCGCGCTCACGCTCAGCGGCGAAGCCACCAACGCCAGCGCTAACACAAAGCCAATCAAGTACCGCATGACAACCTCCCTTCTGGCTAGGGCTGCAGAAGCATCAGCCGTGCCAGTCACGCGAGGGCGGGTTTTCGAGGGGATCGGCTGATTCCGTGACGCTGAAGGCGCAAACACTGCGTCCGCTGCCCGGCTGCGAAATGAATGCGGCATACGTAATTCTTCACCCGCCCGTTTTGGGCGTTGACCTGCCCAGGAACTCGTCGCTCAGCCTCTTAGCCCATCGGGCTCATGTTGAGGGCCCAATTTCGCGGTACCAGATGTTGTGTCGCGTGGCGCCCGAACCTGAAAGGGCGTTTATAAGGACTATCTGCACCGACGAAGAGGGACTGCGCGCCGACGAGAGGGAGGATTTATACTCTTATACGCCAGGAGGCCGGCCGAGCCATGAACGGATCAGGAATCGAGTCTGGCTGATCGCGTACCGAGCGGAGGCGTGACGGGGCTCACATGACGAAATCGCGTACGATTCTCGGCGAAGAATTCTCGGCGCCGGTCGAACGAGCTTGGGCGGACACCATCGACATGATCATCAAGTCCATGCTCGGGCCGGTCACGGAAGAGGCATCGGTTCAGACCTTGGGGTCTTGACGATGGGTTTCCTCCATACTGTGCGCATGCGCTCGTCAGCTGTAGTCTTTGCGGTCTAGCGATGCGGCCCAGGACCCAATACGCAAGGAACAAGGAAGGGTACTTCATCGGCTACCAGGTCTTTGGCGACTGCCCGACAGACATCGTGTTCGTTCCCGACTGGGTCACGAACCTCGAAATCATGTGGGAAGAGCCGACCCTGGCTCGATTTCTCGATCGTCTGGCATCGTTTGGACGTCTGATCTGTTTCGACAAGCGCGGGACCGGTGTGTCCGATCCGGTCCCTATCGGCGTTGTCCCGACGTGGGAGGAGTGGATGGACGACGTGTTGACGATTCTCGATGCGGTTGGCTCGGAACGCGCCGCGGTCTTTGGTCATGGGGACGGCGGGCAGATGGCCATCCTCTTTGCCGCGACCTACCCGAATCGGACTTCAGCGCTGGTGCTGGCAGACACCTATGCGCGACGCAGACGGGCGCCCGACTACCCTTGCGGCATGAGCGAGCGAGCCGCCGAAGCGACCCTCGAACGAGTTCTGACGACTTGGGGTACGGGTGAGATTACCGAAGCCGGCGCACCCAGCCTGGCGAACAACCGCTCTTTCGTCGAATGGCGCGGGCGCTACGAACGCTTATCGATGAGTCCTGGCGCGTTTCACGCCGTTTATCCGCTGACCTACCGCCTCGATATCAGGCCGGTGCTCCGCACGATCCGGGTTCCTACGCTGGTGGTCAGTCGTACCGATAACCCCTATGTCAAACCGGAGAGCGGGCGCTACCTGGCGCAACAGATCGAGGGAGCCGAGTTCCTCGAGGTGCCGGGCGAGGATCATTTCTTTCACGCCGGAGACACCGAGGCTCTTCTCGGGCCGGTGCAGGAGTTTCTGACCGGAACCAGGGAGATCCCCGTAGAGAACCGAGTCCTGGCGACGGTTTTGTTTACCGACATCGCGGGGTCGACCCAACACGCAGAGCGTCTGGGTGATCGTGCTTGGGGTGATTTGCTCGAGCGGCATCACGCCACCGTGCGCGCACAGTTAGCGCGGTTTCGGGGCCGAGAAGTCGATACCGCCGGTGATGGGTTTTTCGCGACCTTCGATGGACCCGCCAGGGCCGTTCGCTGCGGTCTTGCGATCCGCGACGCCGTCAGGTCACTGGGCTTGGAGGTTCGGGTGGGGCTTCACACCGGCGAGTGCGAGGTCGTCGGCGAGAAGGTGAGGGGTATCGCGGTGCACATCGGCGCCCGCGTGATGGACGCAGCGAAGTCGGGTGAGGTTCTCATATCTCGCACCATCAAGGACTTGGTTGCAGGTTCCGGTCTCCAGTTTGCCGACCGCGGCACCCACGAGCTCAAGGGAGTGGATGGGTCATGGGAGCTGTTCGCTGCGAGTTAGGCGAGCTCACCACTACGAGCTCCGCGAACAGTCCATCGAATAGTCGAACGTGACCGACCGCCCGAGCTGGTATACTAGCCGCCACTGTGTCCACCTCTTCGGGCTCAAGTGAAAACTGGCGAGATCGCCTCGTCTCCCCCGCGCAAGCCGTGACCGGGGTCCGGTCCGGAGATCATGTCTTCGTCGGTACGGCGTGCGCGACTCCGAGAGCTCTCGTACGAGCCCTAGAAGACATCCGGAGCGGGGTCGACGACGTGCGGCTCGTGCACTTTCTCACTGACGGCGTCGTCCCGGTGCTCGGCGGCGAGCCCCATACACGGTTTCGCCACAAGGTCTTCTTCGTCGGGAGCGATACGCGTGGTCTGGTGGGCACAGGGAAGGTGGAGTACATCCCGATCTCGATCTCTCAGGTACACCGGTTGATCGACACTGGGCGGATCCCGATCGATGTAGCTTTCATCCAAGTCTCTCCCCCCGACGATGAGGGCCGCTGCAGTCTTGGTGTCTCCGTCGACCTGGCCCCGGCAGCGGTGAACAAGGCAGCAAAGGTGATCGCGGAGATCAACCCGAACATGCCCCGTACGCATGGGGACTCTGCGGTGCGCTTCGAGGACATCGACGCGGTGGTCGAGGTCGACACGCCGATCATCGAGTATCTGCATGAGCCGGCAGACGAGGTTGGCGAGAAGATCGCCCGTTACGTAGCGCGGATCATCGATGATGGCGCCACGTTGCAGATCGGACTCGGGCGGATTCCCAACGAGATGCTCAAGTACCTCACCAATCGGCGCGACCTGGGGATCCATTCAGACGTCATTACCGAGCCCCTAGTGGATCTGATCGAACGGGGAGTCGTCACCGGGGCGCGAAAAAGTCTTCATCCAAATCAGGTGGTGACGAGCTACTGCATGGGTTCCCGCCGCCTATACGAGCTGATCGACGACAATCCCGTTTTTAGCTTTCAGCCCATCGATTACGTCTGCAACTTCGAGACGATCGCTGCCAACCATGAGATGGTTTCGGTGTCGCAGGCATTCGCTGTGGACCTGACCGGTCAGGTCTGCGCAGACCAGTTGCACGGCGAGTTCTACAGCGGCGTTTCCAGTCAACTGGATTTCCTGCGTGGCGCGGCCGCAGCGGAAGGCGGCAAGGCCATCATCTGTCTCGCGTCGACCACCGAAGATGGCGGCCAGACTCGCATCCGCCCCCGGCTCGAAGAAGGAGAGGGCGTCACCGTGGCCCGATCCGATGTCCACTACGTCGTCACCGAATACGGTATCGCCTACCTCTTTGGTAGATCTGTAACGGAACGAGCCGTGGCACTGATCGAGCTCGCTCATCCTGATTTTCGGGAGAATCTATTGGAGGAAGCCAAGCGCCTTGGTTACGTTCGCAGCGAGCAGACTCTCAAGAGTCGTAGAGCATACCCGGCGGACGAAGAGCGCTGGCTCGTGCTGAAGGACGGTCGCAAAGTGTTGCTACGTCCTACCCGAGCAACGGACGTGGACGCGCTACAGGATCTCTTCTACAGCCTGAGCTCCCGAGACATCTACACCCGCTTCTTCACCAACTTGAAATCCCTTTCTACTTCGAAAGCCCAGCACCTTTGCAGCGTGAGCTACGAAGAAGAGATGGCGTTCTTGGCCGTGACAGGGGACTGGGAGGACGAGACCGTCGTCGGAAGCGCCTGCTACTATGTCAATCCGTCGACGAATCTGGCCGACATCGCCTACATGATTCGGCCTGGGTGGCAGGGCGTAGGGTTAGGCGGCCATCTACAGCAACGGCTCATGGAGTACGCCAAGGCGAGCGGACTTCGGGGTTTCACCGCCGACGTGCTCTGCGAAAACAAAAAGATGCTCGCCGTCTTCGAAAAGAGCGGGTGCAAAATCACCAAGAAGCTCGCGTCCGGAGCCTTCGAGGTCGTGATGCTGTGGTGAAGCCTTCGAGGTCGTGATGCTGTGGTGATGTCGATGGCAAGAATCCGCTGCGCTTCGCGGGCTGGCCTCAACCTTCTGGGTCGAAACGGAGATATCCTCGAGTCCCACTGGCGCCGCTCAAAAGTGGTTGACACGAGGTCGTAGGTTGCACCACAGGTAAGAGGGAGGTGGTGAACACGAGCACGGAGCGTGTGGAAGGGATTTCGTTCCCGGCGTCAGGGGGGCGAAAGCGCAGCTCGACAGCGACGGCCAAGCACATCTTCGCCGAGGCCGTGAGACGGATCGACGCAGGGGCCGCGGAGGATCTCCTTGCGGAGCGGCAATGGCGTCAGCGGTACCCATCCCACGTGGTGCACCAAGTCAAGCTGGCAGCGCGGGACGCTGCGACGGCCACTGGCATTGCTGCGGATGGCCTCGCGGCGGTGCATGACACGTTCGAATTCGTTCGCAACCATGTGGCGCTGCCCCTCGGAAGAGCCATGGACGAGCCTGCGGATCCGCCCTTCCGGACGGTTACGGTGCATGGCAAGTCGCCGTTCATCGGGCCTCACTTGGAGGTTCCGTACCGAGGTGAACGCCTCGCGGATGACAAGCTCTTGAGACAGCTGGACCAGTGGTGCCATCGCGGGATCATCGAAGCTTCGCACGCCGAGGCGATCCGCACCGTGATGCGCAATCCGGATTGGCTGGATCTTTCAGGTCGGATGTTCGTGTTGCTGGGCGCAGGTGCCGAAATCGGACCGCTCTCGTTTCTCGCTGCCCATCGCGCGAACGTCGTGGGGGTGGATCTCGGCGCAACGCGGATCTGGACGCGGATCTTGGACCTCGTCGCGCGTTCCCCATGCGTGTTGCACGCTCCGGTGCGGGCGCCGGATGGCACCGATGTACCGGAGAGTGAGCTCGTCAAGCGGGCCGGGGCCGACCTATTACGGGAAACCCCGGAGCTCGCAGCGTGGCTCGAGCAGTTCGAGAACCCGGCCGCTCTTGGTTGTTATGCCTACCTAGATGGCAAAGACCATGTCCGTGTGGCGGTCGCCATGGACGCGCTCGTGCAGCGGTTGCATGCTAGGGGATCACCTGCAGCTTTCGCTTACTTGGCCAGTCCAACGGATGCTTTTGCAGTGCCCGAAGAGACCGCCCGGTGTGCTCACCAGAGGTACGGTGCCCGGGGCGCCAAACGACTTTGGCAATTGCCGGCCCGCTGGATCACCCGCGACCGTCTGTATGCTCCGAACATTCCACAGTGGGTCACTTCGGCTGCCGGCGCGCGCTACGGGATCTATGACGGCCTCGTGACTCGCCAGGGGCCGAACTATGCGTTGGCAAAACGAATCCAAAAGTGGCGTGCGCTAACTGCTCGGTCGACGCACCATCAAGTCTCGACCAACGTGGCCCCGCCCAGCATGACTAGCTCGGTGACGAGCAATCGGGCGTTTGCAGCCGCTTATGCGGGGGCGCGACACTACGGAGCTGAAATTTTCGCTCCAGAAACCACCAACGCCTTGATGGGCGCGTTGCTCGTCTATGACCTGTGCTCCGAACAGTCGGTGGCGAATCCCGAGACGCAGCTCGCCCATCCACTCGAGCTCTTCATGAGCGGTGCCAATCACGGCGGGCTCTGGCGATCGCCGTGGCAGATTCGCTCGGTGCTGGACATCGCTGCCGTGCGTGGATTCTTGAGTCGATCGACCCACTAGCCGGCGACCTGCGGCAAGATGTCGGCGCAATTGTCGGGGATCTTTTCGGTCGCGAAACCATCCGCGCGGGTCGTGCCTTGATTGACGATGGCGATGGCCTTGCGGAACGGCGGCGTTCAAGTATCCGAACGACCAGCCCGCGTGCACGCTCTGGTACCACGACCACGCTTTGGGTATGACCCGAGCCAACGTCTATGCAGGGCCCGCCGTCCTCTTTTCTCAACCTGGGAAGGTCATGTTGCGCAATGCCGTCTTCGTGAGGAGCGCCTGGTTTGGGCAGCAGAAATTAGCTTTACATTTGTTCAGTATCTGTGCTATAAGTCTAAGCAATCATGTGAAGAGCTGTACCGTCTCGCGCGCGGTGCAGGCCGCCTTCGGCTTCGGATCGGCCAGGCGCTGGACCGCCTCGGGGACGGGGTTCACGAGCTCGGGTTTTCGACGCTCGGGGCGTATGCGCTCGAGCGGTGCTCTCGCGGAGGTCGTTGGGCGGCCGACAGTCGCGCCCTCGCGCGCCGGCTCGAGTCGCTGCCGCAGTTGACCGAGGCCCTCGAAACCGGATCGATCGGCTGGAGCATGGCGGAGCTGCTCGCGCGGCATGCCACGGCGCAGACCGAGGCCGCGCTCCTTGAGGCGGCGAGCGGCAAGACGGTGCAAGCGATGCGCGTCGCGCTGAGCCCGCACGAGCAACCGGACGACGACGAGCTTGCACGCACGCTCTCGCTCACGGTGCCGGTCGAAGAAGCGTGGGCGCTCGAGGCCACGCGCATGATGGTCGAGCACATGGACGGCAAGGCCACCGGCGGCCACTTTCTCGAGTCGCTGCTGGCAGAAGGCTATACCTCGCTGCTCGAGCTGGTCGATCCATGTGAAAACGTCTCGGCGCAGATGGACGCCGAAGACACGGCGTGGCGTGCCGAGATGCAGCGCTTGCAGCATTTGCATGCCGAGGCGGAGCTTCGGAGCCGCCCCACGGTGCACACGCAGCCCCATGCCGGCGAAGCGCCCGCGTTCGACGACCTGCCGAGCGGCATCGAGGCGCTCGATGCACGCATCCGTCATTACAGCGCCGAGCTTGCCAGCCGCGATCTGTTTTTCGGTCGAGTGGCGGAGCAGTTCTTGGCGCTCGGGGGATGGCAGGCGCTTGGCTTTTCGAGCGAGGCCCACTACGCGCGCGAGCGACTCGGCCTGTCGCGCGCTTCGCTCAGGAGCAAAGTGAGCCTCGCACGCCGAAGCCGCGGGCTCGACCACGTCGTCGATGCGCTTCAGCAAGGCCGCATCGGCTTCGAAGCGGCGCAGCTGCTTGCCCGCATCGCGACCGCCAACACCGAGCGGGCGTGGGTCGAGCGCGCCGCACGTCGCACCTTCAAGCATCTGCGCGAAGAGGTGCACGCGGTGGAAACCGCCATCCGACTCGCAGGCGAAACCGACCGCTCACCGCCGAGCGAAGAGCTCATCGAACAGATGCAGGCGCTCGAGCGTTCGATTCTCAGCGGTGCGTTTTTGAAAAACGTCGCGCGCGGTGGCGCGGTCGAGCCCGAGCCCGAGGAAACATCCGCTGTCCAGATATCCGGAGGTCGCAGAGACAAGGCCCCGAACGAAGCCGTCCAGACATCCGGGAGTTCGGGCGGCAAGGTGACCTTGCGCATGCGCGTCCCCGGCGATGTGTGGCTGCATTACCGCCAGCTCGAGCGGATCCACCAGCGTCGATCACCCGGCACGAGCTTCCTTCACTTCCTGTGCGCGAGCTTTTGGCAGACGTGGGTGCCCACCTTGGGCGTTTCGGACAGGTGGGAAGCGATCTACCGGCGAGATCGATACCGTTGCACGAGCCCGGTGTGCCATCAGCGCCACGTCACCCTTCATCACGTCGAGTATCGCGCAAGCGGCGGAAGCGACGACCCCGACAATCTCACCTCGCCCTGCGCGTTTTGCCATCTGGAAGGCGAGCACGGCGGCCGGCTCCAGATCCTTCCTCCGGGCTCCAACCCGACCTGGGTCCTCGGCCGCCAGCCCATCATGCGCGTTCACGGCCGCGAGCGAATCTTGCTCGCTTGAGCCAGCGTGCTCAGCCCATCGGGCTCATCGTAAACGGCCATGCGCGGACACCCGCTTGCCGACGTCGAGCCACGGGAGCGAATGGTACGCTCTACCTGGTGTCTTGGAAATTGCACCCAGCACTCGGCTCATTGACGGCCGGTCACCCCGGTGCGCGGCAGCGCTGGTGCCGGCTCTCCATCGGCCGCGCTTTCTGCCGCATCGACCGCCGTTTTGAGATTGTGGAGGCTGCTTTGATCGACCCTGATCAGCCCGCGCCTCGGACGGTCCAGATCGATGATGATGAACGCCAGCACCACGATGAGGGCGACCAGGATGTACGTGGCGAACGAAGGGCGATGACCCGCGACGCCCGCGCCATAGCCTAGAACGATACCCGTCAAGATGAACGTGCCGTACAGCAAGAACAGCACGAGCTCTGGAACGTGCCTATGGAGCGCAGCGTCGCGCCGGCCATACGCATCGATCATCTCGTTGAGCGATTGAATGAATAGGCCCGAAGGCACGGGGGAGGGGTCCAGCTCGACGGCGCGCCGGGCGGAGCGCCACACGACGTCGAGATTCTCGTTGGTCTTCGCGAGCAGAGCTTGCCGGTCGGCCTCATCGTCTAGAGTCACTGCACCCGCATGCACGCGAAGATCGAGGTGGTCGCGCAAGGACCGCTTCACGTCATCGCGAACCGAAGCCGGGAGCAATTGCGCACGCAGGTACGCCGTCCCGATCGCATTGGCTTCGTCTACAATCGCCTCGCTTCGATCGTTAAAGCGCTGCAGAGACAGCGAAAACGTGAACCCGAGCAGAAGCGCGAGGACGCCGAGTAGCGACGCCTGGATCGCGTTCACGTGGGCTTTCGATGGCTCCGTGGCGAAGCGTTGGATCCTTCGGCCGAGGAGATGACCAAGCTCGATGGCAAGAACGATCGAAACGTAGAGGATCGCGGCGATCAGCGCGCTGTTTTCGTCATACATGAGCTCTCTCATGCCTTTTCAACCTTCGACCCGCTACCCGAACGCTGCTCTCATGACCGAAGGCCGAGCTGGACGCCAGTGCGCCAGTTGCCGACGCCCTGCCGATCACGGACCGCGCCGGGAAAGCGATCGATTCGACCGTTGCGATCGCGGTGTGATACTCGGTGGCAAGGAACGATGATGCAACTAGTTGGACCCGCGGCCGCCCGCACGGCTTCTCGAAGGACTATCCAGGTCTTTTGGGCCTGCACGGCTCTCATCTGGGGTGGCGTAGGCGTGTGTGCCGTCCTCTTCTACGTGGGGGTGCTCGATTTCGTCACGAGCGCCAAGGCTGGGCTCTACGCGATCAGCGTATGGTTGAACGCATGGATGCTCGTCTTCTTGCTTCCACAGAACAAAGGCCGCTCGAAGCTCGATCTCTACCACGACGCTCTGGTGGTCTGGATGCTCTCCTACGCTCTTACCAACGCGCTCTGGGAGATTCCATGGGTACTGTTCTCGCCGTTTGTGTTCGAGAACCTACACACGCTCGATGACGTGGTCGCGCGCACCGACTTCATGCGCGAGAGCCCGCTCCACATGTACTGGTGGGTGCTGGCATCGTTCAGCTCCGTGGATCTACGCACCGTCAACCACAACTCCACCTTCTACACACTCGAGCTCTACTCGTTCGTCAACGTGATGTCGGTGATCTTCTTCTTCTATCTCAACAAGAAGCGTTCGCCCTATCGGTATCTCGTTCCAGTGCTCGGCAGTGGCGAGCCCGTCGCCTCGACCTTCATCTTCTCGTTGTCCGAGGTGTTCGCCGGGTTCGAGAACATGTCGGGCGGAGTGGCAGATACGCTTCTGGCGCTGGTCTGGACCCAGTACCAGTACTTTCTCTTCCCACTGGTCTTTGGATACTTCGGAGTGAAGCTTCTGCTCGAAGACTGGCGGCACTGCCGGGCTGCCGCGACTTCCACGATGGAGCCTACGTAGCGCGCTTGAACGGAAACGGGCCGAAAACAGGCAACTGACGACGGCACGAGTCTTGATGGCGTCCTGTCGTCGCGGGGTGCGTCGCCGTTCGGGCTACGGCTGCACCTCAAACGCACCCACGTCGCACCCGCCGCCTGCTGGGCGCCGCTCCCCACGCTGGTCCGCCGTTGTCGGCAAGCTCTCCGAGCTTCAGGTCGTCGGCACTGACGTTGACTTGGTCGCCCTTGTTGGTGTCTCAGGCGTCAGCGTAACCGTCTCGCGCTTCCCCTACCTGCTTTGCGGACAGCCGAGCTACGAAGTTGGGGTGACGTCCACGACGTATGCAGCCGTTTTGGTGTCGTGATTCGACCGCACGGCAACGGGCTCGTGTTTGAGGATGTCGACCGTGGCATTCGCGTGAAAGCTTCCTTCGTCGCTCGCGAGCTCAGCAAGACGCGGCTCTGCGAACGGCTCGGAGCGTTTCAGTCAGTGTCTGAGCGACAGTGGGAAGCCGCACACCAGGTGCCCCATCGGTACTCACCGATGCTGGTTCGGGCGTCGCAGAGCCTCTGGAAGGAATACGAACACAGCCTCTAGCAAGCGCGTACGCTGCGCCGGGAGGCATGGAGTAGCTATCGAAACTCTGCCTCTCGCGAGCGGGAACCGCTCACCTGGCGCCACTTCGTGCAAGTCGACATAACGAGCTAGTATCGCGGAATTCGGCTCTCTGCTTGAGCCGGATGGGCTAAGAGAGCCGGCATCAAGGTTCGGAAGGTATTTCGCTCCGCCAAGGAGAAGATCACCGGCCGGCCGGAAGCCTCGTAGCAAGGGCATCGTCGAGAGCCGTGCGAAGCGACTCCCGGTCCGCCACGCTTTCATAGGGCAACGCGGCGACGAAGCGCGACGGGTCGAAGTCCGGCTTAGCCTTCAGAAGCGCAGCGACGTGAGACGCCGACATCTGCGCGCCACCGAGCGAGTGGCTGGCGGCCACCCGATAGGCCAGCTCGCGAACGCGCGGCGCGCTCACATGACCGAGCGCATCGAGCGCCTCGCGAAAGCGTCCCAGGTGAAACAGCGCCCGCGCGAGGTGCGACCAGTATCGCGGAGGATGATAGGGGTTGAGGCGAATGGCCTTCGAGATCCAGCCTTCCGCCTCGTCGCTTCGCCCCATGAACGAGAGGAACTCGCCCATGGCACAGACGGAGCGATCGTCGTTCGGATTGAGGAGGAGGCCCCGCTCCTGATGGCGAACTGCAAGATCGAGATCGCCTCGCAGCATCGCGATCTGTGCGAGGATACGGAGGCACTCGCTGTCGCACGGGTCGAGCTCGAGGCCACGCTCGGCAGCGCTGAACGCTTGGTCCAGCAACGCGTCGTATCGTTCCGGCTGATACGCCATGGCTTGTCCGAGCCCGCAAGCCAACCATGCGTGAGCTTGTGAGTAGCTCGGATCGCGATCGACTGCGCGCTCGAACATCTCGATGGCTTGGCGACAGTCTTCCCGGGTGTAGCGATGGTGGTGTTCTTTACCGCGAAGAACGTAGTCATACGAATCGAGCCGTTCAGGCGGTGCGCGCCGCGCCTTGGCGAGTCGTGCCGCCTCGACTCGACCGGCCAACGTCGACACGATCGTCGACGAGAGCTCATCTTGAACCAAGAACACGTCTTCGAGCTCTCGATCGAACCGTTCTGCCCACAACGTGGAGCCGGCATGGGCATCGAGGAGGCGAACACTGATGCGGACGCGATTGCCGGCGCGCCTCGCGCTCCCGCGCACGATGAACTGCGCCCCGAGCTCGTCGGAGGCTTCCCGATCCGAGAGCTCCCTGCCACGAAGAGCAAAGGTGGAGCCTCGAGAAATCACCATCAGCGAGCTGAAGTGCGACAACGCGGTGATGATGTCCTCCACCGTCCCGTCGACGAAGTAGTTGTCGTCCGCCCCGGATAGGTTGTCGAAGGGGAGGACTGCCACCGTCGGAAGCTCTCTCGTCGGAGAGGGGTCGAGCGCTGGCGCAACGCGGGCAGACGTCTGCGAGCCCGAGCTTCGACCGCCGCGGATCCGCTCGTGGACCTCCTTCGTCTCCGGGCTCGGCTCCGCCTCGAGATGTTGCTCGAGCGCGCCGGTCAGTAGCTGATACTGTCGCAGCGCGTCCGACCGTCGACCGATCCGTTCGAAAAGCTCCATCAGATGCCGGTGCGCCGGCTCGCACGCCGGATCCATCGCGACGCGCCGGTTGAGCACGTCGATCGCTTCTTCGGGGCGACCTTCATCGGCGAGACGAGCCGCCAGTCGTTCGATCACGTCGCATGCCACGCGTCGCAGCTCGTGCTGCGCCGCGAGTAGCCACTCGTCGTAGAGGGCCTCCCGCAAGACCAGCCCATCCAACAAATCTTCGCGATAAAGCGCCATACACCGACTCAGATCGGTGACCTCGTGGCTCTTCGCCAGCCCCCTGAACTCGCGCACGTCCGTCGAGCAGACCTCGGGGTCGAGCGATAGGGTCTCTCCAGTGGTCGTGATCATGGGCCCTACGGTGCGGCGAATCTTCGAGAGCGCCTGGCGGAGGTTGTGTCTCGCTCGTTCGTCGCCGGTATCGCTCCAGAGCAGCGCCGCCACCTGCTCGCGACTGTGCGGGCGTGCGTCCTCCACGGCTAGATAGCCCAGCAAGCCCTGGATTTTCTTGCCGGTCACCTTCAGGGGGGCCCCGTCGGACCAGCCCGCCTGAAAGGGGCCGAGAACGTCGAGGCGAAGCGTTCTGCCCATCGAAGACGGATTATAGACGAAGAATAGACGCTCCGGAGCCCGTCTCCTGACGCCGGATAAACGGCGGCCCCCGAAGATAGGTGTGTCCCCAACAGGACCACAACAACGAGGAGACCGCCATGACCATAGAAACCATCCGACCCACCAACTTTCGCGCCGCGCGCACCTGGAGCGCAGGGGGCGAAGGCTACGACCAAGTCAGCCGCGGCATCGCGGACGCAATCGAGCACGCCGTCGAAGCGCTCGACCCCCGCCCTGGGGAGCGCGTGCTGGACGTCGCGACCGGCACAGGCTGGGCTGCCCGCCGAATCGCCGAGCGCGGCGCGACCGTCACGGGCGTGGATTTCGGCGCGGGGGTGATTGAAGCGGCAAAGGCTCTCAGCGAGGGCACCGGCATCGACTTTCGCATCGGCGACGCCGAGGCGCTCGAGTTTCCCGACGACAGCTTCGACGCGGTGATTTCGACGTTTGGCACGATGTTTGCCCGAGATGCAGAGGCTGTCGCCTCCGAACTCGCCCGCGTCGTGAAGCCGGGTGGCCGAGTCTCTCTCGCGAACTGGGCCGTAGGCGGCAGCGTGCACGAGATGTTCAAGTTGATCGGGTCGTACAAGCCGGTCGAAGAGGATCCGGCCCCCTCGCCGTTCGAGTGGGGCAAGACCGCACGCGTCATCGAGCTCCTCGGTCCGTACTTCGAGCTCGAGCTCGAGGTAGGCACCTCCTTATTCCGACCGCAGAGTGCCGAAAAAGCGTGGGAGACGTTCTCTGCCGGCTTTGGGCCGGTCGTCACCTTGCTGCAGACGTTGAGCGAGGAAAGGGCCGCGGCGCTTCGCGCGGACTTCATCGCGTTTCACGAGGCACACCGAAACGGCGCCGGCATCGTGATGGAGCGTCCGTATGTCATCACCAAGGCGCGGCGCGTCTCGGAGAGCAAGAGGGCGTCGTGAGTCTCGAGCTCGTGCCGCGCACCCAAAGCCGCGACGTCAGCGGCTTCGGCGTGTTCGCCCACGGCGATGCCGGCGCCGCACACGTCATGGCGCACCGCATGCTCGACGAGGAGCGGCACGAGCTCGGCCACCAGTTGCTCGGCGCTTGGCTCGACCGACACGAGGGGGCCGGAAGCGACTGGACTCATCTTCAATGGCACATGGCGGTCTTCGAGATCGCAGTCGGCCGATGGGACGCCGCGCTCGATCGCTTCGAGCGGGAGATTCTACCGGTCGCCACGAGTAGCGCAGACGCGCTCACGGACGCGCCGGCGATGCTCTGGCGCCTCTGGCTCACGGTGCCGCGAGAGGTCGATCTCCCCTGGGAGCCAGTTCGATCGACCGCCGTCCAGAACCTGGGAAAGCACGACTGCCCGTATGTCGAGCTCCATTGCTTGCTCGCACTTGCCGGCGCGCGAGACGTCGAAACACTAGACCATTGGTTGCGAATCAAACGAGGCGCCCGCGGCGAGCGCGCAAAGCTCCTCGTACGGCTCGTCGCGGGCCTCAGGGCGTTTGCGACGAACGACCAAGCGCTAGCCGCGTCGATCCTCGCGTCATGCACACCGCGCATTGCCGAGCTAGGCGGCAGCCAAGCACAAAACCGCCTGTTCGAAGAGATCGCGGACTACTGCTGGCAACGTGCAACCGAGCGCGCCGCTGCATAGGGGACAGGCTAGCCCCACCAAGGGGTAGGGGGCCTAGGTCCACCTCTACTGGTGTAGCGCAACTAGTCGAAACTAAAGAGTGCGGAAGAGAGGACTCGAACCTCCACGGGTATTACCCCACTAGATCCTTGGGCGAAACCGGCTCTTCGCAAGTGTTGAATTTGTTGGAGAAAGAAGCGTCAGCAGACGCCGGAAAACGCCCCCAGACGACCCTTTCGGGACACGGTGTCCCGGCTGCGCACTCGCCGATCGTGGGAGTGGAGGAGCTTCGAAAGGCAGCGAGAGCGCTGGTGCTGCGCATCGCGGACGGAGATGACGTTCCGATCGAGGCACTGCAGGATTTCGTCGCGCTCACGTTGCAGTGCGAGCTCGTTCAGTTGGCGCAGCGTCTGCAAGACGCACCACCTGAGTTTGCGGTGCGGCGATGGAGCTTGCGAGTCTGGTTCTCACGCTCTCAGTGAAGCCACAGGTCGCCGGCGCAGGTGGGGCACCCGAGGCTGCGGCACGCAACCGCGACCTCTCCGAAGGGAAGGGGCCCACGAAGTGACTGGCGGTCGCGCGTGCAAGCCAAAGTCCCGCATGGTCTCGGTTCGGATCGACGAAGATGATCTTGCTCGCCTGGATGCGCTGGCTCAGCAGACCAGCTGCTCCCGCGGGTTATCCGCTCCTGTCTCCGAGGCGCGCGCTTAGAGAGCACGATCGACGCTCAAGCACTCACTGAGGTCTCGCGGGTCCACGCCAACCTCAACCGCATCGGCGGGCTGCTCAAGCTCGCGATTCGTGACCGCCGACTGAACCTCGAGCTGATCGACTCGCTCATACACGTCCGCCTGCGTCACAGCGATACCAATCACGAGCACATCCACGTTGCCATCAACAAGATTCACCCCGAGACGTTTCGGATTCATTCGCCGGCTTGGGACCACCAGAAGTTGTTCACCGGGGCCCGGGCCCTCGAGCGGGAGCTCGGCCTGACACCCCTCCGGTCGAGGACGCGCGACCGCGAGAAGATCCCCGAGCGAGCCATCGATTGCGAAGCCCACCAGGGCATCAAGAGCTTCGCCCGATGGGCCCGGGAAAACCTCCATGCGGACGAGCCACGACACCGGGTGCTCGGCGCGGTGTTCCTCGTCGTGACCGGCGCCGAGGCGCTCTACGCGGACATGGGGCACTTCGGCCGACGCCCCATCCGCCTCCCTTGGTACGGGTTCGTGCTTCCCGCCTTGCTCTGCAACTACTTTGGACAGGCGGCGGTGCTCTACCACCGGCCGGAGGTGGTGGAGCATCCCTTCTATGCGCTCGTTCCGTCCTGGGCGACCATCCCGCTCATCGTGCTGGCGACGATGGCTACGGTGATCGCTTCCCAGGCGGTGATCTCAGGGGCCTTTTCCGCGACACGGCAAGCGATTCAGATGGGCTACCTACCGCGAATGAACATCGTTCATACGTCGGAAAGCGAAATAGGTCAGATTTACATCCCCCAAGTGAACTGGATTTTGCTGATCTCCGTCGTCGCTCTCGTGGTGGGCTTTCGCAGCTCGAGCCAGCTTGCAGCGGCCTACGGCGTGGCAGTCACCGCCACGATGACGATCACGAGCATTTTGTTCTTTTCCGTCGCCCGAAGGCGTTGGGGCTGGCACCTCGGCTTCCTGATTCCGTTGACGGTGGAGGAACCGAACGTTCCCTACGCGCTGGCGCTCGCACGTGAGGAAGGACTGCGCTTCCAACTCGACGAAGTGGTCTTCTTCCTCGGCCGCGAGAGCATCGTTGCGCACCGGCGGCCGGTCATGTCGTTTTGGCGCGAAGGGCTCTTTGCATTTCTCACTCGGAACGCGATGGACGCCACGCGGTTCTTCAAGATTCCTCCGGAGCAAGTCGTGGAGGTCGGCTCCAGGGTCGAGCTGTGATCCGTCGCCGGACGTCGGTCAGAAGAGGCGCGCTCCGAATGCGAGAAGCCCGGCGAAATACGGTGCGTTGTACAGCCACACCGCGGGAAAACCGTAGCTGACGCGGATGTTCACCTGATAACGGCCGGTTGGACCAAATCGCAGGTCTCCGTGCAACGAGACGCCGCCCGCGCCCCCGTACGTGCTCAGCGCGCCGACCCGATTGACGTCGTTGAATGCGCCGCCCCCGACCAACACACCAAATTCGTGTTGCGAGCTTTCTTTTGCCTTGAGATGCAGGCCGAGCAGCCCCGCCACGAGGCGCTCCGAGATCAATCCCGTCCAAGGAAGGCCGGGCACCGGGATGACGTAGGGGTTCACGCCGCCCATGCGTCGACGAGTGATGTCGTCCTGCCTCCAGCCGTAGTTGCCCCACTCCTCGAGCTGCAAGCGAACCAGTGGACCGAGCTGCCAACCGGCGCGCAGCCACTGGCTCACGTTGTAGAGGACCTTGCCGGGATCGTTGCGTCCAAAGCCCGTACAACCCGTGGCGGCATCCACGCATCCCCAGACGCGCACGTCCGATCGCACGTCGAAACCCCCATCGAACCCGATCGCAAAGCCCTTGACTCGGGGGAATATGCGGTGCGCCTCCCATTCATACGCGGGAACGTCGATGTTCCAGTAGTTGTACCCGAGGCGAGGCTCGAACACCCAGGTATTGAGGGGGAGGATGTAGCTATCCGAAGTCACACTGCGCGGGCTGAACCACCAGTAGCGCGCCGCCGCGATCAGCTCGATCGTCTGGTGCTTGCCCGGATACCATTGCAGCTTGGCATTGGCCAAGATGTAGCTCGATTTGAAGCCTTGCTCGGTGATCCGTAGGCCGTTCTGGAAGTAGTCGTTGAGCAGCTGGGAGATGACCGCTTCGCCTTCGACGAATCCGAAAAAAGCCAGCTTGCCATTGGCAAAGGACAATCGTTCGATGCCCGCGTGAAGCTTGGTGGTGTTGTAGAAGAGATGAAGATCGCCGTTGCCGACGATTCCCTGGCCCGTGCTGTCGAACGAGGCCCAACCGTGCCCGGTGACATTTGGCGTGAGCTGGACCAGCGCTAGCACCAAGGCACTTGCAATGGACCGTGTCAGCACCGCCGGGACTCTACTACGAAGCGGTCACGGGTCCACAGGAGCATCCGGTTGCTGTAGGTGCGCCTTAGCGATTCGGACGATGCGCGAAAAGACCACACCGAAGGCGATCAAGCCGAGCACCAGGGCGATCCCGTGGCCCTTCCAGTGGGCATGTCCTTGACCCGCCATTTTGGTGACATGAGAAGCCACGGCACCCAGATAAACGTCGAGCACCAAATGAGGCAGCATCCCCAAGCTTCCAACCACGACGGCGCGAAACGGCACCTGGATGGCGCCAAACGCGTAACTACAGACCGCAGGGTTGATCGGGAGCAGCCGTATCCAAAAGACGAGCTCTGTCCCCTCGTGCTTGGCCCGGTCCACCATGCCACGAAGCGAAGCGCGTCCCTCCAGCATTCGAAGCACCGGGCCTCGCAGCAACCGTCGGCCCAACGGATAGACGAGGAGGTTGGCGAGGTACACCCCGCTGCAGTAGTAGAGAATGCCGCGAGGCAGGCCAAACACCACGCCGGCAGTCAGGCCGAAAACCGAGTTGGGGAAGAGGAACGGCTCGAGAGCGCCGATTGAAAGCACGTAAAAGGCGGGCCCCCAAGGACCGAGGGACTCGACGTAACGCTCGAACTGAGGAAGGAAATGCGCGACGTGACGGCCTTCGAAGGCCAGAATGATGATCAGGACGCCTGCGAGAATCCAAGCGACACGCTCCGCTGTCTTGGACAAAGCGCCCGTGAAGATATCGCGTCGCTGATAGTCGATACAAACGCCCTTTCAGCTTCGCGCTCTACGCGACATAACATCTAGTGCCGCGAAATTCGGCGCTCAGCCTGAGCCCGATGGGCTAAGAGAGAAGATGGAGTGTGGGCCCAGATCCGAATCGATCCGTCCGCAATTCCAATTGGAAAGAGAGAGATGATCCCCGGGCTTCACTACATCCGGCTTCGCCACAAGGCCCTTCGTGCCTATCCCGTCGAGGTGCTCCGACGGACCGATGCCAACAGCGAGCTGGTCGACCATCCGGTCACCGCGCTCGAGCTTCGATACCCCGCGCTGGGTCGCACCTTGACCATCTACTACGAGCCCAGATTCCCCTATGTGATTCAGGCCTGGGAAGAAGAGGTGGGGCCCCACCGCACGACCGCGGTACGGACCCACGCAATCATCGACGACTACTGGCATCACAACGCGCCCGATGATGGGGCCTACCGCCACGCGTTGGGCCTCACCCAGTAGCGTCGGAGGCTCACGGGGAGGTTTGCTCGTAAATCGTGACTCCGTCCGCGATCGTGCGCTCCACCACGATGCTGCGAAGATCGACGCCAGGCTCGAGGGGATCACGGGAGAGAATCACCAGATCGGCTTTCTTACCCGGCTCGATGGAGCCTAGCTCGTTTTCCATCCGCAGCTGCCAAGCCGCGTCCGAAGTCATGGCGCGCAACGACTGCTCGACGCTGATGCGTTCCTCGGCCCCGAGTATCCGGCCGCTCGAGGTTTCACGCGCAACCGGCACCCAGAGCTGAAGCATCGAGTCGATGGGCACGACTGGCGCGTCGAGATGGGTGGTGAAGCGCAGCCCGAGAGCGAGGGCGCTGCCCGCCGGGCTGATCCGCGCCGCACGCTCTGGCCCCAGAAAGACGTCGCGGTGCCGATCGCCCCAATAGTAAACATGCGCGCTGAAGAACGTCGGCGTAACGCCCAGTCGTTTCATTCGTTCGAGCTGGTCGGGACGGGCCATCTGGGCGTGAACCAAAATGGGGCGTGCGTCGTCCGACGGGCACTGCCGTAGGGCCGCTTCCCATGCATCGAGAAATTGATCGATGGCGGCGTCGCCGTTGCCGTGCACGGCGACTTGGCGACCGGCGCAGTGGATGACTTTCACCTCGTCATTCATCGTCCCGGCATCCATGCTGGGATAACCCCGATAATCGGAGGGATGGCCGTCGGGGTCGGTATAGGGCTCGCTCAAGAACCCCGTGTAGCCCTGAATCGATCCGTCTCCGATCAACTTCACCGCTCCGATTTGCAGGCGGTCGTTTGGCTGCTCCTCGAGGCCCGCCGCGCCGCCGATGACCGCCAGGCCGAGCTCGTCTTGCGGCCATGCGACGATGCGCTGGGGAACCAAGCCTACCTTGGAAGCCATGCGGAGACCCTGAATCTGCTCGAGCGGAGCGAACCCATTTTGCACGGTGGTGAAGCCCTGCCGCGCGTAAATCTCCGCCGCCGCACGGACCACCGCGATCTGCTGAAGAGGCGGCAGCTTCAGTGCCTCGAGAATGAGCGGCCGGGACGCCGTTTCCAACAAGAGACCGGTGGGTTCGCCCGTCGCGTCCTTGCGGATCTCTCCTCCCTCCGGGTCAGGAGTGTTTGCGTCGATAGCAAAGCGCTGGAGCGCGAACGAATTGACAGTCGCCATGTGTCCGGAGATGTGCATGGCGATGATCGGGCGATCGGTTGACACCTGGTCCAGATCGGAACGATCGAGATGGCGCCGTTCTTCAATCGTGGTGTCGTCGTAACCGAAGCCGATGAGCCAGCCGTCGCCTGGATGCTCCGCGTCGACTCGCCGCAAAGCCGCAATCGCTTCTGAGATGCTCTTGACGTCACCGATGGGTGGGCTGTTCAGGTCGGCACCGACGGCGCTGAGACCGACGCCGGGAAAGTGGCCATGTGCCTCGATGAAACCGGGAACGACCGTACGTCCCTCGAGATCGAGGTGCACATCGGCTTGCGACACCCAAGGGGCGACATCCGAGTCGGTTCCGACTTGCAGGATGCGGTCACCTCGGATCGCGAGCGCGGTGGCGCGATGACCCTCGGCGTCCATCGTCAGGATGTTTCCATTCGACCACACCTGAAGCCCTGGGGCGGAGGGGTGGAGCTCGATCCAGACGGCGGCCGCAACGATGGCCACCGTCGCCGCTAGCAAAGCCACGAGGGCAAGGGCCCACTTCCACGCTTTCAAGTGATCTCCAACGTACACCGGCCCTGCGGATCAAAACCGGACGGTGCGTCAGAGTCTACTCCAAACCGGCAATGTGCGTGGGTTCGTTTTGGCAAGCCCTTCGTGAAGACGCGATCTAGTAGGTCGCCGTCGCGAGGGGGGTGCTCAGGTCGGACACATCGTGGACTCGCACCCCGCCGTAGCTGATCGAGTAGATGAAATCGTCGATGAACACTCCACGCGTGATCTCGGGCTGGTAGCCGCAATAGTAATAGAAGTCTTCAACGGGATAGGGAACCCCCCGCAGTCATCGAGCACCAAGTCGGAGTGATCCACGGCCCCGCGGCGGTGGAACCCATCGTCGACGCTCACGTCCCACAGCTCCAGGGTGCTCCGAAAGTCACCCTCGTAAGACACGAAGGGAAACGCGAGCAGATTCTTGTCGTTGTAGAAATTGAACGCTTTGTGATTGTAATTGGCTTCGGAGTAACCCTGCCCGACCAAGACTTTGTGCGCGAGCACCGGATTGGCCGGGTCGGACACGTCGAAGATCTGCAGAGCCGTTCCATTGTCGATTTGTGTTACTTCGTCGAGCTGATAGTCGATACAAACGCCCTTTCAGCTTCGCGCTCTACGCGACATAACATCTAGTACCGCGAAATTCGGCGCTCAGCCTGAGCCCGATGGGATGGGCTAAGAGAGTCAAACTCCAAGCCACGACTATCATCACATGCAGCACCCCGCATTCCAACCGCGCGGGGCGGAACACCAGCGACGATGAGAGCGGCAGGCGCGATGAGCCCGAACGCGGCTCTCCGCTTACGAAGCTCCAGCTCTTCGAGTGTGTATCCATTGAATGTTCGTGGCGAGGTCGGTGTGACTTCAACACCGGCATCGTCCAGCTCAAATTGCAGTGCAGGCTCTTCGGGCGCTGGCTCGTCCGACGACACAGGCTCTTCGGATGCCGGCTGAGGGGTCTCGCCTTCCTCACCGGCTTGCGCACTCACACCCCCCGGCAAACCCACCAGCGCCAGCACCAACACAACCACAAAGCCACCCAGGTACCGCATGGCAACCTCCCTTCAAAGCACGAGCCGCGATCGGCGTGGTGTTCCAAAGTACCCTTGTCTCAAGCTGTCCCGGTCACGCTTGCGCCTGTGCAGCAGAATGCTGGAGGCGATCGTCCCCCCGATGCCGCCTAGATAAACAGCGAAGCCGGTCCCGAAAGCCGCAGTAGCTCCAGTCTGTACCCCTTCACCAGCCAGGCCGTACAAGAAAAGGAACCCACCACCAACGATAGCGACAACGGACACGCCAACCCCGATCCGCGCTCGCTTCACGCGAAGCTCCATCTCCTCGAGCGTGTAAGTAGTGTAAGTACCCCCTTGTCTCCCCTTCCGTTTTTTTGAGCGCGGCTGCGCCCTCTGAATCTCGTAATGCTCAATCGCTCTCTGACTAAGCGTCTCGATGTCGGGCGTTGGGGCGCGCAGCTCAGGCACTTCGGTCCCTGGTGCGGGAGAGGAGACAGGCTCCTCCGGCATCGCGCCTTCCTGGCCGGTTTGCGCGCTCGCGCTTAGCGGCAACGCCACCAACCCGGCCAACACAAAGCCAACGAAGTACCGCACAACCGCCTCCCGTCTGCCCGCTTGGGTCAGCTGGGGTAGGTGCAACGCGCATGCCAGCTGCGATGCTTGGTTTTCTGAGTGAATTGCAAAACCGTGGTGCGAAGGGATTGCGTTTGCTGCTGTGGCGCCGAAAGAAATGCGGCATCCGTGATTCCTCACCTGCCTACGGCTGCACCTCAAACGCGCCGACTGTCATACAGTCGCCGTCATCAGCAAACCCAGCCAAACAAATCCCAGACGCAACGACCGTATTGATCACAGCACTCACCAAGGGGCGTGTCGCTGCAAGGTGTCCCCGTCGGGACATTTCTATGAGTGCACGACCCATCGACCGGGTCGCAATAGTCGAACGTGCACTCATTGTCGTCATCGCAAACCGCGGCTGATAGTCGATACAAACGCCCTTTCAGCTTCGCGCTCTACGCGACATAACATCTAGTACCGCGAAATTCGGCGCTCAGCCTGAGCCCGATGGGTCGCGTGTACCCGTCGTCGCGCACCCTCTGCGCCCCCGCGCCCCAAACGAAAAACCTGCGCGGGGTTGGCGCGAAGACCCAAGCGAACTCGGCGACCCAAGTGGCACAGCTGATGCATGAGCACAACTGCGGCTAGTCAGAACGGGGAAGTGTATTGTGCGATATTCGGCTCGATTCATGTGCGTGCTGGCCTTCGACGTCGTCTTCGTTGCGTGCGGAGAAGACGAGGCAGTTTGTGCTGACCCCGCAGCTGACGCGACGGGTGACTGGGAGATGCTGGCAACACCAACACAGGACACGTGCGAGGAGGACCTCACGCCCTACTCGTTCACGGTGACAATGACGCAAGATGGAAACAGTCTGACCGGTCAGGTTCCTCCCAATGCGACTCTGACCGGAACGATCTGCGGGGACCAAATACGGATGAGCGGCAGCTATCCCGAGGATGGCGGGACCACGACGGTGAACCTCGAACTCACTGTTTCGGATGATGGTAACTCGGTGGAAGGCTCTGACACCTGGAGTTGGACGAGTGACGGCCAGAGCTGTGGGGGGTCGGAAACCCTCACCGGCACTCGCTTCGGAGGAACCGGAGGAACCGGAGGGACCGGGGGAACGGGCGGCACGGGCGGCACCGGCGGTGGAGCGCAGACCTCGACCGTGAACGGGACCGTGTTCACCTTCTTGTCACTCCAGAACCCCGTGGCGGTTTCTGGGGCAACCGTGCGAGTGTCGGACACCAATCTTTCGGCGATGACCGATCAAGTTGGTGCCTTCACGATCGAAGACGTTCCGAATGGAGAAAACTTCTTCACCGTCGAGGCGCCTGGACATTGGGGCTCGTGGATTACTGGGACGTGCCCACAGAGACGAACGAGAACTTCGTGCTCTACGTAGTGACGGACGAGGACATCCAGTCCGTGGACGCGGAACTCGACGATCGCACCATTAGTACCAACGATGCGATCGTGGAAGTCTACTTCGACCCCGCGGTAACGGGGGCGTCCGCGACGATCAATCCGGCCACCCACGATCCGCCCTTTACGCTCGATGCGGACGGCTTTCTGCAGGTACAAGGCACGGTCATTGAGGTAGAAGGTGCAGGTGACCTGTTCTTCACATCGGTCCCTGCTGGAGGCACGATCACCGCAAACGTGGCAGGGCCCTCTGGAACGACTTGTCAGGTCATTGAATCTGATCCAGGCACCTATCCGGTCCTTGCGAAGTCGATCACCGTCGTCTACGCCGCTTGCCAGTAGGCTCTAAGGGTCCGACACCCACGCTTTGCCTGTAGCGATTCGGTTGTAGGCTGTGCGTCCGGGCACATCGCTAACGCTTGGATGGGGCTCGCCCTCGTCAGTTCACGCGAAGGCAGAGAAAGCGGCCGCCGTTCGAGAGCGCGCCGCCGAGATCCCCGGCTACCGAGGGCGTCGCCGAGAATCCGGAGCCGCCTTCAGCTCGCGCAATCT
>Ga0111158_1005_pt1 | contig 33468 bp, 23 predicted proteins | sample DeeMarSeWOR28_12_FD_80258 | JGI IMG/M metagenome (GOLD analysis project Ga0111158, IMG submission 80258) | Gemmatimonas sp. SG8_38_2
CAGCGATCGCCACGCCAGCCAGAGTGGATGCGACATTGGGACGACCCTGAGCGTACGCCGCAGCCATTCCGGAGGCGAGCGCAATCCCGAGGTCGAGAACGTCTGGGTTGCCGCGCGCTTCCATCTCGAGTGAAGGCTCGTAGCCGGGATTGAGAAACCCGAAGATGAGCGAGACGACGAACCCAATGCCTACCCCCAGCGCAATCGAGATAAACGAGTCCCGAAAGAGCTTCAGATTGCCCTGGGTCACCGAGAGGCCGGCACCGAGAAGGGGGCCCATCAGCGGGGCGACGAGCATCGCGCCTATTACGACCGCTGTAGAGCCCTGCATGAGCCCGAGCGATGCGAGCACCGCGGCGAGCGTCATCATCATGATGAAGTCGGCGTCGGCCGAGCTCGAGTTGCTCACGCGCTCCGCAAGCGCGACGCGGTCCTCGCGCTCTAATATTGGAAACTTGAGCTGCCGGTGAATGAAACCGGGCTCGACCGTAGACCTTCCTTCTTCGCTCATGCCGGGAGAGTACACTCCTCGACTACGTTCTGCTGCAACCCTTGAACCCGACAGACAGGATCATCGACCCGGGCAACGTTGAAAAGCTCCATTCGAAAGACTAGACCCAAGGTGAAAGGCTAAGAGAGGCTTGCTGAAGCGCTGTATCTCACTTGTCGTATGCACGCTGTCCGCCGCGGTCCTCTGTTGGCCAGTCACGGCGTCGGCGGAGGACGCCAAGCCGGTCGAGCAGGTACCGGAGCCCCCGCCGCTGATCGCGAGACCCGACGCAGACGCTGTACACGAAACCGGCGGAGCAGAGCCTCCTGCGAGCTTCCTCATCGAGTTCGGTGACACGAACGACTGGATTCAATTCAAGGCCGGCGAATGGCTGAAAGGCGAGCTGAAACGGCTGCATCAAAAGGATGTCGAGTTCAAGAGCAAGAAGCTCAAGCTCATGACCTTCAAGTGGAAAGACATCGTCCAGCTCCAAGCACGCAAGATCAAGACCTACGTGTTCGAAGGGAAGAACACCGAAACGGGCAAGGCGATGATAACCAAAGAGGAAGTCATCATCTACACGGCCGACGGCGTGAAGATCTATCCTCGGGAGCAGTTGATTTCGATCATTCGCGGCGAGCCTCGGGAGCGCAATTATTGGTCGGCGCGCCTTCGAGCCGGGCTCTCGGGGGCCGCCGGCAATAGCCGCAACCTCTCGTTAAACACGTTCTTCCGCTTGATGCGAGAAGACGAGCTCGTGATGTCTGTGGTCAGCTACGAAGGCACCTTCGGGCACGCCGCAGGTGAACAAACCGTCAATCGGCAGCTCGGAATCGCAGAAGTCAACATCTACATCACGAGGCGCTTCTATCTCATCCCCTTGGTTGCGGAGCTCTTGAACGACAGGTTTCAGAATATCAGGCTTCGCGCCTCGCCTTCGGCGGGCGCTGGGGTGTATCTGTTTGATGAGAAAAAGGTCGAGTGGAACCTGAGCGGTGGTCTCGGGTACCAGTACTTGAAGCTGCTCAGCACCGAAGAGGGTACAGAGGACCCACAACACGATGGCGGGATCGCGATAGGGAGCTTCTTCAAGTGGAAGTTCATCCCAGACAACAATCTCCAACTCGAGTGGCGGACGAATTTGATCTACACGCAGATCGGGCTGACGAATCACATAGGCACCGCAAGGCTGAAGATCAAGATCGCGAGCATCCTGAGGTTGACGACGGAGTTCATGTTCCTGCGCACCGAGAGCCCTCTTCCGAGAGCGGATGGCACCGAGCCCAAGAGCAACGACTATCAGCTCGTCGTTGGCCTGGAGGTCAAGATCAACGAGTAGATTCGTCAGTTGGACAATCCCCCTGGCCTACGCTTCGCGACATGGCCTTGGAGACGCTTGTGGCTCGAGCAACGGCATCGCCTTGACTCTTCGTGAAGCGGGTTCCCGTCGTTTCGCGCGATAGAAGCACTCGCTCTAGGCGCGACGACGCCGACCTCTATTCATGCTCCGTACGAAGCGGCTCTTGTACCCTGGGTCTCTCGACGAAGCCGGACCACCTGCTCTTCTATTCCAGCCAGGCCCTTCTTGAACATGCCGGCGAGGCGCCAGCGCAAGATCGGCACGAAGGGTCGAAAGTACGGCGCTACCTCAGAGGCCATGACGTAGGTGACTCGAGTCTCGGCTGCGCCAACGGGCTCGATGAGGGCGTGCTCGACCACGGACACGACCCCGGCACGGGGTGTCAGCTTGGGGATGCCGTATGGTACGCCCGGGCGCCCCCCGCTGTCAGGCTCCCGCAGGGTAGAAGAACGTGGATGTCACTTCGGCGCCAAATGCGAGGAGCGCAATCTGCACTTCATCGAGGTACTCGTGTAGACCGGATGCGATGACCTCATCCGGGGATCGCGTCGCGAGCTCCTTCAGAGTGTCGAGCGAGTCACGCGAAAACGAAACGTTCGCTAGGTCTTCGTCTTCGAGCAGCCCATCGAGCGTCGACTCGATGTTGCTCACGCAGTGCGGCAAGGACCGTGGAAAGCGCGGATTCAGGAGAATGAACCCCGAGACGGTCGTCGGTGTCATCCCAGAGGGAAACACGCGCCGATAGCCGTGGTACGCGGAGGCCGAGCGGAGCAGCGCGTTCCACTGGGCGATGTCCAGCGGTGAGCCCACGTCCTTCCAGGAGGGCAGAAGCGCGTGGTACTTGATGTCGATGAGCCGCGTAACTTGGTCCGCGAGCTCCGTGAACACACCCAGACGATGGAAGGACCAGACCTGATCTCGATAGAGCGTGCCGGAAACGATACCCGAGTGAAGCTGCACCCCTTCCTTAATGGCCGCGCAAAGTCTCGAGAGCTCGGAGAGGCGGAGGCTGCGTTTCGTAAGCGATGCAACCCAATTGTAGAACACGTTGAGCTGGACCCAGGTCTCGAGGCTGATTAGGTGACGGATGCTTCTGGCGTTCTCGCGCGCGGCCCGCACCGAGGAAAAGATCGAGTTCGGGTTCTCCGGGTCGATGATGTAGAATCGAACGACTTCAGCCGAGGTGGCCTCGTCGTAGCGCTCGAAGAAGGCTTGTTCGTCGCTGTTGAGCTTCAGAATTGGAAGCCAGTCGTTCGCGCCACGCTCGTCGCGTGCGAAGGTCTCGTTGACCTCCAGGATGCGCGCGAGGTTTTCCGCGCGCTCCATGTAGCGCGCCATCCAGTAGCTGTTTTCAGCGAATCTTGCGAGGAGACTACTCAAGGACCCAGGTATCCTTCGTGCCGCCGCCCTGCGACGAGTTCACGACCAACGAGCCCTTGCGGAGCGCAACCCGCGTGAGGCCGCCCGGCAAGACCCAGCTTTCTCTACCGGTCACGATATAGGGGCGGAGGTCGACGTGCCGGGGCTCGATCGACCCGTCGGCCAGGGTCGGGCAGACCGAGAGGTCGACCATCGGCTGGCTGATGTAGTTGTCCGGGTCCTTTTCGATTCGAGCGCGGCACTCGTCGAGCTCGGCCTGCGTTGCTCTCGGGCCAACGACCACGCCGTAGCCTCCGGATTCGCCGACGGGCTTCACGACCAGCTCGTTCAAATGCTCGAGCGTATAGGCAAGCCCATCCGGCTCACGACAAAGATGCGTCTCGACGTTCTGCAAGATCGGCTCTTCATCGAGATAGTAGCGGACGATGCGGGGCATGTAGGCGTACACTGCCTTGTCGTCGGCGACTCCCGTCCCGATGGCGTTGGCCAGCGAGACGCGCCCGGCCCGATACGCACGAAAGAGCCCTGGCAAGCCGAGAAGGCTCTTTGGATTGAACTGCTCGGGGTCGAGAAACGCATCGTCGACGCGCCGGTAGATGACGTCGACTCGGCGGAGACCGCCCGTGGTCTTCATGAACACGAGGTCGTCCTCCACGACCAGGTCCCGCCCCTCTACCAAGGGTACGCCCATTTCTCTCGCGAGAAATACATGCTCGAAGTAGGCAGAGTTGAAGACGCCCGGAGACATCAAAACGATGTTGGGATCGTCCACGCCCGGCGGTGCGATCTCCGCCAGCGCGGCCTGAAGGCGCATGCCGTAGTCGGACACCGGCCTCAGTCCGACGTTCTCGGTCAGGTCGGGAAACGCGCGCATCATCAAATGGCGATTCTCGACGACGTAAGAAACGCCAGAGGGCGTGCGTGCATTGTCCTCCAGCACGCGAAACACACCGTCTCCGCCTCGCACCAAATCGATACCGCAGATCGCGACGTACGTGCCGTGCGGCAGATCGAGGCCCTGCATCTCGGGACGGTAGTTGGCGTTGTTGAGGACGAGCTCGGGAGGCAGGATCTTGTCCTTGAGGATCTTTTGCCCGTGGTAGATGTCAGCGAGAAAGCGATTGAGCGCTGCGACACGCTGAACGCAGCCACGTTCGATATGTTGCCAGTCTTCCCGGGACAGAACTCGCGGAATGACGTCGAATGGAAGCACGCGATCGATGGCGTCTCGATCGGAATAAACCGTAAATGTGATCCCGAGGTTGTAGAGCTCACGGTCGCTTTGCTGAGCGCGGCGCTTGAGGGTCGAGACCTTCATGTCGCGCATGCGCCGCCGAATGTCGTGCGTGTGCTCGGCGGGCTTGGCAGCGCCGCCGAACATCTCGCAGAAGAAACCCCCGCGATCGTAGTGAGCAAACAACTCTTTCGGCTTCTCGGACAACGGTTAGCGCCCCCTCAAACGACAGTGAGTGGAGATGACAGGAAGCTCATCCAAGGGCAAGCGTCCGAATTGTCCTCGGCGTTTCCCTTCGATGCAGTCGTAAGGTCCGTAGTCTGGATCTCCACAAACGTCGATCGCTGCGAACACACTCGTCCAGCCTACTGGACCCGTACAACTGCAAACGATTCCCACCGCCTCCTCTATGGGAACTATTCCTGCTACCGGCTCACGCGGGCCAGCGCCAGGTCGTACGCCTCGTTGTAGTGTCGGCCGAGATTTTGCCAATCGAAGTGCTGGCTGAAGGATTCGACCGAATTGCGGAGCATGATCCGGTCGCGTCGGCTGAGGGACGCGAACCGGAACAGCCGGTCGGTCAGCTCTTCGGCGGCGCGGTCGAAGTCGTTGTGCCGGCGGGGCACGACGTACATGCCCTTGGACGCGTGGTCCGGCACCACCTGCTTCAGGTAGGAGCCGAAGCCAGATAGATCACTGGTCACCGCGGGCACGCCCAGCGCGATCGATTCCAGCGGCGTGTAGCCCCACGGCTCGTAGAAGCTGGGGAACACCCCCAAGTGACAGCCGCGTACGAACTGATCGTACTCCATCCCGAAAAGCGGGCTGGTGGCCTGGATGAAATCGGGATGGAAGACGACCTTCACCGGGTCGTCTTCGAGGTTGAATAACTGGCAGCTGCGCAGCTGGTTCAGCACCGGGTCGTGAGCCTCGTCAGCGAGGTCGTGGGTGACGATGCCCGGGGGGGTCGAGCTCTTCCAGGCGTGGATCGCGCGGCGCAGGCGCAGCCTCCAGTAGTCCTCCATCAAGCCGTTGAGGTCGGGGATCTCGCCCGACGAGGCGGCGAGGAACAGCCCATCGCCAACGGACTCCTTCACCGCGTCGGCGGCAGTACGAAACTCGTTGAGCATTGCGCGGTTCTGCAGCGCGCGTACGTTGATCGAGCGGAACGACGCCTTGGTGATGATGAAGAAGACGACCGTCACTGGATTGGCCGTCAGGCGGAGCCGGTGGTTCAGCCGGGCCAGCGCCTCGATCGTGAGGTCCATGCCTTTGTTCGAGTACTCGTAGCGCCCCGACGTGAACATGTAGAGTGTGTTGTCCAGGTCGAAGTTGTAACTGGGAAAGAAGTACCCGATCGAGAACTCGTGTAGCCGTTCCTTGTATTGCTTGTGGAGCGTCTGGAACTCGTGGATCGCGGTGAAACGGCGGATGTCGAGCCCGTTGGGCAGTAGCAGGTCGGGCGTGCGCCCGAGCAGGTGGGTGCACTCCTCCGCGGTGACATCCGATACGGTGGTGAATACATGCCCCGCATGGGCTGCGGCCTTCTCGATCTGGTGCTGAGCGTGGACGTTGAACTTCTTAGCTTCTTGGTCCCCGTCGAAGAAGGGCAGATGGTCGTAGAACGAGGGGTTGCCGGTCGCCAGGTAGCGTCCGACCAGGGTCGCATGCGTGGTGAACACGAGCGAGCCCGCCCAGTGCTCCTTCCGCAGCATTGGGATCGCCAGGCCGGCCTGCCACTCATGGAAGTGGGCCACGAGGGAGCGGTGCTGCGACTCACTTTGCGCGAGGATCGACAGCAGCGCCCGGCAGATCTCTCCGAAAGCCATGGCGTCGTTCACTTTCGAGTCGTCGCTCGCGGGGATCCCGTGGTCGGCCCAGGCGCGGTATTTGATCTCGTTGAGCACGCCGCCGACCGACGCGAGGTCCAGTAGAACGACCTGTGGACGGCCGCTGACCAGCCACCGCCCGAAGTGGGCGCGGTAACCCATCTCGCGTAGTTGCTCTACCGCTCGGCCGACCGGGCCATCCAGCGGCGCCGGGTCGAACTCGACCTCCGCCGTGTGCGGGTTGTAGGGACCCACGAGGCAGTACCGGCTGCCCCAGCGACTCATCATGCTCGGGACCTTCGACCGCAGTACCGTATAGATCCCCCCGACCTGGTTGCAGACCTCCCAGGCGACCTCCATCAGCAAGGGCTCGGCTCGAGGAGCATCGAGGCTCCCCGGCTTCTCCGGGGTCTTCTGACCTGTCGATCGGGGGATGGATGGGGCCATGACTACGACGGGGCTTAAGGGGTGATTCTGGCCGGCTGCTCTTCTGACCGTCTTCGCGATGCAGCTCTCCCAGTCGCTCGTCAACTTAGCTCGGCCGGGGCGCCGGGGCCATTGCCATCGGCACCTGCCGCGCTCTGAGGCGCGATCCGACTGTCGCGAGACCTGCGTCGATGGATCTGCCGCGGAGATGCTATCCTGCGCATCGACGGATGACCGCCGCGTTCCGCCACTCGCTGATCGCCATCGCGCTGCTCACATTGCTGGAGATTGCAGTCATCGTGCGAATCCTGCTGCGCCCACATCGGGACCCAGCTTCGCGAGTCGCCTGAGTGGTGGTCGTCGGCGTTCTCCCCTTGTTGGGCGCGTTCGCCTACCTGCTCTTGGGTGAGGTCAACATCGGTCGGCGGCGCGTGGCACGACAGCGCGCGGTGCTGGCTAGCATGCCGCCGCGGGCAGAAGCCGTCGACGGGAACGCCACGGGACGAGTCGCCACCGTCCCCGATCACCACCGACATCTCTTCGATCTCGGGCACTCGATCAGCGGCTTCGTTCCGGTGGGAGGCAACAGCGCTCACCTACTTCCGGATTCCAACGCCACGATCGATGCGATGGTCGGCGACATCGACGCTGCCAGCGATCACGTCCATTTGCTGTTCTACATTTGGCTGTCGGACAACAACGGCCGCAAGATCATCGAGGCGTTGAAGCGCGCGGCGGCTCGCGGCGTGACCTGCCGAGCGATGGCCGATGACCTGGGCTCTCGGGCGTTGATCCGCTCTCGGCATTGGAAGGACTTGCGTGACGCCGGTGTGCGTGTGGCCGCGGGGCTTCCAATTGGGAACCCCTTGCTACGAGCGTTGAGAGGACGTATCGACCTCAGAAACCATCGAAAAATCGTCGTTATCGACGATCGCATCACGTGCTGCGGCAGCCAGAACTGTGCCGACCCGGAGTTCCGGGTGAAGGCCAAGTTCGCACCATGGGTCGACGCCGTGATGCGCTTCGAGGGCCCAATCGCACGCCAGAACCAGTTTCTGTTCGCCAGCGACTGGATGACCTGCGTGGACGAAAACCTCGAGGCCCTTCTCCGCAGGCCGCTCCCGCTGCCAACGAGCGGAGCGGTGCCGGCACAGGTCATCGGCACGGGGCCCACCGTGCGATACTCGGCGATGCCCGAGATGTTCGAGTCACTGATGTTCGGGGCAAGGCGCGAGATCGTCGTCTCCACGCCGTACTACGTGCCGGACGAGTCCCTGCAGAATGCCCTGTGCACCACCGCCAACCGCGGCGTCGACACGACTATCATCTTTCCAGCCCGTAACGACTCCTGGATCGTTGGAGCTGCAATCCGCAGCTACTACGCGGAACTGCTTGCCGCCGGTGTCAAGATCTACGAGTACGTCGGCGGCCTGCTGCACACGAAGTCGCTGACGCTTGACGGAGAGATCACCCTGATCGGGTCGGCAAACATGGACCGTCGCAGCTTCGAGCTCAACTATGAAAACAACATTCTTTTTTATGATCCTGCGCTGACGGCTGATGTACGGCAGCGGCGGCAAAGCTACATCGCAAAGTCGAAGCTCGTGACCAAAGAGATGGTCGAGGCGTGGTCCGTGGGACGACGCCTCTGGAACAACAGCATCGCGACCCTCGGACCGGTGCTTTGAATCCATGCCCTGTGGGGCTGGCACACGAGGCTATCTGCGCAGAACGGCTCGCAGGGGGGCCTTCATGCGCCTGACCTCGGCCATCACAGGCGGCGGCGTTGTCACAGGGGGGCGCTGCTTCGGGCGCACGCGATGGATCGCGGTTGGCTTCGGGTTCCGATCCTAAAATAGCGGACGCGTGTAGAACGCAACGCCGACGAAAAGATCCCAGATGCCGAAATCGATCGCCTTGCGACTGACGTTTGCTTGGGCGTACGCCGCGCTCGATATGAGCGTTGGAAATGAGAATCCTGCAAACAGATCGATCAGGTGCTTGTCTGGCTTCTGCCAGGTACCGCCGGCGCGAAAGCCAACAGGCATCGCAACGCCCTTGGTATCGTTGGGCGCGGTGCCGTAGCTCTTTCCGAGGTTAATGAACTGAACCCCCGTCTCGACGGCAATGAATGCGCGGTCGGAGAAATTGTAGTTCACGATCGCCGGAATTCGAATGTCCGCGTACTTCGCTGAACCAAAGGTGCCGCGCACCTCGAGCCCGGTGTCGACGGAGAGTCTGTCGTTGGGCTTGATGCGGAATGGCAAGGCGACTTCGAGCGCAAACGGCGTATCGATCGGCATGACCAGAATGAGGTCGCCTGCGAAGTCGAGCTTGTCGAGCTGCAGGAACCGATACCGCCCGTAGATCGGAATGTTGCCGTAGCCTGCCGAGGGATAGAATACCACCGGGACGAGTCCCTCGTAGTTCTTCTGCAATGAGGAGCCGATTCGGTAGTTGTTGAGGCCGAGCTCCAGGTCATCGAGGACGCCGATCGATCCGCCGAGCGTCATCCCGACGATGGTGTCCACACCGTCATCCCAGACGGTGAAAATCCCATTCGCCCGGACCATCCCCTGCTCCATCGTGAGCGGGCGGATCGAATAGCTCTTTGGATAGGCCCATGCGGCCTCATTTGCTTCGTCGGTCACCTGCTGGTCCACGGGAGTTGGTCCGGTATCGTCTTGTGCGGCCGCGAGGCACGGCGCGAGCGCAAGAGCTCCTGTCAGTAGCAAGGCTACTTGGGTAATGAACTGCGTCACGACGCACTCCCTCCATCGGTTTTCCAGAGTGTCGGCTGGTTCCGGCGATAAACGGAACCCAGCGACAAGAGCAGCAACCGATGCTCCCCTCGTCGAAGCTCTAGTTACGCCTCCCGCCGGCAAATGCAAGGGGGTGAGACGACCCTGGGTGAACTCGAGGGTTGTCCTCCGCAGGGCATGCGGTAAAGGCTTATCACCTGATGGAAAGAGCAAATATGCGGCGAATGGTTCGGATGATTTGCATGGCGTTTGTCCTGACGCTTTTCGGGAGCACACAGAGCGCAATGGCGCAGGACGCTTCCGAAGGGGAATCGCCGAAGCTTTTCGCCGACCTCTCATCGAGCATGCGCCTCTACCCGAACGCGGATGCTGCGCTCATTGGATTCTCGCTGGGATCGTTCTATCGACCCTTTGAAAAGTGTATCCATTTCGCCGGCGAAGGATTCGCGCGATTTGGCCAGAAGGATGGGACCCCGGACGATCTCAAGATGCGCACTGCCGGAGCCGCCATCGGCGCCCTCTGGGGCACTGGGGACTGGAGCCGTTGGTTTGGGGCGGGTGCGATGTTCGATCTCGGCTGGGCTCGCGTCGGCCCGCGACACGACTTCGTATCGAGCGCATACCTCCGGGCCCTCCTGTACTGGCGGCTGCGGGGCGAGTTCTGGTTGGGCCTCGACTTGCGCACCGGGTACGTGATCGCGCCCGTCACCGTCGGTGGCGTCGGTATCAAGGGACCCTTGGTCGGGCTGGGGATCGGCGTCTCGTGGGGAAAGGACGAAGACGACTATTCGCCCGCGCACGAAGCCGCACCCGAGAGCCAGGATTGAGCATCGCTCAGAACGAGGAGGTGGACCCGGCTCTTTGCTGACGTCGAACGCGAAGCCATTCTCACCGTGGTTCCGCAAACCCCGGCGCCCATCCTCACCAATCCAAAATCGCGACCATGATGCCGGTCGCCACGATGAGCCCGCCCGCAATGGCATCGCCGAAGCGTTCGATCCACTTCCCTTTGAAGAGCTGCGCGCCCGATTGCGCCACGCCGACCAAGATGACCATCGCCCCGACCGTCGCTACCTCATAGGCGACCACGATAGAGATGGTCTCCACGGTCGTGAGGGGGGCTGCTGCGAACAAGATGGGAATCACGGCCACGCAAGGATCTGCACAGTAGATCAGGAACAAGGACCACACCGACACGCTCGATGGGTCGTGTACGTGGTCATAGTGGTGATGATGGTGGCCGTGCAGTCGGTGAGCGAAGGTGTGGCGAAGGCCCCAAATCGCATATGCAAGCCCAAACCCAATCATGAGCAGCCCCGCTACCGAAACCATGCGCTCGCCGATCGACTGAAACAGTTGAGCCCCGAACAACAAGGCGAGGAGACCGAGGAACACCGAAACCGTCACGTGACCGAAGCCGCAGAGGAACGCGACCCGTAGCGCCTTGCCCTTCGACCAGTTCCGGGCGCGGGCAATCGCGGCAATCGGCACCCAGTGGTCTGGGGCGAGTGAATGCAACGACCCAATCGAAATGGCAGCGACGGCAAGGGACGCAAAAAGGCTGTTGGTGCTCACTGCAAGGGCTCCTCTTTGAAACGTGGGGTCACGCTGCCCATTTGCGAATCCCCGATGCCGAGGGCGATTCGCACGCGGGTCGAGACTAGGATGGATCGGCCTGCGAGATCTAGGGCATATTCGACGAAAAGAATGCGCCCTTCCCGCAGAGCGCACGGCATGGCGAAACCCAAGGCGAGCAGGTACCCCGAGCCCGGATACCTGCGGTTCGACCGAGGGGGCGATCGGACGCTTGGACGACCGTTGGTCACCGTTCTCGTTTGGAATCAGCCCCGTTGCGGAGCAACTTCGGGCTCAGGACCGGCCTTGGCCGCCATCGGACCTGCTGATCTCAAACACCACGGGGATGCCTGGCCGAAGGGTCCATGATGCCTGCTAGCAATGCTCCGCTGCCGTCAACAGTTCGTCTTTCACTCATGCTGCGTCGTGAGCGAGCCTCGGCAGTGGTAGTATCCCATGTGGTCGAGGTCGAAACCGTGCGGCAACCCGCCCACGAAATACACCCCTTCGGCCATCACCCAAGAGTACCCGAAACGCGTTGCTCTTCGCGTTCGATAGTCTCTGGTCGGCGATGCACAGACCGCTGAGCTCCTCTTCAAGTAGCGCTTCGAGATGATCAAGCGCTGACGGTGGCGGTCGAGATCGTGGTGTGGTGGAAGCCGAGGCGGGGATCGTCGAGGAGCCCGATGTGCTCAGGAAAGAAGCCGCGGATAGAGGGGAAACGGATGCGCTTGTGCACCTTCATTTCCGGGTGGCGATAGACGATGACCTCATTGAGGCCACGGTGGGCGGAAAGGACGAAGCGCCGGTCGGGGCTCACTTGGAGGCCAAGGCTGCCGTCGAGGAGGCTGAAGCGAGTGGCCCGCAGGGCCTTCAGGAGGAGGTGCGAGTTACCGGGGACGTCGACGCGGCTGAAGCTCTCTACGAGGTTCGAAAAGCCGCTGCGCAAATGCGGGAGCGCGCGGAGGAAGCTTGGACGCTCGTCGATGAACTGCACGTGCTTGAAGGTCTCGAGGTCGACCCGCACTATCGTGCCGCCAGCACACGCGTTGTAGAAGACGTCATTCTCAGTCACCGCGACGTCCGACGTGAAAGCGGCGGGCAGCTCCTTGGCGATGGAAGCGTGCCGGGTGACCTTCGCCGTCTCGGCGTCGACCTCGTAGACGTAGTTCTTGAAGTGCGCGAGCGTGTACTCGCCAAACTCGTTCCCCTGTGGTGCGACCTGCTGACTCGGTCCGTAGAAGAAGTCCTTGGTGGGGTGCGCAGCGATATGCCAACAAGTGGCCGGCAGGTGCACGACGCGCGCCTCGTTCGTGCTGAGGTCGAAGATGCCGAGCTCGCGTGCGTAGCCCTTGTGGTCGTGGTCCATCGAGCCATAACCGATGTAGCGCCTCGAGGGCGAAAGCTTGAGCGCGTGGGGCAGCTTCACGAGGTGCTCGCCGAGACGGACCGGGTTCTCGAGGTCGTCCATGTCGAAGCGCCAGAACGAGTCACCAAGCACAGTGATGAAGCTCTTCTCGCTCATCCAGACCACGTGGGTCTGGCTCGAGTAAAGAACGTCGGGTGCACAGAAACGAAGCGTCGAGAGGCGGCGCACCTCGCGCAGCGTGTGGGGATCGTAGAAGAGAAGTGTCTGGGAGAGGTTCCCCAGGAACCCGAGCGTCCCGCTGGGGTTCACCTGCGTGGCGTGGCCGCCGGCGAGCCCTTCGAAGAAGTGCACTTCCTTCTCCCAACGGTCCGCGTCGGGATCGCATCGGAGTCGAGCGATGCCACAGAGGCCCTCGAAGCCGTTGAGGTTGTTTCCATCGAGCGTGATGAAGAAGTCAAAAGCAGACATGGTATTCCTTCAGCGGAGCGAGTCGGGATCGCCAAGCAGAGTGTGAAGCTCCTGGCAGATCCTCGCGGCTTGAATGCCGTCGACGACACGATGGTCGAACGTGGCGCAGAGCTTGAGCATGGGTCGAACGGTGAGCTCGCCGTCCTCTCCCACCCAAGGGCGCTGACGCACGCGCGTGAGAAGCACGTCCACCATGATGCGACCGATCGGTGTTAGTGGCGCGTAAGCTTCGTCGACACCGTGCATACCCAGACTGGTCACCATCCCGACGCCGAAGAGGTCCGCCGGGAGTCCGAGCTTGGACAGATCGAGGTGGAGCTCGTTCATCGAGAGGCTCGCGAGCGTGAGGAACGGGCGCATCATCCACCAGGGAAGCTTGTCCATCAGCTGCTTGGTCTCTTGGAACTTGGGATCCGCATCGGCGCGGATGAGCTCGCCTGCTTCGATGACGTCGGTAGCGAGCTGCCGGAGGGGTAGCTTGTCGGCAGCGGTGATCCGGTGAGCCGAGAGGTCGCGACCGCCGGCCCCAGCAATCAGGACAGTGATATCGACGGTCTTCCGTTGCTCGAGCTTGCCCCAGAAACGCACCTTGGCATTCGTGCGCGGGTGACGGGCGATGGCGATGGCGAGCGCCTTGGTGACCAAGTGGGTGACGGTGACGTTGACACCCCATTCCTCGCGAACCTCGTCGATGAAAGCCAGCGCTGGCTCCATGTCGATTTCGGTCGCACCGTAGATGCTGGGGTCCTTGGGCCGGCGCCATTGTGCAGCCGCCCATCGATGAAAGATCGACGGATTCTCATAGTCCTTGAAGTTGGTGCTCATGGGGTGGCTCCACGGATTCTTGCCGGCTGCGCCATCTACCGGAGCAGTTCGGTATATACCAAACAGTGGCGATGTCAGAAGCTGTTTATGCCGTCATTCAAGCGTACATCGATCGAGGGTACGCCAACCTGGCTATCGACGCTGAGCACGAACCGCGCAAGTCTTGGGGAGTCGAGACTCAAAATGACGTCAGGGTCAGCCCCGCGGTGGTCGCGCAGTCGCCGGTCGTTCCGCATTGCGGTGTGTCGTCGCGTCGAACCATTGCGACGGTAACGCCGACTCCAACGCCAACCAGTGCGATGGCGCCGATCATCACCCAGAAGCCCGGGCGCTTCACGAAGCGCTCCCGGTCATCCTGAGACGCTCCGGTGGTCGTGGCGCTGACGCCCGTCGCTGCGAGGCCCGCGGCCGGGGGCGGTGGGGCCGTCAGTGGCTCCAAGGCAATCCTGCGCTTCTCCCGAGCACCGCGTTCCAAGTCCAGTTCGACTAGCAAGCTGGCGTAGTTGTCATGCGTCAACCAGAGGGAGTGTTTCCCCCGGTTCAGCCGAAGTGTGCGCTCCAAGCCGACGGCCGAAAAGAGTTGGCCGTCCACGAAAAGCTGTGCGCCAAGTGGGGTAATCTCGAGTTGGACCTGGGCCACCGACTCCTCGAGCAAGACTCGGAGCGCCTCACCACGCTGCTGTGCCGCGTAGTTGTACCGGACTTCCGAAAGCGCCTCGTAGCGTTCGAGCTCTTTGAGGCCGTCCATCGGCTGGTCGAGCCGGTAGAGCGCATTCGCGATGTTGTAGGAGGTGCTTGCCCGAGGCACGAGCTCCGCAGAGGCCTGAAAGGACGAGAGCGCTTCCTCCCAGCGTTGCGACTTCCCGAACGCCAGCCCCTGCTCGAAAAGGCGCTTCGCTTCTCTTTGGCTTTCGGCGCTGCCCTGCGCGGCCGCGGTGGGCAACCCCGCCCAGCCGAATGCCCACCCAGTGACCAACGCCAGCGCGAAACAAAGGGTCTTCACCATTCCGTCACCAGCTCTGGAGTGTGTGGAGAGCGGGAATCCTTGGGCGGAGCGGGTGTCGGTCGGGGCTTGGCCGTTGACGTTCGGCGTGCCTTGCGCTCTGCGGGCTTTCGTGGGCCTGCCCGCCGTGCGGTCGACGCCGCCTCGTTCGCTTCGGCAGGAGGAGGGGCGGCCTCCGGAATCGGGGCCGGGGTTGGAGTGGAAGCCGCAGTCGGGAGCGCTTCGACCGGCTCCACAGTGTCGAACTGTTCTTCCGGCAGCACCACGGGCGGCTGATCGGCCGGAGCATCCGACCCGACCGTTGCTGGGACGGGCTCGATCGTCTCGTGAGCAGACCCGCTCACCGGCTGGTTTGCCTCACCCGCGTCGCGGACCGTCCACCACGCCGCCAGGATTACGGCGACCGCGAAGCCAATCCCGGCAAAGGCAAGCCTGCGCTGCGATCTGAACGGAACATGGAGCAACTCGGAGTCGACCCGCATCGCCAGCGGCGACGGGGCAAGCAGCTCTTGCGGGCCCACGCCGGCGAGTGTTCGTTGCACGCCCGTGTCATCGGGCGCGACCGGTATCCGTGAGGACACCGAAGGATCTGGAGGCGGGATCGAGGGCAGCTCGACCCCCATCTCCTCGATGCGTTTCTTGAGCGCCGACAGAGACCCGATGCGCGACTCCGTCGAGCGATGCAACAAATCTCGAAAGATCGGAACGTAGTCCTCCGGGAGCACTTCGAAGTCGATCGAAGAACTGCAAACCGATTCGAGGATCTCGACCGATGTGTCCCCGTCGAAGGGAGCATGCCCCGTCAGGCATTCGTACCAAACCACCCCGACGCCCCAAACATCGGTGTGTGGACCGATGAGCGCTCGCTGATCGCGGGCTTGTTCCGGAGACATATACTGAGGCGTGCCCATGATGATGTCATTCCGATTGCGGATGCTCTGTGAACGAGCGTCTTGAAGAATCTCAGCAACACCGAAGTCGAGCAGCTTTGGGATCACGACGCCGCCCGCATCTTGCACCAGCATCACGTTCTCCGGCTTGAAATCGCGATGCACGACCCCCAGCTCGTGAGCCTTCTCGAGCGCGTCGATGAGCGGCAGCAGAATCGAAAGAGTCTCGGTTTCGGATAGCCGCTCGCGTTCGATGAGGACGTCGCGGAGCGTCGGGCCTTCGAGAAGCTCCATCACCATGTACACGGTCGCCCAGTCGTCCTCGCCCATGTCGAGGACATCGACGACGTTCGGATGGTGGAGCTGGACCGTCGCGCGGGCTTCTCGAAGGAACGCTTCGCGCAGGCGCTCGAAGTGCGGAAGGCCGGGATCGAGCACTTTCACCGCGACTTCCCGCTCGGTCCAGATGTGCGTGGCGCGGTAGACCGTCGCGACGCCGCCGGATCCAATGACCGGGCCGAGACGGTACTTTCCCCCGATCAAGTTACCTTGCTGCATCAAAGCGGTGGGGCTCGCGGTGAGAGGATGGGACAAGACACAAAGCGTGTGAGATCTGGGCTCTAAGGACAAGTGGAAGCAACGATCGTGAGCAAGCTCACGGTTCGCGTTCGTCGCTTTGCCGCGCGGCGGAGCCCGAGTATTCTTGCTGACCTTGCTGCCTACGAAATCACATCGATTCTTGACTGTTCTTTGTGTCTCCCTGCTCGGCCTTGGCTGCGCCGAAGGCCCATCTACGCAGGTCGTGGTTCTCATGGACACGGACTATGCGGCGCCGGTGGAAGTGGACCGCCTGAGCGCCCGGGTCCTGAAGGTGATGGAGAGCGAAGACGGCGCTGAGGAGCGTCAAACCTGGATTCGCGAGTTTCCTGTCACTTCGGAGGCTGACGCCGCTCCTGGCGCCTATGGGCTTCCTGCGACCTTTGGCATCCTGCCCAGCGAAGGCGATCTCGACCGGGAAATCGTGATCGAGCTCGCGGCGCTTGCGAACGGGAGCGAGCAGATCCTGGTAACGCGCCGCGTGAGGACCGGCTTCATGCCCGGTGAGACTCGCCTGCTCCGGATGCACCTCTATCGCGCCTGCGCGACGCTGATCTGCTCCGATGGTGAGACCTGCGGCTGCGCCAACCCTTCTTCGTGCGCGGCACCTTCGTGCATCGATGAGACAGTGCTCCCTGAGGATCTCGAATACATCGACGACCCGGGCGCCCTACCCGCGGATGCCGGGATTCCCATTTTCGACGGCGGCTTGCCCGAGGATGGCGCGGTTCCCCCTGAGGACGGCGGTGCGGAACCCGACGCTTCGGTCCCGGACGGCGGTGTAATCAACTGCGCTCCGCCTCTGAGCATTTGCGGGCTCGACTGCGTGAACATGGCGGCCGATCCCCGCTACTGCGGTGACTGCGATACGGCCTGCTCCGAAGGGCAGGTCTGCGATGCCGGGCGCTGCACCAACCCGGGCGACTGTCGGAGCAACGGAGTCGGCTGCATCGGTTTCAGCTATTGCGACCAGGCCACGGGCGAGTGCCTTCCCGGCTGTGCGGACAACGCACAATGCAATGGCCAACACCAGGTTTGCGACCCGGAGCTCCATGACTGCGTGTGCGACGCGGGCTTCGAGGACTGCCTATCGGGCTGCGTAGACACCGAGAGCGACCCGGGGTTCTGCGGTGACTGCGAAACCGTCTGCCCAACCGGCAATGTTTGCGAAATCGGGATCTGCATTGACCCGGGCGACTGCCGCAGCAACGGCATCGGATGCAGCGGATTCACCTATTGTGACTCGACCAGCGGCGAATGCCTACGCGGTTGCGCGACTGACCAGCAGTGCACCGGTCAGAGCGAGACCTGCGACACGGCGACGCATGAATGTGTTTGCGTGGAGGGATCCCACCTCTGCGGGGCGATCTGCGTGCCCGACCTCGACGTCAATTCCTGCGGGACTTCTTGCACTCCCTGCACCGCCCCCCCGGGCGCGACGCCGACTTGCAACCTCGGAAGCTGTGATTTCGTCTGCCCCGTGGACTACGAGCGATGCGACCAAGAGTGTTGCCCGACGAGCTGCCCTCCTGGACAGGCGCTCTACAACAGAAGTTGTGCAACGGTGCACGTGCAGACGGCCAATGCCCAGGGCAACGTGGGCGAGTTCAGCTCGATCGCCCTCGATGCCGCCGGCGCCGCGCACATCACTTGCTACGCGTCGAGTGGGCGAGATTTACGCTACCTCTCTCAACAAGCGGACGCCTCGTGGTTACCTGAAACACCGGACGGGCCGGACGACGTGGGCCGCTATTCGGCTATTGCCTTCGACCCGGCAGGCGTCCCTCACATCGCCTACTACAACTCGACTGACGAGAACCTCATGTTTGCGACTCGGCAGAGCGCTGGAGGATGGATTGTACAGGTCGTGGACGCCGGAGACGGAGACAACGGGCAAGTCGGCGAGCATGCCTCTCTGAAGCTCGACGCTGCCGGCACCGCCCACGTGAGCTACTACGACAAGGCAGGCAAGGACCTGATGTACGCCAGACGCCCGAGCGGCGGCGCTTGGGCCGTCGAGCGTGTCGACGCAAGTGGCGACGTCGGGCAATACACGTCCCTCGCCGTCGGACCCGGCGGCAGCGTGCACGTGAGCTACTACGACGCATCCGACAAGAACCTCAAGTATGGTGTGCGTCAGGGCGACGGAACCTGGGTCCTTCAGACCGTCGCCAGCGATGGGAACGTCGGCAAGCACACCTCCCTCGCCCTCGATGCGTCCGGCGTGCCGCACATCAGCTTCTACGGCGAGAGCGACAGGGACTTCCTCTACACCTCGGAGCCAACGCCGGGTTCGTGGGTGACGAAGGCCATCGAAACCGCCGGAGACGTCGGAAAAGAGGGCTCGCTGGCCTTCGGCCCCGATGGCGCGGCCCGTGTCAGTTACTACGATGAAACCGGCAAGGACCTGAAATTCGCGATCCAACTCCCCGACGAATCTTGGGCGATTCAAACCGTCGACAGCACGGGCGATGTCGGTCGTTACACCTCGATTGCGATCGACGCGCTCGGCCAGGCTCACATCAGCTACCTCGACAGCACAAACGGCGATATCAAGTACGCCCTGATCGCGGCCCCGGAATAGCCGCGCACAAGACGTCGCCGGGTCCTTCAGCCACTTCGCGCCACAGGTGACGATGACGCAAGCCCCTGAGAGACGTTCGCAGAGACCCCTGTGCCTGGGCAGCACTGCGGTCATCGACCGACTGGGAACAAAGCTGAGGATCGACAAACACGCGGACCCGGGCAAGCCTACGCCGGCATGGGCTCAGGCATTACGCTCGCGATCCTCGGATTTGTCGCGGCGCAACTCGGGATTGGCTACTGGGCTTCCCGACGTGTAGCGAAGGAAGACGACTACCTGGTGGCGGGGCGTCGGCTGAGCGCCGGGGTTGCGGGGTTTTCTCTTTTCATCACTTGGTTCGGCGCTGAGTCGATCCTCGGCTCGTCTGCGGCGATTCACAGGGACGGTCTCTCGGGCGGGCGCGCCGACCCGCTCGGGTACGGACTCTCGCTGCTTCTTTTCGGTCTGTTCTTCGCCGCGCGCCTTTGGCGCACTGGATCGATGACGCTCGCAGACGTTTATCGGAGCCGCTTCGGACCAACAGCTGAGCGCGTCGCTGCATTCGTCCTCATCCCGCCATCGGTTCTCTGGTCCGCCGCGCAGATTCGCGCGCTCGGCCAGATCCTCTCGTTCCAAACCCCAGTCGGGCTCGAGACTGCTATCGTCGTCGCGACGGTCATCGCCGTGCTCTACACTTACCTAGGCGGGCTACTAGGCGACGTGTGGACCGACGTACTCCAAGGAGCGCTCGTCGTGGCCGGCTTGTGCGCCACCCTGTGGCTCCTCGTCGGCGACCTCGGTGGTTGGGCCGCGTCGCTCGATCGTATCGAGCCTTCTCAACTGCGGCTGGTCGCACCTGGAGAATCGCCGTTGGCACGCGCCAACGTCTGGCTGGTCCCGGTGATCGGCGCGCTCATCGCGCAAGAGTCGGCGTCGCGCGCACTCGGTTGCAAGAGCCCGCGCGCGGCAAAGCGAGCCGCACTGTTCGCTACTGCTTGTTACCTCGCGCTCGGCGCAGTTCCTGTCCTTCTCGGATTGCTAGGAGCACACTTGGCAATCCCGCTCAGCAATGGCGAAGACTTTCTCCCCGAGCTCGCGCGACACACGCTGCCCGCGTGGGCCTATGTGCTGTTCATCGGCGCGATTGTGTCGGTGATACTCTCGACGATCGATTCGTCGCTACTCGCGATCGGCGCGCTAGCAGCGAGAAACCTCTTCGCAGGACGCTCGGCCGCACACGACCCGAGGCGAGGGCTCCTGACCGCCCGCCTCTTCGTCATCCTTGCCGGCGTGTTCGGCTGCGTCATCGCGCTCTCGGCCGACAGCATATACGACCTCGTCCTCGAAGCTGACTCGCTCGGCACCGCTGGCATCGTGGTGATCACGATTGCCGCGCTCTTCACGCGCCTTGGTGGCCCTATCTCGGCGGTAGCGACGCTCCTGGTGGCCCTCGCCTCGTCGGCCACCGCGAAGTACGGTTTCGACTACGAGGCGCCGTTTCTGCTCTCGCTCCTGCTCAGCGTCGTCGTGTTCACGGCCGCGGCGTACTGGGAATCACCGCAGAGGCAAGGATGACGCAACCCTTGCGGCTAGATCGACGCCGAGGCCGCTGTGGTCTTCGGAGCTCTCCTTCGGTTACACTCCGGCACGCGGGAGACGTCCGGAGAGGAACCATCGTGCCCAATCACAAGCTAGCTCTCTTCCTTCCCATCGGCGCCGCGCTGGTGTCGGCTGGCTGCAGCGGTAACTCACCCGCCGTTCCCTGCACGACGGATCTGCTGGTCGATCTTCAGGTCGCGGCCGAGCTTGAACGTCTCGACCTCGTCGTCGACGAAGTGCTCTGGACCATCACTGGCAACGGGATGGCCCCGATGACGGGCACGATCAACACCAGCGACCCCCATTCCACCGCCTCCGTCGAGGTTTTTGGACTGACACCTGGGGAGTACACGATCGACCTCGAGGCGAGCTCCAATGATGGCGAGAGCACTTGTCGTGGGTCTGCAATGTTTGACGTGACGACGGGCGTCGCGACGGATGTGGCTGTTCTGCTTCGTTGTTCTGCCGGGCAGCGGTACGGTTCTGTCCGTGTGAACGGCAAGTTCAACATCTGCCCCGAGCTCACCAAGGCGGTCGTAGCTCCACTTCAGACCTCGGTCGGAAACCGGATCACGATTCGCGCCGAAGCCGAGGACCTCAAAGGCGACCCCATCGAGTACGCCTGGACGGCCGACGGGGGAAGCATTGCGAACCCAAGTGCGGTGGCCACGTTCTACACCTGCGAGGAAGCCGGCGACCACTCGATCACGATCTCGGTGACCGATGACGGCTTCGAGCACTGCATGGACGATTGGACTGTCGACATTCGCTGTGTCGACGGCAACGGTGGCGCCGGCGGTGCTGCTGGCGGCGGCGGTGCCGGCGGCGGCGGCGGTGCGGGCGGTGGTGCTGGTACCGGCGGCGCGGGCGGCGGTGCCGGCGGCGCGGGCGGCGCGGGCGGCGCGGGCGGCGCGGGCGGCGCGGGCGGCGGTAGTGGCGGCGGTGGAACCGGCGGTAGCGGTGCAGCGGGTGGCAGCGGCGGCTCTTCCGGCGCGGGCGGTAGCGGCGGTACCGGCGGCGCTGGAGCAACTGGCGGCGCGGGCGGAAGCGGCGGCGCTGGAGCAACTGGCGGCGTGGGCGGCACCGACGGCGGCACCTGCGAAATCACTGTCTCGCTCACTGGTTCGTAAGCGGCTCCTCCGGTTCAGCCTCCGCAACATGGAACTCGACGCGGCGATTCCGTGCCAGTTCCGCTTTGTTCTTCGCGTTCGGCAGCAGCGGCTGCGTCTCCCCGAACCCTTGCGCGATGAGGCGTCCGTCGTCGACCTCGCCTTCCTCGACCAGGTAGCGAACGACGGACTCCGCGCGCCGTTGCGAGAGCCTCATGTTGTACTCCGCGCGGCCCGTCGAGTCGCTGTGACCCTCGACGCGGATGATCGCGATCTCGGGGTGAGCATTGAGAACCTCGGCGACGTTGTCGAGAACGGCATAAGAGCGCCGCTGAAGCTGCGCGCTGTCCGTGTTGAAGTAGATCTTATCGAGGATCTCGATGTGAGTGTCTTCGATGACCACGCGTTGCTCCTCGGGGCAACCTTGGTTCTCGAGAGGCCCCGGCGCGTCGGGACAATTGTCGATCCGGTCGGGGACCCCGTCGCCATCACGGTCCGGATCGGGACAGCCCTCGTTCTCCGGAGGACCGGGCTCGTTCGGACACCCGTCGCGCTCATCCACGATGCCGTCGCCGTCGGCATCGCGGACGACCGCTCGCTCCTTCTCCGGCATCGTATAGCCGAGCATGGCGATCAGCCGCCAATCGGGATTGCCGTAACCCGAAGTCACGCCGCCTGTGCCGGCGATACCCACCGCGAGACCCTTGGGATGCAAGTACTTGAAGCCGCCGAGGAGCTCGACCGGAGTTTCTTGGCGACCCCCGAAACCGGTTCCGACGGCGGCCGCGGTGCGACCGAAGGTTTCCATGGTGATCATGAAACGGTCCTCGCCCAAGAGGAGTTGTACACCGGCTCCAAACGTGAGCTGGTTCCCCACCTCGAGCGATGGGATGTCTTGCCTGAAGCTGGTCTTGTAGCCGACGTTGAGCGGAATACGGACATAGTCACCCGCGTTGAACGTGGCCAGTGCTTCGAACCAAGCGCCGATGTTCGGGCTCTTGTCAGGCTCTCCGAGATAGTTTTGCTGCGGCCTCGAGGCGGACGCCGTGTTCGTGGTCAAGGTCGCCTGCGCCGCGAGCTGGAAGATGTTCTCGCGGGTCCCGTACAACACGCCTCGTGCGCCGACGTACAAATCACCAAGGCCTCGCCCCGCAGGAAGCAGAAGACCTTGCCCGATCGACTCGAGAAATGCCGTGCCTTCGTCCGACACACTATCTTTGAGGATGAACGTATACGGAAGGTCCATGAAGATGACGAGGCGTTCCCAGAGGCCGAGGTTCCAGGTGAGGTGACCTGTGAGCTGCGAATGCACTAGTGGGAGGCGCTGGTCGGGAATCGGACCGTTGGTGACTTGCAGCTCCAGAGGGTCGCGGGCGTAGTCGAAGTAGACTTGGACGCCGAAGCGCAGGTGCCCTTGCCCGTCGGCATGGCTCAGCGCGAAGCCATCGGTGGTGAGCTCCGATGGGCGAAACTGGTTCAGATCGAACTGCGGCCGGGTTTGCGCGACGGCACCCGAAGTTACGCCAAGACCGCCCCAAATAGCCGCCAGAAACAAGCACCAGGCCCGGCTGGACATCGCCTCATTGGTACCATCGATATTGGACGATCCAAAGCTCGATGTGTGTCTTGCTGGGTTTGTGCTAAGGCGCGGGCTCCATGTCTGACATCCTTAGCCTAGAACAGGCTCCCGCGGGCCTCGGCGCCGCATTGCGCAAAGCCGGATTCGAGCAGTTCACTGCCATCCAACACGCGGTACTCCAGCCCGAGCTCGCCGGGCGTGACCTTCGCATCTCTTCCCAGACCGGCTCCGGCAAAACCGTGGCGCTCGGTCTGCTCCTCGGGCCGAGCGTGGCCGAAGCCTGCGCCCAGCAGCCTCCTCGCAAGGACCGGGGATCGAGAGTCGCGGCACCGGTCGCCCTACTCATCGCCCCGACCCGAGAGCTTGCGGGCCAGCTCGGTCGCGAGCTGACCTGGCTGTACGCTCCACTCGGGGCACGGGTGCTCGTGGTGACCGGGGGTACTAGTGTCATGCAAGAGCGCACGGGACTGCAAAAGCGCCCACAGGTAGTCATCGGCACGCCCGGACGACTTCTCGATCATCTCCGCGCCGGCGCCATGACGCTCGACCGACTGAAGACCATCGCGCTCGACGAAGCCGACGAGATGCTCGATATGAACTTCGAGGAAGAGCTCGACGGCATTCTCGGGTACGCGCCGGAACTGCGCCGGACCCACTTGGTCTCGGCGACCTTCCCGCGCGAAGTAGTGAAGCTAGCGAACCGACTCCAAAAGGATGCGGTCTCTGTCCAGGGCACTGCGCTCGGCGAAGCGAACGCGGACATCGAGCATGTTGTGATGCGCGTGCGCCAAGCCGACCGATTCCACGCGGCGATCAACGTGCTCCTTCGCTACCCCGAGGACAAGACCTTGCTGTTCGTGCGCACTCGAACCGAAACCGTTCGCCTTGCAGACGAGCTCTGTGCCGCTGGCCTTGCTGCTCGCGCGCTCAACGGGGAGATGACGCAGCGCGAGCGGACTGCCGTGTTCACGCAGTTTCGCAGCGGTGCAGTGAGGTACCTCGTGGCGACCGACGTAGCCGCGCGCGGGCTCGACGTGCAGGACATCGGCCGGGTGATCCAAGTCGATCTTCCCGACAACGCCGACGTGTTCACACACCGAAGCGGCCGAACCGGGCGAGCCGGCCGTCGAGGCACAAACATGATCTTTGCCGCCTCGCGTGCGGAGTTTCGGGTCAAGGGCTTGCTCCGTGGGGCAGGCGTCGAGGCAAGGTTGGCCTCGATCCCGACTCCCGAAGAGATCTTTGCGGCGGCGGACGAACGCGTCGGGGAAAGCTTCCTCCGCGACCTGGAGACGAGTGAGCTCGACGGACGCTCACGGAGCCTCGCACAGCGACTGCTCAAAGAGCATTCGCCAGAGGAGCTGGTCGCGTGCCTTCTCAAGCGGGAGGCCGAACGCACCCAAGGCACGCCCCGGCAGGTGCGCGATGACGCGAAGCCCGCCAGCCGCGACCGAAAGCCACGCAATGGCAGCCCGAAGGCGGGGCCGAAGGCCGCGCCGCGTAAGCGGACTCGAGATGACTTCATCACCTACCAAGTCAGCTGGGGCGCGCACGGCGGCGCGGATACGCGACGGCTTCTAGCGATGGTCTGCCGGCGCGGAGAGGTCTCGAGCGACGTGGTTGGCGCGATTCGCGTCGCGCCCAAGAGCTCCACCGTCGAAATTTCGTCGAGCGTCGTGCAGGAGTTCGAGCGCTCTGTCACGCGACCGGACGAGCGCAGCCCGCGCACCAAATTCCGCCGTTGGAACCCGGACGCCGGCGCCAAGCGCCCCCGCCGCCGCGCCGCGCACGCAAGCTAGCCGCGATGGAAAAACGCGCGGCGGCTCACGGGTTCATTTCGTACTCGTCTTTGAGGTCGTGCACTTGCTGCCACACCCGCTGGTAGCGCGCCTCATCAGATACCGGCTTGCGAATCATCTCGAGGCAACACGCCATCTGCGTATCGCTGCTCGAAGGCTTCGAGTAGAGGTTGAGCGCGTGGCGCGAGAAGTCTCGCACCATGAAATCGAAGATCTGGTCGACGAGGTCATCGGAGACGTCATAAATCTTGGCGTTCTCCAGGATCAACTGGCCGTAGGCCACCAGTGCGAAGATTTCTCCGCCGGCCAAGAGGAAGTCGATGTCTTTCCGCTGACCCTCGTCAGGCGGCGACGCGAAGAGCATCTTCTTGAACGCCTCAATCTGCTTGCGAAACACCTCGATGTTCGGCGTGCTCCGGCTCGAATAGGCGATGTTGTAGTCGTGGAACTGAATCTTCCCGAGCCCCTTCGTTGGACCTTGGTCGAAGAGGAAATCGTCGTTGGCGGCCTGGTCCTGGCGCGGCACTTCTGCGTAGTCGCCCGGTGCGAAGAAGTAGTTCGCCATGAACTTCACGATGAGCGCGATGTTGACGTGGACCGTTCCTTCCAGCTTCGGCAGCGCGCGGATGTCCACGGCGGCCTGCTCGAAGAACATGTCCTTTTCGAAGCCCTTGGCCGCGATGACGTCCCACAAGAGGTTGATGACGTCTTCACCTTGAGTGGTGACCTTCATCTTCACCATCGGGTTGTAAAGCAGGTAGCGGCGGTCTTCGGCTGAAGCGACCCGCATGTAGTCGGCCGCCCGAAGCGCAAACAGCTTCATCGCGACTAGACGCGCGTATGCATCCGTGAACATCTGCTTCACATGCGGGAAATCGGTCACGTACATCCCGTAGAGACGTCGATTGGCGGCGTGATGGATCGACTCGTAAAGCGCGTGCGTGCACATGCCGATCGATGCCCATCCGAGGTTGTACTTGCCGATGTTGACGGTGTTCAACGCGCTGTTCCACGCGTGGTCGCCGCGCGCGATGATGTCAGCCTCGGTGACCGGATAGTCATCGAGCGCGTACTCCGAAACGTAGTTCTGGCTGGCGCACACGTTCTTCACCAATCGGTACTTCTCGTGTTGCGAGTCGACGCCGAAGAACACGTACTCGCCCGAGTCTGCGAGCTTGCCGAACGTGGAAACGATGGCGGCCTTGTTGCCGTTTCCAATGTAGTACTTGCTGCCGCGCGCCGTGTAGCGCCCATCACCCTGGGGCGTGAGAATCATGTCGCTGGAGTACACATCGGCGCCGTGCTCCTTCTCCGACAGGCCGAACGCGAAGATTCCGCCCTGCTCGAGGGCCTCCGCAGCGCGCTTCTTGATCGCTTCGTTGGGGCTCATCCAAATCGGACCCAGGCCGAGCACGGTCACCTGCCATGTGTACCAGTACTGAAGGCCATAGAAGCCCAGGATCTCCGCAAACTCGCAAACCCGCCAGGTGTCCCAGCGCGAATCGGCGGCACCATGGCCTTGCGGCGTACACATCGTCGCAAAGATGCGTTCCTCTTTGACGAAATCGAGAAAATCCGAGTACCAAACCTGTGCATGGTAATCGTCCTTGATTCGACCTTTGCCCTTTCGCTCGAAGAAATCGATGGTCTTGAGCATGACCTCGCGGGAACGGGCGTCGGGATACTTTCGACTGTGCGCTTTTGGATTGAGCAGAATCATAGACCCGCGTTGATACCACGAGCGCAAACGAAACTACACCGTGGTTTGTCGCTCCAGGCACCGGCTCCACTGCCAGGGGCGGAGCGGGGCGAGCTTCTTCCACTCGTGCGCACAGTAGGCGGCGAACGTCGCGCGCGCGAGCGCCCCCGGTGACTTTGGTTCAAGACGGGCCCAGAGAGCCCCGCGCAGCGCCAGCTCTTCCCGCCGAAGCCAGTGAAATCACTCATGACGGGCTGCCTTTCCGAGTTGGAAGCACCAACACGGACGCATCGGTCACCGGGCCGCCTCGTTTCACTTGAAAGCGCTGGGGACCCCAGCTCGACCACCTCGGTTGACCTCGGGGCGCTGGCCTCAATACTGACGCCCAACTCACGATGGCCGTCAGTGACTTCGATGCATTCAGTGCCGAGACGATCGAGAACCCCTACCCGTTCTACGAGGCGCTAAGGGAGGAGGCTCCTCTCTTCAAACCGAAGGGGGCGGACTGCTACTACCTGAGTCGCTACGAGGACATCAAGAAGGTCACCATGGACCCGGAGCGGTTCTCCTCGAACATCGTAGCGATCTTGCTCGCAGGCGGGAGCGGACGCCTTTCGACGTTCGTGCCGCCTCGGCTTCCGATGGCACCGCCCGACGTGCTTGCCCTGCAGGATCCACCAATCCATCGAGTACAGCGGAAGATCGCCACGGCAGGGCTCGGAAAGACTTTCGTGCAAGTGCTCGAGCCGCAAGTCCGGGCCTTGGTCGACCAACATATGGATGACGTCCTCCGAGCCCGTGAGGTCGACTGGATGGACACCTTCGCGTTTCAGATTCCGATCACGCTCACGCTCGACATCCTCTCGATCCCGCGCGACGACGCTATGACTGTCAAAGCCTGGGCAGACGAGTCGATTTCTCTGCTGAGCGGGGTGAATACGAAATGGCAACTAGCGCTGAAGGTGCTGCACGGGTTTCGCTTCGTTAAGTGGTGCCGCACGCGCTTCGATGAGGCTGCCAAGCGAAGCCCCCAGCCCGGGTTCATGATGGGCGCGCTAATCGACGCCGTGCGTGAAGGCACGATGACCCGCGAAGAGGCCGCGGCCACGGTCCTGCAGATCATCATCGCCGGTAGCGACTCATCGGCGAGCTTGATGGGCAGCATGGTTCGGCTCCTCGCGGAGAACCCCTCCATCCAAGAAGAGCTTCGCTCAGACCCCGCGCTCGTCCCCAACTTCGTCGAGGAGACCCTGCGCCTCGAGTCGCCGTTCCAGGGCCATTTCCGTAAGACCAGGGTGCCCGTTGTGCTCCATGGCGAGGAACTGCCCGTAAACGCGCGGGTGATGCTCTTGTGGGCGTCGGGCAATCGCGACCCGCGTAAGTGGCCGAACCCGAGCGACATCGACCTTCGCCGCGCCGGCGCACGACAGCACCTCGGCTTTGGGCATGGCATTCACCTGTGCCTCGGGGCTCCCATTGGACGCCTGGAGGGACGGATCGCCCTCGAACAGCTTCTCGAACGGACCGATTGGATCGAGCTCGCCGGAACCGATTACCCGCACCGGCAGAGCGTCTTCGTGCGCACGCTCGAACGCTTGCCCATCAAGCTGCACCCCAAGCGCGCCGCTCGCGTCTACGACCTGGCGGCACCGTCCGGCGGTGGCTGAGAGGATGAGATGAAGTCGGTACTCCCCAACGAAGATCAGAAGCAGCTCCTCGCAGCAGTCGGGCGTGTCTTACAGAGCCACGCAAAGGACTGGACCGCGCAGCGGTCCGGGAACCCGCTCGCCGACCTCCGGGCCGCGACGAGCGCACTGTCGACGATGGTCGGCCGGAGCGGCGACAAACGAGGCGACACCACTCCTCGCGTGCGCAAGTTCTGGGGTTGGGGGTACGAAGGAGAAGGCCCCGACCCATTGATGGTGGAGGTGTTCCTCGAGTTCCTGAGGGCGCGGTTCGGCCTCGACGGCTACGAGGACCTGCCCGCGCCCCGCATCGACGAGATCGCGCTCCGCCTACCCCGATTCTCGCTTCCAGCCGAGCTCTCCGCATTCTGCACCGACGCCAAGCTCGACCGCGTGTCCCACAGCTACGGCAAGGCATTCCGCGACATCGTCCGCGCGCTCCGCGGTCAGTACGACAACCCGACCGACTACGTCGCCTACCCCGAAACCGAAGAGCAGATCCTCGCGCTGATCCGTTTCTGCGAAACCGAAGGCATCAGTTTGACGCCATACGGTGGCGGCTCGAGCGTAGTCGGTGGCGTCGAACCCGCACGCTCGGAGAGTTACAAGGGCACGATCACGCTCGACATGCGCAAGTTCGACGCCGTCCTCGAAGTCGACGAAACCTCCCGCGCGGCGCGCGTGCAAGCAGGCATCTACGGGCCAGCACTCGAGGCCGCGCTCAAGCCCTACGGTCTCAGCCCTCGTTTCTACCCACAGAGCTTCGAGTTCTCGACCTTGGGCGGCTGGATCGCCACGCGCGCCGGCGGCCACTACTGCACGCTCTACACGCACATCGATGACATCTTGGAATCGGTTCGCGTTGTGACCCCGCAAGGCATCCACGAAACCCGCAGACTTCCCGCGTCGGGCGCCGGCCCGAGTCAAGAGCGGCTCTGGCTCGGCTCAGAGGGCACGCTCGGCATCATCAGCGAAGCCTGGATTCGCCTTCACGCCCGCCCCCGCTATCGCTCCTCGGCAACCGTGAAGTTCGAGGACTTCATCGCGGGCGCCAGAGCAGTGCGCGCGCTTTCGCAGGGCAAGCTCTACCCGGTGAATTGCCGCTTCGTGAGCAGCATGGAAGCCGTGTCCATGGGACTCGGCGATGGGCGAAACGCCATGCTATTGCTCGGCTTCGAATCGGAGCACTACCCGCAGAAGGATGCGATGGCCAAGGCGCTCGACGTCTGCCGCGAGCACGGAGGGCGCTACAACCGGCGCAAGGTGACGCATACCGAATCGCGTGTCCGCTCGGGCGCCGCGGGCAACTGGCGCAGCAACTTCATCAAGGCGCCATACATACGCGACATCATGGCCCGCAAAGGCATGGTCACCGAAACGCTCGAGACGGCCGTCACCTGGGACCAGTTCGAGGCGTTCCACCAAGCCGTCATCGATGCGGCGCAACGCGCGTTCGACACGCACTGCCGCGGGCGCGGCATGATCACCTGTCGCTTCACACACATCTACCCGGACGGGCCCGCGCCCTACTACAGCCTGGTCGCGTGGAGCGAACCCGGCCGACAGCTCGAGACCTGGGACGCGATCAAAGCGACGGTGTCCGATGCTATCATCGACCATGGCGGCACCATCACGCACCACCATGCAGTCGGCCGTGACCACCGCCCGTGGTACGAGCGCGAGCGCGGCGAGCTCTTCACCACGACGCTCAAAGGCCTGAAGTCGACCCTCGATCCGAACTGGGTGCTCAACCCTGGTGTACTCCTCGAAGAGCGCTGAGCTCGGCGGCACCGATCCAGGAACCGCGCTCGATCTGGGCGCGGTCTTCAGCGAAGAGAAGGGCCCCGCCCTTGCTTCTCGCAAGATTCCGACTCGAGGGTCAAAGCTCGATCACTTCTTCGGGGGCACCAACCCAGTGGCTTGGTCCCGCGGCCTCGAGCTTCTCGCGTGCGAAGGGGCCCCAGCTGACGGCGACCGTGGCGACGCCTGCTGCCCGCCCCGACTCGATGTCGTGATCCGAATCGCCGATGAAGAGCGCGTCCTGCGGTCGCGAATCCAAGGCAGCAAGGGCTTTGAGCACCGGCTCGGGATGCGGCTTCCCGTTGACGACATCGTCGGCGCAGACGCGCACCGCAAACTCCGCTTCGAGGTCGAGCAGCCGAAGTCCCCGGTTTGCGCCCCTGCTCAGCTTGCTCGTGACGAGAGCGAGCTTGGCGCCATCACGGTGAAGCTTGCGGACTACCTCGACCACGCCCGGGTAAGGCTTGGCCATCCTATCGTGGTGCTCGAGGTTGAACTCGCGGTACGTGTCCAGCAAGGCATCGAGCTCCTCTTCGGAGTTGGCGACCCGACTCAGCGCGGTCCGAAGCGGGGTCCCCACCCCCGCCAACCAGTACTCGTCCGACAGCTCCCGCCCCAGGTGGACCCGGGAGGTATGATGAAAAGACGTCAAAATCAGCTCGATGGAATCGAGCAGGGTCCCATCGAGATCGAATAAGTAGGTTTTCATCGCTTGCCCCTCGTTTCTAGTGCCAACTGGGTGACAGTCGAGGACGCGGAGTCGACAAGGGTTCCACAAGTGCTACTGTCCGACTCTGAAAGCCCTTCGAGGGCGTGGTGGCTCACCGTGGGCCACTAGCACGTTGCCTGTTCCTGCTGAACCCGCGCCGTGATTCGAGACAACGGGTAGAGGTTCGCAGAGCGCACAGTCAACGGGGGATGGAGCAAACGCTCGGGCATAGGCCTGGGCCGCGCAGGCGTCCACCAAACAAACTAGGGCCTCCCCTTGGAGGCTTTATTGAACAAGAGAGAAAAAGAACATGAGTACGAAACTATTTGTAGGCAGCCTCAGCTGGAACACCACCAGCGAAGAGTTGCAGAATGCCTTCGCAGGTTGCGGCGAGATCGTCGAAGCGAAGGTCGTCACCGACCGTGACACCGGCCGCTCACGCGGCTTCGGCTTCGTCACATACAGCGACGCGGAGTCCGCGACGCGCGCCATCGAAGAGCTCGACGGCAGCTCGCTCGACGGTCGCTCAATCCGAGTAGACCGCGCCAACGATCGCCCAAAGCGCGACCGTGGCTCGACCGCTCGCTGGTAAGAAAGACATTTTGAACCGGCAAGCTGCAGCTGACCGCAGTGTCGAAGGTCCGATGCCAGATGTGCATCTGACCTTCGACGGCCTCGGTCTAATCCCGAAACTGTTGTCCGCCACCAAGCGCGCGGGCTACGTTCGGCCGACTCCGATCCAACAGCTGGCGATTCCGCCGGCGCTGGCCGGGCGCGATGTCCTAGGATGTGCGCAGACCGGCACGGGGAAGACGGCGACCTTCGCCCTCCCCATCCTTCAACACCTCGATGCGCTCGTCGGCAACAAGCCGAAGCTCCGCGCCCTCGTGTTGACACCCACGCGTGAGCTCGCGGCGCAAATCAGCGAGAGCATCACCACCTATGGTGCGGACCTCGACCTTTGGCACACCGTGATCTTCGGCGGTGTGAGCGACAAAGCACAGATCGCCGAGCTTCGGCGTGGCGTCGACCTCTTGGTCGCGACACCCGGGCGACTGCTCGATCTGATGGGTCGTGGCGTCGTTCGGCTCGACGATGTGGAGCTTTTCGTCCTCGACGAGGCCGATCGTATGCTCGACATGGGCTTCCTGCCCGACGTCCGCCGCATCACCAAAGAGCTCCCGAAAGACCGTCAGACGATGTTCTTCTCGGCCACGATGCCGCCCCAGATTCGGCGACTCGCCGAGGGCCTGCTCGACCGTCCGGTCAGCGTGGCTGTGGCACCGGTTTCATCGACGGTGGACCTGATCGAACAGGCTGTCTTCTTCGTGAAGAAGGCCGACAAGCGCAAGCTGCTCGCGGACCTGCTCCGCGCAGAAGCAGTCGAGCACACCTTGGTGTTTAGCCGCACCAAGCACGGTGCAAACCGCATCGTCCGACAGCTCGAAAAAGATGGGATCCGCGCGGAAGCCATCCACGGCAATAAATCCCAGGGCGCACGCACGCGAGCACTCGACGCATTCCGAAAGGGTGATCTCAACGTGCTGGTCGCGACCGACATCGCGGCTCGCGGCATCGACGTCGACGGCGTAACCCACGTCATCAACTTCGATCTCCCCAACGTTCCGGAGACGTACGTGCACCGAATCGGGCGCACCGCGCGTGCTGGGGCTTCGGGAGTCGCCTGGTCGTTCTGCGATGCCGAAGAGCGGCCGTTCCTCGCGAGTATCGAGAAGCTGATCGACAAGCGGATCAAGCGCGCGCAATAGGCGCGGCAAAAACGTGTTTCCCGGCTAGGGCATACGCAAGTATGCTCTCGCCGGCATTCCCGCTCGTCAGGAGGATCAGCCATGACACTCGAGGTGGTGCAATGGGCCACGGGAAACGTGGGCCGTGCGGCGGTGGAAGCGATCGTCTCGCATCCGGAGCTCAAGCTCGTCGGAGCTTGGGTCCATAGCAAGGACAAGGTCGGCCGCGACGTCGGAGAGCTCTGCGGGCTCGGCGCGCTCGGGGTACGAGCGACCAACGAGATCGGCGAGGTGATTGCCTTGGCTCCCGATTGCGTGCTCTACGCCCCGCTACTTCCGAATCAGCAAGAGGTCATCCAGCTGCTCGAAGCCGGCATCAATGTGGTGACACCGCTCAACTGGTTCTATCCGGGCAAGCGCGACGTCGGCGCACTCGAGTCTGCTTGCGCAAAAGGAAGCTCGACGCTGCACGGGACCGGGATTCATCCCGGCGGAATCACCGAGCGCCTGCCTTTGACGATTGCGGCCATGTCACGCGCGGTCACGCAGGTCCGCGCGGAGGAGTTTTCGGACATCCGGAGCTACGGAGCCGTCGATGTGATCCGCAACATCATGCTGTTCGGCAAGACCCCCGAGCAAGCGAAGATGAGCCCGATGCTGATGCTACTCACGGAAGGGTTCTCGCAATCGCTGGAGATGATCGCAGATGCGCTCGGCTTCGCGCTCGACCCGCAGATCCGAAGCACGCACGAGGTGTCCGTCGCCACCGCGACTATCGACTCCCCGATCGGACCCATCGACCGAGGGCTCGTCGCCGCGCAGCGATTCACCTGGGAAGGGCTCGTCCGGGGAAAGCCAGTGGTGACCGCACGAACGAACTGGTTCATGGGCGAGGAACACCTCGACCCGGCTTGGAGCTTCGGGCCCGAAGGCGAGCGATTCGAGGTCGAAGTCACCGGCGACCCCACGA
>Ga0111158_1049_pt1 | contig 19312 bp, 19 predicted proteins | sample DeeMarSeWOR28_12_FD_80258 | JGI IMG/M metagenome (GOLD analysis project Ga0111158, IMG submission 80258) | Gemmatimonas sp. SG8_38_2
CCCGGGTACAGCATGTTCCAGTTCGACTGTGGAGCACATCAGGACCCGGGATTCGGAAACGCTCCCGGCTACGGATGCCAACGCTTCACTGTATTCCAGGCTGAGTACAGAACAGCCCTGAACTTCCACTGGCACTTGGATCAGGACGATCCCAGCCAGATCAGCGGCGACATCTTCAGCATCGATTTCAACCCCGCCTTCATCCTGCTCTTCAACGCAGGCGCGGCGTGGGATACGGAAGAGAACTACTGGGACCACCTCACAAAGAGCGAGAACTGGGTAACAGACCTTGGAGGGGGACTCGCCTTCGGCGGCCTGGGCTTCTACCTGGCTTACCCATTGGTCGGATCCGGCGGATTAAACTTCATCGTGCGTCTTACCGCCAGGTTCTGATCGTGGTCGGCTTGGTCTCCACTATGGCCACAGCCGCACCGGCAGTGGCCCAGGAGCCCCGTTTGTCCGTTTCACCCGGAAACCCAGAGAACAACTGGCGCGCCGCCGTGCAGCCTTTAGAGATGCTCGCCGACTCCGGTCTCGTCCGACCCTTGCTGTCAGGTCTGCCTCTGCGCTTCCACTTCCAGCTCGAACTCTGGCACGACCGCTTCATAGCTGATGGTCTGGTGGAACAGACATCCTGGTCACTGATCCTCTTTCAGGAACCGCTCTCCGGCGAGTTCAGCCTTACGCGCTCCTGGGACCCTGACCGCGCAGAGTGGTTCGCAACACTCGCCGCCGCAGGCCAGGCCTTGGAACGTTTCTATCTGTCGCCACTGGACGGACCGGAACCAAACAGCGGACAGTACTACTATGACGCGCGCCTCGAGGTAGAAGTGCTTTCCCTCGGGGATCTGGACGAACTCGAACACTGGTTACGCGGCGAGGTACTGGACGAAGAGAGCTCGGGAGGTGGCCTGGTCGGAGCCCTGGGCAGAGGATTCAAGCGGCTGTTCATTCGCTTGATCGGGCTTTCAGCACGAAAATACCAGGCGCGGACTGAGCTGTTTCGCCCCTGATGATTCTAGGACTCGATTACTCTATTCCTCAATAGATTTCACCACCTGCAATGTCGGGCCACCGAAAGAGAATAATGAAGAGACGATATCACCACATTGGCATCCCAACAAACAGAACACGGTCCGACGAGGAGTACCTCGAGGACTTCAGGATGCACATCTCGGGGTTCCAGGAGAGCCCGTTCGGTGTGGAGTGGATGCGATTCGAGCCCGACTGTCCCTTACCCGAACTCGTGAAGACCGTCCCCCACGTGGCCTTCGAGGTCGACGATTTAGAAGCCGCCATTGCCGGGCACGAGATCCTCATCGAGCCGAATTCGCCGTCGGAAGGTGTTCGCGTTGCCTTCATCGTGCACGACGGCGCGCCCATCGAATTCCTCGAATTCGCCCAGCCTTCGTAGGCGGCGGGATATGGGCCCGTCCATCCGCGGAACCGGTATGCCAACATCACTGTTACCACAGCATGAAAAGAACACCCACGTCCTCGTGCTTCGCCGCCGCGCTGTTCGCCGTCTCGCTCTCCATCGCCGACGGCCAGATGCTCGCCCAGGAGATAGCGGAGGTCGTCCACCTCGACTTCGAGAACGGGGAGATTGAACACTGGGTCGACGTCAAGTTGGCGAAGCGGTCGACCAGTTTCACGGTCGTCTGGGAGAGCCAAGAGTCCGTCTTAAGAGTTGAAAGTGACGAGTCGGCGGCTGCGCTCTGGCACAAGCTGGACCTGTCCCCCACTACGAATCATGTAGTCAGCTGGCGCTGGAAGGTGGCCAGTGCACTGAGCGGGAATGCCCATGAGCGCGAGAAGAAGGGGGACGACTACGCCTCGAGATTCTTCGTCATCTTCGATGACGAGCCGTTCAGCAAGAGGACGCGAGCGATCTGCTACGTCTGGGCCGCCAGCGAACTTGTCGGAGCCGTGTACCCGAATCCGTACTTTGCCAACGTCGCCACGATAGTCCTGCAGAGCGGAAACGCCAACGCCGGAGAGTGGATCGTCGAGGAAAGACAGTTCGTCGAAGACTACGTGCGCGCCTTTGGCCGGGCTCCTCAAGCCGTAACCGCGGTGGCGGTCATGGCGGACACTGACAACACGAAGCGGAACTCGACCGCCTGGTTCGACAAGATCAGCGTTCGTCTACGCTCCGCCGAACCCGCGGACTCAGGACCGTCACACTCGACCGGGCCTTAGTACTTGAGGCCCGTGTCGCAGAGAACGGTCGCGACTGTCGGCGACTCGCCAAGTCCTCCACTCTCGATCAGTTTCACCGCTGCAAAAACGTTCGCTGCCGCAGAGAAGCCCACGTGTAGGCCTTCTTTCTCTGCGAGGGCACGGCGGTACGCGGTGGCGTCTTCATCGGTAACGGCCAGGAATTCGTCGACCAGATCCGGATCCCACTGCGGCGGGACGATGGCGTAGCCCGTCCCCTGGAGCAAATGACATTTTTTCGTGATCTCTTTACCGGACAACACCTCGGCTCCTCGCGGCTCGACAGCTACGCAGTGTAGATCCGGCTTCTGACGCTTGAGAAAGCGACTGGCCCCGACAAACGTCCCACCCGTCCCGACGGCCGATACGAAGGCACTCAGCTCGCTACCGACGGCGCCCCAGATCTCTGGACCCGTTCCTTCCTCGTGGGCAAGAACGCAAGCAGGGTTGTTGAACTGGTCGACGTAGAAAGCATCCCGCTCTTTGGCGAGTCGGACTGCTCGGTCCGTCGCGACGGCGATGTCCGAGCCGGTCACCTGGTTGGGGCACCCGTCCACCTGCGGAACGAGAACAACCTCAGCTCCCAGCGCCTCCATCATGCGAGCCCGCGCCGGGCTGTTACCCTCGGACATCGTGACGATCAAGGGATGGCCGAGGACACTGCAGACAACGGCCAGCCCCGCCCCCATGTTGCCGCTCGTCATTTCGACCACGGGTTGGCCAGGCACTAGTTGTCCGGAATCTCGAGCATCTAGAATGATGCGGAGCGCCGCACGATCCTTCACGCTTCCACCCGGCTGCATGAACTCGGCCTTCGCCCAAATCGTTCCCGGAGACCGGTGGATTCGAGATAGAGCGACCAGCGGTGTGTTGCCAATGAGATTGAGCACGCTTTTGGAGATAGGCGTCATACGCCTTACTATGCCAACGTGACTACAGCCGCAAGAGCACCCGTGAAGGCGTACGAAGGAGGCACCCATGCGCAGCGCACATCCCTTCCTGTTAACCAGTCTGCTTCTCCTGACTGCCGGGCCCTCCACTGCCCAAGAGGAGGCGGGCTACCCGATCGAGGACTTCCTTAGTGTGGCCGCCATTCTGGAGGTCGCCGTGTCTCCCGATGGTCGACACGTCGCCTTCAGCAGCCGCAGAGACAATCTTGAGTCGAACAAATCAGAGGCGACGGTCTGGCGGATCGATCTCGACGACCGCGGGCGACCCGCCGCGACGATACGACTCGCTGCGTCTTCACCCTCGTATTCTCAGCTCAACTGGTCCGCCGATAGTCGCTACCTCGCATTCTTGTCCGGCGGCGCGTCCGGTGGGACCAATCAGATCTACTTACTCGACATGCGCGGAGGTGAAGCGCTACGACTGACCGACTCGGAACAGTTCAGCGATGGGGTCGCCGCCTTCGATTGGATGCCCAACGGATCGCAGATCGTCTTCGCAGCCCCACTGCCCAAGACATCGGAAGAGAAGGACGCTAGCGAAGCTCTTTACGGTGACGTGATGCGATTCGCCGACGAGCCACAATTCATGACAGTCGAGCGCATGTCTGTGATGGCCGATACATCGGATGCCGTCCGCCTGGCCACCACGGACGTCTGGGTTCAGAGTCTCAGGGTGTCGCCGAACGGCGAACTGATAGCCATGGTCTCCACCGCCCCAACGAAACCTCAACGCTTCTACAATGGTGTTTCTCAAACGGAAGTGTTCCTGCTGCCAGCAGGGGGTGACGGTGAGCCTCGCCAGTTGACTCACAACTTCGTCTCAGAAGGCTCCATTCAATGGCGACTCGACGGCCAGGGCCTCTACGCCTCCGGGCTGGGCAGCATGAACGAGACGAGGGGGCGTTGGACTCAGAACCGGGTCTTTCGCATCGCCTTAGACGGCACGATGGAGAGGGCGGAATCGGACTTCAATGGCAGTTGGGGAGACCTTATCCAGATGCCGGACGGCTCGTTATTGAGCAACGGCGTTCTGTCCACTCGTACGAACGTGTACCGGATCGATCCCAGAGGCGGGCTACCGCGGAGCCGTCTCGAACCTCTCAGCCTCCGAAGACGCCACGGTCATAGCCTTTGCGCTGGTCACCGACCATGCAGCCCCGGAAGTGTATGTGGCGCAGGGCCTGGAGAACCTCGACAAATCGCTGCGGGCCACCGATCTGAACGCCGACTTCAACAGCGGTCCAAGGCCTGAAATCGAGGCGATCCGCTGGCCGAACGGAGAAGGCGACGAGATCGAAGGTATCCTCTTTTGGCCCCCCGGTCGAAAGGCCGAGCAGGGCTTGCCACTGGTTGTCGACATCCACGGTGGCCCCTGGTCGGTCAGGACCGAGAACCTCGGGCCCTTCAGTTCCGCTTACTACCCAGCCCTCCTCGCGTCCAGAGGGTACCTCGTTCTCGAGCCTAACTACCGCGGCGGGACCGGCCGTGGCGATGAGTTCCTGCACGCAATTGAAGGCTACTCGTGCTCGAGGCCCGCGACCGACGTGCTGACCGGCGTTGACTACCTGATCCAGCAGGGATGGGCAGACCCGGGTCGCATGGCCGTGATGGGGTACAGCTACGGCGGTCTGATGACCAACTGCCTGATAACGAAGACCGACCGCTTCCGCGCTGCCGCTTCGGGCGCGGGCCTGTGGAACGACATCTCCTACTTTGGCACGGCGGACAACTTCGTGCAGAACGATGTCCGCAACTTGGGGCAGGCGCCCTGGGAAGATCTGGACAACTACTGGAACGAATCACCGATCAGCGGCGCCGCCAGTATCACGACCCCAACTCTAATCGTCATTGGAGGTGCAGACCGCCGGGTGCCCACAACACAGGCCTACGAATTGTACCGAGCGCTGGTCAGACTCGGCGTCCCGACTGAGTTGTTGGTCTTCCCGCGTGAGCCACATGGGTTCAGAGAGCCGAAACACAAGCTGATCAAGGTGCGGGCAGAGATACGCTGGCTCGACCGCTATGTGCTCGGTAGAAGCACGGAAGTTTTCGAGTGAGCGCGCGGGCGAAGAGTCACGGCTCCAACCAAACGAAAGGCATCACAGAATGAGTTCTGTCACTCTGCTGTCACTCGGACTGGTGTTCCTGGTCGCAACCCACATGCCGTTCGCCCCCCAGGACGACAAGTGGCCACGCAGGGTCTTGATCACCAACGACGATGGAATCGACGATTCAGGGCTGCTCGCTTTGGCAGAAGCCTTTGCACCGGTTGCCGAGACCTACGTCGTCGCGCCGCTGGACAACCGCAGCGGAAGCAGCAGCTTCATCGCGGCCATCGGGCAGAGAAGTCTGGACGTCATCGAGCGGGAGCTTGGTGACGGGATTACCGCGTACGCCGTGGACGGCTACCCCGCGGACGCTGTCGCCTGGGCTCTCAAGGCGTTGCTTGCCGAGAATCCTCCGGACCTAGTGATCTCGGGCATAAACGGCGGCCCCAACCTCAGTGACGACGCCTATCTCTCCGGCACCGTCGGAGCGGCGCGCATCGCGGCCTTCTTTGGCGTGCCGGCGATAGCCGTGTCGGGGCACAACGGTGAACCCGAGAGTGTCTCAACGATAGCCCGCTGGGTTATCCAGCTATCGCGCAGCCAGCTGGTGCGCGGGCTCAACACACGCCAATACCTCACCGTTAGCATCCCCCGCGTCGCAGCTGCGGAGATCCGAGGCGTAGACGTCGCTCGCCGGGGTCCGCGGATGTGGGAGATGGAGTTCGAGCGCAGCGACTCGACGGGCAACCTGACGGGGTCCCAACGCTGGGACCTTCTGATCGTCGGCCAGCAGCCCGCAGTGCCCGCCGGCACTGATACGCACGCGTACGGGGAGAACCGCATCGCCATCGTCCCCATGCGAGTGGATGAACACGACTACGAACTGCTGGAGACGCTGCTCGACTCAGGCACGGGGATCCCGGGTTGGCCTGCGCCGGAGGTCTCCCGCTAGGCCGAAACCAGAGGACCACTCGACTCGTAATAGGGGGAAGCAGGAGGGAATACCATGCTGAGACTATTGAGACCACTTCTTCGTGTCGTCGTGAAGATTCTGGAGTGGATTGAGCGGAAGATCTGATGCTGTCAGGCCAGGCACGTCTGCGAAACGGCGTGTCTGGCGGTCGTTCGAACTAGTGCACTAGACCCCACCAAAACCCCGTCCAGAATAGCATTCACCTCAGGCGGATGACGTCGCTTTCGGCAAACAGCGGGCCGACCCTGACGCCGATGCTCTCGTCCGCATAGAGGGAGGGCGGCACGCTGATGTCCGCCAGGTACAGTTCCCCCGTATAAGCTTCCGCCGCTGGCAAGCTGAAGCCGCTCTTGGGCAGCGCGAGCGTCATAGTCGCACTGGCACGTATCGCCGGATCGAACGCCGCCCCACTCGTGGCGTCGAGACCCGAAGGTGTATCGAGGGCAAGGATCGGCGCCGCTTGTCCATTCGCCCAGCGAATGAGCCGAGCGGCGTTCCCGCGAGGTGCCCCCGAAAGGCTGTAGCCGATGATCCCATCTACGATGAGGTCGAGGCGACCGGCCGCATGGACCGCCGCGATCTCTTCCGCTCGCGCCACCGGAACACCCATGCGCTCGAGAATTTCCAATTGTTGGGCCGCGACCGAAGCGAATGCGTCGGGCGGACCCGTGAGCACGGCCCACACGTCGGCTCCCCAGTTGCTCAATCGCCTAGCACAAACCAATGCGCCACCGCCGTTACCCCCAATGCCGGCGGCCACGACCACACTCCTGCCTCGCGGATCACCGTCCAGGAAACGTACACGAGCCAGGTGAGCCAGGTTGCGGCCGGCATTCTCCATCATCTGGACTAGCTCGATGTGATAGGCCTTGATCATCAACCGATCGACCTCAGCCATCTGAACCGTGGAAAGGCTGGGGACCTCCGCGGAATGCACTGGAATGTTCATCTCGATATTGCTCCGTAGCGTGGCTCGCAATGACCATAGCCTGCCCGCCATCGGGCCACCAGGTTGACGCTTTCAGACGCAACGCCTACATGTGATGTCATGAATCAGAGCCTTCGAACCTTGGAATGGTTTCCGGCCCCACGTCACCTTGACCCAACACCGAGTACTGAACGATGAGCCCTCTAGATCCGCGCGTCGTGGTCGTCTGGCGTATCGCCGGCCTACTCACAGTTGCGATTCTCACGGCTGCGGTCGGTGCTCTCGACTACTGGGTGACCGCCCGTTTTGACCTGAGCCTGGTGGCTCCAAGCGTGGCGACTGCGATGATCGCCGTCCTCGGCGGCGTGCTCTCACTCCTCTGGCCCCCGCTTCGCTACCGCTTCTGGCATTGGGATGTGCGCCCAGATCGCGTTCTCATCCAGAAGGGCGTGATCTGGCGATCGCGGTCGGTAATACCACGTGTGCGTGTGCAGCACGTAGATACCCGCAGTTCGCCGCTGCAACGCCGGTTCGGGCTCAGTTCACTGATTATCTACACGGCTGGCACACGCGGTGCCGACGCAGAAATCCCCGGCCTCGCCGCGGAGGAGGCCGAGGCCCTGCGCGAGGAACTCGCCCAAGTCGAGGAACTGGATGAGTAGTCCCGAGGAGCGGGGCGGCTGGCGGCGACTTCATCCCGTTACGCCCCTCCTGAGGTCCGCACAGCTACTCTATGCCTTCATCATCGGTGCAGTGGCCTCACGCCTCGGGGGACCCACGGTTCTGGTGCTCGTGGTGGCCACCGGAACCGTCGCTCTGTGGATCACCGTCGGCTATCTGCGTTACCGCTATCGGATCACGGAAGACAGCCTTATAGTCCATCACGGCGTCTTGTTCCGCCAGAGACGTATCATCCCACGCTCCCGTATCCAAAACGTCGATCTCCGCGCGGGCCCGCTCCACCAGATCCTGGGCGTCGTTGCGGCACGAGCAGAAACGGCGGGCGGCCAGGGTACCGAAGCCCTGCTGCACGTCGTCAGTCGGGAGGAAGGGGAGTGGCTGAAGGATACGCTGGTCGCGCTGCGAGCCCCACAGGATTCTACCGTGCGAGTGGAGGGTGCCGAAGCGACGACCAGAATGCTTGTTGTTCCGACCCCAGTGCGTGAGACCGTGCTACGTCGTGTGTCGCTAGGTGAGCTGGTGATCGCCGGCGCGACGTCGAATCGAGCCGGCCTCTTGTTCGCGGCCCTCCTGGGCGGCGACTACTTCCTCGACTTCATGCCCACCGACTGGCTACTAAGTCGTTTCATCCCGCCAGAACTGATGGCGCCCGAGACTGCAGTCAACGGACTCGTGCAGATGGCACAGCACGACGTCCGGGCTTTCCTCCTCGGGCTTATTGTTCTAACGCTGTTCTTTGCGCTGGCGGGTTGGGCCATCTCGATCCTGACTAGCGTCATGCGCTACTTCGATTTCACGATTGCCCAGGGCGGTGGTGAGCTTCGAGTCAGCTACGGTCTATTGACGCGACGTGAGAAGGGGTTCCGCCGCAGCCGTGTGCAGAACGTCCAGATAGAGGAGTCAATACTCCGCCGCTGGCTAGGTCTAGCCACGCTTCGCGTACAGACAGCGGGGTACGGACCTGGTGTGAAAGCTGATGAGCGCGTTGAAACTCTGACACCGATCACGCGAACAAGCGAGATCGCGGATTACCTGAGCGCTGTCTTCCCCGGGTTCGACTGGAGTGCGGTCGAGTGGCGCCCGTCACACCCCAGAGCGCGCCAGCGCCTCTTCATTCGGCGGGCGTTGGCGATCGTGTTGGTCAGCGTTCTGCTGGCGATCTTCCAAAATCCTTGGGGCCTTCTACTTCTGGCGGTTCTGGCCCCTGCCTGGTTCCTCGCCACCGCCCACTACCGCCACCTGGGTCACGCGCCTTCGGAATCCTATGTGCTGACACGCGAGGGCCTGTGGACCCGACGAACCTACATCGTTCCCACCCGCAAGATCCAAGCACTTCACCTCAGGCAGTCGCCCTTCCAACTCCGGCTCGGCCTGGGCACGCTCGCCATAGAGACGGCCGGCAATCCCTACGAGTGGCACGGACCACGTTCCATCGATGTCGGGCAGGCATACGGCGCGGACTTAATGGAAACGCTGGCGTCGGACGTGACGAAGACCGGGTTGGTTTTCTAGTCGTGAGAAACGCCAGGGTGGCGTATCGTCTTGCCCTCGACAAGATAGACCACATCCTCGCCGATGTTCGTAGCCAAGTCGGCGACACGTTCCACGTTGCGCCCGATCAGAATGAATGACAGGCCCATGCCAGTCAACGCCGGCGACTCCATCATCTTGGTAATCGCCGACCGTAGATGAGCCTCGTGCAGCTGATCCACGCGGTCATCTCGACTCGCAACAGCGCGCGCTTTCACCGCGTCTTGTTGTACGAAAGCATCGAGCACGTCCCGCAACATGCCCTGGGCTATAGCACCGGCTTCCGACAACTCGATGGGGAACGCCCAATCACTGCCTCGTTCGATGAGTCGCTGCGCCGTCTGCGCAATGTTGACAGCGTGGTCACCGATCCGTTCCAGATCATTGTTGATCTTCAGAATCGCTATCAGGCGTCGCAGGTCTCCAGCCATCGGCTGCTGCAAAGCCAATAGCTCGACACAAGCCTCCTCGATCTCGATCTCTGTCGCATCGATCTCGCGGTCGCCCAAGACAACGGCCTCAGCCTTCGTAAGATCCTTAGCCTGGACAGCCTCAAGTGACATCTCTATAAGCCCTTCGATCATACGCGACATGGCAACGAGACGTCCGGTAAGTTCATCTAGCTGGTGTTCAAAGTGTGTACGCGTCATGGAATCGACCTCTAGCCGAATCTACCCGTGATGTATGCTTCTGTACGCTCATCATCCGGACTGGTGAAGATCTTCTGCGTCTCCCCGTATTCGATCAGACGGCCCAAGTTCATGAACGCCGTGTATTCCGCAACACGCGCCGCCTGCTGCATGTTGTGAGTCACGATTACGATCGTGTAGTTCTCTTTCAGCTCCTGCATCAGTTCCTCGATCCGGCTCGTCGCGATGGGATCGAGTGCGCTAGCTGGCTCATCCATCAGGATGACATCCGGTTCCACCGCCAAAGCGCGTGCGATACACAGACGCTGCTGTTGGCCGCCCGACAGGCCTAATGCGCTGTCTTTCAGGCGATCCTTCACCTCATCCCATAGCGCCGCGCCGCGCAGAGCCCCCTCCACTCGATCGGCAACGTCACCCGTGTAGCGGTTGATCCGCAATCCGAAGGCCACATTGTCAAAGACGGATTTCGGGAATGGATTCGGCTTCTGAAATACCATTCCAATACGTCGGCGTACCTCGACCGCATCGACCTCCGGCGCGTACAAACTCTCACCGTTGAACAGCACATCACCCTCGCACCACGCACTAGGGATCACATCATTCATCCGGTTGAAAACCCTCAACAGCGTGCTCTTTCCACTGCCAGACGGACCGATCAGCGCCGTGATCCGCTTACGCGGGATCGTGATTGAAATGTCGTGGATCGTCTTGGCCGACCCATAGGAAATGTCGAGATTCCTGGTCTCCAAGACGGGGTCCGCATGCGTCATGATGTTGCGCGGATCACCAGTAAGGGCCTCCGGAACCTGCCCGTACCCTGCCCCGGGCATCGAATCTGCCGCCTGAATTCTGACCTGTCCCGGCTGCACTCCAATCGAGGAAGCGCTCTTCGCCTGACTCATAGTTCCTTCCGAAGTCGATTTCTCAACACGATAGCCAACGCGTTCATCGAAAGTAGCGCCACGAGCAATACGATGATCCCGGCGGCGGCGAGCTCGTGGAATCCCGCCTGAGGCCGGGCCGCCCAGTTGAAGATCTGGATCGGCAACACCGTGAACTCATCCAACGGCGTGTTGGGAGTGAACGCGATGAAAGTGAGCGCTCCAATCATGATGAGCGGTGCCGTCTCACCGATGGCGCGTGAGAGCGCTAGAATCATCCCGGTCAATATGCCCGGAAAGGCAATGGGCAGAACTAGATGCTGGAGCGTCTGCCATTTGGTGGCGCCGACGCCGAATCCTGCCTCCCTTATCGATGGCGGCACGGCTCGGATCGCTTCCTGGGCCGAGATGATCACGATCGGCAAGATCAACAGCGCCAGCGTCGCGGCACCCGCCAGCACGCTCCGGCCCAACGCCATTGCCCGAACGAATACCGCCAGGCCGAGAACGCCGTACACGATTGACGGAACACCCGCCAAGTTCGCGATGTTGATCTCGATCACGCGCGTCAACCAGTTCCGCGGCGCGTATTCCTCCAAGTAGATAGCAGTCCCAACACCCAGCGGAAACGAAAACAGACCGGTGAAACCCACCACCCACATCGTTCCAAACAGAGCCGACTTGATGCCGGCCCGCTCCGGAAACCGCGACGGGAAATGTGTCAAGAAATCGACAGAGAGTCGACCCGCACCTTGACGCAAGATGTCGATTAGAAGAATAGCCAGGAGAATCACGGCCAGCGACGTCGCCGTGAAACAGGCCCAGAGAAAGACCTCACCCGCGAATCGACGCCACCGGGGCCGGGAATCGAAGAAGATCGTCTTGTACTCAATCGTTCCGAAGGGCGTATCGCCGAGACTGACCTGGACGATGTACGCCGTCATCGTCTGAATGCTCTCAAGCGGATTCGCCGTGAGCTTGGGCGTGGCACCTGCGGCCAGCGTCACCGCCATCGTCTCTCCAATGGCGCGCGATATCGCCAGAATGAACGATGCGACGATGCCGGACAGGGCGGCGGGGACAGCAACTCGCGTCACGGTCTCGAACTTTGTGGCACCCAGTGCATAGGAGGCCTCACGCAGGCCCCGAGGGACCGCGCGTAACGCGTCCTCTGACAACGATGCTACCATGGGGATGATCATGACCCCCACGACGATGGCCGCGCTCGCGGCGTTGAACACCCCCGTCTCGGGGAAGAGTTTGCGGATGATCGGCGTGATGAACGTCAAGGCGAAGTAGCCGTAGACGACCGTGGGAATCCCTGCGAGCATCTCCAGTATCGGCTTCAGCGTCTGCCGGGCCCTACTCGGTGCATACTCGGCCAAGTAGATCGCGCTGGCCAGACCAACAGGTAGCGCAATCAGCGATGCACCTACCGCGACGAGAAAAGAGCCCGCCACCAACGGAAGAATGCCAAAGTGCTGGGGCTTGAAAAGCGGAGTCCACTGAGTTCCGGTCAGGAACTCCCATACCGAAACCTCGCGGAAGAAACCGGTAGACTCCCAGATTAGCACGATGACGATCCCGGCTGTCGTCAGGATCGACACCAATCCACACGAAAGCCGCCCGCGAGAACGCCAGAGTGTGCCCGCCACTGCGTCCACTACTCCCCACGATCAGCGGGCCAAGGTCGCCTGACATACGTCTGTCATCCTATCTCGCTCAGTATCTCTTCGTAATGCTCCGGCGGGAATGGTACATACCCCACGTCGGAAGCGAACTCGCCAGCATTCTCCATGTAGAATCTTATGAAATACAAAACCTCCTCATGCTCCAGTGCGAGCCGGTCCACGTACACGAACAACGGTCTGGTGAGCGGCTCGTACGTGCCGTCAGCTATCGTCTCGGCCGTCGGGAGGACACAGCCCGAACCGGCATCCACCGATACCAGCTTCAGCATATCCGAGCTCTCGACGTAGTAGGCATGACCGAAGTATCCGAGCGCGCCCCGATGACCTGATACGCCATGCACCAACACATTGTCGTCCTCACTGGCCGCAAAATCAGGCCGACTGGCATCCTCTTCACCGACGACATTCTCAGTGAAATAGTCGAAGGACCCCGAGTCGGTGCCCGGCCCAAAAAGTGAGATTCCAACGTCCGGCCAATCGGCTCTCAACTGGCTCCACGAGTTGATCGTGCTACCTGACTCCCAGATCCTCTTCAGCTCATCCACCGTCAGACATGAGACGAAGTCGTTAGCTGGATTCACCACTACCGACAGTCCATCCAGTGCAACGGGAAACTCGACCGGATCAACCCCGTTTTCGTGACAACGCTCCAATTCACTCGCCTTCATCCGACGCGAGGCATCCGCTATCTCGGCCTCTCCCGCACAGAACTTCTTGAATCCGCCACCGGTGCCGGATACACCCACAGCTACTTGCACTCCGCTACGTTCGGCCATGAACTGTTCAACGACCGCCTCCGTGATCGGGTACACCGTGCTGGACCCGTCGATGTGCAGTCTGACGGCCTCCCGACCTCCGGCTCCGCACCCACCGCTCAACCCGACCATCAACGACAGGACTAGAAGCCTAACTCCCTGTCCAACCGAAAGATGCTCCCTCATCGTAACGACCTCTGTCGATTAGGTAACACAGGTATAAGCCGAACCTAGCCTTCAGACGCGAATAGTGTGTAACTTTTTTGTAACAGTTTCGTATCGACGGCCCCACTCGCACACCTCGCCCCGCTTCCAGGTTCGACGATCCGCCACAGGCCTGGCCAGTTGACCCGGCCATCCGGTGCCACGTAGCTTCGACTTCAGGCTAACCCAAGGGACCGTCATCGCAATGACCTGAGAGGACCGTCATGAAGCTACTCTCTCTTTGTCTCACCGTTCTGTTCCTACTATCGAGTGCTGGCATCGTCAATGGGCAAGAGACGCTGAAGATCTACATTTCAGCCGACATGGAAGGCGTCGTTGGGGTTGTTACGGGCGACCAGTTGGGCCCGTCTGGATTCGAGTATGCCAAAGCCCGAGAGTTCATGACCGCCGAAGTGAACGCCGCCATTCAGGGCGCTCTAGACGCGGGCGCGACGGAGATCGTCATCAGCGACTCACACGGCAACGGCGAGAACCTCCTGATCGAGAGACTTCCCAAGGATGTGTTCCTGATTCGGTCCTGGCCACGCCCATTGATGATGATGGAGGGGATCGATGAGACGTTCGATGCCGCCATCTTCATTGGCTACCACGCCAGCACCACGAACCCGCACGGCGTACGCGCTCATACTATCTCAAGCGGTCGGCTCGCGGATATTAGGCTGAACGGTGTCTCCATGCCTGAGGCCGGCATCAATGCCGCTATCGCAGGCCATTTCGGAGTACCAGTGGTCATGATCTCCGGCGACGACGTCATCGTGGAGGAGGCGCGCAGCTTGCTGGGCGACATCGAAAGCGCAGTCGTCAAAGAGGCGATCAGCTTCCACTCGGCCAAGACGTTGATGCCCGAGGTCGCATACGAGCTCATCAGGCAGAAAGTCAAATCGGCCGTTGAACGGCTTGAGGACTTCGAACCCTGGGAACTGGAAACGCCGATCACACTCGACGTACGCTTCAAAAACTATCGCCCGTCGCAAGTGCTAGCCTATCTGTCTATCGTGGAGCGTACCGATTCACACAGCATCCGCTTCATCGGCAAGGATATGGTCGAGATCTCCAAGTTTTTGGAATTCATGCTCAGCTACGATGCCTCGTTGGCCCCGTAACTCAGACAAGACAGCTTGATCCCCTCCGGATTGGAGCCCATTTTGACTTGGTCGCGAATTCAGGTCCTTCCTATTGAGCGCGCGTCTGGCATCGAGTGCGGAGGTAGCTCGTGGAGCATTTGAAGCGATTTTTCCACGAAGTCCATCGCCGGTTCCTTTGGCAGGCACTGATATTCTACTTGGCGTTCTCAACGGCTACTTTCTATGTGAGCCAGCAGATCGCCGAGAGGCGTGAACTGCCCGCCTGGTTCACCGAGTTCGCCATTGTTCTGTTGATCGTCGGCTTGCCAATCGTACTGATAACGGCGGTTGTTCAAGAAGGTATCCCCAAGCTGGGCCGCTCCGACCCAACGCTCCGTGTCGACATCCAGGACCTAGACGATCCCGTCGCTTTAACAGTGCAGCCGGAGCGCGGTCTCCAGCGTTCGTTTACCTGGCGGAACGCAATGCTCGGTGGTTTCATCGCGTTCACGATCTGGGCACTGGTCGCGCTGGGGTGGCTGTTGCTGGCCAATCAACTCGTGACGGAAGCCCAGGGAAGCATGACAGAACAACCTGTCCTGGGAGGTGAGCAATAAAAGCCGTCAGGCCAGCTCTCCTCGTGCCGCTACTAGCAGCCAACCTCGCGGCCCAGAGTCCACAAAAGGCCGAAGTACCGATCACCGTTGAGCGCTACGTCTCGCTGAGTCGGTTGGAGGCGGTGCAGGTCGCGCCCGGCGGCGAAGCCGCAACCTTCATCTTGATCGACGCTGATGTAGAGGCGAACCGATACCGCGAAACACTGTACGTTTGGAGAGCGGATCACGGCGCGATACCCGTCGCCAAAGGCTACACGGCCCTACGGTCTCCGAGCTGGTCTCCGGAAGGTACGTTCCTCTCCTTCCTCTCTGCTGGACCGCGGTCCGAGCCAGACGCTGGCGCGCAGATCTGGCTGCTCGGGCTTGACCCTGAAGACGAACCTAGCCAGCTCGAAAGCTTTCCGAGCGGCGTCGTCGACTACGATTGGGCGCCCGACGGCTCCGTTTTCGCTCTCACAACGAACGAGTCAAGCGGAGAGCGCGAATTCTGGAGGATACAGGTTCCCGGTGGTAGGGCTGAGCACATCTGGAGCGGCGACGCCGGCATCCGTGAGATGGCCGTGAGCCCGGACGGACGATCCATTGCATTCAGCACGAACGGCACCGGAGCGATCGAAGACTACCTCAACTACAATCTGAGAATTCTGGATCTCGAGTCCCGGCGTTCGCGCGAGCTGACCAGCCGGCCCGGGTCCGAGGTATCTCCGACATGGTCCCCGGATAGCCGCGCAGTAGCATTCCGGGCCCGGCAAGATCCCAGGTATCCGTACTCCCAGGTCGAGTTGTTCACCGTCCCAGCCTCTGGAGGGCCGGCCAGCGCCCTCACCGGGTCCTTCGACCGCACGGTCGTCGACCACGTTTGGCCAGCCGATGGTAACTTGCTCTTCACGGCGGAGCTTGGCACATACACGCAACTCTTCGTGGCAAGAGAGAGCGGGGCCATTGAAAGCGTCACGCGAGGCGCCTATCACTTCGGTCCCTTCGACAGCGTGGAGGGTGCTGATGCGATCTACTCAGTCAGGCAGTCCGCTGCGGAGACGGCCGAGCTCTGGCGAATCGACCACTCGGGCGTCGAGCGACTGACGCAGCTTAATGCAAATTCGGAACTGTGGAAGCTTGGGCGGCAAGAGGTTGTCGAGTGGATCGCGCCCGATGGTCTGAGCATCGAGGGTGTCCTCGTCTACCCCTCCGACTTCGAGGAAGTTCGCCGCCCACGGGTACGCCGTTCTGGCTCCCAACTTCCGCGGCAGCAGCGGTTACGGCGAGGGCTTTGCGACCACTAGTCGCGTGGACCTAGCCGGCAGTGATCTCGTCGACGTTCTGTCCGGAATCGATCGTGTGATCGAGCTCGGTGTTGCGGATCCCCAACGGATCGCCGTACTCGGCGGAGCCTCGACCCCGTACGGGGCCTTTATGACGAGCTGGGCGATCACACAAACGCCGCGATTCAAGGCCGCCTTAGCCAGCTACGGTTCAAACGCTGCACCCGGCCACCCTGAACTGGTATTGTTCGAGGCAGGTTATCTCGAGACTCTGGAGCGCGAACGTTCGTTCTTAGATGCGGCCCCCAACGTCCAGACGCCGCTTCTCATAGTGGAGTCCGGCTCGAACACGTTGCTCTCACGATCCCAGCGATTGCGTCGCACGTTGACTGACCTGGGCCGCACCGTGGAGTATGTTGAGCTGGCCGTCGACCAGTCGAGCCGAGCCACCCCCAACGATTTCAAGGATCTCTTCTTCCGCGAGCTGCGCTGGTTCGACAAGTACCTGAAGTTCGGAGGCGCTGACCTGTTCGACTTCTACCGCGTGGAGGAGACCGTGCCGGGGCCCGAAGGCTGGCAGTTGCGTGTGCTGAGCGCCGAGCCCCGCAGCGACTACTCGGGTCTCCGGGCCGCTGCCGGGCGCTACCTAGAGATGACGGTTTCCCTCGAGGCCAGCGAGGAGGCCCTCAGGAATGGGACGGTCCAGGGATTCAGAATCGACCCGGCAGATGCGATCAGCTTGCTGAGCTCTGACAGCGTGACCATGCGGTTCGCCGGAACAGTCACGGAGTTCCTCGGCCGGGAAACCTTGATCATGGGTGCTCCCGGGCCCATCACCATACCGATCCCGGAAGCCGGCTCCCCTGCAGCCCTCACCGTCCGGATGGCGTTCGAGCTGCCCAACGAGCCCGGGGAGTACCGATTCAGGATCACCGGCTTCGTGCCCGTGAGAGTCTGGGTACCCGGTGATAGCGCTGAGGGCTCGCCGGACATTGAGTAAACGACGAATAGCCTTGCTCGTCGCCGGGCTCGTGCTGGTCGTGGGTATTATCGCGTCCGGGCACTTCCCCAAGTACGGCGACCACCATGGCTTCTGGTCCATCTTACCGCCAGCTGTGGCGATCATCCTCGCCTTCGTTACGCGTGAGGTCGTCAGCTCCCTCTTCATCGGTGTGGTCCTGGGCGGCGTGATCAGCGGTAAGATGAATATTGTGCAGGCGTACCTCATCCCTTCCATCGGCAGCGAGTCCTACGCACTGATTCTCCTGGTCTACCTGTGGGCGCTTGGCGGTCTTATCGGCCTCTGGACGCGAACCGGCGGCGCCCAGAGGTTCGCCGAGTGGGCGGGCGACAAGATCGTCGTTGGGCCACGTTCCGCCAAATTCTTCGCCTGGCTGATGGGAATCATCTTCCATCAGGGTGGCACCATCAGCACCGTGCTGACCGGGACCACGGTACGACCTGTCTGCGACAAGCATGACGTCTCGCACGAGGAGCTTTCCTATATCGTCGATTCAACGGCGTCTCCCGCCGCTACTCTCATACCATTCAATGTCTGGCCTATCTACGTCGGTGGGCTAGTGGTCGGGACCGCTCCATTCCTCGGATCCATGTCGGAGAGCATCAACTTCTTCTTCAAGGCTCTGCCATTCAATTTCTACGCCTGGTTCGCCGTTCTGTTCACACTTCTCTTCTCGCTCGAGGCGATGCCCTTCATCCCCGGTAAGTTGTGGGGGTGCGTCCCGCTGGTCGTGGGCCGCAAGATGTCAGACGCTATCCGCCGTTCCCGGGGAACAGGCGAACTCGACGGGCCAGGGGCTCAGCCCCTCACCTCCAGAGAACTCACGATCGTGCGAGTGGCAGAGGACTATCGAAGCGGGCTGGTCGACTTCTTCGGACCCATGGGCACGCTACTGGGTGTCGCTATTCTTCCCTACCTCTACACGTTCTTCATACTGAAGTCGGACGAGCCGACGCTCCTGATCGCTGAAGCCTTTCTGCTTGCCGTCTTGGTCGCCATCGCCATCGCGCTCGGCAAAGGGATGTCGCTGCAGACAACAATCGGCGCCTTCATCGAAGGGTGCAAGGGCGTTACCATAGGCGCCGTCGTCTTAGCGTTGGCCGTGACGCTCAAGAGCGTCGCCGATTCGGTGGGCACAGCTGCCTACATCATCGATGTGACATCTGGGTTACTCACGCCAGTCATGATGCCGGCCCTGTTTCTCGTTATCTGTATGGTTATCGCTTTCTCCACGGGCACCTCGTGGGGCACCTACGCGGTTGTCTTCCCGGTTGCGATGCCACTCGCTTACTCACTGAGCCCCGACCCTCTCTTTCTCACGCTTTGCTTTGGCGCGGTAACCGGCGGTGCTGTCTTCGGCGACCAGTGCTCGCCGATCTCGGACACGACGATCCTGTCGTCGCTGGCGACCGGCTCCGACCTAATGGATCACGTCTACACACAGATTCCACTGGCGATCACCGCAGCGGGACTAGGAGCCGTTCTCTACATCTTGCTGGCAGCCTTCGCCCTGTAAGAAGTCAACGCAAACTTCCGCATCAGCCTCCTGGCTCCGGCCGCTTTCCCTCCAAGATGCTACGCCTCAACTCGAGTTGGCTCGTACTGGCATCCGCTGCCGGCGACAGCTTGTGTTCGTATGTCGTCCGCGTGCCCACACTCACGCTCTTCGATATCTCTAGCCCACCTCGCTGATAGACCACGGTTATAGAATCGCCAACCGAGTCCCGGTACACCTCGGCAAAGTCATCGCCCCAGTCGTTGTCCGTTACCTCGACCACGCCAACCCGCAGTAGAAAGTCGTTTACCTGCAGCCCAG
>Ga0111158_1012_pt1 | contig 15651 bp, 13 predicted proteins | sample DeeMarSeWOR28_12_FD_80258 | JGI IMG/M metagenome (GOLD analysis project Ga0111158, IMG submission 80258) | Gemmatimonas sp. SG8_38_2
CCCAGTAGACTCAGCTCATCGGCGCCCTTGATGACGGGGACGATCAAGCCAGCCCCCTCATCCATGGCTACAGCGATCCCGATGTTGTAGTGGTTATGATAGACAATCTTCCGGCCGACGACCGACGCGTTGAGTACAGGGAAAGCCTTCAGCCCTTCTACCACCGCCTTGATGATGAACGGCAGATAGGTGAGTTTGACCCCGTCCTGCTCGAAACGTGGTTTGAGTTCCTTCCGAAGTTGGGCGACATGGTCGAAATCAATCTCGAAGACCGTACTGACGTGAGCACTCACGCGCCTGCTCATGAGCATGTGCTCCATGATCCGTTGGCGCATCACGTCCATTTCCTCGATCCGGTCCGTATCTCTGATGAGGACGTCCGGAATTCTGATCTCGAGGGTCTCGCCGTGGATCGGCACGTGAAGCACGCCCGGGGTCAATGTCGGCATCGCTCTGCGCTGGTCAATGAAGGCCATAATGTCCTTCTTGGTGACCCGACCGCCGACGCCGCTCCCGCTCAGGCCGGCGATGTCAATGCCGTGCTCTGCGGCTATGCGTCGGACCAGCGGCGTCGAGCGCGTGCGGAGCCTGCCCTCGCGCGTCTCAGCGCCGCGAGCCCCGTCGCCGTCTCCGTCGCCCGGAGCGCTTCTGACCTTCGATGCGCGCGATGACGCGGCCCGCTCGGCGGCAGAGCTCGCGGCCAGTGTCTTTGCACTCGCAGCCTCTGCCTTGGCCGTCTCCACGACGGCGGCAACCTCATCGCCCGCCTCGGTCTCGATGCGGGCGATGACGGTGCCGACCTCAACGGTGTCGCTCTCCTGAGCGACGATCTCCGCCAAGATTCCCGAGACGGGTGAGGGGATATCGGCATCGACCTTGTCCGTGGAGATCTCGAGGATCGACTCGTCGCGCTCAACTTCATCGCCTACGCCTTTGAGCCACTTCGTGATAGTGCCCTCGGCGATCGACTCGCCCATCTGCGGCATAATTACATCGACTCTCGCCATCGCTCCGCCTCTCCTAGTATGCGAGCATCCAGCGTACGGCTTCCAATACGTCGTCCACCTGAACGAGATAGTAGTCCTCGAGCGGTGCGCTGAAAGGAACCGGTATGTCCGGAGCCGTGACCCGCCGCACCGGTGCGTCCAACCACTCGAAGCAGCACTCGTTGACCCGGGACGTGATCTCTCCAGCGATGCCGCCCGTACGCGGTGCCTCATGTACGATCAAACAGCGATTGGTCTTCTTCACGGATGCCGCGATCATCTCATCGTCCAGCGGGCTTAGCGACCGCAAGTCGACCACCTCGATCCGTGCGCCATCCTCGGCGGCCAGCCGGTCGGCGGCCTCCAACGACGTCTGCACCATCGCGCCAAAGGTCACTACGGTCAGAGCATCCCCTTCCCTGGCGATGCGGCCCTTTCCGATAGGCACCACGTAATCGCCCTCGGGTAAGACTTCCTTGACCCGTCGGTAAAGATACTTGTGCTCGAAGAACAAGACCGGGTCGGGATCTCGGATCGCCGCCTTGATCAGGCCTTTGGCATCGTAGGCTGTGGCCGGCGCCACCATCTTCAGACCGGCTACGTTCAAGAAGTATGACTCGACATTCTGTGAGTGGAAGGGTCCGGCCCTTCCGCCACCCCCACACGGGCCGCGGACCACAATCGGCGCGCCTTCTCCAGTTCGGTAGCGCAGCTTGGCCGCCATATTGACCAACATGTCAAAAGCCGGTGCAATGAAGTCTATGAACTGCATCTCCGCGACCGGTCTGAAGCCCATCTGGCTCGCGCCGATCGCCGCACCGACGATCGCCGCTTCACAGATCGGTGTGTCGATGACTCGATCCTCGCCGAACCGCTCGACGAAACCTTCCGTCAGCTTGAAGGCGCCGCCGTAGAGGCCAACATCTTCCCCCAAGATGAAGACCGACTTATCCGCTTCCATCTCCTCCCAGATCCCCGCGCGGATAGCCTCGAGGTAGGTGACCGCCACCCCGCTCTCCTGCTTCTTGTCGGCGCCGTTCTTCAACTTGGCTAACGCCGTCTCGCTCAATACACCATCCCCTTGTCACATGACGAGTTGTGTATACTCTTCTGTCCCGACTCAGCTTGGCGGGGGCGCGCCAATCTAATCGTCGGCGTCTGCGACTTCAAACGGGACGCCGGCCCAGCGGCCCCTCCAGCACGGTCACGGGACCCTCGCTCTCGGCAGCCTTCCAGAGGAGTTCCGCCGGAGCCTCGATCTCGCGCCGGACGTAGCCCAGCCCGATGGGGCCGAATTCCGGCGACTCAACGCTCGACGTAACCACGCCGACGTCTTTCTCGCCAACCACTAACTGCGCCCCCGTGGCGGGCAGAGCATCGAGGAACTTCAGACTCCTCAATAAGCGATTGACATGACCACGGAAGTGCACTCGGGCCACGACCTCCTGGCCGAGGTAGCAGCCTTTGTCATACGAGACCGCCAGCTCCTCCAACCCGGTCTCCTGCACGAAGTTCGACTCGTCAATATCGATGCCGTAGGAAGGGATGCCCCACTCCACGCGTCCGACCTCCAAAGCCCGGCTGCCAGCGGTACGACCGCCGCTCTCGGACACAGCCCTTAGCAGCCGCTCGCCAAGCTGGACGGCCCTATCGTGCGGAGCGATGATCTCCAGGCCGTCGCCCGCGAATCGATGATCACGGATCATCAGTAGCGGCTCGCCATCGACCTCCGTCTCTTTGACGCTGAGATGCCCCGCGGGCAGCTTCCCGTCCAACACGGCACTCGCGGCGGCGGCCGCAGCGGGTCCATACACTCCGAGTTGAAGGAGCTCGCTGCTGGCATCCTCAAACCTGGCATACAGCGGCGGCAGGTACTTCCGAAAAGCATCCAACAGATTGCCCAGCCCACTGCGCGGAACATCGAGAAGCAGGCAGTCGGCATAGGGAAGAACCCGCATATCGGTCAGCACACGACCCCTTGGCGTGAGAAGCATGGCGTGCCGACCGCTGCCTTCCAGGTCAGCCAGCTGGTTGGTGAGAAGGCCGTTCAACATCTCCGCGCCTCGCTCGCCTTCCACGCGCACGACACTCCGATCTGCGCGCGCCACCAACACGCAGCTCTCAACCAGCGCCGCGTACTCCGCCCTCCAATCACCGAAGTCCGCCGGCGCTTCTAGCAGGTTGGCAAGCTCTCCAATCATTCCCCCAAGTCCTTGCTCAAAAAGACAAAGCAGCGCCCCCGGCCTGACGACCGCAGAGCGCCGCTTTGTTGTACTCCCTCCCCGCTCGGAAAGGGAGAGTCTTATGCTACGAGCCGCGTACCATCCCGCCGTAGTCGATGACAAGCGCGACACGCCGGTTCTCGATCCCGGTGACCCCAGGACCACGGGCACCCGGCACGACCTGACGATCAGCGTCCTCACCATAGCTGACGGTCTTCACCTGGTCAGCCGGCAGACCGCCCACGGTCGTCAGGTACGCCTTGACCGCGTCCGCACGCTTCTTGCCAAGACTCTTATTGTATGCCTCACTACCCGCCGGGTCAGCGAAGCCCTCGACTGTCACCGTGGCATCGCCATAGTACTCCTTGACCACCGCGGCGAACCGATTCAGCAACGGCTTGTCGAGCTCACGGACCTCAGCCTCGTCGAACGCGAAGTGCACAGGCACGCTGAACTTGAGCATTCCCTGCATCTTCTCCACGGTCGTGTTGAAGTCGTTCCGCAGCGAACTCAGCTCGGACTCGAGGTTGCCGACTCGACCGTCGACCGCATCGATCCGGCCCGAAAGCTGCTGATCCGCCGCCTGGTACTCCGAGCGAATCTGCGCGAGCTCGGCATCCAGCTCCTCAGGCTTGACTGCTGAGCACCCGGCCAAGCCCAACGCGACTACGCCAAGCGCTGCAGTCGCCAACCACACTTGCCGTCTGACCATCGAACCTCCTCCTTGCTATTACGTCTGACGGAGCCATCGACTCCTCAACGTCCGCGTCGGGGCGCATCAACGCGAGGCCGAAACAGCAAGCCCCACTAATGCGTATTGTCCTCGACGTTTCCGTACGTGCTAACGCCGTCCCCAGGGCTTTCGCCAACGCACAACCGCTCCTTCTACGGACAGGGTTGTGCGCTCAGTACAGCCTTGGATAAGCGGGCTAGGGCCTGGGGTCTAACAATATGGAGCCCGAGCCGCTGCTTCGCAACCGGCAACGCGCCGACATGTAAGATATCTTTCGGTTTGACGCCCAACACGTGGCAAGCGAGATTGCGATCATGAGCGACACCACTGAGATCATATCACCTCCCGGCAGAGTCAAGCTAGCCGATATCTCGTCGCGCGCCTGGGAGCACCCCGCAGACCGGGCGGCCCTGCGCAGCCTTGAGGCGATACCGGGCTTTCCCGAGCTAGTGCGCAAGATCGTTGGGCTGTTTGGTGAGCGAGGTTTGCGGCTGTTCTTTCAGGCAAACGCGCTGCGTGTGACGCCGAAGCAATACGGCTGGGTACACGAGCTACATCTGCGGGTGCTCGACACCCTCGATCTCGGCTGGGAGCCGGAGCTTTACATCTCGCAGACACCTTTCGTGAACGCCGGCGCGCTGGGCGTGGAAGAGCCGTTCGTGATGATTAACAGTGCCGCGCTGGACGTGCTTGACCGTCAGGAACTGGAGACCGTCCTTGCCCACGAGGTCGGCCATATCGCCAGCGATCACGTGCTCTACCGCACGGTCTTCACGCTCTTGTTGCTCCTTGGACAGCGGCAGCTTCCCATCGCCGGCATCGCTATACAGGCAATCATTCTGGCCATGGCGGAGTGGAACCGTAAGAGCGAGCTGTCGTCCGACCGTGCGGCTCTTCTGGGAACTCAGAGTCCCGAGGCCGTGATGAGCGCGCAGATGAAGTTGGCGGGGGGGAGCCATCATCACGGAGACGATTTGGATCTGAACGAATTCCTGCGACAGTCCGATGAGTACGAAGTGGACGACAGCCTCGGAGATGCCGTGTTCAAGGTGATGAATCTCCTCGGCTCCACGCACCCGTTTCACGTCCTCCGGGTCGGCGAACTGCGCCGCTGGATACGGGAGGGGCATTACGACCGTATCACTAGAGGCGAGTATGTGCGGCGGAGTGAGGACCAGCGTGCCTATCGGGAGGACGCCAAGGAGGCGGTCAGCTACTACGGCGAGACAGTCAAGAAGGGGATTCGTAAGTTAAGCCAGGCGCTGGATGACCTCGCGCGCAGCGGGCCCACAGACCTGTAAGCACGGGCTCGTCCTACTGACCGTTCCAGTACCTCCGGCGCCGCATGCACGCTTGAGCAGACAAGACTTGAGCAGACAATAAGTGAAGCGGGGTACCCAGCGGGTACCCCGCACGTTTTCGGTGCCACTAAAACGTTAGTACCGAAACGTGAATCTATGACTTCACAGCTACTTAGAGTAAGTGGAAACCCACTCTTGGTCACCCAAAGCGGAGGCACTGCTGCGGGTTTCCGGTTCAGCCCAACGCTCAACAGTTTAGACGCAATCGGACGCCTTTGGGTTGCATGCCGATCCGTGAATCTGCCCGTCGTGTCGAGGGGGGATCAACTCATGCCGCTACCTATCCCGGTACACTTCGATCCGGCTCGAGTAGGAGAAGTCTGGCGCGTGTGGTATGGCCGCCCAGCGGAAGAAGCATCGCATGGACCGCCACACAGCACCATTCGAGCGCGACCGACCTAGCCCACGGACTGTGCCCGGCGGACCTCCTCCCACATCGCAGCCACCAGCTCGTCCCGCCTGTCGTACAAACGTTTCGGTACACGCGGCTCATGCCGAGCCAGCGCGTATGCGGCAAACAACGGCAGCCCAACGCTCACGTCGAGGTAGCACACAACCGTATCGGCCAGGGCATCCGGATCGACCTTCCCCCAGCTCACAGCCTCGGACGGTGTCGCACCCGATAGCCCTCCGGTGTCAGGGCGCGCGTCGGTGAACTGAATGAAGTAGTCGTGTCCTGCCTCATCGAGTCCCAACACTTCCTGGATTTGTGGTTCGGTCTGCAGCAGAAAATTCTTGGGGCTCCCACCGCCCATAATCACGACGGCGCTCTTGGCGCCCGAACGCTTTGCCCCGAGGACCAAAGCTGCCGACTCGTTTACATCGACGGCAGAGTCGATCCGCAACTCACTTCCCGAGAGGGCCATCGCGGCGATGTTCATGCCGATACTCGAGTCGCCGGGCGACGATGTGTAGACCGGCACACCAACTTCATGGCATGCGGCGAGCAGCGACCTCCGGCTTAGGCCGAGCGCCTTCTCGCGTTCCCTGACATACTTACCACAGAGATTATGGAGCTCTGCGGTTCCCATGGTCCGCTGGAACTCTTCGCCCTGCATGATCTGTCGGAAGAAGGCATCGGTGGAAAGGAGAACCTCGTAGTCGAAAAATACGTCGTAGATTCGGACTACGCCTTCATCGCGAAGCTGCACGTCGCTGACGTTGGGTTGGCCGCGGCGCATCTCGAGGCCGATGCCAAAATGCGCGTCGTGGTAGAGTATGGCCCCCGTAGATACAATCCAATCGACAAAGCCGGCTTCCACCAGCGGTATGAGCGCCGACATGCCGAGTCCAGCGGGTGTGAGTGCGCCGCTAAGACTAAGTCCGACAATGACATCCGGCTGCAGCACCTTCTCCACCATGAGCCGACATGCTTCGCGGAGACGGCCCGCGTTGTAAGCGTGAAAAGCCCCGTCTATGAGGTCCGCCGCACTCTCAGAACCGGTGATGGCTGAGGGGTCGATCCGAGCACCGCGCAGAAATTGACTGCGCCTCGCCTGTGACTCGTCTGTCATGAGTCAACCCTCCTGCTCTAGCTGGCCGCAGCCGACATGCCGCGAGTAGGCTGAGCATCGACGATGATGCGAGCGACTTCCTCGGGTGTGTTGGCTGTGCTGATGATGTCGAGATCTTCAGCGGAGATCTTCCCTTCCTCGAGCATGTGGCCCTTGATCCACCGCATGAGCGGATCGTAGTAACGGTTGTTGAATATGACCAGCGGGAAGTTGTGGACCTTGCCGGTCTGAATCAGAGTCAGCGCTTCAAACAGTTCATCCATCGTTCCGTAGCCGCCGGGAAATATGACAAAGCCTTCGGAGTAGCGCACAAACATCGTCTTGCGAACGAAGAAGTAGCGGAATGTCAGTGTCATATCGACATAACGATTCACAGCCTGCTCGAATGGCAATTCGATGTTCAGTCCTATAGAAAGGCCACCTCCTTGCCGGGCACCCTTGTTGCCCGCTTCCATGATCCCGGGGCCTGCGCCAGTTATTATCGCGAACCCCGCCTCAGCCAGCAGCCGGGCGGTCTCCATCGCGGCTTTGAAATCGGGATCGCTTCTCGGTGTTCGGGCCGACCCAAACATCGACACAGCGTTGCCAATGCGTGCCAAGGCGTCGAATCCATCGACGAACTCTCCCATGATTCGGAATACACGCCACGGGTCTTTGAGCGTCGACTCGGGGATCGGCTCCAACACATCGACGAGGCGCTCAGGCGGACGCTCGATGACCTCCTGGAATTCAGGCTCGGTGATCCGTCGACTGAAGAGACGCTCGTCCTCGGTGTAGGAGCCGCGCGGGACACGCTTCTTGCTCGCGACGGTCCTCTTGCGCTTTGGACTCGCGACACCTCTTCTACGTTTTTGCATAATGACTTGTCTCCGTGTATGCCCGGCCTGTCATACTTTGCTTGACCGTGCCGGCCCACCTGACGGGTACGACTCGCACGTATTGCCCACCTCACCTGGTCCGGTGGAAAAGCTTGTGGAAAACCGCCAGCGAGCGCCCCGGTACGGAACATCTGTTGGGGAGAAACCTCCGGCCCCGGGACGCAGACGAGAAGGGGCGGCCAGACTCCACTGACCGCCCAGACGCTCATGGCCGCGCAAAGTCGAAACGCGGCACGGCGCTCAGTTGGGGCCAGCGCCGGGTTGCGGAGCCGCCTGCGGAGCAGCGGCCTTTTCAGCCGGCTTTACCACCCGCGACCCACTCGAATCCTCCATATGGACCTGGCCATTGAAGCGAGCGCCCTCGTCCAGCTGGACCCTGCGGCTGCGTATCTCGCCCTGGATATCGCAAGTGGACTGCAATTCCAAGCGGCTTTCGGCCGTGACGTTACCTGATACGCGCCCACTTATCACGCAGTCCTGCGTGACGATGTCACCGACCACTTCCCCGCTCCGGCCCACAACGATCGACTTGCCGGCCTTGAGAGTGCCTTCGACCCGGCCTTCGACACGAATAGTACCATCGGTCTCGCAGTCGCCGACGATCTTCGTTCCAGGGGCGACGAGGGAAATCGCCGCCTCGTTTGGACTATGCTCTGGTTTCGCCATTTGTTTTCGCTGTTCCTCAGAGTTTTGTTGGTTCTTTCTTGTTAGAGCCATTTGATCAGCGCACCTATGAGCCCGTTCTTTGTTGAACGAGCGTGAAGGGATCGATGGGTCTTCCATCCTGCAGGATCTCGAAGTGCAGGTGAGGAGCTGTTGAGCGGCCCGTGTTCCCCGAGAGGGCGATGACCTCATTCTGCCGGATCGTGTCCCCCGCAGCAACGAAGAGCCGCGACGCATGCCCATACATTGAACGGTACCCAGAGTTCCCGTGTTCGATGAGAACGTAGAGGCCGTAGATGGAATCGGACCCCGCCTCAGTGACCACGCCCGCACCGCTGGCGCGGATGTACGAATGCTGGGGTACCGCGATGTCGACCCCGGGGTGAGTGCCATCCTGAGCCTGCTCCAACTCCTGGGTCACAAACCCGGCGGTCGCCAGCGGCCAGCTCGTCGGGATCTCCGGCGAGAGTCCGGTGCTCTGAGCACCGCCGTCGGATGTGGGCGGCGCCTCGGCCGGCAGGATGTCCTGCGGGGGATTCGAGGCTAAGACATCCGCCCCAAGCATCCCACGGATCTTCTCGTACTCGCTTTGCAGTTCGGCCAAGTGCCGCGCCAAGAGTCCGACCTTGGCGTTATCCTGCTCGAGCTGGCCGATCCGCTGTTCCAGGCCCGGCACTCGAGCCGTCTGTGCAGCGAAGTACCACCAGGAGCCCAGCACAACCGCTAGGGCCAAACCTCCGGCGGCGCCGAGTGCCGCACCGATCCTCAGCGAGCGCGGCGTCAGTCGTATGCTCCGCGTGCGTTCCGAATCGCTGGGTACGAGTACAATCGTGTAGCCGCCGTCGGGTTCCGCCATCATCTCGCCCTAGACTATGCCACCGACGCCGACGATCATCTCGACGATTCGTTCAAAGTCCTCTACGTCCCGGAATGGAACCTCGATCCGACCGCTGCTGGCACCATCCAGCTTCACACGCACGGACGTTCCCAAGGCCCTGGAGAGAGCCTGTTCGGCCCGTGCGGCGTATGCGTTCGCCTTTCCATCTACCGCTTTTGAACCCGGGCTGGCTCGCTTGCCACCTCTGCGGCGCTGGCGAACTCGCTGTTCGACTTCTCTAACCGATAGGCCGTCCTTGGCAGCAGCACGAGCCAGGTCGATCACTCGCTTCTCGTCCTCCAACCCAAGTAGCGCCCGAGCATGGCCAGCCGAGATCTTCCCATCTGTCAACAGATTGCGGACAACCTTTGGCAGTGCAAGAAGTCGAATCGTGTTCGTGACCGTGGAACGGTCTCGCCCAACGCGCTCGGCAACCTGTGCCTGGGTCAGCCCGAACTCATCGACGAGTCGTCTGTAGGCGTGTGCTTCGTCAAGAGGGCTCAGGTCCTCGCGCTGCAAGTTCTCGATGAGGGCCAGGACTAACATGGTTCGGTCATCGGCATCCCGAATCATGACGGGGACATGCGTCCAGCCCAGCTCCTGGACGGCGCGGAAGCGGCGCTCGCCGGCCACGACTTCCCAGCCGCCGCCGTCGACTGGCCGGACCACAACCGGTTGCAGAAGGCCGTTCTCCCGAATAGAGGCGATTAACTCGTCGAGATTCTCCCTGCCCAGAGCCTGACGGGGCTGGAAGGGATTCGGCCGCAGCTCCGAGATGGGGAGTTGCTGGGACTCCGCGCTTTCCGTCGTTTCCTCGGGTAGGTAGTCGCCGAGGAGGGCTCCGAGGCCCTTACCGAGTCGCTTCTGCTGCTTTTTTGCCACTGCCATTTCTACTCATAAGTTCTTGTGCCAGAGCGAGATAGCTCGATGCACCGGACGAAAGAACATCGTAGACGAGGATAGGCACGCCGAAGCTGGGCGCCTCAGCCAAACGTATGTTTCTCGGGATGGCCGTTCGAAACACCTTGGGGCCGAAGTAATCCCGAGCCTCTTCTGCCACCTGCTTGGCGAGGTTCAGACGTTCACTGAACATCGTCAGGAGCACACCTTCGATCTCCAGTCCCGGGTTCAAGCTGCGCTGTACCAGGCGGACGGTATTCAGGAGCTGCGTCAGTCCCTCAAGTGCGTAGAACTCGCACTGTATGGGGATCAGTACCGTGTCGGCGGTCGCCAGCGTGTTCACGGTGAGCAGGCCGAGGGACGGAGGGGAATCGATAATGACGTAATCGTAGCGATCGCGGAGAGTCGCCAAGGCGTCTCGGAGCAGCGTCTCGCGCCCGCTGACATTCGTCATGGCGACTTCGGCGCCCAGAAGATCCCGATTTGAAGGCAACAAGTCTAGCTTGGGGAAATGCACTCCGCTCAACAGAACGTCGTCTACCGGGATGCCCTCCAACAGCACATCGTAGATGGAAAAATCCAGGGCGTCCCGATCGACGCCTAGGCCGCCCGTTGCGTTCCCCTGGGGGTCCGCATCGACCACAAGGGTGGACTTCTCGGCGACGGCCAAGCACGCACCAAGGTTGATGGCGGTCGTGGTTTTACCCACGCCACCCTTTTGATTGGCTATGGCGATGACTCTCGACATTATCCAAACACCGGGCCCGAACGGAGCGAGGCGGGGTGGGCTCAGGGTTCGAGTGCAATTATACCTGCGCTCGGGGTATCAGGAAAGGGCGAGAATGTTTCACGTGAAACAGCTAGGCGGTGATCGCCTGGCTTGGACCTGAGCAGTCTGGTGATGTTTCACGTGAAACGGTCGATTGCCTAAACCTCCGCCGCGCGCCGGGATTCAGGTTTCATCCTGCTCGATTCGCCGAAGCTTGCGCACTTCCATCATCAGGTTCTGTAGGTCGCTGGGAGCCACACCGGGAATCCGCGACGCCTGTGCCACCGTCAGGGGACGAACGCGATCCAGCTTCTCCCTCGCTTCCATGGACAGACTCGTGAACTCCAAGTAGTGAAGATCAACGGGTAGCTTGAAGTCAGCTTGCTGATAAAGACGCTCCGCACGAGCCCGCTCTTTCGAGATATACCCGGCATACTTGATGTCCATCTCGGTCGCTGCAAGAGCATCGGGGCCGGGGGAATCCTCCCGAGATATCAATCCGAGCGGCCCCACCAAGTCCAGGAGCCTCACCTCCGGTCGCTTCACGAGCTTGGCCAACGCTGTCGGCTCGGGTATCGCCGAGGTACCCCGGTCCTCTAAATACCCATTCACCAATTCTGGAGCCACCACCGTCGTGGCCGCCCAATCGGCCGCTTCGCTCTCCCGCGAAAGTCGATCCTCGAGAGTCCTCTTCTGATCATCGCTCAGCAAGCCGCAATCCGCCGCCAGCGGACCTAGCCGACGGAGTGCATTATCCTGTCTAAGCAAGAGGCGGAACTCGGCACGAGAAGTGAACAGCCGGTAGGGCTCGTCAACGCCCTTCGTCACAAGATCGTCTATGAGCACGCCGATGTAGGCTTCATCCCTGTCAATGACCCAAGGCCCACGGCCGAGCGCGGCAAGCCCAGCATTGATCCCAGCCGAAATGCCTTGTGCTGCCGCCTCCTCATAGCCCGTTGTGCCGTTGACCTGGCCCGCGAAATAGAGACCGGGAACTGCCTTCGCCTCAAGTGTTGGCTGCAGTTGGTGCGGGGGAAAGTAATCGTACTCAATGGCGTAGCCCGCCTGGCTCATGCGCGCCCGCTCGAGGCCCGGGACCGCAGCCAAGAACTGTCTCTGCACTTCCGAGGGCATCGACGTCGAGAGCCCATTGACGTAGAGCTCGCTGGTCTCCAGTCCCTCAGGCTCAAGAAAGACCTGATGTCGCCGCGCCTCCGGGAACTTGACGATCTTGTCCTCGATGGATGGGCAGTAGCGCGGACCCCTACCCGCGATCTCACCTCCGTACAGAGCTGATCGCATGATGTTTTCTTGGATGATTTGCTTGACTTCCTCGCCGGCCCAAGTAATCCAGCAAGGCACCTGCGGCAGCCGATCGGCCCGCTCCCAGTACGAAAAGCGGAACTCCTCAGAATCGCCGTCCTGCCTTTGCAGCTTGGCGAAGTCTACGGTGCGCCCATCGATTCTAGGTGGGGTGCCTGTTTTGAACCGCTTGACCTCCAGGCCCAATGCCCCGAGCTGCTCCGACAGCTCAACCGTCGGGGCATCGCCCGCGCGACCCGCCGCCTCACGAACGCCCCCGCCAATGTGGATGCCACCCCTCAAAAACGTCCCTGCGGTGACCACAACACGTTGGGCCGTGAACTGAGAACCGTCACGGCACCGAACACCGTCGAGCCGCCCCCCTTGGAATGTAAGTTCCCGTACGCTTCCCTGGAACAGATCGAGCCCCTCGACGCCCTCCAGAAGAGTGCGCATGGCTCGGGGGTACAGCCAGCGGTCGGTCTGAGCTCTCGGTGCCCAAACCGCTGGCCCCTTGCTGCGATTCAACATACGGAATTGAATGGACGTTCGATCGGTCACGCGGCCCATCAGCCCGCCCAGCGCATCGACTTCTCGCACGACCGTTCCCTTCGCCACACCGCCTACAGCCGGGTTGCAGCTCAACTGCCCTACACGGGCGAGGTAGGAGGTCACCAGGAGAGTGCGGGCACCGAGCCGCGCGGCTGCCGACGCAGCTTCGCACCCAGCGTGACCACCACCGACGACAATCACATCGTACTGCACGTCCGATTCAAAGCTCCCAACGGATGCTCGAGGCTATGTTGCTGCCTGGGTCAGGGCGGATTGGCCCCAGGCCCGGTGAACGCTCATATTAGCCTTGGCCGAGGAAAAGGGTAGCCCCAGCCTGCCCAACGATGTCGCTGTGTGAGAATTCTACTCTCTAATGTGCGCGGATCACGAATCCAGTAAGGCGTTCAAGGTAAGCGGTAGGGTTCAAGGCGTTGGTTTTCGCTGGTGGGCTCAGCACCTCGCGTGCAGTCTCGGGCTGAAGGGAACGGTTCGCAACTGCGCCGACGGGACGGTAGAGATCACCTTCCGAGGGGCCGGCCAGGCGGTGAGGGAAATGTGCGAACGCCTGGAGGTTGGCCCCCCGGCCGCTCACGTAGCCAGTCTCGAGGAACTTGAGCCGCCCGACGAGTTCCCGTCCGACTTCCGCATCACTTTCTAGGTACAACGCGACTGTAACGTATTTCTAGACAATGGTTTACGCTTGCGCGCCCGGCTGCCTGACACTCTGTCCTCGACAGGTCGACGTTGCCCGTTCTTGCCAACCCCGCATACCGTGCGGCCGCGACTAGTCTCTCCAGCCACTCCAACCGGGCCCGCGGACAACACGACCAGGCGTTGCACCTGTGTGCTCTCCGTTCTGCAAGACCTGCACTCCGTTGACGAAGACGTGGATCACACCAGTGGAGTATTGGTGGGGCTCATCAAACGTGGCGTGGTCCGCGACTTCGTCAGGGTCGAAAATCACGATGTCGGCAAAGTAGCCCGGCGCGAGCAATCCACGTCGCCTGATCCTCAAGTTAGACGCTGGCAGAGAGGTCATCTTACGCACGGCCTCTTCCAGCGAGATCACTCCCTCATCGCGCACGTACTTGCCAAGCACGCGCGCGAACGTTCCGTAGGCTCGCGGATGCGGGTTCGACTTTAAGAAAACCCCTTCGGTTGCCAGCGAGCCCGCGTCAGATCCGAAGCTCACCCATGGCTGAGCGATCTTCTTCTGGACGTTCTCCTCCGACATAGTGAAGTACACGCAACCCACTCGACTCCCGTCTTCGATGACCAAGTCCATCGCCGTCTCTTCCGGCGACGTGCCTCGCACTACTGCAACTTCGGCCAGCGTCTTTCCGGTGAGCGGTTTCAGTTCATCGTTCTTGAAACTCACCAGCAAGATGTTCTCCGGCGATCCAGCGGCGAGGTATCCATTGGCCCAGTCGTCACTCGGCGTGTTCATCTCGCGCTGCACTCGCTCCCGAATCGCCGGGTCCTTGAGTCGCTCGGCCCAGCTCTTGTAACCACCTTCCTGGACCCACGGAGGCATTGCCGCATCGAGCCCGGTAGAACTCGCCGGGTAGGTGTACATATCCGCCGTGATCTCCAGCCCCTCGGCACGCGCTTCTTCAACACGTGCAAAGACCGTCTCTAACTTGTGCCAGTTGGCCTTACCAGAGGTCTTGAGGTGGTAGATCTCAGACCGTATACCGGCCTCACGCGCGATGGCGAAGAATTCTTCAAGGGCCTCGAGCAGCGAGTTGCTCTCGTTCCGCATATGGGAGATGTACATCCCATCGTACTCGGCTGCGACTCTAGCCAGGGCGATCAACTCGTCCGTCTCTGAGTAGAAGGCGGGTGCATAGATAAGCGAAGAACCCAAGCCTAGTGCGCCCTCCTCCATCGCATGGCGAACAAGCCCTCGCATCTCGTCCAGCTCGTCGGGCGTCGGTGCTCGGTCCTCATAGCCGATGCTGTAGATACGCGCCGTAGTTGCACCCATGAACGAGGCCACGTTCGTGGATACCCCCCTTTGCACCAGGTATTCGAGGTACTCGCCGAGAGTATTCCACTCGATGTCGTACTTTATGTCGCCTTGCTGCTCGAGCTCCTCCTGCTTCATCCGATCGTTCATCGGACCCATCGACGAACCTTCACCGAACACCTCCAATGTCACACCCTGGCGGATGTCACTTTGCGACCTGCCGTCCTCGATGAGCGACTCCGTGGCCCAACTGAGCATATTGATGAAGCCAGGCGAGACGGCGAGGCCGCCGGCTTCGATCTCACTGCGGCCGTGGAACTCTCGCAAATCGCCCATGGCGGCGATGGAATCGCCATCGATGGCCAGGTCGGCGACGAAGGTGGCATCCCCGCTTCCATCGCAGATCCCACCTCCGCGGATGATCAGGTCGTAGTCAGCACCCTGTGAGCAGGCCACAAGCAGGGATGCGCCGAGCAAAAGCACGCGGGCTCGTAGCATGAGACGCCTCCGGATTTTTGTCTGTGGGGCGGGCGAAGATATCACTTAGCGTTGGCAGAGACCGGCCGCAATCCCTGCGCCGGCCTGAGGCAGCGGGGATCACTTCCCGATACAGAACTCCGAGAAAACGCGCGTCAGCAGGTCCTCGGGCGCGATTACACCTAGCAGTTCTTCAAGCGCCTGCGCAGCCGCTCGCAGATGCGTAGCCGTTACTTCCGGGGCGATGCCTCCCGAACGAGTCTTGGCGAAGGCATCTATCTCGGCGCGAGCACAACGTAACTGCCGGGAGTGGCGCTCTCGGGTGACGAGCGGAATTTCCGCATCGCTGGCACCGGCGGCCGAAAATACCGCTTCCACTAAACGGTCCCTGAGCGTGCCCAAGCCTTCTCCGCTCAATGTGGAAACCCGTACCTCCGAAACGTCGAAT
>Ga0111158_1013_pt1 | contig 14537 bp, 2 predicted proteins | sample DeeMarSeWOR28_12_FD_80258 | JGI IMG/M metagenome (GOLD analysis project Ga0111158, IMG submission 80258) | Gemmatimonas sp. SG8_38_2
CACGTCGTCTGGATGCCCGAAGACCACTGGGAGGGGCAGCGCTGGGAACGCTCGCCCGGGAACCTCTACAGCAAAGTGCGCCGTGTGCGCCTGGATCCGGAAGAAGGATACGTAGTGCGTCTAGAGGCGGACCGCGTGGTTGGGCCGGTGGAAGTACCGGCGGACACTCGCTACGTGAGGCGCTTCCGCTTCGAGAGCCCCAGCTTGACCGAGTTCTGGGGCCGGCCCATCTACCTTGGTGCTACCGTGCTGTTGCCGCGGGACTACGACCGCGAGACGACCGCCTACCCCGTGCTCTATCGTCAGGGCCACTTCTCGCTGCAACCGCCCCTCCGTTTCGCAGAGGGCACCGAGCTGCACGAGGCCTGGATGCGGGACGATTTCCCACGCATGATCGTGGTCACCTTCCAGCACCCGAACCCCTATTTCGACGACTCCTACGCCGTGAACTCGGTGAATGTCGGGCCCTACGGCGACGCGATCATGGAGGAGTTGATTCCAGAGGTCGAGCGACGTTTCCGGATCATCGGCGAGCCGTGGGCGCGGTTCCTGGACGGCGGCTCGACGGGCGGTTGGGAAGCCCTGGCCCTGCAGATTTTCCATCCTGACTTCTTCGGCGGCACCTGGTCCTACTGCCCCGACCCCGTGACCTTTACGAATGTCGAAGGGATCAATATCTACGAGGACGAAAACGCGTTCTATAAACAGCACGAGTGGCGGCGTGTGCCCACACCGAACTCGCGCGAGACCGACGGACAGATCCGGCTAACCTCGGAACAGCGGAATCGCTGGGAGCTGGTGAACGGGACGAAGGGACGGTCGGGTGAGCAACTCGACATCTGGTCGGCCGTGCACGGCCCATTGGGCGACGACGGCTATTTCAAGCCTCTATTCGACAAGCGAACCGGCGTGATCGATGGGGAGGTCGCGGAGTACTGGCGCGACAACTATGACCTACTCAAGCATCTGAAGATTAACTGGAAGACGCTAGGCCCCAAGCTAGCGGGCAAGCTCCACGTTTACACCGGTACGATGGACACCTACTACCTGAACGTCGCGGTGAAGGAGATGGAAGCCTGGATGGCGACCACCGAGGACCCCCATTACCCGGGCTTCTTCATGTACGGGGACGGTGAGGGGCATTGCTGGTCGGGACCGGTGAGCACAGCCGAGCGCCTCAAAGAAATCGCTTCTCACGCACTGCGCCACATGCCGGTAGGGCTGACCTCACCGTGGTGGCGCTACTGATTACAAGAGAACACGAACCCGGATGAATTCTTGAGCACGATCGAGACCAAGATCACCGCTCCATTTCAGCTAGATCAGCCGATCCGAGCCGAGATCTTCGGAATCGAGCGCCTAGAGCAGCACGCCGAGAGCCTGGCTGCGGCGCAGGTCGTAACGGAAAAGCCTGGCCGGGGCAAGCGCCTGCTGCTCAGGGTCCGCGAGAACGGCCGCGTGCTGCTAGCCGCCTACCGAAATACGGTCGAAGCGGTCCGGCTGAAGAGCGAGATCACACCGGCTGAGGAGTGGTTCCTCGACAACTTCCACATCGTGGACGAGCAGCTCCGCGAAATCCGCGACCATCTGCCGAGACGCTATTACCGACTGCTGCCGAAGATCGCCGAGGGTCATCTCAAGGGCTACCCACGTGTGTTCGGTCTGGCCTGGGCCTACGTGGCACATACCGACAGCCGCTTCGAGCTGGAGACTTTACAGCGATTCGTGCAGGCCTATCAGCGCATTCAGCCGTTGACCATCGGTGAGGTGTGGGCGGTGGCCATCCACCTGCGCGTGGCCCTCATCGAGAACCTGCGCCGCTTGGCAGAGCACATCATCCGCGCTCGCCAGGCCCGAGCCAGCGCCGACGAGCTGGCGGACCGCCTGCTCGGCATGAGCGGCCTGCCCGTGGAGAAAGTCGATGACGTGCTCGGCCGAGTGGGCGACGCGCCCCTGGCCGACGCTTTCGCGGTGGAGCTGGTCCAGCGTCTACGAGACCAAGATCCCTCGGTCATGCCGGTGCTGACCTGGCTCAACGCGAAGCTGAGTGCCCAGGGGACATCGGCCACCCAGATCGTCGCGCGAGAACACCAGGCGCAGGCGGAAGCCAACGTCACCGTTCGGAACATCATCACCAGCATGCGATGGATGTCATCCATCGACTGGCTGGACTATTTCGAGAGCGTCAGTCCAGTGGACGGTGTCCTTCGGGAGGCGTCGGGTTTCGCGGCGATGGATTTCGCGACCCGGAACGAGTACCGGACTCAAATCGAGGTGCTGTCACGCGGCTCACGTCGGTCGGAGATCGAGGTCGCGACCGACGCGGTGCGACTTGCTACGGAAGTATCCGCCGCCACGCCGACCGAGTCGCGCGTCGTCCATATCGCGCCGCGGCCGGAGGAAGATCCGGGCTACTATCTGGTGGCCAAAGGGCGGCGCGCCTTCGAGAGACATCTAGGCTATCGCGTCCCCTTGCGGCTACGAGTTCGCCGCGCGGTGCGCGCCCTTGCGACAGGCGGATACCTGGGTGCGATCGCGTTTTTCACCGCAGTCTTCGTGCTCGGTCCTCTCCTACTTACCTCGAATGCGGGCGCCAGCTCCTGGATTTTGGGGTTGCTAGGACTGCTCGGCCTCGTGCCTGCCTCGGAAGTGGCCGTCGCGGTGGTCAACCGCCTGGTCCCTAGCCTCGTGGGGCCCAAGCTGCTTCCCAAACTCGAACTGGCCGACGGCGTACCTCGCGAACTCACGACCCTCGTGGTCGTTCCCACCCTTCTGTCCAGCCGCGCCGATATCGACGAGCAGCTGGAGCGACTCGAGGTGCACTACCTGGCCAATCCCGAGGGTCACCTCCACTTCGCGCTGCTCAGCGACTGGAAGGACGCGCATGAGGAGAGCATGCCCGGCGACGATGAGTTGCTGACTACACTGGCCGCTGGCATTGAGCGCCTGAACGAGCGGTATGGTAGTCCGCCAGGAGGCGGTGACCGCTTCCTGCTTCTGCACCGCCGCCGACTGTGGAACGAGAAGGAAGGCAAACACGGCAAGTGGATGGGGTGGGAAAGAAAGAGGGGCAAGCTTCACGAACTGAACTTGCTGCTGCGCGGCAGTACAGATACCAGCTACATCCCAGTAGGAGGAAGGCCGCCAACCGTACCCGAAGGTGTCCGATACGTCATCACGCTCGATGCCGATACGCGGCTGCCCAAGGGCACAGCCTACCGCCTCGTCGGGGCAATGGCGCACCCGCTGAACCGGCCACATTTCGATCCCAGACGTTCGCGGGTCGTCTCGGGGTACGGCATTCTGCAGCCGCGGATCACTCCGTCTCTGCCGACGGGTCCGGGAAGCACGCCCTACCAGCGCATCATATCGGGTCCCGGCGGTGTGGACCCTTACGCCGCAGCGGTTTCCGACGTCTATCAAGACCTGTTCGACGAAGGATCCTTCACAGGCAAAGGTATCTATGACGTCGACGCGTTCGAGAGGGCGCTGGCCGGCAAAGTCCCGGACAACGCGCTCCTCAGCCACGACTTGTTCGAGGGCCTGTTCTCGCGAGCCGGGCTCGTGACCGACGTCGATCTGTTCGAGGAGTTCCCCTCCAACTATGAGGTCGCAGCCCGACGCGTTCACCGATGGGTACGCGGCGACTGGCAGTTGTTGCCCTGGATCCTGGGCTATGCGCGCGACCAGCGCGGAGCGAAAGTCCGCATCAGTGTCATCGGCCGCTGGAAGATGCTGGACAATCTGCGCCGAAGCCTCGTGTCACCCTCGGCCTATCTTCTGGCCGTGGCCGCCTGGGTGCTTCCGCTCGTCGATCCATTCCTCTGGACCGGCCTGTTCGTGGGATCGATTCTGGTGCCGGCCGTGATCCCCGTCATCGATGGGCTCATCCCGCATCGATGGGGGATCTCGAAGCGCAGTCACCTGCGCGCCGTGCGCAACGACATCATCGTGGCCTCAACCCAGTCTCTACTGACCCTCACCGTGCTTGCCCATCAAGCCAGGCTAATGACACACGCCGTCACGCGCACGCTCTGGCGACTTTATGTCAGCAAGCGGAATATGCTCGAATGGGTCACGGCGGCCCAGGCTGGCTTCGGAATCGACCTGCGCATCCGTTCATTCTTCCGGCACCTTCGCTGGGGAATATACCTCGGGGCTGCGGCGTGCGTCCTGTTCCTGGTCTTCAAGCCGAGCGCCTGGCCGGTGGCTGCGCCGTTCGTGCTTCTCTGGTTGCTATCCCCCGTCCTCGCTTGGCGCGTCAGTCTGCCGCCGGGCGTTCCGCAGGAGAAGATTCTGACACCCGACGAGGTACGCGCGTTGCGACTGACAGCGCGCCGTACGTGGAGGTTCTTCGAGACGTATGTCACCGAGGAAGACAACGCTCTGCCGCCGGACAACTTCCAGGAAAACCCGGAGCCCGTCGTAGCACACCGAACCTCGCCGACGAACCTCGGCTTGTATCTGCTGAGCACGATGGTTGCCCACGACTTCGGCTGGATCGGCATGGTCGAGATGGCGGAGCGGCTCGAGGCCACGCTGGACGCGATGAACCGAATGCAGCGGCTGCGCGGTCATTTCTTCAACTGGTACGACACGCGAGACCTGCGACCACTGGAGCCCATGTACGTGTCCACTGTGGACAGCGGCAATCTGGCAGGACACTTGATCGCTCTGGCCCAGGGCTGCCGCGGGCTCCTCTATCAACCTCTTCTCAGCTCCGAGGTGACAGAGGGGGTCAGGGACGCCGTCCTCCTCCTGCTCGACGCGGAGGAGCGCACAGCGCACCTTCAAAGAACACAGACCGTAACCGCCGATCAGCTTCGCAACGCTGCGGAAGCGATGCTGGACCTGCTCGACGATCCACCCTCAACCCTCACCGACTGGTTCGGGCGCCTGGAGGCACTGAAGACGCAGGCGGAAGTCGTTCTCGACATCGCTCGCACGATTTCCAGCGACTTAGAGGGCGGGACCGAATCCGAGATCTTCATCTGGGCCACGGCCGTTCGGAACTCAGTCCGGAGTCACCTGCGCGATCTCGAAACGACGATGCCGTGGTTCGGACGCTTCGATCCCGGGACGCTGCTGCCAGTCGATGCGATTCCGACGCCAGCGCGGTTGTCACGAATCACGCGCGCTATCCAGCGCGAGCTCGACAGTCGGCACGAGAACGGGGCCGTCGGGGCGGGCGCGCTATCACCCCGAGAGCGCGAGGGGCTCGAGTCGACCGCTGGCGCCCTCGTTCACCGCTTCTCCGGTCTGGCCCTGCTCGCCGAACGGATGGTCCGAACCATGGACTTCGGTTTCCTGTTCGACCGCTCGCGGAAACTGTTCTCCATCGGCTATCGCGTCGCCGACGGGTCGCCGGATCCCAGCTATTACGACCTTTTGGCCTCCGAAGCTCGTCTCGCGAGCTTCGTGGCCATCGCCAAGGGCGACGTTTCACCCCGGCACTGGTTCCTGCTCGGCCGCTCGCTGACGCCGGTCGGCGGTGGCGCGGCCTTGCTCTCCTGGTCGGGCTCGATGTTCGAGTACTTGATGCCGATGCTCGTGATGAGACAGCCCGCTCATAGCCTTCTCGATCTGACCAGTCGGCTTGTGGTCGGTCGGCAGATCCGCTACGGCGCCGAGCGCAGAGTCCCCTGGGGCGTCTCCGAGTCGGCCTACAACATTCGCGATGTCGAGCTCACGTATCAGTACTCCGACTTCGGCGTACCGGGTCTCGGACTCAAGAGAGGCTTGTTCGAGGACGTCGTCGTCGCACCCTACGCGACCGCGCTCGCCGCAATGGTGGATCCGCGAGCCGCCGTGCTCAACTTTTCCGCGCTCGAGGCGGCCGGCGCTCTCGGTTCCTACGGATTCTACGAGTCGCTCGACTACACGCCGTCTCGATTGCCCGAGAAGGAACAGTTGGCCACGGTCGAGGCCCACATGGCACACCACCAGGGGATGACCCTCGTCGCTTTGGGCAACGTACTGCACAACGGGCTCATGCAGAGCCGTTTCCACGCCCACCCTATGGTGCAGGCGAGCGAACTCCTGTTGCAGGAACGCACCCCGCGCTCCGTCTCTGTGGCGCGGCCCCGCGGCGAGGAAGTGCGAGTCGCGGCGCACGTTCGGGACATCGTGCCGCCGACGCTGCGGCGATTCGAGTCGCCGCACGACATCACGCCCCGCACGCACGTGCTGTCTAATGGGCGCTTCACGACGATGGTCACGGCGGCGGGTTCCGGTTTCAGCCGGATGGGTGATCTGGCCGTCACGCGCTGGCGAGAGGATACGACCCGCGATTGCACAGGCTGCTTCATCTTTCTGCGCGACGCAGAGACGGGCGAAATTTGGTCGGCCGGGTTCCAACCGAGCGGGAACGAAGCCGAGGTTTATGAAGTCATCTATTCGGAGGACCGGGCGAAGATCGTTCAGACCCATCGGTCCCTCACGATCACGCTCGAAGTCGTGGTCTCGCCCGAGGATGATGCCGAACTTCGCCGGCTGACGGTCAGCAATCTCGAGGACCGAGAGCGTGAGATCGATTTCACCTCCTATGCCGAGGTGGTGCTCGCCCCCCAGGGCGCCGACATCGCTCACCCCGCTTTCTCGAATCTATTCGTCCAGACAGAGTACGTGCCCGAACTCGGAGCACTACTGGTCACTCGACGCCCGCGCTCCGCGGACGAACGCCGGGTCTGGCTCGCTCACGTCGCCGCGGTTGAAGGCGAGACGAGTGACGAGATGCAATACGAGACGGACCGCGCCCGCTTTCTCGGTCGCGGGCGCGGCATCCGTACTCCGCTGTCGGTGAACGACGGCGGCCCGCTTTCCAACACGGTCGGCGCGGTGCTCGACCCCATCGTCAGCCTGAGACGTCGCGTGACGATTCCTGCGGGCGAAACGTGTCATCTCATGTTCACCACGCTCGTGGCTCCGTCGCGGGATCACGCTCTCGATATAGCGGAAAAGTACCGCCATCTGTCGACCTTCGAGCGGGAAAGCTCGCTAGCCTGGACCCAAGCCCAGGTCCAGCTGCACCATCTCCGCATCAGCCAGGACGAGGCACACCTCTTCCAACGGCTGGCCAACCGTCTGCTGTTCGCCGATCCCACCCTGCGCGCGGCACCTCAGGAAATTGCGAAGAACGACTTGGGGGCATCGGCGCTTTGGGCCTATGGCATCTCCGGGGATCTGCCCATCTGCCTGGTTCAGATCGAGAGGGAGGAGGAGCGAGACGTCGTGAGGCAGATTCTCCGGGCGCACGAGTACTGGCGGCTGAAAGGCATATCAGCTGACCTGGTGATCCTCAACTCGCAAGGCACATCATACGTACAGGATCTCCAACAATCTCTCGAGGCTATGGTGGAGGCCATACAATCCACCGTCGGCGACGCCGAGCACCCGCAGCACGCAGACGTCCACGTGCTCCGGGCCGACCTGGTCCCACCTCAGGACCAGAGCCTGCTGCGAGCTGTTGCACGCATCGCCATCCTGGCCAGTCAGGGTTCGCTGTCCGAGCAGGTGGTCCGGATCGGGCGCGCGAGACCCGGACCCGTCCCAGCCACGCAACGCGTGCCGGTCGAAGAAGTCGAAACGGTTCCCGCACCCACACTCGACCTCGATTTCTTCAACGGCTTGGGAGGATTCACTCGTGATGGGAGCGAGTACGTCACGGTCCTGGGCAAGGGGCAGTGGACGCCGGCCCCGTGGATCAACGTACTGACAAACCCCCATTTCGGCTCACATGTCTCCGAAGCTGGGTCCTCATATACCTGGTCCGAAAACAGCCGAGAGAACAAGCTGACGCCGTGGTCGAACGATCCCGTCAGCGACACGCCAGGCGAGATCTTTTACGTCCGGGATGACGAGACCGGCTGGGTCTGGGGCCCGACCGTGCTTCCCATCCGCGAAGAGGACTGGCCCTACATCATTCGACACGGCCAAGGTTACAGCTGCTTCGAGCACGTGTCACACGAGATCGCGCTCGAACTGCTGTACTTCGTTCCGCTGAGCGATCCCGTCAAGATCGCTCGCCTGAGCGTAGAGAACCGGTCGCAACGCCGTCGACGGCTTTCGGTCACGACCTACGCCGAATGGGTACTGGGGGTTGAGCGGGGCGCCTCCGCACCGTACGTCGTCACCGAAGTCGATCCGCAAAGCGGAGCCATCTTTGCAAGGAGTGCCTGGAACGGGGAGTTTGCCAACCGCATCGTCTTCGCCGATCTGGGGGGCGACCAGACCGCTTGGACTTGTGACCGTCTCGACTTCCTCGGTCGAAATGCGAGCCTCGACCATCCCGCATCTCTGGAGCGGGGGCGCAAACTCACTGGAAAGGTCGGCGCTGGCCTCGACCCCTGCGCCGCCCTACAAACGGATCTCGAACTTGAACCCGGCGAGCGCGCCGAAGTGTTGTTCTTGCTTGGCGAGGAGCGGGATCGCGATAGGGCACGTGCGCTTGTCAAACGCTACCGCGATATCGATATCGACAAAGCGCTGAGCGAGGTCGCAGAGTACTGGGACGAGCTACTCGGTACTATACGGGTCGAGTCACCAGACCCGTCGATGGATCTTCTCCTCAACCGCTGGTTGCTGTACCAGTCGCTGTCCTGTCGCTTTTGGGCACGGTCCGGCTTCTACCAATCCAGCGGCGCGTTCGGATTCCGAGACCAGTTGCAGGACGTCATTGCCCTGATGGCGGCACGGCCGGATATCGCGCGTGAGCATCTCGTTCGTTCCTCGGCGCGCCAATTCCCCGAGGGTGATGTTCAGCACTGGTGGCACCCGCCCACCGGTCGCGGCGTGCGCACGCGGATCTCAGACGACCGGCTCTGGCTGCCCTACGCCCTAGTCCACTACCTCCAGACAACCGACGACGAGTCCGTTCTGGACGAAGAGATCCCGTGGCTCGAAGGGCCGCCGCTCGAGGACGGCGAACAGGAAGCCTACTACCAGCCACAGGTATCAGAGCATACTTCCACGCTCTACGAGCATTGCGCCCGGGCTCTGGACAGAAGCCTCGAGGTGGGTAGCCACGACCTTCCCCTCATGGGCGGCGGTGATTGGAACGACGGCATGAACCGCGTCGGCCACCAAGGCCAGGGCGAAAGCGTCTGGCTGGGTTGGTTTCTTCATCAGAACTTGACCGAGTTCGCACCGATCGCTGAGAGGCGCGGTCACCAGAAGCGCGCCGAGCGCTGGCGCCGCGTAGCAACTTCGCTGAAATCTGCTCTTGAAAGGGAGGCATGGGACGGTGACTGGTACCGCCGCGCCTTCTTCGATGACGGGACGCCGCTCGGAACAGCGGACAGTGATGAATGCCGCATCGACTCTATCGCCCAGTCTTGGGCCGTGATCTCCGGCGCCGCCGAAGAGACGCGAGCTCGTCGGGCCATGGAGTCCGTGCTGGAAATGCTGATCCGCAAGGACGACCGCTTGGCGTTGCTCTTTGAGCCGCCGTTTGACAAGACTCGCCACGACCCCGGATACATCAAAGGCTACGTACCCGGCATCCGAGAGAACGGTGGCCAATACACGCACGCGGCAGTCTGGAACGTCGTCGCCTTAGCGATGCTCGGTGAAGGCGACACGGCCGTTGAACTGTTCGACTCTCTGAATGCCATCCATCACTCGGCCAGCCGCGGGGACATTCATCGATATAAGGTAGAGCCTTACGCAGTTGCGGCCGATGTCTACTCACAGCCACCCCACGTGGGGCGTGGGGGGTGGACCTGGTACACAGGCTCCGCCGCGTGGCTGTACCGCGCAGGAATCGAGTGGATCCTTGGGTTCCGGAAGCGAGGCTCCTACCTTCACATCGACCCATGCATCCCCGGTACCTGGGAGGGCTTCCGCATCACCTACCGTCACGGCAAGACCGTCTACCGTGCGACAGTGGAGAACCCTAACCGAGTCTGCCGTGGCGTATCCACCGTCGTCCTGGACGGCAAGGAGCTCGGGGACGGTGGTCGCGTGCCCCTCCACGATGACGGCGGCGACCACGAAATCCGCATCGTGCTCGGGTAGTCCGCCAAACACAGCCAAGCCGGCAAATCGAGAACGGTGTTCGAATCCGGGATGCCGCATCCCAGAAGAGGACACCGTCGGCACCCCGCATAGCGTTTATCCGTAGCGGTGTCGACTCCACCCAGTGCTTGTCCGGCAGGGCGCCTACGCCGCCGGACCCGCTGCAAGCATGCCGGCGGCCGATACGGCACGCAGGTTGCCTCTGTGAGAGATGGCTTGTCGTGGAGTTTACAGCATGGCCGAGCCACGGGGATCGGCCGGCCACATCAACTAGGTGTACGCGATGCGCTCTCTAGTCGGCGATCTACGCTTTGCTGCTCGAATGCTCCGGAGAAACCCCACCGCCACAATTGCTGCAGTCATCGTCATGGCACTCGGCATCGGAGCGAACACCACGATATTCAGCGTCGTTAACGCCCTTCTGTTGCGACCTCTGAACGTCGCCGATCCAGAGCAAGTGGTATCTGTTTACACGTCGCAGGCCGGCGGTCAGCTGCATGGCAACACCTCTTACCCCGACTACCTCGATTACAGAGAGCGGAACGACGTGTTCTTGGTACTGGCGGCGCACTCAACTGCACCCATGGCACTCAAGGGAGGGGATCAACCCCGCATCGTCATGGGGCAGTTGGTGAGCTGGGACTACTTCGCTGCCTTAGGCGTGGTGCCGGAACTTGGGCGGGCCTTTCTGCCCGAAGAGGATCAGACTTTCGGTACCCACCCAGTCGCCGTCTTGAGTCACGGCACTTGGGAAAGCCAGTTCGGCTCGGATCCTGAGATTGTCGGGAAGACCGTGCGCATCAACGACTACCCGTTCACGGTGATCGGAGTAGCACCTGCGGGCTTCACAGGTCTGGTCACAGTTATTGAACCGGCTCTCTGGGCTCCATTGGCCATGGCCGAGAGGGCCCTCCCCTATACGCCGAATATCGAGAGTCGCTTCGACCCCTGGCTCCAACTGGTCGGCCGCTTGAGACCGGGCGTGACCGCCTCTGACGCCCAAGCAGCCCTAGACATACTCGCCGCTAATCTCGCGCTCGAGTACCCCGACCTGAACAGGGGGAAAGGTATCGTGGTCGAGTCGCTCGACGACGGCCGCCTTGGAGCTCCCGAAGCAACCGCGGGCGCCCAGAGACTCACGGTCGTTCTGATGGGCGTGGTCGGTTTCGTTCTCCTCATCGCCTGCTTCAACGTCGCCGCTGTCCAACTGGCCAAGGCAAGCGGACGGCTCCGGGAGGTCTCCCTCCGGCACGCGCTCGGCGCCTCGCGGTGGCGTATCATCCAACAGCTCTTGGTAGAAAGCATACTGCTGGCGCTGATCGCGAGTGTGGTGGGCCTGTGGGTTGCTGGTTTGGGCATCGACGCCTTGCAGGCCCTGCAGCCTCAGATGGAGGTCCCGCTCGAGATACCTTCCGGCCTCGACCATCGGGTTCTGGTGTTCACGCTCGTCCTGGCCGTGGCCGCGGGTGTGCTGTCGGGGCTCGCCCCCGCATTGCAGGCGTCGCGGGCGAGTCATTCGGAAGCCCTGAAAGACCGGGGCTATTCCATAAGTCAGGGCCGCTCGAGCGCCCGCTTGCAGAGCGGCCTGGTCATCGCCCAAGTAGCACTGTCGCTCGCGTTGCTTTCCGGTGCCGGATTGCTGGTGCGAAGCCTGCAAAACGCCCTCGCCATAGATCCCGGATTCGAACTCAGGAGCGGCGTCGTGCTGCCGGTCAACCTCGGGTTTGGTCAATACGACGAGGCGGAAGGCAGAGTGCTCCGCCAAGAACTGCTGAATCGAGTCGCGACGCTTCCAGGGGTTGAATCGGCCGCGCTGGCAGCGTTCGTGCCGCTCGGGATGATTCACGGACATCACGACGTCTATGTAGACGGATACGAGCCGGCGCCCAACGAGCTCATGCTCGTGAAGCGCAACATGGTGTCGGCCGATTACTTCGAGACCATGGGCATCCGCGTACTAAGAGGCCGTGCCATCGATCAGCGCGATGTGGAGAGTTCCTTGCCGGTCGCGATGGTAAACGAGACTATGGCGCGCCGGTTCTGGGCCGATGGAGATCCGCTCGGCCGGCCAGTTCAGGCCGACTTGGGCATCACGTACACCGTGATCGGTGTGATCGAAGACGGCAAGTACAGCTCGCTGGCCAGCGGCTCTGAACCGTACCTCGTCCTTCCGCTCACCCAGAGTGAGTACGTTCAACGCGTCAACCTGGTCGCGAAGACGCGGCACCATCCACGTGCGTTGATCGAACCGTTGCTCTCGGAGGTACAGAGGATGGCCCCGGGTCTTCCAAGCTCCTTGGCCCTCACCATGCCGCAGTATTTGCGGTACTCGGTCGGCAATTTCAAAGGGCCGGCGGTCCTGGTGAGCTTGTTCGGACTCATAGCTCTACTGCTGGCCTCAGTCGGACTCTATGGCGTCCTCTACCACAGCGTTAGCGAGCGAACGCGCGAGTTCGGAGTGCGACTCGCATTGGGCGCCACAGAGAACGGAGTCGTGAAGATGGTGCTCCGTCAAGGATTGCGAACGACCCTGATCGGCGTCGGCGTCGGCCTGCTGCTGGCGTTTGCTCTGGCACAGGTTCTGGCCGGCTTCCTGCTGGACGTGAGCACGTTTGACCCGGTCGTCTTCACGCTCGTGACATTGACAATGCTCGCGATCGGTCAGCTTGCCAGCTACTTACCTGCTCGCTCTGCTTCGAGAATCGATCCTGTGGCGACCCTGCGAGCCGAGTAGCGCCGAGTCAGAGCACGGCGGTCAGCTTGACGAAGAAGGTGTGACCCTGCTCGGACCGTTCGCCGAACTCCGCCGTGCCGCGCTGATAGGCCAGCTGGATGGTTCCGAAGGGCGGCCGGTACCGCCACACGAATACCGCCTGGACGTTCTCTCTGCTGATGGCCGAATTCGATTGGAAGAAGAGTTTCACGAAGAGGTCCGGGTTGAAGAACTGATCGGCACGCAGCACGTGGATCCAAGTGCTCTCGCCGGCGGGGTCGGGCGTGATGACGAGCCGCTGCAGTTCGTACTCCGCTGACAATTGCTCGGTGATTTTGTACGCCGTCTTGGCTCCCCATAGTTGGAAATCCGCATCGAAGTTGCGGCCCGCCGTGAAGCTGACCATGGCGGACTCGAACTCCCGCGTGTTGTATCCAAGGCCGACACCGATTTGCCTGTTCCGATACTCTTTCTCGAACAGCTTGTACTCTTCCCGGAACTTGACCTCCGTACTGACCCTGTTGCGGAACTCGACCTTGACGCCCTGGTCGATCTGCCAGCTTCGCAGGATACCGCTGATGCTCCAGTAGATGTTGTAGTTCGAATCGTACTCGATTCGCTGCAGCGCACCGCTGTCGAACCAGAAGGTATGATCCAAGGCCGAGTCCAGTTCGCGACGATCGTCGTCCCTGATGAAGCCGATGACGTTCACGTTGTCGGCGAATCTCTGCCCCAGATGCGTGTAGCGAACGTGGAAATGCGAGGTGGGCGAGTCGAAGCTTGGGCGGAAAAAGTAAGCCTGAGTGCCGCTGTCGAACAGCCCCCAACTTTGTGCGAACTGAGCCGTCATGCCCAGCTGCCGCGTGAAGAAAAGCGTGGCGTCGGCGCTGGCCGAGCCCTGGTACCTGCCGTTCAACGTCCGGTTGGCGACCATGACCGCGACGTTCGATGACCCCAGAACATCGCGTTGGGCACGGGCGATGGCATAGGTCGCTCTGGGGAGGTCAGGCTCACCGGGTGCCGGATCCTGAGCGATCTTCGAGTAGGTGGCGATACCCGACAGCGTCCACGGTCCCGCCCTACCGAGGAATTGACCGCCGACTTCTATGTCGACGATGCGCCGCGTGTAGAAGGTACGTATCCGCTGGCGGTACTGCAGGGTGCTCTCGAGGAAGAACGGCCGCTTTTCATCTAGGAGTATTTCGAACCGCGTCAGGTTCACCTGCTCCTGGTCGGCCTCGATCGTAGCGAAGTCGGGGTTCACCGTGAGGTACGCCGCCATCTCCGGAGTCACCGCGTAGCGCACATCCACTCCCGCCTGGAAGTGCGTAGTCTGGCCCTCCTGTACCCGCGAGAGCGCGTACGGGATGATCCGCTGACGCTTCTCTGGCGGCGGTACGTCGAGTCCGACGAGCGAGCCCGCCTGCGACATGCGGGCCGGGGTTTCCAAGGGACCGGCCCAGTAGCTCTCCTCGAGCAGGCGCCTCAGACTGCGGCCGAAGTTGATGCCCCAGGTGACGTTTCCACCCGCAGTGTAGCCGATCGAGGTGTACGGTATGGCAATCTCCGCCGTCCACCCGAATTCAGTGCGCTGCGCCGCGGACTCCCAGGTCCCATCCCAAGTAGCATCGGCCGTGCGGCCATCGTTGGTGATCTGTCCGTCCGCTTGCGTTCCCAACAGGTTGGTTATGAAGTAGAAGCCGCTGCGATTGTCGTTGAAGCTGTCGAGCAGGAGGACTGCGGCATCGTCCTCCATCAGCTCGGCATCGCGCCGAGTGAGCTGAGCGGCGGGCGGCTCCGAATCGAACAG
>Ga0111158_1014_pt1 | contig 14526 bp, 13 predicted proteins | sample DeeMarSeWOR28_12_FD_80258 | JGI IMG/M metagenome (GOLD analysis project Ga0111158, IMG submission 80258) | Gemmatimonas sp. SG8_38_2
AGGAATAAGCCATCGGCCAGACGAAGACTCGCGGCGCGAGGACATCAATCTGGCCGAAGACGTTCTCTACAAGTGGGCGTTGGCCGAAGTAGAACGTGTTCTTTGAGCTTACCGACCTTCTCGCTTGCCCCAGGTGCGGTCCCGCCCACGGCCTGGTGCTGCTCGCACAGGAGGTCAAAGATCGCCGCGTCAAAAACGGCTGGCTGGGTTGCCCAAACTGTCGCCACGACTACCGGGTGACTGACGGTACAGCGGATCTGCGGCTCGATCCTGAAGCCCCTCCTGTGTCGCGCGGTCCCGTAGAGGATCGGGAGCTAGCAGTAAAGGTGCTGGCGCTGTCCGGCATGAGCGACGAAAGGGGTTATCTCGTCGTCGGTGAAGGGATCGCCCACGTCGCCGCTGCCGTGGCCGAGCTTGCGCCCGAGCTGGAGGTCGTCGCCCTGGTGGCTGCTCTGGGCGACGCGACGGAGGAAGCTGGTCTCAGCCGCGTGTTGACGGACGAGCCGTATCCGCTGGCCGAGTACAGCCTCCGCGCCGCGGCGATTGCGCCGGGTGGGGATCCGGAGCTGGTGACCGCGGCGGCGCGGAGGATCGCAGTGGGGGGGCGTCTCGTGCTGTTTGATGCCAGCGATGTTGACGTCGAAGCTGCGCGGAGATCTGGACTATCCGTCCTGGCGTCCGAGGCCGGTACCGCCGTGGCTGAGAGGAAGCGTGACTCGCTTCCGATCATGGGCTGAGCCGGAGCGATAATGTGGGGTCAACCGAGCGCCGGGGACGAGAATTGCGGTGCCCGACTCTCGGTACTACCATGACTTTCGTAAGCATTCGACGGATTGCGGGCCGGCTTGGGATCTAGAGCATGGTAAAGTGGCCGTTCTCTCATCGCGAGAAGGGGCTGGGCGAACCGCCCGACTACTATGGCGAGGGTCTGAAGCTCGCGAACCAGGAAAAATTCCACGAAGCTCTCACCTCCTTTCGTCTGGCACTGAGGGCGAAACCGGACGACCCCGAGATCATGCAGCAGATGGCGGTGATCTATACGCACATCGGGATGCCGGACGAAGCGGTCAAGTACTACGAAGAGGCGATACGCACCGGGGGCGATTCGACGGCGGCCCACTACGGTCTGGCATTCCTTTTTCTGCGCCGTGGTGACACGGAAGCCGCGCGCAGACACCTAGAGGCGTTTCTGAGAGATCCTCCCACTGGTACAGAGGCGGCGGCGCATATCGACCACGCCGAGCGAACATTGCAGCAGCTCGAGGCTGGTGGGCTGGCTGAAGACGAGCCTGACGAAGGAGACGGAGACTAGTCGTGTCATCGGAACCGGGCGATTCTGCAGTTCGGATGGCGGGCGCTCCCAACGATATCCCTGACGGGAACATCGCTCAGCTATTCATCGAAGCGGTGGATACGCACCAGAAAGACCACGCTCTCAAGCACAAGAAGGGCGGCGCCTGGGAAAGCCTCTCTCACCGGCAGGTGTACGAGGCCGTGAAGCGAGTCGCATTGGGATTGCAGGAGCTCGGCATCGAGACGAACGACCGGGTGGCGATTCTGTCCGAGAATCGCCTGGAGTGGCTGCTCTCCGATTTCGCCTGCGTGATGATCGGGGCGATAAGCGTCCCGCTCTACCCCGTGCTTCCGCCGGACCAGGTCGGGTATCTGATCCGGGACAGCGAAGCGAAGGCGATCTTCGTTTCGACGGAAGGGCAACTGTCGAAGGTCAGGGAAGTGAGAGATTCCGCTCCGACCTTGAAGCACGTGCTTTGCTATGATGCTCCACCCGAGGGCGAACAGGGCGTACTGTCGTTCGATGAGCTAATGGAGCTCGGTGATGCCAGAGCCCCGCGTATTCAGGACGACGAATACCGAGCCGTCGCCCTGGCCAGGGATCCCCACGAGGTGCTGACGATCATCTACACGTCGGGCACCACCGGACGGCCGAAGGGTGCCATGCTCACCCACAATAATGTGGCCTCCAACGTTCGGTCCGTGCTCAGGATCTTCGAAATCGGTCCCACAGATGTCGCTTTATCGGTACTGCCGTTGTGTCACATCTTCGAGCGCATGGCCGGCCATTACGTGATGTTCAGCGCCGGAGTGACGATTGGCTACGCCGAATCGTTCGGCGCGGCCATCGACAACGCTGGAGATATCCAGCCGACGATTATGGCCTTGGTGCCGAGAGGGTACGAGCAGATCCACGGGCGTGTCGAGCAGGGCATTCGCCAGGCGAGCCCGGCGAAGCGAAGACTCGCGAACTGGGCTATCAACGTGGCCGGCAAGCGACTGGACCACGTGCTGACGGGTAAGAGGGTGGATCCACTGCTCGCGATGCAATTCAATGTAGCCGACCGCCTCGTGTGCTCGAAATTGAGGGCGGTGACGGGTGGACGCATCAGGTTCTTCGTTTCGGGAGGCGCACCGCTCGGCAAAGACCTCGCCCGCTTCTTCCATTCTGTGGGGCTACCGATCTTGGAAGGGTACGGTCTGACGGAGACGTCGCCGGTCATCTCGTTCAACCGACCGGGCGACTTCAAGCTGGGGACCGTCGGCAAGCCGGTGCCGGGCGTCGAGGTTGCGATCGCTGAGGACGGTGAGGTCTTGACCCGCGGGCCGCACGTGATGAAGGGCTATTACAAGATGCCCGAAGCCACCGCCGCGGCGATCGATCCGGATGGTTGGTTCCATACCGGTGATATCGGTGTACTAGACGACGAGGATCGACTGTCGATCACCGACCGTAAGAAGGACATCATCGTCACCGCGGGCGGCAAGAATATCGCACCACAGCCGATCGAGAACCGGGCCAAGGCCAACCCGTACGTGAGCCAGGTGCTCATGATCGGGGACAAGCGGAAGTTCCCCATTCTGTTGGTGGTTCCCGAATTCAGCGCCCTCAGAAGCTGGGCTCGCTCGGAGCGCATCGACTGTTCGGATGAGGAAACCCTCATCGCCGACCAGCGCGTCGCCAAGTTTGTGGAACGAGAAGTTCTGGCTACGCTCTCCGACCTGGCCAACTATGAGCGTCCGAAGCGGGTGGCCCTACTGTCGAAGGAATTCTCCGTGGAGAGCGGGGAGATCACGCCCACACTGAAGGTAAAGAGGCGGATCGTCGAGGGCCGGTACAAGCATATCATCGACTCTGTCTACGACTTGGGTTGATGGCCCCCTCGCGTACACCCGCCCGGCCATAGTGGACAACAACTTGAGGCTGGCGTAAATTAATTTGGTTGTCCCCCGGATCCTACCGTTCGTTCGGCACCAGCTGGATCACTTCACTCAAAGACTATGTCGGATCGGAACAGCATTGTCGTCATCCTGGTAACAGCACCTGACGGCCAGGTAGCTCAACAATTGGCCAGCAGACTCGTTGGCGAGCGCCTGGTGGCCTGTGCCAACATCGTCCCGGGTTTACAGTCCGTCTACTGGTGGGAAGGAGAGGTGCAACACTCGGCCGAAGTGCTGATGGTGATGAAGGCGCGGAAGCGGGATGTAGATGCCGTCACCGAGAGGGTAAGAGCGCTGCATCCCTACGCTGTCCCTGAGGTCATCGCCACCGACGTTGTGGGTGGTCTCGAGGCTTACATGGATTGGGTTGTAGCCGAGACCGAGCGTGGCTAATGGCGCAGCCCGAGGACCGTGAGATGTCGAACTCGGCGAAACTCGAGGGACCCGCAGAGGAGCTCTACCGGCGGGCCAAACGGCTGACCGATGAGGGTGCCTTGCAGGAAGCGGTCCGAGCGTACCGTGAACTGCTGGCGATCGAGCCCTCACATCTCAGGGCCCACAACAATCTCGGAGTGGTGTACGATCGCTTGGGAGATCACAGGAGTGCGCTTGCGGAGTATGAGGCGGCAGAGGAGTTGGATCCGGATGATGTACGTCTCCAGTGCAATAGCGCGGCGGTACTGGCGTCGCTGGGTCGGTACCGGGAAGCCGAGGCGAAGCTGACCAGAGCGCTGGACAGCGATCCGAAGAACGCGGACGCTAGAGAGAACCTGGGCCTGGTCTATTTCAAGAAGGGTCTGTATTCGGAGGCGGCGACGGAGTTGAGCAGGGCGGCGGACCTAGATCCGGAGCGTGCCAGTGCGTTCCTTTATCTGGGCGAGGCGTTGAATCATCTGGACGAGTTAGATGCGGCGATGGAGGCGCTGGAGCGATCCGTTCAGATCCGGCCGACGCCCCGTGCCTACTACACGCTGGGCATCCTCCACGACCGAAAGAAGCGGCCTGACTTGGCACAGAAGATGTACCATAAAGCGGATGAGTTGGGTGGATGGTGAGCCCGCGGAGTCGACGCCGGAGCCTGGCCGTCATCATTCTTCTCGCCTGGGTGGTGGTGCTCGCATGGCACGTGCGCCGCGAGTACTTCAGACCGATCACGGTCCGGCTGGCAGAGGCCGCTGCCGATCTCAACCCCTCCGCCTCGTTCTATTCCGTGAAATTGGGCGACATGACGATTGGCTACGCGTCCTCTCGAATTGATACCGTGGCGGACGGGTTCGTTTTGGAAGATGACGTTCGTCTCCGGGTCATGGCTATGGGGAGCGACGTTCCTGCGACGGCTCGAACGGAGGTCAGACTGGGGAATGGCCTCGAGCTTCGTGACTTCCAGTTCGCCTTACGCTCGGACTTCGGGAGCTTCGAAGTTGCCGGCGCGATGAAAGGTGACACGATCCTTGACCTCGATATCGCGGCAGGAGATGGCGAACAAAGCATGTCGATGCCGACCGATGGACCGATCGTCTTGCCTCAGGTCATGCCCGTGCATTTCGCCTTGGGTAGCGAGCCCGTTCCCGGCGAAGTCTACGTCTTCGAAGTGTTCGACCCGAGTGTGATGGAGCGACAGCAGGTCACGATGGAGCTGCTGGGTGCAGAGACCCTGATCATACCGGATAGTGCGACTCTTGACGAGACTTCAGCACGGTGGGTGCCGGCGCGTTACGACACGGTCGAGACTTGGCACGTCAGACAAGGGTTCGGTGGGGTCGAGCTGGAATCGTGGCTCGATTTGGATGGACTCGTGGTTCGTGCGACCAGCCCTCTGGGTTATACGATCGAACGCACGGCCTTCGAGATCGCCTGGAATGAGTACCGTGCCCTCGAAGCGGGCGGTCCGGCGACCGCGCTCGATGCTGCGGACGTCATCGAGCGAACGGCTATTTCCGTGGGTGTAGAACTCCCGGGAGAGGGGCGACTTCGTGGCCTGACGGTTCGACTACGGGGCGTGGATCTCTCCGGGTTCGACTTGGACGGCGAACGCCAACGATTAGTGGGTGATACGCTGTTCGTCGACGGTGGGCCACCGCCGTCGACCGTGAGCTACTCACTGCCGGCCGACGCGGGTGAGTGGGGTGACGCTCTGGCAGCGACGCCGCTGATTCAGGTGGACGACGGTGAGATCCGCCGTGCCGCAGTGGCTGTGGTGGGCGGTGAGACCGACCCGCGAGTCGCCGCTGAGAGGCTGGCGAACTGGGTCTATGAGAACCTGGACAAGAGGATCACGTTTAGCGTGCCCAGCGCGCGCCAGGTGCTCGAGGCCCGCGAAGGGGACTGCAACGAGCACACGGTGCTTTATGTCGCCCTCGCCAGGGCGGCGGGTCTCCCCGCTCGTACGGCTGCAGGGATTGTCTTTGTACGTGACCGTTTTTACTACCACGCGTGGCCGGAAGTGTGGCTTGACGGTTGGGTGCCCATTGATCCGACTCTCGGTCAGTATCCGGCAGACGCCTCGCACCTGCGCTTCGTGGTCGGCGGGTTGGCCCGACAGGTTGAGCTCGTGCGTCTGATAGGGCAACTACAGCTGGATTTGATATCGGCGGAGGAAGAGTGATTCAGCTCAAGAGTCTGACTAAGAAATACGGCGGCTTCACGGCGCTCGACCAATTGAACCTCATGGTGCCGCGCGGGATGATGTACGGCTTGCTTGGGCCGAACGGCGCGGGCAAAACGACGGCGCTCCGCATTATCGCCGGGATACTCCAACCGACGTCGGGCGCCGTCACGGTGGGTGGCTTCGATGTGCAGAAGGATCCCGAGCGCGCGAAGAGCCGATTGGGGTTCATTCCCGACCGGCCGTTCATATACGAGAAGCTGACAGGGGGCGAGTTCCTGCGGTTCGTTGCGGGCCTCTACGGGCAGAATGGTACCGAGGTCGATCGGCGCACGGACGATCTGTTGTCCGTCTGGGAGTTGACGGCCTGGCGAGACGAGCTTCTCGAGGCATACAGCCATGGTATGAGGCAGAAGTTGATCATCTCGTCCGCCCTGATCCACCGTCCCGAGGTCATAGTTGTCGATGAGCCGATGGTGGGGCTGGACCCGAAGGCCGCACGTCTGTTGAAGGACATCTTCCGCGGTTTCGTCAGCCGTGGTGGCACCATTCTCATGTCCACGCACACCCTCGAGGTGGCTGAGGCGCTGTGCGACCGGATCGCCATCATTCAAGATGGCAGGATCCGCGCTGAGGGTACGATGGACGACCTGCGCAGTGAGGCTCAGTCGGGCGACGCCGACCTCGAGGAGACCTTCCTGAAGCTGACGGGAGGAACCGAAGTCCGAGAATTGTTGGAGGTGCTGGGTCCGTGAGCACCGCCAAGGGCGGCTTCTGGCACATGCTGACTCCGAAACGGATAACCGCTCGGAGGAGGGTCAGCCGACACGCCGCAGGTAAGGGCAAGGCGATCACCGTCGCCGTAGTGGGTGCCGTATTCTGGCTGGCGGCCTATGGAATCCTTTACAGGCTTCTGCGCTACTTCCAGGGAGTCGAGGATATCGGCGACTTGCTCGCCGCCAAACTGCTGGGTCTTATACTGCTGACCTTCCTGGGTATCTTGTTGCTCTCGAACGTCATCACTTCGCTTTCGACCTTCTTTCTATCCAAGGACCTGAACTTGCTCATGGCCGCGCCGGTGGAGTGGGAGCACGTCTACCTGACCAAGCTGCTGGAGACCGCGCTCCACTCGAGCTGGATGGTTGCGCTGATGTGTGCGCCGATCTTGGTGGCCTACGGTACGGTCTACGGCGGCGGTCTTGCCTTGCTGGGTGTGTCGCTGGCAGCCCTGATCCCGCTGTTCGTCATCCTGGCTGCCGTTGGTTCGGCGGTGACCCTGCTGTTGGTCAGCATTTTCCCGGCGCGGCGTGCCAAGGACATTTTTGGCGTGATCACGGTGGCTGCGGCAGGGGGCGTGGTGTTGATGATTCGCTTGTTGCGCCCGGAGAGCCTGGCCAAACCGGAAGGGTTCAGGAACCTCGGTGAGTTCATGGCGGTATTGCGTGGTCCCACGTCGCCGTGGCTGCCCAGCGAGTGGACGGCAGATGCGATCATGGGCGTTCTGCGAGGGACGTTCGATCCCTTCGCGCTGGTGCTCTTATGGAGTAGTGCGTTGGCGGTCGTCGTGCTGGGCGCCGTCTTCCACCAGCGCTTCTATACCGGAGCCTTCACGCGCTCGCAAGAAGGTGCGCAGAAACATACCGCCGGGCGCAGGTTCGGAGGGTGCATCCGTTATCTGTTCGGGGGTATCAGGAGAAGCCGTGCCGAGTTGATGCTGAAAGACATCCGCGTGTTCTTCCGCGATACGACGCAGTGGTCACAGCTCATTCTTCTTGCGGTGCTCGTCGTCGTCTACGTCTACAACATCCGGGCGTTGCCGCTTTACTCTGAAGGCGTGAGTTTCTTCTTTGCCAACATCATAGCCTTCGTCAACGTTGGGCTGGCGGGTTTCGTGCTGTCCGCTATCGCGGCGCGTTTCGTGTTGCCGGGTATGAGCCTCGAGGGTCCCACGCTCTGGCTGCTGCGGTCCAGCCCTTTGCGGCCCCGGGACCTGCTCTGGAGTAAGTACTGGGTGGGCACGGTGCCGCTGCTCATCATGGCCGTCACGCTGACGGTGGCGACAAACCTTCTGCTGAAGGTCGGGCTGGTCATGATGGTGCTGTCGGTGGTGACGATTGCGGCGATCAGTTTCGCGTTGGCGGCTCTGGCCCTCGCTTTCGGAACGATCTTCCCTCAGTTCGAGACGGAGAACATGGCCCAGATTCCCACGAGCATCGGTGGACTGCTATTCATGATGTCGGCGGTCTCGCTGGTGGGCTTGGTGCTGGTTCTGGAGTCGTGGCCCGTGCTGACCATCTTTCGACAGAGGCTTTACGGCGTGGGATTGTCGACGGAGACAGTCATGTTGGCCGTGGCCGGAGGGATGACGGCCCTGCTGATCTGCCTGCTGGCCACCGTACTACCATTGAGAGTCGCACTAAGGCGGTTGGAGGGCTTGGAAGCTTAGGAACCGCTATGGCTCGCCGCGCTCCAGCAGCCCCTCTACGTTGAGCCGCTCGCCCGAGAACTCCAGCCAGCCTCTCACTCGATACAACGCATTGTACGGCTTCGGCCCTTGGTCGGTCGTAAGCTCGTCGTACTGGCGCTCCGCCGCCGTCAATTCTCCCTTGATGTCGGGCTCAGGGATCCGGAACCAGATACGTATGGGGACGTTGCGACGGAGCTGCGTCGAGTTCGCAACTTCTACTGTGCGCGTCTCGAGGGCCGTCCAGCGTCGGGTAAGGCCGTCGGCGTACATCCAAGCGTAGGAGTCGCCGTAGATGTCTGGTTCCCGAGTGCTGAATAGTACGATGATCGCACCGTCCTCGGATCGGAGTATTGCTCGCTCGTACGGTCCAAAGCGAGCGGGCTGCTCGGGCTCCGGGATGGCGAAACGGTGTTGAACAGCGACGCCGCTCACGCGCTGACCGCGTTGGCTCCATATGGCCTCGCGGATTTCATGTTGGGTGCCGGCGCGGTCTTCCCAGCGATCGAGCGGTTCGCCCAGTTCAAGCGTGTGGTCTCTGTTGCCGGCCAGGAGAACCAGAGCATCGGGATCTCCATCCGGGTTTACGGTCAGACGAAGCGAGTCTATCGGGAATAGACGCCAGGGCTCACGCAGCACTTCATCCTGCGAGTCGACGTCCAGGATGCTAACCCAGCGTTGACGATCCAGGTACCAGCCGACGTAACGATGGCTCAGCGCGTCGGACGTGGCGAGGTTGGCAAAGTCGAGGACGAAAGCACGGGTGGTCGCGGCCTCGAAGGGCAAGAATAACAGGCTTGTGGTGTCCTCGGTGACCGTGACACTCGGGGCACCGGCAAGCCCGGGGCGGGTGTCGTCGCGGCCGTCGGCCGGCGTGTCGACCGAGGCTTCACGGCCACAAGCCACGACACCGACCAGGCAGGTGATGGAGAGAAGCGCGACCCTCTTCATGTCCCGAAAGCTAGCCGTGGCAGCATGGCGAGGCCAGGTGGTCTGTCGCGCCGCGGCGACGCTTCCTATCTTGGCGGCGTCTCGCCAAGTTGCCAGCGAAGATCCTCCATCGCTCAATCAGGGGAACCATGGCACTATACAACAAGATCGGAATAGGGCTGCTCGCGGGGATCGTTGTGGGTCTTGCGGCGAATCTCCTCGACTTGGAATGGCTGCGCCAGTTGATCACCTGGGTCGAGCCGTTCGGCCGAGCCTGGATCAGCCTGATCATGATGATCGTCATACCGTTGGTGATGGCCAGCCTCGTCGTCGGCACTGCGAGCCTGGGCGATATCACACGTCTGGGACGTATCGGTGGGAAGACGATCGCGTACTACATGGCCACGACGACGGTTGCGATCAGCATCGGGTTGCTGTTGAGCAACATAGTGCGACCGGGCCGAGGCGTTGACGCGGCCACGCAGGCTCAGCTGATGGAGAGTTTTGCCGGTGCCACGGGTGAGCGGATCGAGCTGGCACAGCAGGCTCCGAACATCATCGACGTGCTCCTCGGAATCATCCCCCGCAACCCGCTGGCGGCCATGGCCAGCGGGGACATGTTGCCGATAATCTTCTTCGCCGTTCTGTTTGGAGCGGCGCTCTCGCTCATCCAGGCGGATCGCCGTGAGACGGTACTCAATTTCTTTCACGGCGTTAACGACGTCGCCATGATCCTGGTAGACTGGTTCATGCGACTGGCGCCGTACGCGGTGTTCGCGTTGTTGGCCGGAGTGATCGCACAGTCCGGCATGGATCTGCTAGGGAGCCTGTTCCTCTACGTGTTGACGGTGATGTTGGGGCTGGCGATCCACGCGTTCGGCACCTATTCGTTGGCGATACGGTTCCTCGCGCGCTTCAACCCCCTCGACTTCTTCCGGCGCATCCGCAAGGTGCCGATCATAGCATTCTCCACGTCGAGCTCCAACGCGACGCTACCGGTTACGATCGAGGCGGCGGAGGAGGACCTCGGCGTCAGCAATGAGGTGGCAAGTTTCGTTCTGCCGCTTGGCGCGACGATCAACATGGACGGCACAGCGCTCTATCAGGGCGTTGCCGTCATGTTCATCGCCCAGGTGCTGGGGATCGATCTCAGTTGGAGCGCCCAGCTGATGGTCGTACTGACGGCCACGCTGGCGTCGATTGGAGCGGCCGGCGTGCCATCGGCCGGGATCATCATTCTCACGGTCGTGCTGGCCCAGGCTGGCGTGCCCGAGACAGGAATCGCCCTGATTATGGGGGTGGATCGCATCCTCGACATGTGCCGTACAGCTGTCAACGTGACGGGAGACCTGACGTGTTCGGCGTTCGTGGCCCGGAGCGAGGGCGAAGAGCTCGTACCCCGCCCAATCGGTGTGGAGGAAGTAGAGGCGCGAAGAAGGGCTGGGGGGAACTGAGGGGCCGACCTTTCGCCGTTGGATGTGGGCAGAACGCGCCGTTCAGTCATGCACGCCGAGGCGGCGATCGAGATCCCTGTAGAACCGACCGATACGACGGGCGTTTACGCCGAGGTCGCCTTTCCCTTTTCGCGATGCCGACCACATGTCGACTCGGGTGAGCGCGTTCGAATCGAGCTTGAGCTTGAAGCGGACGTCGTCTACGAGGCGGAACACCAGCGTTCTGGCCTCGGCATGTATCAGGCCCGTACCCTCATCGGCCCGAACCAGCTTCCAGCGCGGGTGTGTCTCGATCATGTTGATGATTTCGTCCCAGACGGTGGCGAACGGGACAAGATAGGTGCGACCACGCAGCCTAGAGTCCTCGGCGTTCTCGTGTGTCTGGGCCGAATTCCGGGTCAGTGCGTTCCAGATGCCGTTTCCAGCCATATGCCAGGAGGTTGGTGGTGACGAGGTTCCAAGGCACCTGATCATGCGCAGGAGCCGTTCGTTCTGCAAGGCCGTGCGTACTTTGCATGGACCCAGATCGGCTTAGTTTAGGCCAAGGAAGAACCAGGCCCGGAGGGCTGAGAATGAAAGGAGAGCCCAGGTGAAGGTGGTCATCCCGCTTGCGGGGAAGGGAACCCGTCTGCGACCGCAGACGCACACGGTGCCCAAGCCGCTGCTGGAAGTGGCTGGAAAGACAGTGCTCGACTACGTGGTAGAAGACGTGGTAGCGCAAGTCGACGTGGAGCAGTTGGTCTTTATTACCGGCCACTTGAAGGATCAGGTCGAGCGCTACGTCGCGGATAACTACGAGGTCCCGGCTGTCTTCGTCGAGCAGAAGGTCCAGGACGGAACGGCCGGCGCGATAAAGTTGGCCGAGCCTCATGTCGACGGACCCGTGCTCATCATCTTCGTGGATACTCTGTTCGACGCGGATCTATCGGTGATCAAGACGCACTCCGATGCTGATGGCTTCATCTGGGCCAAGGAGGTGGAGGACTATCAGCGGTACGGGGTGATCCTCACCGATGAGGAAGGGATGATGCAGCGGATCATCGAGAAGCCGAAGGAACCGATCTCTCGGTTGGCCAACATCGGCGTCTATTACGTGCGTGACCACCGGCTTCTGTTCGAGGGGATCGATCGCACACTCAACGCCGATCCCTATTTGGGAGAGTACTTCCTCACCGACGCGCTTCAGCACATGATCGACAAGGGGTCCCGGATAAGGGTCTTGGAAGTGGAAGGGTGGTACGATTGCGGAAAACCCGAGACGATTCTCGAGACGAACCGGCACCTGTTGGAGACGAGGCGTGCACAGCGGCCGGCCGACCCGGGCGACACGACCATCCTAAACCCGGTGCGCATCGAACAGGATGTAGAGCTCTCGGGTTCGACGATCGGTCCGAACGTAACGGTCGGTCGGGGCAGTCGAATCGTCCGGACGGTGCTCCGCGACTGTATCGTGGGGGATGACACGGTGGTAGAGGACTGTGATCTTAGCGACTCGCTACTGGGCGCGTCTGTTCGGATCCGCGGAGTGCAAGGTGCGGTCATGCTCGGTGATCACAGCGTGGTGCAGGCGACGGACTGATCACTGGTCAGTGGGATCTGCAACTAGAGCGATGATGGAGAGTAATCTCAACGCTCCGGCCGTTCCATCGGAGTCCTCGAACCACTCGTGCTCCGTGTGCGTATCGCCTGACGTGCCACCGCCGCCGATGGCGATGGCCGGGATGCCGAGGGCGAGGGGCACGTTGGCATCGGTAGAGGAAACAGCGTACTCGGGCTCCTGGCCACTCTCGCGAGTCGCCTCCTCGGCGGCGCGTACGAGGGGATGCGAGGCCGGCAGTCTACCGGCAGGGCGTTCACCGATGACGGTGACATCGACGGTCAAGGGACCTTCGCCGCGTTCCTCCTCGGCGGCTAGCGCTGTCGCGAGGGCATCACGTATGGACGATTCCGTCTGGCGCAACTGCTCGTCCGCCTCCGAGCGGGTGTCAATTTCCACCCAGGCCTCCTCGGGGATCGCGTTGATGCTAGTACCACCGCCCAGCCTCGCTACGGTGATGGTCGTTCGCGGCTGCTCGGGCAGAGGCAGTGCCGCCAGACGCTGGATGACTTCTCCGACCGCGTTTGCCGGATTCGATCGACCCCAGTCGGTCCAGGAGTGCCCGCCGGCGCCGCCGATCGTGACCCGAAAGCGGCGACTGCCGAGCGCGTGATGTATGATACGGCGGAGACCGGTGCCGTCTACAGCGATGAAAGCGGCCGCGGACCTGAAGGGGCTGCCCTCCGTGAAGAGGTGCTTCACGCCGCGCAAGTCGCCGGGCCCCTCTTCGCCGACGGTGAAAGCGAAGAGTACCGGGTGCTGCGGCTGGACTTTACCGTGGATGAGCGCGCGGAGCACAGCGAGGCTCACGGCGAGCCCCCTGGCGTTGTCGGTGGTCCCGGGGCCTTCCCAGCGGCGCCCGCTTCGGGTGATCTTGATGGGTACTTCGGGTGCGAAGACGGTGTCCATGTGGGCGGCGATGATGACGGGCGTTGAGTCAGCGTGGCGGTCATCGATAGGGAACCAGGCGAGCAGATTCCCGATCTCGTCGAATTCGGGCCGAGCGCCCATCGACTCGAGTTTGGAGGCGATGACGCTTGCGCGCTCGCTCTCTTGGAAAGGCGGAGAAGGGATGCGGGCCAGCTCTATCTGCTCGTCGAGCATCGCCTCGCCTTGATCGCGCAACCAGGCGCGTGCGGCGGCGTATGGATCTATGCCTGAGCGGCTCGATGGACTAGGCGCTTTCGACATGTCGGGAACTTGGATGTGGCTATCAGCACTGTCAACGCGAGATCGAGGTCGGGGTGTCCAACTATCTGACCGTTGACTATCTGCCGTTCTTGGGTATCGGCATCGCCGCCGGACTGATCACGAATGCGGTGGCGATCTGGATGCTCTTTCATCCTCACAACTCGCTGCGTCTAGGCAAGTTCAGGCTTTTCCCGCAGGGGGCGATCCCCAAGGAGATCGACCGCATCGCCCGGCGCATCGGGCAGACGGTAGGGACGCACCTGCTTCGAGCGGAAGACATAGTCGACACGCTGGGCCAGCCTGAGTTTCGAGAGCGGTTCGATCGGACGTTGAGAGGCGCTCTCGAGAACATGCTCGATCGGGAGCTGGGTAATCTGCGCTCCGCCATCCCGGATAATCGGCTCGGTGAAGTTGCCGGGACGGTGACCGAGTTCGGTGAGCGGCTGCTGGAAGGGCTGGTGGAGTACCTGCACGGCGAGGCGTTCGAGCGTCGAGTCCGGGAGTTCGTCGAGCGGCTCAATCGCGAGTTCGGTGACGAGCCGCTCGAGCGCGTGCTGACGCCGGCGGCACGCCAGCAATTCGTGACGGTCTTGCACGACCTGGGCGAAGGCGTAGTCATGGGACCGGGTTTTCGCAACGCCATCGGCGAGTTTTTCCAGCGGAACCTCCGGGACTTCGTCACGTCAGAGGAGTCGCTGGGGAGATTTGTGCCGACGGGTGCGATAAACTTCGGCGAAGCGGTGGTGAGGAATTACTTACCGCTAGTCCTCGACCGCTTTGGCCAGGTGCTCGAATCGCCGGCGGCGCAAGAGCGAGTGCGTCGGGCGCTGAGGAACTTCATCGACAGTTATCTGAGCCAGCAGGGCGTATTTCAGCAGATCGTCGGCCGACTGATCATCACGGAGAGGACGCTGAGCCAGACTGTCGCGGCCTTGGAACGCGGGGGCGCGGAAGAGGTCGCGGCTCTGCTCAGGGAGCCGTTAATTCAGGATCGCGCGGCGGCCGCCGTAAACGATGCCATCGACGACATGCTGGCGCGGCCGGTGCGGGA
>Ga0111158_1046_pt1 | contig 14187 bp, 11 predicted proteins | sample DeeMarSeWOR28_12_FD_80258 | JGI IMG/M metagenome (GOLD analysis project Ga0111158, IMG submission 80258) | Gemmatimonas sp. SG8_38_2
AGCGAATCTTCATCTGGCCCCGGCTGTACCAGGCGAATGAGCTCCGCGATGCGGCGGGTCTCGGCCTCGCTTCGGAGGTGCCCGAGTAGCCAGGGGTCCACCCCGCCCAGGTGGCCGGCGTATCGCCACATCGCCAGGATTGCTTTGCGTTCGCTCGGATCGACGTGGAACCCGAGTCGTTGCGCGCCGTCGAGCATCAGCAACGAAAACTCGAGCAATGTGCCGAGCATGTCCGCTTGGTTGATCGGGACGCCCCAGTCCGCAGTTCGCCATTCCGCCGATCGAGCGCATGCGCTTCGAACGTGCGCGTGAATCAACGCGACCCGCAGCGATATCTCGTACCCGGGACGACCTCGCTGGAGGCCATCGACTTGCGATGCCTCGCTCACGAAACGCGCGGTCTCTGCGAGGCGGCGCTGTGCGTTGTGACGGAGCTGCCCGGTGAAAGCCAAGGGTTTGACCGCCGCGCTCGAGTGATAGCCGTTGATCAGCGACCATGCGCTGAGGACGATCATGCCCAGGATGCCGAAGCGCTGATAGGCTAGGGCGCCGACCCGCAACTCCTCGAAATCAACCCAAGGAGGAATGTGCTCCGCCCGCTCGAAGAACCGCCCCAGCGCCTCGGGCGGGTTGGTGACCGAGGACAGCCCTCGCACGAGCGCGCTCTCGAACTGAGACTTGGCCGCTTTGCCGCCGCGCTGCATCCACGCGGCGAGCTCGTCGGCGATTGGATCGCCCCGATCGTAGAACGTCGCATAGCGATCCGCATCGGCGCCGAACTCGCGGCGAGCTCGCTCGCGGTTGCAGTAACGGCTCGGAAACTCGTGGGCCATATCCCCTCGTCTAAGGCTACGCGCTGGTGGCGCCAACGGGTAGTCATGTCCACTCAGCCAACCCCAGCGCGCAATCCGCCCTCGGCGCCAGCGTCAGCCGCTTGCGTCCCTTGCTGCTGTCCCTATGCGTGTCTCATGCGCCGAGCCGTACTCATCTTCCTGGCTTTCTCAGTCATTGCGGCCGCTTGTGACCCAGACCCCGGGTCTCGGCGCCGGGCCTCCTCCATCCGCTCGACCGACGGGTCACTCAGTCCAGAGGGTTTCGCTGCACAATACGGCGCGTTCGACACCTACTGGTACCAAAACAAAGCGGAGCTGACTCACTACGCGCTCCGCCAAGCGCGCTACGGTGAGATCCACGATGGCGAGGCCGTTCTGATCTTCGTCACCGAAGACTTCTTACCGAAGCTCCAGGTCAAGCATGAGCTCGGAGACGCGGTAGACGCGATCTCGGTGCTGAAGCTGAACGCGTATCGCCGGTTCTACACCGGCATCTATCCGTACACCGTGATGACCTCGTCCTTCACACCTTCGACTGGTTCTCCGACGCTCAAGCTCAGCAACACGGTTCAGGAGTGGTGCGGCCAGGTGTACAGCCAGATCAACCGTCGGGACGACGGGCTCCACACGATCATGCACTCGTACTTCGAGAAAGAGGCTGATCAAAAGATGTTGCTGCCCAACGCCACGCTCGAAGACGGGCTCTGGGCGCGTATTCGAATCGCGCCGGATGGCATTCCCGCGGGAAAGCGGGAGATCGTTCCGGACCTCGACTACATCCGGATGCGACACAAGGCGCTGCGTCCGTACCCTGCCGTCGTGACTCGCCAGAAGGACATCAGCACCGACTTGGTCGACCACCCCCTCAACGCGCTCGAGGTCGCTTACCCGCCGCTTGGTCGCAAGCTCATCATCTACTACGAGCCGGACTTCCCTCACATCATCCAAGCCTGGGAAGAAACGGAAGGCCCTTTTCGAACGACCGCGGTGAGGACCCACGCGATCCTCGACGACTACTGGAACCACAACTCGGTGCGAGACGCGGGATACCGAGACGCGCTTGGACTGCAGTACTAGGCTCCTCGCTGACGCTGGCGCTGTTACTGGCGTTGCTCTACGCTCCGCCCCTCATGACCCGCGACCTCTCAGGCCGATGTGGCAGCTGTGGTTGGTACATCCGCAAGCGCGAGGAACCCGATGGGTCATGGGTTGGGAACTGCCGGCTCGAGCAGCTCCAATGGCCCGTCAGAGACACGGCCACTTGCTCCAGCCACAAGCCCAAGGACGTCCCTTGGGATCAAGCGCTCAAACGAACGCCGGCTGCCGGGACGCCACGCCGCTATCGTGATGAGCCCCCCTCCAAGCCGCGCCCGCACATCCCCTCGGAGATTGGAATCGATATGGATCAAGACACTTTCCGACAAGTCCTTCGCGAAGTCCTCCTCGATGAGCTCGGCATCCGCAACGTGGACATGGGTGACCGCTGGAACGACGGCGAGCTGGTCCTGGTCCCGGGCCGAGAAGGAACGCAAGAGAAGCGCATTCCGCTGGACGTCTTCTTCAAGAAGATAGTGATGGTCCGCGACAAGCTCCGCGTACTCGAGCAAAAGATCAACGGCCACAAAGGCTTGAGCGACGAAGAGAAAGTCCAGCTACAACAGTACATCACCGGCTGTTACGGCTCGCTCACGACCTTCAATGTTCTGTTCAAGAGCAAAGAAGATCAGTTCAGCGGCCAGAAGAAGTAGTCAGTCCAAATAGCCCAAGGCGCGCAGCTGTTCTTCTTCTAGCCCTCGAAGTGGCTTGGCTGGTGCAGTGGGGTCCGCCTTTGGATGAGCGGTCTCCCATTCCTGCAAATAGGCTTGCAGTGCGACGCCCACCTCTGGATGCGCCTCGAGTTGGTTGGTCTTTGTGCCGCGTTCCGTCCTGCGTGGGTCCTGCAACTCACGCGGGTCCGTCCCGGCATGCGGCGCGCGGTGCTCGATGTACTCCCAGCCCGGGCCGTAGATCGCTGCTACGTCGGAGCTGCGCAGCTCGGTCTCAGCGACGAAGTGCTCGGGCAAATGCGGGGGCTCCAGGTTGTCGACAGCCCCCATCATGGAGGTGCCGGCGATTCCGGTAGGGGTGTCGAGCCCCAGGTAGTCGAGGAGCGTCGGCATCAGGTCGAGCAAGCGGGAGGGTGTCGCGACCACCTTCCCGCGGGGCAAGCTGTCGTCGGTGGCGTACAGAATGAGCGGTACGAGGACCTGCGACTCGTAGAGCAAGCGCCCGTGCCCGGCGGAATCCTCGACAGGCGCGTGGTCGCTCAGACCCTCTCCGTGATCGCTGACGATCACGAACAGGGTGCGCTCGAACCCGGGCAAAGCGCTTAGAGCAATCCGGAATCGCTCGATCTCAGCCGACACGAGGCGGATCGCTGCGAGATAGCGACTAGAAGGCTGTCCCGAAAAAGGCGCCTCGTAGTCGCTGAGATCCATGCGCTCGTCGTGGTGCTCGTGCACCTCCATGACGTTCGCCTGCAAGTAGTACGGAGGGCTTCCGTGTTCTTGCGCTTGCGCGAGGAGGCTGTCGAAGATCTGGCGAGCGCTTTGGAGCGTCTGCTCACCGTGAGGGGTTGCCCCATCAGAGTCGCGCATCCATCGGAGGAGCACGGTGCTGTCCACATAGTTGTCGAAGCCCTGGTCGAAGTTGAACGAGGTGTTGATGTTCGCGTTCGCAGTTGCGCCCAGAGTGGTATAGCCGGCTCCCTGAAGCGCTTCGGCGAGCGTGACGAAGTCGTCGGCTAAGACTTGGTCTTTCTCCTTGTAGATGCCGAGTGTGCGCGGATACTGCGAGGTGAGCAGCGAGCCTATCGAGGGCCGTGTCCAGCTGGACTGGGCGATGACACGATCGAAGCGCACACCACGCTCGGCCATGAAGTCGAGCTCGGGAGACGTCGCCTTCGGAAAACCATAGCTGCCGAGCTTGTCCTGGCGCAGCGTGTCGATGATGATCAGGACGACGTTGGGACGCGAGCTCCACTGGCTCCGAACCGCCATGGGCGACGGGCCTCGCCTCGAGGCCAGCGTTGCAGCGACGGCGAAGACCACGGCCGCCAGAAGGATCAGAATCACGGACTTCCGGTGCATCTACGCCGCCAAGGTAACACACCAGAATGTCGCGGGATTCACGGCCGCAGGGCGCCCGGACGTCGAGGTACACTGGTATACTCCCCCGGGTGCTCTATTTCGCTTACGGCTCCAATCTCGATTCGGAGAACTGGGAGGCCTGGTGCAACGCAAAAGGCTACGACTCTGCGTCAATTGAGCCGCTTGGGCGGGCATGGTTGCCCGAGCATGAGTTGGTGTTTCACTATCGGTCGCGGCTTCGAAAGAGTGGGACGCTCGACGTTCGACCGCGACACGGTACCTCCATCCCAGGGGCTTTGTTTCGCGTGCACGACTGGGCGGGCCTCGACGCCAAGGAAGGCGTGTCCGGTGGTTACTACAGGCGGCTGTCGGTCACTGCATTGACCGACGACGGCCGGGCCCATCCGGCGACGACCTACACGGTCTGTGACGCCCGCGTTGAGGGATTTGTTGCGCCGGAAGCCGAGTATCGCGAGATCGTCACGCGTGGCCTCTCGCGTTTTGGCCACGGTTGTGAAGGGTTTCTCGCGGCAGCCGCAGGAGTGTCGCCACCTGCAGAGCCAAACAAGATCTTCGCCTACGGGACGCTGATGCGCGGCGAGCGAGGCCATGGCTTGCTGAAGCCTCGCGTGCGACTCGTGCATGGTCCCGCGCAGGTCGTGGGTGCGTCGTTGCTGCGGATCGATTGGTACCCCGGCTTGGTCCTGAGCGACGGTGGAGTCGTGCATGGCGAGCTCTACGAGGTCGACGAAGTCGACAGCGTGCTTCACGAGCTCGACGCCTACGAGGACTTCGCCGGCTACGGACGCGCGGATTCGTTATACCGGCGTTCACTCGTGAGCGTGCGGACTGGCGGGAGATCCGTGGTCGCGTGGACGTACATCTTTCTGGGTGATCCCGCCGCGTTTTCCCTGATTTCATCAGGGAGCTGGACGGATCCTTGACTGGTTGCCCAGCAACCCTACACTGAAGAAAGAAATGAAAACCAACTGCGACATCCTGCGTAACTACTACTTTTGGTTCACCGACTGAGGTGGCCTGCGCGTTTTGTCGCTCAAAGGCCGCCTCTCAGGGCGGCCTTCCTGGTTAATATATCCGAGGTCGTCGTGAGAGGGGCTGGAGCCCTGGCGATGGCACGGACAAACAGAAACCAAGGTCACAAACGAGACTCCCGCATTCAGGCGCGGACGCGGAAGGCAAGCGTCGTGCACGACGGCTCCGCCTTCGAGCTCGCGGTCGATCTCCGGCGGTATGGTTTCGACGTGGCCGAGGGACCGCTGCTCTCGTCGGCAGCGATCCATCATGAGCCCGGCAATCTTGCGGTGATCGCGACTCGTCCCGGCGCGGCGGCGAGCGAACGCTTGCGCGAATGGGCTCGTCAGCTTTGTTGGAAGGGCGCCGCGGTGCTCGCGGTCGGCGCGTCGGTCGGTCCCGTTGCCGAGCTCTTCGGCTCGCAGCGGAGCTCCTCGGTCGACCACAGTGTGAGTGGCCGGCTCGCCGACATTCGCTCCATCAGCGAAGGGCTCTTCACCGGCTTGCCTTCCGAGTTCCGCTTGGCACTTCCCGCTGGGGATCGCTTCGAGCAAGCCGACCTCAGCGCCGAGTTCAGCGCGACCGCGTGGAGCCGGGACGGCGAGCTAATCGGGGCATCGCACGTCTTCAGGCCGGTGCACTTGCTGCATCCAGCGGCATTGGAGAGCGCCGAGACGAGGCCGGTGGTTTTGAAGAACTTGATGGCGTTGCTGCGGGACAGAGGGGGTAGGGCGTTTTAGCGGTGACGCTGCGGGCTCGAGCTCCGGGTGTGCTACCACGGCCTCATGCCCGACCCGCTCGTTCTCAGCTCCCTCGATTCGGAAGGGGTTCTCACCCTCACCATGAATCGGCCCTCTCGTCGGAACGCCTTCAACTCGGAGGGGTTCTTGGCGCTCGGGCGTGCGTTTGCGGAAGCAAATGCGGACCCCCGCGTGGCTGTCCTCTTGCTCACCGGTGCGGGCGACGACTTCAGCTCGGGGCTCGACCTCTCCGCCATCGACATGAGCCGGGACGGCGAGCCCCCGTTCGAGCGCATGATGGACGCGATCTGTGCGTTCGAAAAGCCGCTGGTATGCGCCGCGAAGGGCTGCGCCATTGGATTCGGCGCGACGGTGCTCTTTCACGCGGACGTCGTCTATCTCGGGCAGAGCACAAAGCTTCGCTTTCCCTTCGCTAGTCTTGGCTTGGTAACCGAGGCGGCCGCCGCCTATCTCGGGCCTGCGACCATCGGGCACAAGCAGGCCGCCGAGCTTCTATTTACGGCCGAGCTCTTTGATGCGGACAAGGCGCTCGAGTACGGGATTGCGACAGGTGTGCTCCCCGATGACGAGCTGCTCCCTACCGCGATCGGCAAAGCGCGCGAGATGGCGCAGTGGCCGGTCGACTCGCTCGTCGAGATCAAGCGCATCATGAAGGCCATGCACGGGGACAAAGTAGCGCAGGCGCGCAAGCTCGAAATGGAAGGCTTCGAGAAGCTCATGGGCTCGCCCGCCAACATGGAAGCGTTCGCGGCTTTCATGGAGAGGCGGCCGCCCGACTTCAAGCAGTTCCGGAAGTAGCTCGGCGCCCCCGCAAAGCGACCTCGTCACCTGAGGCTTTGCGATCGCCCAGAATGGGGACCAGAAGCAACACGAAAATCGCCACGAGCAAGATGCCGCTCCAGAGCAAGAACTGGCCGTAGTTGCCTGGAATCAACCAGCCGAACCACTGAAGCGCGCATGCGATCAGTACCGTCGCCGCAGCGATCGCCCACTCCTTGTCCCTCTCGCTGCCGGCCCAGGCGGCCAGCATCAAGGGCCATAGGAAGAGGACGTGGAGATAGTAGTTCGATGGATAGAAATAGATCGGGATCATCATCGTCCCGATCACCGCAGCGTCGGCGAGTCTCAGTCGGCGACACGCGACGACAGCGAGGGCCGTGTAGAGGATCATGCCTGCGATGATCATCCATCGACGGTCTTTCATGGTTTGGGCGGTCAACGGGCCCCATAGCTCGGGATTCTCTCCGCGTTTGCGCAGATTGCCCCAGAGGTTGTCCGGGTCGAAGCTCACCAGAGCCGTGAGCCCCAGGTGATTGACGTTCGGCCTGTTGGCGTGCATCGAGATCTTCTGCGACCAGGCACCCCACGACTTCTCCCATCCGAACGTGGCAGTCGACATGGCGCCAAGCGCGACGACGATGACGATCACCCCGGCTCCGACCTTGAACAAAGGCACGAGCTCGGTCCACGGCGGCTTGCTATCGCCGTCGCTTGCGGGTGCGCGTAGAGCTTCCAACAACTTCCATCCGATCGGAACGGCCAGGAAGACGAGCGCAAGCGCCGGAAATGCGCGAATCATCGCCGCCCAGCCGAGAAGCACGCCTGCCAGCGTCAAGCGCTGTGACTTGAGCGCGCACACACCGAGGCCGATCAAGACCATCCAGTCGCTACGAAGCGTCGAGCCTCCCCAGTTGCTTCCAAACTGATAGACGGTCGTCGCACCGTACGCGACCAAGCACACCAAGGCCGTTCGGAGGCCGAACGTTCGCCAAGCCACGGCGAAGAACAGCAGCAGGAGCAGCGGATCCAGTAGAGCGGCCCATAGGAAGGTGACCTCCTTCGCGTCCGCCGACCGATAGATCCAATACGCCGGAAGAAGCCATGCGGGAGTCGCGTTGCCGCCATGGTCGCGGAGGCTGTCTAAGTAAGCGCTTCTGCCCATCGCCTTCCAGAAATACGACATGTCGCGCTTGAGCTCGTTCCAGCGTTCGGGCGTGAAGCGATCCTTTACAGCATGGATCTCGTCCGACAGCTCCTGCACGGTCCGTATCTCGTAGTCGCGTAGGTCGCGGAGCTGGGTGTCCGCGATGGGCTCGAGGGAGCCGCCCAGCCTCTCTTCTGCGTAGGCCTTCACGCTGGCGAGGTAGACACCGTCATACCCGAGCTCGTGCACGTATTTCACCGCCGGGAAGTAGACGCGCATGTCCCAGGTGTGCACGTAGGTCGGTTTCCGCTGCGCAGCATCGTAGAACTGCGGGTGGCCGAAGTTGTAGAACGTCAGCACCGAAAGGGCCGCCATCGCTGCGAGAAGCGTCATGGACAGCTGCTTCTGGGCGTACTCCGGGCGAAAGCCCAAACGCAGCACGACGGCGCATGCGACAGTTGCGGCAACCGCGCGCGACAGGTCGATGACCGCTGTGTCGACCGGCCAGGTCTTCACAAGTCCGTAGAGCGCAGTGACCGCCGAAGCCCCGGCAAGCGTCCAAAGCACGACCGATCGTCTGGATCCGCTCTGGTGAAACAGCACTGCCGCGATTGCCAGGACCGCGAAGATGACGAGTGCGAGCCGCGCCCAGAGAGAGCCCGTCATTTCGACGTCGATGGGAATCCATGGCGGCCAAACAGCCGGAGTCGCGGTGAACAACTGAAGCTCGCTCAGGCTTACCCATCGGTCGCCACCGATCGCGGTGACACGAACGAAGCGCGCCGAACCGCCGAGGTCTTTGGCCCAGCGGCCCTGCAATCCTTGCCCGCCCACCGCTGGCGCGGTCCAGAGCTCCGAAAAACGCTGCCCGTCGTCGGATACCTCGAGGACGAACCGATCGTTGTTGTCGCCTTGAACATACGCGGCGTCGATCGGCGTCACCTCACCGAGGTCGAACAAGGCAAACGCGCGCTCGTCTTGGAAGAACGCTGCGCTGCGTGAGTTCCAACGGGCGCCGTCCAATGCGCGCCGCCCATTGGTGAGCCGCTCGACTCGCTGCACGCCCGCCGACTCGATCGGAGCACCCAGCGTGATCTGCTCTTCTGCGCTTCCCCAGCCACATCCGGTCGAGAAAAGCAGGAGCCATGCCAAGCCAAGCCGGATTCTGGTCATCGCCGTCGAACCTGTAGCAGTCAGCAACGCAGGCGAGAAGTCCCGGATTTTCGAAGCGCAGCGACACAAAATGACAATTTCCCCGAGAGAAGCAGCATCGGTGGATTAATTCTTTTTCGACGGAACTGACATGCGCTGCTGGATCGGGCTTCCATTCATGCTTGCGGGCGGTTACGCATCGAGACGCGCCTGCACCGCTAAAACGACCACCTGGTGTCTGCGTTGCATCAATGGTGAGCCCCCGTGGATACCACCGAGGGAGAAGAATCACGATGACCAAGACTATTTTCCGATTGGGTCTCGCGCTTGCTTTGTGCGCGGCCATGATGGGTTGCAAGAAGGCAGAGGAAGCAGCCGACGAAGCAGCTGAGGCGGCGGACGAGGCTGCTGAGGCCGCGGGCGAGGCTGCCGAGGCCGCGGAAGAAGCCGCCGAAGAAGCTGCTGAAGCGGCGGATGAGGCAGTCGAAGGGGCGAAAGAAGCCGCTGCTGACGCTGTCGCCGAGGCCGAGGAGGCCGCTGCCGAGGTGAAGGAAGCAGCTGAGGAAGCCGCCGATGAAGCCAAGGAAGCCGCCGAGGACGCCAAAGAAGCCGCCGAGGGCGCGGCGGGCGCCGCCAAGGAGCACTCGGCTCACTAAGTCCGCGAGACTCATCGCATTTCAACGAGAGAAGCCGGCTCCTTTGAGCCGGCTTTTTCGTGTTTGGGGGGCGGTTCACTTGTCATGGCGGGCCCGGCCAACTAGAACACGTTCCACTCCGGTGCCCGAGCCGGGAGCGTGAGGCCATGTACTTCGACTACACCCCCGAACAAAAAGCGCTGCGCGACGAGCTGCGCGCATACTTCGCCCGCCTGATCGATGACGAGCTCCTCGCCGAGCTCGACGAAATGGAAGGTGGCGGGCCCCTCTACCACAAGGCGATGCAGCAGCTCGGCGCCGACGGCTGGCTCGGGATCGGATGGCCGAAGGAGCACGGCGGTCAGGGCCGTGGGCCAATCGAGCAGTTCATCTTCTTCGATGAGGTGCAGCGCGCTGGCTTCCCCGTGCCGATCCTCACACTCAACACAGTTGGGCCAACGCTTCTCAAGTTCGGCACCGAGGAGCAGAAGGCGAAATACCCGCCAAAGATCCTCGAAGGCAAGTGCCACTTCTCGATCGGCTATACCGAGCCGGCGTCCGGCACGGACTTAGCCTCGCTCACGACGAGCGCCGTCCGCGACGGCGACCACTACGTGGTCAACGGCCAGAAGATTTGGACGAGCCTTGCCGATCACGCCGACTACATGTGGCTCGCGTGCCGCACGGATCCTGACGCGCCGCCCCACAAGGGGATTTCGATCCTCATCGTACCGGCGGACGCGGAGGGGGTTCAGATCACTCCGATGCACGCGCTCGGCGAGAACAACGTGCACGCGGTCTACTACGACAACGTTCGAGTGCCGGTTGGGAACATCGTCGGTGGGGAGAACAACGGCTGGCACTTGATCACGACCCAGCTCAACCACGAACGGGTCGCGCTCTGCTCGGTAGGCCCGCTCGAAAAAATCTACACCCAGACCGTCGAATGGGCGAAGCGCACGCCGAATGGTGACGACGGCATGATCGTCGACCTGCCTTGGGTGAAGACGAACCTCGCTCGCGTGTACGCGAACCTCGAGGTTCTCAAGCTGCTGAACTGGCAGCAAGCCTGGGGAATCGCCGAGGACAAGCTTTCGCCTGCCGATGCCTCGGCGATCAAAGTGTTCGGCTCCGAGTTCTACGTCGAGGGCTCTCGACTCTTGATGGAGGTGCACGGGGCGGCGGGCATTCTTCATCACAGCTCCGAAGCGGCCCTTCTTCGCGGCCGGCTCGAGAAGTACTACCGCATGTCGCTGGTGCTGACCTTTGGGGGCGGTACGAATGAGATTCAACGGGACATCATTTGCCAGGCTGGGCTCCGCATGCCCCGGCTCGGGCGGCGCTGACGAGGCAGATCATGGATTTCTCCTTTACCGAAGATCAGAACAGCATCCGTGACCTCGTCAAGCAGGTGCTCACCGACATCGTCAACGACGACTCCCTCAAGACGCTCGCCAAAGAGGGTGCATGGTTTCACGAGCGTGCTTGGGCACAGCTTGCCGCCTCCGAGATGCTCGGGCTCGCCATTCCCGAAGAGCACGGGGGCGCTGGCATGGGGCTTACCGAGCTCTGCTTGCTGCTTCAGCAAGTGGGTCGAACCGTGGCGCCGATTCCGGCCCTCGAAACGCTCGTCTCCGCAGCGTTGCCGATCGCCGAGTTTGGCACACCGGAGCAGAAGGACCGGTTCCTCGCCGGCATTGCGCAGGGCCAGGTCATCATGACGCCGGCACTCGTCGATTTGGGCAGCCGGGATCCATTCAGGCCTTCCGCGGTCGCCAAGCCGGACGGGGACGGCTGGCGGGTGACCGGCCGCTTCAGCAACGTCGCGTACGCCGACCTCGCTGAGCGCATCGTCGTGCCCGCTCGAACAGAAGCCGGCGCAAGGCTGGTTCTGCTGCTCGACCCGAAGGGCGAGGGCGTTCGTCTCGGCGAGCAGCGTGGCACCAATGGACAGCCACTTTGGTTGCTCGACCTCGACAACGCCGCGGTGGCAGCCGCGGATGCGCTTGGCGGGCCTGAAGATGGCGTCGCAGTGCTCAAGTACCTCGTCGACCGCACGACCTTGGGCATTTGCGCAGTCGAGTATGGCATCGCCGAACAGGCGCTGTTCATGACTGCCAACTACGCGGGCGAACGCAAGCAGTTCGGCGTCCCCATCGGTGTGTTTCAAGGCGTGACGCAGCGTATCGGAGACGCGTACATCGATGTCCAGGTCATGCGTTCGTCGATGTGGCAGGCCTGCTGGCGCTTGGATCAAGGCTCCGAAGCCGACAAGGAGCTTGCCGTGGCGAAGTTCTTCGCGTCCGAAGCCGGCGCGCGGGTCGTGGCAGCGGCGCAGCATGTGCACGGCGGCATGGGTTTCGACCGCGACTACCCCCTCTATCGCTACTTCATGACCTCGAAGCATCTCGAGTTCACCCTCGGCGGAACCCAAGAGAGCCTGACCAGGCTCGGTGACCTCATCAGCGCCTAGCTGGCGTGAGCCCGCAGGGAGAGGCACGACAGATATGCGCCGTCGAGGCGGTTCGGCCGAGCGCTACACTCCAGCAACGCTCCCGTTGAAAGTCCCCGCCTGGCGACCGGCGGATGGTGAGGTCGTCGGGCCAGGCGGGGTGGTGAAATGAAGGAGAGGTTGTACCGATGCTTACGACCTCGGAGCCGGTCCGTTACGGTTGCGCACGGGCGATATTTACGCTCGGGCCGGCGGCAGGAACACCCGTTGGCCCTTCATCGGGTTTACGGTAGTTTTGCCCAATGGCTGTGACCACATTTCTTCGCGCCGAGGCGCTCACCACGGAGACCAAAATCAACGTGGTCCGCGCGGCTTGGGACCGGTTGGGCAAGTTCCCGGGCGGAAACCACATCTTCAGCCGTATGATCGGCCGCCTTGCTCCCTATACGGCGACGATGGGCGCCGTCGTTCGCGAGCTCGACGAAGGATACGCAAAGGTCACCCTTGCTGATCGCAGGGCCGTTCGAAACCACCTCTCCTGTGTCCACGCCGTTGCGCTTGCCAACCTCGTCGAGCTCACCGGAAACATCGCGCTCGCTTACTCCCTTCCAGACGACGCCCGCTTCATCGTCGCCGGCATGAGTCTCGACTATGTCAAGAAGGCCCGCGGCACGATCACCGGCGAGTGCCACATCCCGCCAATCGCGTCGAGCGCGAAGAACGAATACGACGTGCCCGTCACGCTCAGGGACGAGAGCGGAACGATCGTCGTCAACGGGATGCTGCGAACTCTGGTGGGTCCCAAGCAACTCTAGACTGGTGTCCCGCTAGGCCGCTCGGTTCGCAGGTTTCAGAGCTCAATTCGGAGCGGCTCGGTGCTAAGAGCTGCCCTCTGAGGCTCACACTTCGGCGCTCTTCATCAGCGCCTTCGCAGCCGCGCGGGCCTGGTCGGTGACTGTGACCCCACCGAGCATTCTCGCGATCTCCTCTAGGCGCTCGTTGTCCGAGAGCAATCGGATGTCGCTCTTCGTTCGCTTGCCCACGACCTCTTTGTGTACTCGGTAGTGGGCATCCGCGTACGCCGAAATCTGAGGGAGGTGGGTGATACAGAGGACCTGGCTGTGTTTGGCGACCTCGTGGATCTTGCGGCCAATGACCTCGGCGACTGCGCCGCCCACACCGGCGTCGACTTCGTCGAAGACGTAGAGACTGGCAGGGCCGAGGCCCGCGAGGACGCGCTTGATCGCGAGCATCGCGCGCGAAAGCTCCCCGCCGCTCGCGATCTTGCGCAGCGGCTTCGCCTCTTCGCCGCGATTCGGGGCAATCAACAGCTCGGCTCGGTCGATGCCGGTTGCCGACAGGCGCGCGCCCTTGACTTGGAGCTCCCTTGGACCTCCTTCGAGGGAGGCCAGCTCGACGGTGACCTTGGCTTCACCCATGCCGAGCGAGGAGAGCTCTTTGCTGATCGCCTTGCTGAGCTTGGATGCGGCCGCCTGACGCTTCTCGCGGAGCATCTCAGCAACGCCGGCCGCATGCTCGAGCGCTTCATCGTATTCGCGCTGGCAGCGATCGAGGCGCTCCTCATATCGCTCGAGCGAATCGAGCTCCGCAGAGGCCTCGTCCCGGTGGGCGAGAACGTCTTGGCTCGTCTCCCCGTACTTCTTCTTGATTCGCACGAGGCGATCGAGCTGGTCTTCGAGCACCGCCAGGCGGGCCGGCTCGTACGACAAATCGCGTGCATAGCGCCCGAGCTCGGACGCCGCGTCCTCGAGCTGGACGAGCGCCTCGCGGACTTGAGCCGCCGTCGGCGCCAGGCTCGGATCAAACTCGGATGCGTGCTCGACCGATGACGCGATGCGAGAGAGCGCGCCACAGATGGAGTCATCGTCGGCGTAGAGCTGGGCTTCGGCTTCTCCTGCCGCGGTTCCAAGCTTCTCGGCGTGTCGAAGCCGCTCGCGTTCGATCACGAGCGATTCCTCGTTCTCGAGGACGTCTCGCAGCGACTCGATCTCGTTGACCTGATAGCGAAGGAGGTCCTCGCGGTCGACGCGTCCGCGCTCTTCGGTCACGACCTCTTCGAGTCGGGCCGCCGTGTCGACCAGGGCCTCGTACGCCTTTTCGACCTTTGCAAGGAGCGGCCCGTGCTTTGCAAACGCATCGAGGTAGGTCAGATGATGCCGCGCGTCGGCGAGCGAGTGATACTCGTGCTGCGAAGAGATGTCTGCCAGGCCTTTGGTGACCTCGCGAAGCTGCGCGAGGGTCGCGAGCCG
>Ga0111158_1016_pt1 | contig 13970 bp, 11 predicted proteins | sample DeeMarSeWOR28_12_FD_80258 | JGI IMG/M metagenome (GOLD analysis project Ga0111158, IMG submission 80258) | Gemmatimonas sp. SG8_38_2
CTTCGAAGGTCTCCCGCGCCGTCGAGCTTGGTACTCAGGAGGTCGACCATCCCTTCGCCCAGGTAGTCGAGGTCACCGCTACCACGGACTGAGAACGGGAGTACCGCGACCCGAGACATCGACGGTATGGGAGAAAGCGTGTTGCGCGCCCGGTCGATCGACCACAGACCCCCGGCCACGAGGACCATGACTGCGGCCGCGGCTGCGGCTCCCCAAACGATGGAGGATCGCCTGCTCCCCTTTGCTGTCGATTCCGGACGGCATAGTGCAAGACGCAAGCTCGTCGCATCGGTCCAGCGGTCTTTCGGGGAGAGAGCCAGCGCGCGGCGAAGGGGTCTCGCGGCCTCCGCCGGAACGCCCGACCAGTCGGATTCCTCCACCGGCGTCAACAGCGACCAACGCCTACCTGTCAGCGCCTCGTAGAAAACCATCCCGAAAGCATACAGATCCGTCTGCGGCGTGACTTCCTCACCGGTGACCTGCTCTGGTGCCATGTACCCCGGCGTTCCGACTTGGCGTCCGGGTTCTGTGATGCCGACCCTCGTGCCCTCGCTGCGCTTGGCTATCCCGAAGTCACCTAGGAGAGCACGGTCGTCCACCAAGAAGATGTTGCTGGGCTTGATGTCGCGGTGGACAATCCCGCGTGCATGAGCCGCCTCGAGCGCGGAGAGTAGATCGTTGGCCAACGTCAGCGCTTCGCCCTGGGTCACTGGTCCTCGCTGCAGCCGTTCTTCCAGCGTCTCGCCTTCCACAAAGTCCATGATGTAGTAGAAGGACTCGTCGATCTTGCCCGCGTTGTATATCGAAACGACATTTGGGTGCTTCAACTGGGCTAGGATCCGGGCCTCTTGGAGGAGCCTTTGAGCCGCGCTCCCATTGGGTAGGTCGGGGTGGTGGACCTTGATGGCCACGCGCCGGTCGAGAACGGTGTCCCGAGCCAGGTAGACCGTGCCCATCCCGCCGCTCGCCACCTCGCGTTCCACCTCATACTGAGGCGCTAACGCATCACGCAGTCGCTCAAGCACCGACATGACAGACGACCGCTACCTCCCCGAAGGGAGTTGGGAAGAGAAGTTGAACGAGCACTGGAAACGCGATGTGACCCTGCCCGCGACGAGGATTCTCTTGAGCTTGGGGCTATGAACAGCGACCAAATCGCCAGCCTAATATGTAAACTCCTGCCCCGGCTGCGCTAGGGCAGTATGAGCAAGAGAAGCGCCCGCCTCAACCGTGGGCCGGGCGCTCCCCATCGGCTGACGCGTTAGGCTTCTACTGTCCGCCGCCCGTCGAATGAACCGCGAACGCCGCGCCCTGCGGGTCGAGGCACCAGGCGATGAGGTCGCCACCCGGAACCTCCATGGGACCGTTCAGAACCTGGCCACCCAGCTCCTTAACGGTCTCCACCGACGTGTTCACGTCGTCGACCGAGATGTAGTGGAGCCAGTGCGGTGGTGCGGGCATCTCCGCCGGCTTGTTGTACATACCGCCCAACGGTAAGCTGCCGCGGCTGTACATCTGATACGTGCCCGCCTCACCCATGTCCATCGAGTCGGCCTTCTGCCAGCCGAACAGATCGGCGTAGAAGTCGAACGCGGCCTCGTAGTCGGTCGTGGCCAACTCGTGCCACGAGAACTCACCCTGTTTCGGTGGCTCGTCGCTACCCATCGGGTCCTCAGCCGAGGTGAAGACGGCGAAAGTCGCGCCCTGTGGGTCGGCCAACACGGCGAACTTGCCCACCGAAGGGATCTCCGTCGGTTCGACATAGGCTTGAGCACCCAGATCCTTTGCCCTGGCCACGGTGGCATGGGTGTCGGGGACGGCGACGTAGGCGATCCAGTGCGGCGGAGCGCCCATCTTCCTCGCCTCCTCCGGCAATTTCATGACTCCAGCCAAAGCGTTTCCGGAGTTGGTGAACATCTTATAGGGCATCTCTCCGCCTTCCCAAGTCTCCGTGCCCCAGCCGGCGACCTTGGCGTAGAAACTCTCTGCCGCCTCCGGATCGGACGTCATCAAGTCCATCCAGACAAAGCGGCCACGGGGGTATTCGGACATAGAGGACCTCCTTGCTCCCTGACGGTTGAGGTTAAGGGCGTAAAGTCTAATAGGGTCCGCTGACTTGCGACAGCTCATTAGTAGGTTAACAGCGCATTGAGGTAAGAAGTGCCACGGGATCAGCGGCGGGCGGGCTCTCCGCTCAGCTCGGCCAGTCGGGCTTCGGCGCTCTCCACTAGCGGGCGAAGCTCTGGGTCGGCGTCTGCCCACAGCTCGATGAAGCGGGCGTAGTGTCGGGCCGCCTCATCCACATCGCCGCGGCGCTCGTGAATCTCCGCGCGACGCAGGTGTGACGGCGCCACATGCACGAGATCGTAAGCCGAGACTTCTTCGAAAGAGCCGTACCAGCGGAGCGCCTCTTCCAAGCGGCCCGACTCCTCCAGGAGCATCGCGCGCAGGTAGCGTGGGGCTGACTGAGAGTAGAATGGGGACGTGACTGCCATCTGATAGTACCGCTGCATACGGGCCTGCTCCAGGTAAGCAAGCGCTTCCGCGACCTCGCCATGCTGCCACGCCATGTATCCTCTGACCGCAAGCGAGAGATCTTCGGACAGCGACGGACCTCTCACCGGACTATCCAGCGCAGCCAGTTCGGTTGCGTACGAATCGGCCGATGAATCGTCTCCCAGTCGCGCGTTGAGCGCGCCGAGCAGATAAGTGATCAGGAGCCGGTGGACTTCGTTATGCTGAGTGAGAAATCCGCTCGGATGCACGCTAAGGCGAACGGTGTCGGGGTCGATCCTCTCGAGCATCGCGCGCGCTGCTTGCAGGTCAGCATCGCTTGCAGGGCCGAAAGGCAGAAGCGTGAGCAGGGCACCGAACTCCGCTGCTCTCGTCGGGTCGAATCGCGCCGCCTCGGTCATCTCTGATTGAGCATCTCTCCAACGACCCTGCGCCATCGCCAGGTAGCCCCGATAGATGTGACCCAGGGCTCGAATCTCCGGTGAGCGCGACGGATCCGTGAGAATCAGCGCTATCGATTCTCCGGCTTCGTAGTTGCCGGTCATCACTGGCGTGAATCCGACGACTGTAAGTTGGACGGGATCGGAAGCCCGCCGCAGCTCATCGACGACGCGCGCTTGATCGCTCTCGTCGCTTAAGGTGAACGCACGTAACACCTCCATCTCTATCGCGCGGTCCGCATCCTGGTTCAGCACGAGAAAGAGCTCGACCAGAGAGTCAACGCTCGCAGTGTTTCGATCGCGCGCTTCGATTCGAATCAAGTGGATCAACGCATTGACATGGTCTGGCTCGTAGGAAAGCACGCGCTCGAATGCCTCCCTCGAGCTCGCGATCGGACGACCCATCAAGGGTCCGTAATGGAATAGAATCTCACCCAACTGGAACCAGGCCTCGACATCACCGGGATAAGATCCGACAATGGTGTTGTAGAGCTCTTCCGCTCGCACGACGTCGCCGCGCCTTGCGGCGACCGCGGCTTCGAGCAGCAAACGGTCGTGCTCTGAAAGACGGCCGCTGTGGCGGAAGGCCTGCTCAGCGGCAGACCGGACCAGCTCATCTCGGGTCAGCCACTCGTAAGCCACGCTGAGGCGGTACCAGGCGAGAGCGAACGAGGAATCGACTGCCACGGCGCGCCGCAGCGCCTCCACGGCTTCCTGGTACTGACCGACTCGCAAAGCCCGCTCGCCCTGCAGGTACTCCTTCAACGCTTCGAGGGAGTTGGTGGTCACCTCCGCGATGTGCGTCACGCCGGGACCCGATTCGCCACCGGAAGCGAGCAGCAGCTCCGCAGCGACGGCGTCGACTAGCTCGAACACCCGGTCCGATTCGCCCTCGCCGGTTCCCTCGGCGATCGCCTCGAGCCCGCCGCTCGCATCGTAGAGCGATGCGTGCACTTGGAGCCGGTCGCCGACGACGAGGATGTTCCCAAGCACGAAGTAGCCCGCTTCCAATTCGCCCGCGATCGTTCGCCCGAAGCTGGGATCACCGGTGTCTCCCTCCTCCCGGCCCACTACTGACAGGACCGCCCGCGGATCCACACTGCTCAATTCGCCGGCTACCTGGAGCTTGGTGCTCAGCATGTCGACCATCCCTTCGCTGAGATAGTCGTACTCATCGCCACCGCGGACGGAGAAGGGAAGGACCACGACCCGTGCCATCGAGGAAGTCACGGCTGCGGCGCCTACGTCCTCACGCTCGTCCGAGCCGCGGAAGACCAACCAACCCGTAGCAACTACTCCCCAAAGTGCAAACGCGGCGAGACCGGCCAGCATGGCGTTGTGCCACGTGAGCAGTCCGCCGGCAGGACCTCGCGCCTCGTCAGCGCGTCGCATCGCCGAGCTGTCATCCGGGTCGGGTATCAAGGTCGGATCGTGCCGCGAATAAGCGGGAATACCTCGCTGCACGAATGCGGTGGCCAGGACAATAGGTAAGCCGACGATGAAGAGAACGACGGCCAGCCCAGGAAACCAGTCGGGCAGAGCGAGACCCTCGGTCAGGCTCTGGATGACCTCGTACCCGAACCATGCTCCCAGCAGATAGATCGCGAGCACCTGCCAGAAGGACCGGCGGTAGACCTCTCGGAGCAGTCGAGGTAAGCGCGGCATGCCTTTACTCGCCCGCGATGCCCTCGAGGCACTGCACGAGCCGTTTGTGGTCTGGCGACTTCATCCGGGATCTCTCCATCGGTCTCAGGCTGAGGTTGAAGCTACCTAAGCGCCGTCCGAATTCGCAACAGAAAGGGGTGAAGTAGCATGGGACGGTGTGGAAATGCGGCCCTAAACATTTGTTTTCGTGCCCGGCCCCCTAGCTTGGGCGACCCTTATTGAGCATAATTACTAGCTGTATTCGCTGCGATTAGCCGTTCGCCCTCGGGCCCCGGGGCGCCGAACGCTGACGACGATTCATTGAAAGACGATGACCGAGCTCACCAGCACAGTCGACGACCGGTACTTGACCGATGACCATCGTATGCTCCGGGACATGGTCCGGGAGTTTGCGGTGAACGAGATCGAGCCCATAGCCCGGGAGTTGGACCGCGATGCCCGCTTTCCTTGGGAGAACGTGGCGAAGATGGCGGAACTGGGCCTCTTCGGTGTGCCCTGGCCGGAGAAGTACGGCGGCGTCGGTATGGACACGCTGGCCTCGAGCATCGTAAGCGAAGAACTCGCCAAGTTCTGTCCCTCGCACTCGATCACGGTGGGGGCGAACATCACGCTGGCGGCGAGCCCGATATACCATTTCGGCAATGAAGAACAGAAGCTTAAGTATCTGCACAAACTGGCAACGGGCGAAGTGTTGGGCGCGTTCGGCCTGACCGAACCCGAGGCCGGTTCCGATGCGGGTGGCACCCAGACCCGCGCCGAAGAGAAGAGCGACCACTGGGTACTCAACGGAACCAAGATCTTCATCACCAATGGCGGCGTGGGTGAGATCTTCGTGGTCACCGCCGTCACGGGCGACGAAAACGGCAGGAAAGAGATAAGCTCCTTCATCCTGACGAAGCCGACCCGCGACATGGAAGAGGCAAAAGCCGTCGGAGTGGGGCACGCTGAAGACCTGGAATACACGCCGGGCTTCACCCACGGCAAGAAGGAAGACAAGCTGGGCTGGCGAGCCTCGGATACGACTGAATTGGTATTCAACGATGCGATCGTGCCCAAAGAGAATATGCTGGGCGAACGCGGTCGCGGATTCAAGAACTTCATGAGCACTCTCGACGGCGGACGCGTCAGTATCGCGGCGCACTTGCTGGGAATCGCCGAGGGCGCGCTCGAATACACACTCAAGTTCACCAAGGAACGCGTGCAGTTCGGTACACGGATTTGCGATTTCCAAGGTGTACGATTCGACATGGCTGACTGGTGGACCCGCATTGAAGCGGGTAAACACCTGACGTATCACGCCGCGATGCTCCGGCATGCTGGTAAGCCGCATACGAAGGAGGCGGCGATGGCCAAGCTCTACTGCTCGGAGCTCGCGAACTGGTCGACGATCAAAGCTGTGCAGTTTCACGGAGGGTACGGGTACACCACCGACTACCCCGTGGAGCGACTGATGCGAGATGCAAGGATAGGGGAGATCGGAGAAGGAACCTCCGAGATCCAGAAGACGGTGATTGCGCGACACCTTCTCGGCGCTGAACAGACCGGAAAGGACGTCGCCCTATGGTGAGAGGAATAGTCAAAGCAGCATATGAAAAGACAAATACTGATCAACGCGGGCCAACACGAGACGCGGGTCGCGATCATCGAGGACGATGTCCTCGTCGAGTTGATGATCGATCGCCCCGATGCGCAACGCATCGTGGGCGACATCTATCTGGGACGCGTCGAGGGCGTCTTGCCTGGCATCCAGGCCGCCTTCGTAAACATCGGAAGCGATAAGGCCGCCTTCCTTCACGTCTCCGACCTCGCCGACGAAGATCCCGAGGCCTCGGAGGAGGAAAAGGGCGTCAAGCGCTACCCGCCCATCCAGAGCCTGATCAAGAAGGGCGAAGAGATTCTGGTCCAGGTGACGAAGGAGCCCATCGGTACGAAGGGGCCCCGCGTCACCGCCCAGGTCTCCCTGCCGGGCCGCAACCTGGTCTACATGCCACGCAGCGAGCACATCGGTGTCTCCCGCAAGATCGACGACCGCGAAGAGCGGACGCGCCTGCGCCGACTGATCAAGGACGTCCTGCGCCCCGGCTCGGGTGGTGTGATCGTCCGGACTGTGGGAGAGGATGCCAAGCGAAAACCTCTAGAGCGCGAGCTCAAGGGACTAATCAAGACCTGGAAGCGTATCGAGGCACGCGTCGATCAGGCTGAGGCGCCGGCGATCGTCCACGAGGAAGCGCATCTGGCCGCAGGCATCATCCGTGACCTCTTCAGTGAAAAAGTCGATTCTCTGACACTCGACTCGCACGAGATCTACAACGAGATCCGTGACTACCTCGAGGCTGTGGACCCCGACTTGATGGGGCGCGTCAAGTTCTATGACAGCACGGTACCGCTTTTTGACAAGTACGACATCGAGGAAGAGATACTTCGCTCATTCGAGCCCAGAGTCGAGCTCCCGTCGGGCGGCCACATCGTCATCGAGCCCACGGAAGGGCTGGTGGCGATCGACGTGAACACCGGTCGCTACACGGGGAAGAAAGACCCCGAAAAGACCATCCTCCGTACCAACCTCGACGCCGCCCGTGAAGTGGCCCGCCAGCTCCGGCTGCGGGACATCGGTGGTATCGTCGTAGTGGATTTCATCGACATGGAAGATCGGGCGAACCGCGACAAGGTCATGCAGGAGCTGCGCACGCACCTGGGGCGCGACCGCGCACGCACGAAGGCGTTTCAGATCTCCGACCTCGGCCTCGTCGAGATGACGCGGCAGCGTGTGCGACCCAGTGTATATCACACGGTCACTCGCCCCTGCCCACATTGCAACGGCGCTGGCCGTATCGTTGCCCCGGCAACCGTTGTGCGGCGCGTCGAACGTGCCGTGCGGCGCGTAGCGGCAGCCAAGCAGGAGAAGCGCCTGGTCATCCGCCTCCATTCGGAGGTGGCCCTGCACATACTGGAAGAAGAGCCCAATCTACTCCGCAGGTTGGAGTCGGAGTACAGGGTCGATATCGAGATTCGCGACGACCCGCTGCTGCGGGCCGACGAGATCCGCATTCTGGCGGGGCCCGCCGATGTGGACGTCACGGCCCGCTACGCCGTGGCCTGACACCGTTGACACGAAGCGCCTCGCCGGATAGGCTTCAAGGCTTCGTAAAAACTTGTAAACTCTACCGGGTAGCACGGTTGTGACATACGCTATCTTCAAGGCCGCTGGCTTTCAGTATCGCGCCGAACTTGGCGACACTCTGCGGCTCCCGTCCTTGGACGCGGAGTCGGGGGACACGGTTACGTTTGACGAGGTCTTGTTGGGGGCCGCCGAAGATGAGGTATTGGTCGGCCGACCGACGCTGGAAGGTGCCGCGGTGAGGGCCGAGGTCCTGGGCCACGGCCGGGCGGACAAGGTCGTCGTCTTCAAGTTCAAGCGCCGTAAGAACTACCGTCGCAAGACGGGCCACCGCCAGGACTTTACCGAAGTCCGCGTCAGCGAGATCGACCTGGGCGGTGGGCGCTTCGTGAGCCTGGAAGCGGACAAGCCAAAGGCAAAGCCGAAGACGGCCAAGCCTGAGAAGGAGCCTGCCGCCAAGAAGCCGGCGGCGAAGAAGGCTGCGGCCAAGAAAGCTGCGGCCAAGAAACCTGCGGCCAAGAAACCTGCGGCCAAGAAGCCCGCGACGGCGAAAGCCAAGGCGGCGGCAAAGCCCAAAGCCAAGACGACGGCGAAGAAGCCTGCGGCTAAGGCTAAGACGACTACTACCAAGTCCAAGAAGAAGAAATCCTAACGGCGACGGACCCCATGGCTCATAAGAAAGCAGGCGGATCAACTCGCAACGGCCGGGACAGCAATCCCAAGTACCTCGGCGTGAAGCGTTACGGCGGTCAGTTCGTGCGTGCCGGCAACATCATCATGCGGCAGCGTGGTACGAAGTTCCATCCCGGCAGCAACGTCGGCCGCGGTGGTGATGACACCCTGTTCGCTCTGGCTGACGGCTTCGTGACCTTCGGCAGACAGCGCGGCCGCCGCGTCGTGTCCATCACGCCCGAGACCTAGCCGGCGTACGGCACGACTCCCGTTCTATCAATAAAGGCCCGGCGATCCACGCCAGGCCTTTGCTGTTTCCCATACCGGGCGGCCCACCGCCCACCGCCTACTGAAACCCTCCTGTCTCGTCGGCCGATGGCCCGTAGGTCATCGGCAATGGCACGTCGTTCAGCCTCAGGTACACGGTCAGTTGGCCACGGTGGTGGATGATGTGATTGAGCACCATGCCCCGCAGGACCCCGGCCTTGGGCTGCGAGAATACCTCCGCGCCGGCCGACTTCAGGGTCCAAGTCTTTGCGAACGCCGCGTCGTCAGTCGACGAAATCGCGTCGCGCAGTCTGGCCACGTTCAAGTCAAACATTTCGACGATCGCTGCCACGCCTTTGGGGCTCGGCGGCACCATTGGCTCACCATCGGGCGGGTTGATGTCCAGTTCGTCCGAGCTCAGCGCCTGCAGCCCCCAGTGCGGCAGATTGGCCAGGTGAGAGGCCAGCTGGTTCAGCGACATCGACTTCTCGGCCGGCTTCCACCCCAGCTTCTCCTCGGGGACGCGCTCGAGCAAGCGACGCGTAATCTCGGCCTCGCGCTCCAGCTCGAGTATCATGGCATCTCTGATCGCCACCGGGCTACCTCCCTGGTCGAGGTGTGTTTGTGCATTTGAACAAACGAACGTAGGGTCGGCCTGCATAGCCATCAAGTGTCTAACGCCTGGCCGCCCAGCCGGGTTTCGTTGCCTCGCTGCCCAATATGAGCATAGATTCGACGCTCCTTGCGCCGGAATACGGGAACTCGAGGCCAAGCATGGGAAAGCAACACGCATGGGTGATCCTAGGAGTCCTGATCGTGCTCGGGTGCGGTGGCTCCACGGCGACTCGAAGCCAAATCGCAAGCGGGGGGGCAGGGGCGACGGAGGCCAATTCACGCACCAAGATCGTGCTACTGGGAACAGGTACACCCAACGCCGATCCGGACCGCTCTGGCCCCGCTGTGGCCATAGTCGTGGACTCGACCTCCTACTTGATTGACCTTGGTCCAGGGGTGGTGCGCCGCGCTGCCGAGGCGTATGAGGTGGGGATCAACGGACTGCAGCCCTCGAAGCTGCGGACGGCCTTTATTACTCATTTGCACACCGACCACACGCTGGGCTATGCGGACTTCATCTTCAGCGCCTGGGTGCTGGAGCGCGACGTCCCGGCCGAAGTCTTCGGACCCCGGGGCCTGCAGGAGATGACCGACCATCTGCTGGCAGCCTATGAACAGGATATCCGTGTCCGCATTGATGGCCTCGAGCCCGCCAACACCGAAGGCTATAAGGTCAACGTCTACGAGATCCAGCCAGGCTTGGTCTATGAAGACGACCTCGTGATGGTGACGGCTTTTCCCGTAGAGCACGGAGCGTGGTCGCAGGCTTTTGGCTACCGCTTCGATACGGTGGACCGAAGCATCGTCATCTCTGGCGATACCCGGCCAAGTCCGAGCATCATCGACGCCTGTAGCGGCTGCGATGTGCTGATTCACGAGGTCTACGCTCAGGCGGGGTTCGACCGTCGTGAACCCGTCTGGCAGACGTACCACGCAAGCTCTCACACGTCCGGCCCCGAGCTGGGGCGAATCGCTGCGGCCGCCGACCCCGGCTTGCTGATCCTCTATCATCAGCTTCTCTGGGGCGCTACACCCGAGGAAGTGGTGGAAGAGATCAAGGTAAACTTCAATGGGGCAATCGCTTACGGGAATGACCTCGATGTCTTTTGAGGTAGAGGTCAACGCTTTCGGAGGGTGCTGATGTCCACAGAGCTGAGTCGCCGCCGCTTCCTCGCCTATTTCTCGAGCATCGGGCTCGGTTCGACGCTCTTGCCCGGTGTGCTCTGGGCCCAGGTCCAGGACGAAGAAGAGCCCCGGATCACGAAGGAGATGCTCGAGAACGCCGAGTCCGTCGCCGGGCTCGAGTTCACCGACGAAGAGCGCGATCTCATGCTCGAGGGTCTCAACGAAAACCTTCAGGATTACGAGCAACTGCGCGGCGTCGAATTGCCGAACGACGTACCTCCGGCGCTGTACTTCAAGCCAGTTCCGCCGGGTGTCACCGTGGACGTAGCACAGCGTCGGGAACAGCGAAGTCGGGTTCGGGTCGATGGTGTTCCCTCCAACCTCGAGGAAGTCGCGTTCTGGCCGGTCACACACCTGGCGGCACTCATTGAATCCCGAAGGGTCAGCTCCCTCGATCTGACGCACATGTACCTGGCGCGCCTGAAGAAGTACGGACCCAAGCTCGAGTGCGTGATCACGCTCACGGAAGAATTGGCGCTAGAGCAGGCGCGACGTGCCGACGAAGAGATCGCGGCAGGAACCTACCGTGGACCGCTCCATGGTATCCCTTGGGGTGCGAAGGACTTGCTGGCAGTGCCCGGCTACAAGACGACCTGGGGTGCCATGCCGTTCAAGGAGCAGGTGATCGACGAGACAGCCACCGTCGTGAAGAGATTGGAGAGTGCCGGCGCGGTTCTAGTGGCGAAGCTGACGCTCGGCGCTCTGGCTTGGGGCGATGTCTGGTACGGCGGCACCACGAAGAATCCCTGGAACTACGAGCAGGGGTCCAGTGGGTCGTCCGCCGGGTCTGCGGCGTCCACGGCCGCGGGACTCATAGGATTCGCCATCGGCACCGAGACGTGGGGCTCCATCGTCTCGCCGTCGACTCGCTGTGGGACTACCGGTCTGCGGCCCACGTTCGGTCGGGTCAGTCGAGCCGGCGCGATGGCACTCTCTTGGAGTATGGATAAGGTCGGGCCGATATGTCGGAGCGTCGAGGACTGCGCGCTGGTCTTCGACGCCATTCGTGGACCCGACGGTCTCGATCTCACCGTGACGGACGAACCCTTCGCTTGGGACGCGGGACTTGACCCCAGGCAGCTCCGCGTGGGATACGTCAAGAGTGCCTTCGAGGAGGCGCGCGAGGAGCAAGAAGAATGGAAGGGCTTCGACGAGAGGTCGCTGCAGGTGATGGGCTCGCTGGGCATCGATCTTGTCCCCATCGAGCTACCCGACCTTCCCATCGATGCCATGTCATTCATTCTGAGCGCCGAGGCGGCGGCGGCCTTCGATGAACTGACGCGCAGCAACGATGACGACCAGATGGTCCGACAGATTAGTAATGCTTGGCCTAACGTGTTCCGGCAGTCGCGACTCATTCCGGCCGTCGAGTACATCCAGGCGAATCGTTTCAGGACGGTGGCCATGCAGGCGCTGGCCGAGATCATGGCCGATATCGATGTCTACGTCGCTCCGTCGTTCGTCGGTGCCAACCTGCTGCTGACGAACCTCACCGGGCATCCGTGTGTGGTCCTGCCCAACGGGTTCCGTGAAGACGGAACGCCCACGAGCATCAGTTTCATGGGGCGCCTGTTCGGTGAGGCTGAGACTCTTGCCGTGGCGAGAGCGTATCAGGAGGCGACTGACTTCCACCTGAGGCACCCGACTCTGCAGCCCTGATGCGACTTCAGTCGTCCTCGGCCAGGAAGCGCTCGATCTCGGACCACTGGGACAGCGCGTCTTCGTAGCCGAGCTCGGCGACCCGGCTGACATACGGCTCCTCGAAGATCAGGTAGCTGAGCAAGTCTGGACCCCGCTCGTCCTTCACGCCCAGCCCTCTCATCAGTAGTCGCAACGACCTTGGCAGCCGGCCGCGGAATTCACCGGCCACAACCCCGAGGTCCCGCGATGGGCGCACGACCAGCAACCGGATGGGTTTCAGGCCGTCGGGGATCGGCGCCCCGGCAGGCAGCGCCTCGATCACGCGGTTGATGCGCTCCAAACGCTCCGCGTCGCCTTCCAGCGTGTCCAGGAAAATCGTGTTGAAGAGCATGCCGATCAGCCGGGCCGGCGGAGGGTAGTCGGTGGTCACACGCTCTTTGACTTCGTCCAGCGTCGCGCTGTAACGCGTCGCCACCGCTAGTAGCCGATCGGCACCCAGATGAATGGCCGGGGCCAGCGGCGCGGCCTGGCGGATGCTTCCGTCCCCATACCACTCCCCATCCAGCTTGACCGCCGGGAAGACCAGCGGAAGTGACCCCGAAGCCAGCACGTGGTCCACCGAGATGCGCGTGGGAGTGCTGCAGCGGCGCGCGCGCTCCCACGTCGGTATTCCCGGTGCTCCCTCTACGAAGGTGACCGTCTGGCCGGTGGCCCAACGCGTGGCCGAGATTCCCACCGCCCGCAGCCGGCCCGCCTTCAAGTTGGCTTCGATCCCATCGAAATCGATGGTCTGGCCGAGGAATTCACGTAGCGGGCCGGTATCCAGGAAGCCCTTGAGCTGTCTTCCTCCGCTCCCAAACGTCCACAGCCAGCGCGCACTCTCGACGCCGACCCTCCCCATGCTGGTGTCAAAGACACGGTCGATCGTCAAACTCGTCCAGGAGCTGATAAGCGCGCTGAGCGATTCTGACGATCCCCCGCGATGTCCCGCGATGAATGCGGCATTGATCGCGCCCGCAGATACTCCGACGATGATGGGAAAGCGCACTTCCGGCGCCTTCTCCGCGATGTAAGAGAGAACGCCCACTTGATACGCCGCCCGAGCACCTCCGCCCGACAGCACCAATCCGTTCATCCGCCTCTCGACCCCATCGTTGGCCTCTCTCTCCGCCTCGACGTGGTGGACCCCGTTGCCCCGGCCGAATTCTGCAGGCTCACGGCCTTCGCGACAAGTCGGAGGGCAAGAAACCGCCACGTGTAACGCCTTGGCGAGGCACTTGCTGGAAGGCCGAGTGAGGTGCGAGTATCTTCCCGCATCCCCACTCACGCTTACAGTTCACCCGAGGTCGAAGCTGTGAATCTCTATTTAGTGCGACACGGGCAGGCAAAATCAGAAACTTTGGATCCGGAACGGCCGCTCACCGATGTCGGAGTGCAGACGGCGACACGCGTCGCGCGCTTCCTTGGGAAGGGAGAGCATGTTTCGGTCGCCGAGATCCGCCACAGCACCAAGCTGCGGGCGCGTCAGACCGCTGAGATATTTTCCGCGGAGGCCGGACTGCGGGCGCCGCTGTTGGAGATGTCCGGTCTCGAGCCCATGGCCGACGTGGTTGCGAACGCGGCCGAGCTTTCGCACGTTAGCCACGACCTCATGATCGTCGGCCACCTACCTCACCTGAGTCGGCTCGCGTCGCTGCTTGTCACCGGCAACGCGGATTTCGATGCCTTCTCCTTCCGCGAGTGTTCCGTGCTTCATCTGCGAAGAGAAGAAGATGGCGCGCGGGAAGTGTGGAGAGTCGTCTGGCTGTTGTATCCAGGCCTGATTGGGAGGCTCTGACCATCCGTCATTCCGC
>Ga0111158_1019_pt1 | contig 12838 bp, 9 predicted proteins | sample DeeMarSeWOR28_12_FD_80258 | JGI IMG/M metagenome (GOLD analysis project Ga0111158, IMG submission 80258) | Gemmatimonas sp. SG8_38_2
AACTTCTGCAGCACGAGTCTTGTTGCCACCCTCAGCCCTCAGCACCCACTCGATGTAGGCACGCTCGATGACCTCCAGGGCCGGATTTACCGGCGCCTCCCCACTCACGAGAGGTGCGGGCTGACGCTCGATGACACGGACTGGAAGAGCTTCGCGGGCGATCTCGTCAGCCTGAACCATCGCGACGGCTCGCTCCAACGCATTCTCCAGCTCACGCACGTTGCCCGGCCAATCGTACTCCATGAGTGCCTGGAGTGCATCTTCCGCCAGGTGCTTCCGAGGCATTCCTCTCTGCTCGGCGAAGAGAGTCAAGAAATTTTCTGCGAGCAGGGGGATATCATCCCGGCGGTCGCGCAGCGGTGGCAACGGAATGGCAATCACATTCAAGCGATAGAAGAGGTCACTCCGAAACGTCCCGTGTCGAATCTTCTCTTCCAGGTCGGCATTGGTGGCCGCAATGATGCGAACGTCCACCTGGAGAGGTTCCGTGGCGCCCACCGGGATGACCTCACCGTTCTGAAGCACATGCAGCAACCGCACCTGCGTTGCCGGCACCATCTCGCCGACTTCGTCGAGGAATAGGGTTCCGCCATTGGCCGCCACGAAGAGCCCTTGCTTATCCTTGACAGCCCCGGTAAAGCTTCCACGTACGTGGCCAAACAACTCGGATTCCAGAAGGTTCTCGGGCAATGCCCCGCAATTGATGCTCAAGAACGAGTGATCGGACCGCTCTGAGAGCTCGTGGATGAACCGCGCCAACACCTCCTTGCCGGTGCCGCTCTCACCGTGGACCAGCACTGTCGAGTCTGTCGGTGCCACGGTCTCGGCCACGCTGACGGCCTCCAGGAAATTGCGACACTGCCCTATGGGCCGTGCCCCCGCGGTACCATTCCGCCTGCGTATCTCCCGGCGCAGGCTTCGGTTCTCAGATTTCACTTGCCCGAAGTCCGCTGCTCTTCGTAGAACGGTCAGTAACTCATCGTTGGTGAACGGTTTCTGAACGTAATAGAATGCCCCGGCGTTGACCGCTTCTATCGCCGACCGCAACGAGGCTTGCGCCGTCATCAACACGACGGGCAAATCAGGGTGCCGCGAACGCGCTTCTTCCAGGACGTCGATGCCGCTGACCTTGGGCATCCTGATATCGGTCAGTACGACGTCCGGCTTTTCTTCCAGTTTCTCGATCGCTTCACTACCGGATAGAGCCGAGATAACTCCAAATCCTTCGCGCTTCAGCAGTACGCTCAGCGTCTCGACGAGGCTTTCCTCGTCGTCCACTACAAGTACTCTAGGTATAGCTTTCTTCACGAATTCCTCCGCTGTCACGCGGGTTGAGACTTGCCTATCCCCGGCAAACAGACCATGAAGTCCGTCCCTTGCTCAGGTGTCGATGTCACCATGATCGTGCCATGATGCTCCTGGATCGCCCTGTGAACGATCGCCAGGCCCAGCCCCGAGCCGCCTCGGCGCTTGCTGAAGAACGGATCGAAGATCCGCTTCAGGTCTTCCTTTGGAATGCCCGGACCATCGTCACGCACGCGCAGGAGGACCGGGCTCGATTCACTCAACTTCATCGGCAGACAGTGCTCGCTATTCCTGAACACTTCTACGTCCACGGTAGTCTTGCGGCCTGGAATCGCAGCCTGAACCGCGTTCAGCACCAAGTTGGCGACAACGCGGTGCAGCAGGTCCTCGTCCCCATTCAGCAGCACCGGGTCCGGATCGAGTTTCGCATTCAACTCGATCTCCGGCCGGTAGGATGGATGCTGACGCACCACCTCAATCGCGTGGCACATGACGTCTCTTAGATCGACCTCCTCCGAACGCTCCACCCGCACACGCGCAAAGTCGATGAAGTCACTGAGTAACCGGGATAGGCGATCGGACTCCTTGAGTACGAGCTCCGACAAGAGCTGGTCATCTTCGTCCGCATTCTCTTTGAGCTCGAGTTGCTGGACCGAGCTGCTGATAGAAGCAAGGGGATTCTTGATTTCGTGAGCCAGCGACGCGGACAGCTCTGCGATCGCCTCAAGTCGTTCGGTCCGCTGCCGCAGTTGCTCCACCCGCTTCATGTCGGAGATGTCCCGCATTATGGCCGTAACCGACGGCGGTCCCTCACGCCGCTCCAGCAAGGCCGTGCTCACACCGACCGGGACGTCCTCCCCGTTGCGCTGCACTTCGATCTCCATGCTCGCTACCGGAATACGAAAGCTTCTGGTACGCGCCAGCGCCTTCTTCAAGCCGCTGGAGCGCCGCTCCAGTTCGTCCATGACGGGCTGATCCAGCCAATCGTCCGTCTTGAGCTCAAGAAGTCGTTCCGCCGCCGGATTCGCGTAGACAAGTCGGCCATTCCCGTCGACCGTGAGCACGGCAGTCGGAATGTTGCCCAAGATGTCGCTGGTATCCAGGCGAAGCTGCTCGAGCGCATGCTCAACAGACGTTAGCTCGGCGCCGGCCTGCGTTACCTTCGTCGTAATCAATCCAACCACGAGCGCCACGACGGCAAAGATCGTCAACTGAAGGGCGAGGACCGTGTCGATCGCTGTGCCCTGCCCCCAGACCACGTCAGAGATATAGGCCATACACGCAAGGGCAGCGACAAGTAGCCCGCCGCCAAGCGGAAGCATCAGCGCATAGCCACTGATGAGGAGGATGTAGAAGGGCGCAACGACGCTCTCGCGTCCCCCCGTCAAGTGCACAACCAGGGTCAGCAAGAGTACATCGAAGATCGCCTGCAGATAGATGAAGTTGGATCCAGCTCGCTGCTTGCTGACATGAGTGAGCCAGTAGGAAGCCGGAGTCAGCGTGAGCGTGATCACCAATGCCAGCGACGTGGCAAGCGTCTGACTGGGTGACGCCTCCGACCAGGCTAGAACCGCCCCGGCAAAAAGGCCTCCCGCCAGACCGATTCGAGCGAGGTAGACCCACCGGAGGATGTTGAGCCGCCTCGAGTCCCCAACCCTTCCGGCTACCCCAGCGACGTCTCTGTTCCGGACATCCGCCGAACGCCCTTGTCTCACCGAAGACACCACCGTGCTGCTTCCCTTCCGATCCACACCCGCCAGGTGCACGGCGCCGTGGCTCCAGAGCACGCTTCCCGCATCGGTTCGTACCGGCGTGAGCGTGAAGTCAGTGGTACCTGAACGGATCGCCGCAGGACAAGCTGGATTGACACCTATGGCACTCTGAACGGGAGGGGGATCCCGGCACCAACTATACGTCTGGCTATTGCAAAATGCAAGAGACGGCTCCTTTGGTAGTCTGGATTTCATAAGCTGTGGGATGGGTTGCAGCCTCGGATGGATCCGCCCCGCGCGAACCCATTGAGTCCGCCAGCTCGGCCCTGCATCTTTTAGCCAAGCATGCGTCCAGCAGGCTTTCACTCCACGATTTCGCCGGCCCGTGGAAGGCGAGGCCAACCGAGCCCGGGCGCTGTCCCCACAGTGCAAGAGGCGCGAGGGGAACCATGAAGAAGCTGATCATCCAGATTCCTTGCTATAACGAGGAAGACGTGTTGCCCACGACCCTCGCCGCGCTGCCCCGTGAGGTATCTGGCGTGGAGACGGTGGAGTGGCTGGTCGTGGACGACGGGAGTACGGATCGAACCGCCGCCGTCGCCAAAGAGGCTGGCGTCGATCATCTCGTCCGCTTCCCACGTCACCAGGGTCTGGCCAAAGCGTATGTAGCGGGGCTCGAAGCGGCGGTCCGGGCGGGTGCCGACATCATCGTCAACACGGACGCTGACAATCAGTACTGTGCTGATGACACACCGAAGCTGATCGCACCGATTCTGGCCGGGGAGGCTGAAATAGTCGTCGGCGCGCGTCCGATCAAGGACTCGACACAGTTCTCGTTCCGGCGGCGAGTCCTGCAGCGACTGGGCAGTTGGGTTACGCGTCGCATCAGCAAGACGGATATCCCTGACGCTCCCAGCGGCTTTCGCGCCATAAGCCGCGACGCTGCGATGAAGATCCACGTGTTCAACGACTACACATACACGATCGAGACGATCATTCAGGCCGGTCAGAAAAGCATGGCCATCACATCGGTTCCCATTCGGACCAACGAGGCATTGCGGCCGTCGCGGCTGGTCAAGAGCGTGGTGGGTTACATCAACCGGCAGATCCTCACCATGATGAGGATCTTCATGACGTACCAGCCGTTCAGGTTCTTTGCCTTTCCGGGCGTGATACTCTTCGTCGCCGGGCTGCTGATCAGCATGAGATTCATGTACTTCTATCTGACGGAAGGGGGGGCCGGGCACATCCAGTCTCTCATACTATCGGCTCTGCTGATGGGAACCGGATTCTTCCTCGCCATCGTCGGGCTATTGGCCGACCTGATCTCCGTGAACCGGAAGCTGCTCGAGAGCCTCGACTGGCGATTGAAGAGAATGGAATCAAGAAGCCTGGACGGGACTGACGACTAGGGCTCGGGCGAGGCGTCACGGATCAGAGTCACCGAAAGAAGGCCCCAGGCTGCAGTCAGGAGAACCTCGACAGCAAATCCGAGGACTCGACTCAGAGCGACAAACAGAATCGCATTCCCCTCGCCCATGATCCCCAACACAAAGAGATACAGCACCCCTTCCCTCACACCCAGCCCCGCCGGCGCGAAGACGCTCACATATCCGAGACCCCAGGAAACTGCCAGCGCCCCCGTCAGAGGAAACAGCGCGCTAGTCCCCAGAGAGGTGATGGAGTTGGCCAGCAGCCAATTACAGAGGCCAAATATCGGCCAACCGCACAGATAGAGAGCAAAGAGGCCTGAGGCGGCCAGAGGGCGCGACCTGAACTGCAGCAGCCCGACCCAGCGTTTCCAGCCAGAGCCGAGCAACCGGGTTGAACCGACGGCTGCAAAGGCTATACTGCCCAGAGCGAAGGCTAGGACGAGCCAGCGGCTGGCTTCATGTATGGCCATCGACGTCTGGGTGAACAGAGTGAGAAACGCGATGAAGGCCGCGCTGCCCAAGGTCAGCATCGCCTCCCAGACGAGTGAGGACGACACGACGGGTGGAGACACATCAGCCTGCAGCGTGTACGCCGCCCGAACTCCGTGCGATACTATCTTGCCGGGCATGTATTTCGCCAGCTGAGAGAGAGCGTAAGCGCGGAAGGCAAGCGATAGCTTAGGACGAGCACCCAGCTGCCGAAGTAGCAATGCCCAAAGACCGAAAACGTAGATATAGTACAAGACCATCAAGATCGCGGCGCCTGCGAGCCAAGAGGGCCCGAGCGTAGCCAGGCGATCGGATAGTTGCAGCGACTGCCACTTTGGAATCAGGAAGGCAAAGCAGAAGTAAAAGAGGAGCGCCCAGAAGATGAGTTTCAGTACGGTGGCCGCTCGCGTCTTCGAAACCATCGACCCCTCTTGCTCCCAGAGATTGCGCGGAGGACAACAAGTGGCAGATCGCCCAAGCCCGTCGCCCTACGCGTCCGCTGACGCCCGATCCTCCAGGAGGCTGACGTGCGCGTCTTGGCGATAGGTACATCCTATCCTAAAGGGCCCGATGACTCAACTGCGCCCTTCGTCAGATCCATCTCCCACGGACTCCAAGATTACGGGATCGAAGTGCATCTACTCCTGCCCTATCATCCCGACCTCGATTGGCCGTCGGGAGACCCGCCTGTCCAGCTCCACACCTATCCGTATGTACGCAGAAGCTGGCGGCGGCTGCACGTCTGGGGGTACGCCGGGTCTTTACGCTCAGACGTCGCCCTGCGGGGCGAGGCCTTGGCGATTCTGCCGCTGGCCGCCGCCTCGTCCCTGATCCACCTCCAGCGACTCGCAAGGCGATTGAAGCCAGCGCTAATCCACGCCCATTGGCTGCTCCCAAACGCACCGCTTGCCGCCATCGTGTCGAGGCGCACGGGCATCCCCTTGGCGATAAGCCTACACGGATCGGGGGCCTTCATGGCCGAGCGGTACCGCGTCCTGGCTCGGGCAGCTCGCTTCGCGCTAAGACGAGCCAGCGCTGTGACCGCGTGCAGCCGCGACCTGGCGTCCAGAGTCGAAGCGTTGGGTGCCTCGGCCGAGTCGGTATTCGTCATCCCGTACGGTGTAGATACGGCGGAGTTCCGGCCGGCAAGCGAGAGCCTGCGAGCGAAAGCAAAGGCATCGCTGGGCGCAGGCCCGGAGACGTTCTTAGTTCTTGCGGTCGGCCGACTCGTCGCCAAGAAGGGTTTCGAGTTTCTCATCCGCGCGATGCCGAGCCTGAACGGAGGCCACGAGTTGCCACTGCTGATCATAGCGGGAGCCGGTGATCTCGAGCAGGAGCTCCGCCAGCTTGCACGTTCGCTGCAGGTATCAGAGAGAGTGCGATTCATGGGGGATACCGACCGGCAACGGATACTCGAGCTCTATCGGGCGGCCGATGTGCTCGCGGTCCCGTCCATCCACGATGCGGCCGGCAACGTGGACGGCCTACCCAACGTTGTACTGGAAGGATTGGCCTCGGGGCTTCCCATAGTGGCCAGCTCCATCGCGGGGATTCCCGACGTCATCCAACATGAAGAGAACGGCCTGCTGGTACCGGAGCAGCACCCGGAGGCTCTGGCGACTGCCCTCAGACGCCTCGCGAGCCAGCCCGACTTCCGACAGTTCCTAGGTCAGCATGGCCGTCAAGTGGCGGAAGAGTCGCTGAACTGGAGCTCCATTACAGGCCGTTACGCGGAAGTGCTCAGGCGAGCAGCAAGAGGAACCACGAGGGCGTAGCGCCCCTGCGGTCAACCTATCCGGCGTTCTTCTTCCGAAGCACGAACACCAATGTCGGGATCATCGCCCTCAGTGATCGCAGCAAGAACCCGGGTGTGTGACGCAGCTGAGCGCCAACTGGCCCAGGCTGCTCGATCTCCAGAAGAGCTCTCGTCGCTTCGAGCGTGACGTCCTCAGCGCTAAGACCGGCCTTGGCGATGAGTTCACGCAACGTCCGGGAACTGAGGGGCGCGCAATCGTACACCTCTCCCCGACGCATGAGCCGCACGTAGCTCGTAGCCAGGCCTCGGGGCAGCCAGCTCAAGAAGGGCAGCCTGTAATGCGGTTCGATCAACGCCCAGCGGCTGGGCACGGCAAGGTATACTACTCCGCCGGGCTTGAGAACACGGTGGATCTCGCGCAGGTGGCGGGCCTGATCATTCAACTCGCCGACGTGCTCGATCACGTGATTGTAGATGATGAGATCAAAGCAAGCATCTTCCAGAGGCAGATCGGTATCGTCGACCTCATGGAATTCGATCGCCACCGATGTCTGTAACTGATTGATGCGATCGGTTGCCACTACGACACCGTCGCCGCCGACGAGCGAATGGAAGTACTCGGAGATGAACCCGGACCCAGCGCCGATATCCAATACTCTGGCTCCGTTCAAATCCAAGCGAGCGCCAACGATACGCTCTATCTTCCGCGCTTTCATGTAGCGGGAACGCTTGTCCAGTGCGGCGTGGGGCTGGCGTTTCATCCCCTCAGCTCCACCGCGCGTCGGTCAGGAAGAACTCCCATAAACAGATCGGGCCCGTGCTCAACACGGGCCCGACTTGCCTCTAGTCGAGTACTGCTGTCCGCGAGTTCGCGGCAGAGGTGATGCAACCCAGCGACCTTCCAGCAGCTTCTACTGGCCAACCACGTTGATCATGTCGAAGATCGGCAGGTACATGGCTACGATCATGCCACCGACGACAACACCCAAGAATACGATGAGCAAGGGTTCCATGGCTGAGAGCAGGGCCTCAACCGCCGTGTCAACCTCGTCGTCATAGAAATCGGCGATCTTGTCGAGCATCTCGTCGATCGTACCCGTCTGTTCACCCACGTTTATCATTTGGGTGACCATAGGCGGGAAGACCCCCGACTGTTTCAGCGGCTCTGCGATCGTCTCACCGCCGGCGATCGAGGAGCGACTGCGCATCACCGCATCGTGGATGACGCGGTTACCAGCCGTGCGCGCCGTGATCTCCAGACCGTCGAGAATCGAAACACCCGAGGAAAGCAGTGTTCCGAGCGTCCGCGTGAAGCGGGCGACAGCCGTCTTACGCATGAGATCGCCCAGGATCGGGACTCTCAACATCAGCTTGTCCAGCGCCAAGCGTCCCGCGGATGTCCGGTAGTACATCCGGATGCTCCAGATCCCCGCGGCCAGCAGGCCCAGAATCAGCCACCAGTAGCCCTGGAGCATATCGGACATCCAGATGACGAGTCGAGTCGGGGCCGGCAGCGCCAAATCGACACTGGCAAACATGCTCTCGAAGGTGGGGATCACGAACACGAGCAGAACCGTGATCGCGATGACCGCAACGCTCATGATGACCGCCGGATAGATCATCGCGCCCTTAACCTTACGGACTAGGGCCTCGTTCTTCTCCAGGAATGTCGACAGCCTCAGCAGAACGGTGTCCAGGATACCGCCGGCCTCGCCAGCTGCGACCATGTTCACGTACAGATCGCTGAAGACCTTGGGATGGTTTCGCAGCGCGTCGGCAAGCGTTGCGCCGGACTCGACATCGCCCTGGACCTCCTTGACCGTGCTGGCCAGAAACTTGTTCTCCGTCTGCTGCGAGAGAATATCGAGACACTGCACCAACGGCAGGCCCGAATTGACCATGGTGGCAAACTGTCGCGTGAAGTGCACGGTTTCCTTCATCTTCACGCGACGACCGAACGACAGCGTTACGTCTTTCGGCTTCTCCCTGACTGTCACGGGTATCAATCGCTGCCGACGCAAATAGCCGATTACGGCTTCGCGGTTCGGCAGGTCGACATTCCCCGTCTGGATATCCCCAGCTACGGTCTTTGCGCTATAGATGAAGATCGCCATCTTTCAGTCCCCACATCCGGTCAACTGTTGTCCCATCGGACGATCCGCCGTTCTATGCCGGAATGGGCTCGCCCGCCAGGCGCAGCAGCTCGTTCGGATCGGCCGAACGCTTCAGCGCCTCTTCCAGCTTGATCTCGTTCGCCAGGATAAGCTGCTGAAGCGCGTCGTTCAATGTTTGCATTCCGTGCTTCTTCCCTGCCTGCATGAGCCCGTAGATCTGCTGGACTTTCGCGTCTCGGATCACGGACCTGATCGCCGGTGTCGCCACCAGCACCTCACAGGCCGCCGCGCGACCGCGGCCTTTGGCCTTGGGCAGCAGAGTCTGCGTGATCACGCCTTCGAGCACGAAAGACAACTGGGCTCTCACTTGCGACTGCTGGTGCGACGGGAAGACGTCGATGATACGGTTGATACTTTCCGCAGCCGAGTTCGTGTGAAGCGTGGCCAAACAGAGGTGGCCGGTCTCGGCGGCGGTGAGCGTCATGGCGATGGTTTCGAGATCGCGCATCTCACCCACCAGCAGCACGTCGGGGTCCTGTCGCAGAGCATACTTCAGAGCGTTGGAGAAACTCTGCGTATCGGTTCCGACCTCGCGCTGGTTGATCATGCAGTTCTGGTGCCTGTGAATGAACTCGATCGGCTCTTCGATCGTAATGATATGGCCCTTGCGAGTCTTGTTGATATGGTCGACCATCGCGGCAAGGGTCGTCGACTTGCCGGAGCCTGTCGGGCCGGTCACCAGGACCAGACCACGCGGGCGCTCGGACAGCTTCCGTAGCATAGCAGGCAGACCCAACTCGTCGAAGCCCATGATGTTGAACGGGATGAGACGTATGGCCAGCGCCACACAGCCACGCTGCCTGTACGAGTTACCCCTGAACCGGGCCAAGTTCTGAATGCCGAACGAGAAGTCCAGTTCGTCCTCCTGCTCGAACCTCTTCTTCTGACTCTCGGTCAGGATCGAGTAGGTCAGTTGCAGCGTGTCCTTCGGCATGAGCACGTGGTCAACATGTGAGTTCACCAGCTCGCCGTCGATCCGCAACTTCGGACGATCGCCCGCCGTCAAGTGCAGGTCGGAAGCCTGCCTCTCGATCATTTCTTCAAGAAGCGCCCGTACGCTCAGTGTCGCCATATACTCGTGTCGTCTTCCCGCCTCGATCGAGGCTGTCTGTTTGAGTGATCACTTCGGGATTCACCGCTGACGAATCGAGATTCAAACGCGGTCAGTCGGTGAACCTATGAGGCCCTTCGTCTCACGGCAGGGGGAGGAAGGGGACAGCCGTGAGCTCTACGCCGCCGTCTCCTTCACCACCTCTTCCAGCGTGGTGACTCCATTCTCCACCTTGATCAGTCCATCGTCTCTCAACGTCAGCATCCCATCCTCAATCGCCTGGGTCTTCATCACGTCCGCGCCCTCGCCGTGCATGATCATCCGACGAATCTTCGCCGTGATGGGCATCACTTCGTACAGACCCTGGCGCCCCCGATAGCCAGTCCCGTCGCACTGTTCACAGCCTTCGCCCTTGAAGAACTTCATCTCGGAAAGCCTGTCCTCAGGAATATCGGCGGCCTCCAATATGTCGTCCTCGTACGTGATTTCGGCCTTGCAGTTGCTGCATATGCGCCGGACCAAGCGCTGGGCCGTGACGAGGTTCACCGCCGACGCCACGTTGAAGGGCTCGACGCCGATGTCGATCAACCGGGTGATCGTGGACGCGGCATCGTTGGTGTGTAGGGTGGAGAGAACCAGGTGCCCAGTGAGAGCGGCCTTGATGGCGATCCCGGCGGTTTCCATGTCTCGGATCTCACCGACCAGGATGATATTCGGGTCCTGGCGCAAGAATGCCCTGAGCGCCGCCGCAAACGTCAGCCCGATCTCCGGGCGAACCTGCGTTTGATTGACACCGCGGAGGTTGTACTCCACCGGATCCTCCGCGGTCATGATGTTCACTTCCTCGGTATTGATCTTCATCAGCGCCGAGTATAGCGTCGTTGTTTTACCTGAACCCGTCGGCCCCGTAACGAGCACCATTCCATACGGATTACGGATCGCGCTCAAGAAATCCTGTTCCGCCCTCGGCTCCATGCCGAACTTCTCCAGGTCGAGCTGGAGGTTCGACTTGTCGAGAATACGCAGAACGATCTTCTCGCCGAACAGCCCGGGCAACGTGGACACACGGTAATCAATCACGCGTTTGCCCATGCGCATCTTGATGCGGCCGTCTTGAGGCACACGGCGTTCTGCGATGTTCAGATCGGCGAGAATCTTGACGCGGCTGGTCAGTGCCGCCTTCATCCGCGTCGGTGGGCGCATGATCTCACGCAGCGCGCCATCAACGCGGAAGCGAACGCGGAGTTCTTTCTCGTAGGGCTCGATGTGTATATCGCTGGCACCCTTCTGGACGGCGCTGGTGAGGATACCGTTGATCAGCTTGACGACCGGCGCTTCTTCAACCTGCGCCTGCAGCGCCGTGACCGAGAGCTCGTCCTCTGATTGCGAACCGTCAACGACTTCTATGTCTTCCTCATCGAACTCCTTCAGGAGGTCCTGAAGTCCATCCTCGACAGTCTCGTAGTGCTTCTCTACTGCCTTCTTGAGGGAATACTCGCCGGCGACCACCGGTTCGATGTCGTAGCCCGTCGAGAACCGAAGCTCATCGATGGCATCGAGGTTCGTGGGATTGGCCATCGCGACCGTGAGCGTACGACCAACTCTGCGGAGAGGTAACACCAGGTGCCGAACCGCGATCTCAGGCTTGACCAGATTGACCACGCGCTTGTCCACCTGGTCGATACGCCACAAATCCACCGCCTTCACACGGTATTTGCGAGCCAATACGCGCGTCAGGTCGGTCTCCGAGACGAATCCCATGGACACGAGCGTATAGCCCAAGCGGGAACCGTTGCTCCGCTGCTCGCTGAGCGCGCGTCTCAACTGTTCTTCCGTGATTAGGCCCTCGCGGACGAGCAAGTCGCCTATCAGATCGCTAGATTTCGTACGGGTTGTCGCCATTGTGATCGGAAAACTGGTGTCGCAAACGGACGCATCGGCGGGGGGGAGCGGTACAGCAAGTTCTAAAACTGCTAGAAGTTACGGCATGTGTCAAGGTGTCACGTCCAGGTGCGGTCTCAACCGCTCCAACGTCACTTGCCCTATTCCCCGTACCTCCAGAAGAGCCTCGATGTTCCGAAAAGGACCGTGCTCATCGCGCCAGCGAACGATCGCCTGAGCGCGTGCCTCTCCGATACCCGGCAGAGCCACCAACTCCTCCACCGATGCACGGTTCAAGTTCAGTCTTCCCGACCACTTATGTCGGGGCTCGGGCTCATTAGACCTACCGACCTCCCCGCCCGAGGGTTGACTTTCCCCACCCGATTCAGGCAGGGCCACGTGCGGCGCGAGGCGCCTCACACTACTACTCCCCAGCCCCGCCACACGTTCCAGGTCCCGAAGCGAGCGGTATGGGCCCTCGTCCTGACGCGAGGCCACGATCGCGCGGGCTAACGCCGGCCCCACCCCGGGCAGCCGATCCAATTCGACCTCGCCGGCGATGTTGGGGTCGATGCGCTCGCCCAACGCAAGCGGTTCGCTTCGGCGCTCGGCCTCCTCGTAGCTGGCCTCCGCAACCGCTAGCGCGGAGTCGGCATCTCGTGAGACGTCGAGCCCGCTGACCTCGACTCCGACGGCCTGCGGCTCGAGGACCAGCCGACCGAACGCCGCCAGAAGAACGAGCAGTGAGCTCGCCAGCAGTGCCTTCGTCTCTCCCTCAGTGAGCGTCACCCTCTACCCGACGCCTCCTCGCTCTTCGCTCTTTCTCAGCTGCCCGCGCGACAGACCTGCGGATCATCGGGCTGACGGCTCAACGGATCGTCAACCCGATCGTTCGACCCGACAGGAGCAGAGAGCTAGCGACCGCCGTAGATGAGCCGGGCCATCACCGCGCCGACCACACCCAGACTAGAGGCCGACACCTTGTCCGGGGTGTCCTCCGGAGTGTGCCAGTAGGGGTAGGTGAAGTCGATGATATT
>Ga0111158_1042_pt1 | contig 12589 bp, 18 predicted proteins | sample DeeMarSeWOR28_12_FD_80258 | JGI IMG/M metagenome (GOLD analysis project Ga0111158, IMG submission 80258) | Gemmatimonas sp. SG8_38_2
CACTACCCTGAGGAACGGCCACTATTCGTTGTCGTTGCCGACCACCAAGACTTCGGCGACCTCGGGAGCGCCGATGCACACCGTCATCTCTGGATGCAGCGATCATCCCAGTGGCTGAGTCTGTCGCAGAACTCAGAGCTCACGATTGCCGAGGGCAGCGGACACATGGTGCATCATGATCGGACCCAGCTCGTGGTCGACGTGATCGCTCGCCTGATCGACCGGGTGAGATAGCCCGTTGCGGGCAGCAGCCTGACAGCAGACTGGTCCTGCCGCAGGATTCCGAACCGCTAGGAATCCAGGCGCGAAGAATTGGACTCGCGCAGTTGGCCAGACTCTTCCACCTACCGATTCAGATGCTCGGTCGGCGGGGCGGTTCCCTTCCTGTAGAAGTTGAAGTCGCAGAACTCGCCGCCCTTCGCGAGCGTACATGGTCGCCGGAACTCGGCGTCAACAGCATCCAAGATCACGGGGTACCCCGACAGGTCGTGATCGCAGCCGAGTCGAGCGAGCTCAGGCGCACCAATCGCCGAGAAGAGGTCCACATTCGCGCACGAAACGACCCGAATGCGCAGACGATCCGGGGATTCTTCGATGCTGTCCGATTTCCATGTCCCTTCGCGATTCATCGCCTCGAACATCGCGACGTTGTACCGCTTGAAGTTGTCGAAGACATCTCCTTCACATGTCACAAGCTCGTCGAGCTGGTAGATCGCCGGCATCGTGTGCACAGAGACCTTCTGGAAGATGTCTCTGAGCATCTCGTAAGCGTTCTCGCGACCCATTCGCACCGCCGCGACGTTGAATAGCGCTACCAGGAGCACCATTTCGGTCGCGACCTCCGGTCCCAGGGCCGTGGCTCGCGCAATCAAGTCCGGATGAGACCGACGCAGACGCCGTTGTTCCGCCAAGAAGCGCACAACGAACGGCAATAGACCCACCAGGCCGTACCGCTCACGCAGTACGGATAGAACGATGCGGAACTGTTTGGGCTGTGCCTCCTTGGGGAAGGTCAGGGGCTTCCCGTATTGCTCGAGTTCGTGGACTCTCACCGGACTCTCCGTTGCAGCTTCGCGCCCTGCACCAAGTTCACGGCGGCACGCCGAGACGTCCGTCGGGAAGTGCCCACCCAGGTACGTAGGGCCCGGGTCGTCGCCTGCATACGCAGGTAAATGCGAGTGGCCGATTGACGTGATCCTGCATTCCCAACAAGGAAGTGCTCCTGTCCGCGGAGTCAGGTCGTGGCGTCGGGTGGTGCATCTGATTTGCCGACCAGACGGGTGCGGCAGCAGAATTCCAATCCGTCGGAATGCTCCCCCGAGACGAATCGTCGACCGGGTCTATCATGGGTGATCGTCATGCAGCGCGGGTCGCCGGGGCCCTGTTCATTGCGGCCACGGTCCCCTTCTCGATCTCGGTTGGGGTCCTCGCACCCGTCCTGGAGTCCCCAGACTTCCTGGCCGCGGTCGCAGGCCACCCCGCGCGTGTCTCGGCGGGCATCCTGCTCGAGCTCACGAATCACGTCGCGGTAGTCGGGATCGCGGTCGTCCTCTACCCGATCCTCCGCCGCGACTCCGAGAGGCTCGCCCTGGGGTATGTCGTTGCTCGATCGATTGAGGGGGCTCTCTTCGCGGTAGGAACGACGAACCTCATCAGCCTCAAGGCTCTGAGCGATCGAGTCGGGGCGACGAATCCCTCAGGGGCGGAGGCGCTGAGCTCGACTCTCCTTGCAGCGCACGACTGGAATCAGGTCACCCTTCCGTTTGTCGCATTCGCACTAGGGACCTTACTCCTCAACTACCATCTCTTCCGACGTAAGCTCGTTCCACGCTGGATCTCGGGATGGGGCTTCATCGCGGGTGCTTCGATTCTCCTGGCTCGCGTTTTGTTACTCGGTGGCGCACCTCTGACTTCACCGATCGTCACGGCGATGGACGCTCCGATCTTCGCCCAAGAGATGGTGTTCGCGGTCTGGTTGATCGTACGCGGATTCGCGGAACCGACGGAGCGCGAGGCGACCTGATCGGCGGCACACTCCGAGACAGGATTACTGCCGCCCGCGGAGGTGTTCGCTGGCGTCGGGTGACGCTTCTGATTTGCCGAGCTGATGGGTGCGGCGGCAGAATTCCGAGCCGTTGGAGAGCACTCGATCGAAGGCCAGGGGAATGGCAAACGACTCACCAACCTCTCGCCGGCTGGCGCGGGCTGGTCTGGAGTTTCTTGTAATCGTCGCTTCCATCCTGGCGGCGTTCGCGCTGGACGCGTGGTGGGATTCTCGAGCGGAGCGTGATCGAGTCCTGACGCGCCTTAGCGCTCTGGAGACGGAGCTCGAATCGACCCGCGGCTACATCGGCGACCAACGGGCGCGCCTCGAATCTGTCAGGGTAGCGGTGTCGGACCTCCTTCGACACGTATCGCCTGACGCGGCGCTCTTGGATCCGGACTCTCTGAATGTCTTGATGGATCTGAGTTTCAGAATGGGGACGATAGAGCTCCAAGGCCGTGCTCCTCAGACCATGGAGTCAGCAGGCGACGTCGCCACGCTCGAGAATGCCGAGTTGACAGGCCTCCTGGCCTCGTGGCCAATCGCCTTGGCCGAGGTTCGCACGAAGTCGGCTCTGCTCGAGGACAACCGCGAGCGGATTCTGGATTACCTCCACGGCCGGTATCCTACTCTGGATATCACGCAGAAGACGGGTGACATGGGCCGCTATCCCCACTCCTCGTTCGAGGCGTCCGCCGCCGCGATTCAGCGAGACCGAAGAGTGGAGGGGCTATTCGGCAACCGAGGCATGCTCATCGAGGACACGGACGCGAGACTGGAGCGGCTCGACACCATGGCCGCGGAGCTACTCCACGTGATCAGGGAAGCGCGTTGACAACATCACCCGCGCAGGCGAGCGCTCTCAGACAGGCAATCGTAGCTGACGCGGTAGGCGTCATGGGTCCAAAGCTGTTCGGCTTGCGCTTACCAGCCTCGGGTCGGCATGCTGCACGCGCAGCTGAATTGCGAAGTGCTACACAGTTTTCCGAAGGCGGCCCGGGACGTTAGATGGCCACCAGATCCGGACGATAGTAAATGTCGACCACAGAGAAGCCGTTCAGATCGGTCGTGCTCGAGGTCGCCGCCATCGTCCTGAGTATCCTTCTCGCGTTCACGATCGACGCGTCGTGGCAGCAGCGGGGCCAGTCGCGGGAAGCTCGGGAACTACTGACCGGGCTGCAATCGGAGTTCGAGTTCCAGCGCTCCGAGCTCGTCCGGTTCCGTGATCGCTGGCGCGATGTACGAGTTGGGACTGAGCGGCTCCTGGAATTCACCGGGTCCGGGCTTGCTCCGGAACCCGCCGTGATGGACAGCCTCATCCTGGATCTTCTCAACCCGGCCACGTTCGACCCTCGCACCGGAACGCTCGAAGCTGCCAAGGGCTCGGGACAGCTGGGGCTGATTGGCAGTCGAGAGTTGCGCGACCGTCTTGCCGCGTGGGAAGGGGTCGTGGACGAGGTCAGGGACAATGAAGTCGCCATGCGCGCGTTCATCCTTTCCACCATCGTCCCGTATCTCGCGGAGCGGGGAGTTCCAGTCCCACGAGCTTGGTCCCTCTTGCCGAACATGGGTCTCCTGGGCGAGCAGGGCAGCGCTCGGAGGTGGCCGGGCGGACTCACGTCAGACGCGGAGGCGGCTGAGGCGTATGCTTCCCTGGTCTCGGATCCGGAGTTCCAGGTGCTGGTCTCCGCTCGCTACACGTGGATCAATGTCGAGGAGTACAACGACGCAATCACGTTCGTCGACGAGTTGCTTCGCCTCATCGCTCAGGATCTCGCCCGCTGAGCGTGTCATCCCAACCCGGCGAACCCAGCGTCGGCATTCGCAGCCCGGGCTGGGACGTTCCGGAGCGCGTCGACAACTCTGCGATCCTGGATAATCCTGAATTCGCGAACATCCTGACGGAGAAAGTAGACCGGCACCTCGCGATCCTCGACATCGGCTTCAAGGGGCTCGACGAACGTCTGGCTGAAACGATCGCGTTGCTGAAGAACGCGATGGGCGATGCAGAATAGGGCGCAGAAGCGGAACTGTCGGCAACAGGCGAGAACCGAAGTGCCGTCACGGACGTGCGCTCCAACAGGGAACTGCTACTGTTCGCGTAAGCTGTGGGACATCGTTCGGTGACTCCGTGGTTTGTCAGCGGTCCGCTGCGGCAGCAGAATTCCGAACCGTCAGGCAGTAGCCTCGTACACGTCGTGCAGAGAGGGTCGATGTGAGTGAGCAGGACCGTGGGACCTGGCGCGTCAGGGCTGCGGTCCGTGAGTCGGTGGTCATTATCGCCAGCATCCTGATCGCCTTCGGCATTGACGCATGGTGGGATAACCGTGGCGACGCGGTCCAGTCCGATGCTTTCTTGTCGGCTTTGGCTGACGACATCAACGGGACCATGGCCGAGCTGGAGCGGGTGCGGGCCATGCACGCTGGCATCTCGGAGTCCTCAGCGCGGATCATGCGGTGGGGTCAATCCAGTGATCCCCTCGCGGCATGCCAGGCCGAGTCGGATCCCTATGCCTTCCTCCTCGCGCATCCGTCGATTGATCCACCCCTGGGTGCGCTGCAGGCCATCCTGGGTTCCGGAAGGACGGACCTCGTGGAAGACCGCGCTCTGCTGCGGGAACTCACCCGCTTCGCTGCCGTGGTGAGCGACCTCGAGCGCGAAGAGGCGCGAGCCAATGCGCACCTCGCGACTGAGGTTTATCCGTTCTTGCGCGACGCACTGGATCTCAAGACGGCGGTGCGTTCTGGAGGCTACGTGTGGGAGGACACTGGGGGCGCTCCGGTGCCGTGCGATCCCGTCTTATCCCGCACGTTCCAGAGTGTCATCTATTACTACTGGAGCTACCACGAGGTGGTACTGCGGGAGAACATCCCGGCCTTGGCAGAGTCCGTGCAAGCGGTGAGTTCCCTACTTGAAGCCGAAGGGTACCGCTAGCGGCGCTCGGCCATTGCCTACCAGGAACTGGTGCGGTCCGCAGAGGCTGGTCGGTCGCGTCGGGTAACGCCTCTGATTTGCCGACCTGGCGGGTGCGGCAGCAGAATTCCAGATCGTTAGAACGCGACGAAGGGGCCGGTGGTCTCGACGATGAGGCCTGGTCCGTGGTGGAGACCTTCGTTGAAGGGCTGGCGACCATTGGCTCGACACTCCTACTGACCGAGGCGACCCTGAATGCTGCGACGAGCATCGACCCCACTGCTCCTCTCCATCGTCTCCCTGGCGCCGCTCCAGGCACACGCCCAGGTCACGGCTGAGCTCGACGCCCTGTGGGCCGATGTGGCGCGGTCCGTGGCCACGGGCGACGCCGACCTCTACCTGTCGACCTACCATCCCGATGCGATCTTCGTCTCAGCTCGGCGGGGGATCACACGGACGGTTGCAGAGGACGTCGAGGCCAACCGGGCCGCATGGAACGACACCCGCGATGGGCGGGCGCGCCGAAGCGTCGAGTTTCGCTTTACGGAACGGCTGAACAACGCGACCTCCGCCCATGAAGTAGGGATCTTCCGGTACGCCTCCACCGAATCAGATGGGACCACACGCGTCGCTCTGATCCACTTCGAGGCGGCCTTGGTCAAGAAGGACGGAGTGTGGTTACAGCTCCTGGAACTGCAGACGTCGGACGCGACCACAGCGGAGTGGGAGGCAGCCCGATAATCGCGAGGCACCGGGGTTTGCCTACCAGACAGGTGTGGCAGCAGAATTCCAACCCGTTAGATAGCCCTCCACCTCCGAGGTTCATCGTGCGCCGAAGGTCCTTGGTCTGCCTGTTGGCTCTGGCCTTTCCCGGGGTGGCATTGGCTCAACAGGGCGACGCGGAGGCCATCCAGGCTCTCCGCGCCGAGTCGAACGCAGCGATTTCCCGTCACGACGTGGCGGGTATCGTCGCGCTCCTCGACGAGGAGTTCCACGTCACTGCAGGGAGCGGAGCAATGATCGACGGGGCGGAGGCAATGGGTGTCGCCTTCGCCCAGCAGTTCGAGACGTATGAGGATGTCCTGTACGTCCGCACGCCTCAGCGTGTTGAAGTCGGTATGCCGCCTGAGGCTGCGGCTGAGGTCGGGGAGTGGGTTGGCACCTGGATCACCCCGTCCGGGCCTCTGCGGACCGGCGGGCACTATTCAGCCTACTGGAGGAAGAGAGGCGACTCGTGGGTCATTCGCTCCGAGCTCTTCGTCACGTTGTACTGCGAGGGATCGGGCTGTTCCTGACTCGTCGCGGGGCTCTCTAGCGGAATTGCTGCTGTCCGCCAGAGCCTAGTGGGTAGCTTCGAGCAGAACTCCGGGGAGGTGGTGTTGACCAAGACGGAGAACTTCGAACGAGTCTCGGTTGAGTCGCGGCAAGCCCTACGCGCCTGGTTGGAGAAACACCATGCGCAGAGTGAATCTGTGTGGCTCGTCACGTTCAAGAAGCGAGTCCCTGAGAAGTACGTGTCGCGCGAGACGATTTGGCTGTCGCTCTCGAGGCACAACCGGACGCGCGCGAACACTTCGACGGGTTCCCGCCAGCAAGCCGACGCTTCGTGCTCCGTTGGATCAAGCTCGCCAAGAAGGCCGAGACAAGGCGGAAACGGATCGATCGGATTGCGACACTGGCCGCGCAGAACGAACGACTCCCCGGGAGTTAGTCCGCCTGCCCAACAAGGAATTGGGAAGAGGCCTGACAGCCTCACTCCTTGATGACCGCGAAGTTGACCTGAGTATTCGAGTAGCTGGCGTAGGTGACACGGATGGTCCACGAGCCCGCCGCCCCAGACGGTGACGTGACCGTCTCGCCGGTCGTCGCGAACGACCCGGAATAGACCTGGACGCCCCCCGCGTCGATGATCGTCAGACTCGCTGTCCCTGTGGCTCCAGCGTCGGAGGAATGGGTGACCTTTGCGCTTGTCCCAGTGTTCTGCCACGTGTAGTCCGACGAGCCGGTGACGTTGCTCAAGTCACTGGTCTGGTAGGAGAACGCATCCGTGTTGTTGATTACCTGGGGCTCAATGCCTGGCGCGGTGGGTGAGTCATCGCACGCCACCACCAGAAGCAGAGTGGCGATAGTCGCGGCCGGAAGTGGGCGAAATGATCGGATTCGCATGATTGACCAGGTCCGAGTTGGAGGATCGTCTTCGGGCTCAGGGGGTGCTAGAAGCGCGCCATTGGGCTCACAGCGCCATACCGCCTCCAAAGCGTTGGGCGGGTTATGCTTAGGCGCCACAACATCGGCAGGCTGGAACAGCGCGATTGCCCCATACCGGGGCTTCCGTCCATGTGACTGCACTGTAATGGTGCGGACGGCCTTGGCGGGGAGACGACACCCCAGTGGAGAATTGCTGGAGGCCGCGGAGGCTGATCGATTGCATCGGGTCACGCCTCGGATTTGCCGCCTGACGCGTGCGGCAGCAATCTGCGAGCCGTGCGCAGTAAACAAGCTACGGAGGGGATGATGCCGAAGAGGATCGTCGCAGTGCTAGCGGGCCTCGTCGCACTGGGCTGCCAGGCGCCTGCGCAAGAGATCGAAGAAGTCGAGGACTTGTCCTCCGTCATACTGTCCGCGAATCAGGTCCTTATCGGTGAGGGGCAGCTCGATCGCTTGGACGAGTTCTTCACTGAGGGCTATGGCGGCGAAGGTGGTCGAGAACGAGTCCGCGACTTCATCGCGGGTATTCGCTCATCCTTTCCGGACCTCCAGGTGGAGGTCGAGGTTCTGGTACAAGATGGTGACCGCATCGCGTGGGTCAGGCGGATCCGGGGAACGCATCAAGAGGACTATGCCGGAGTCGCCGCGACCGGCGAGGAAGTCTCGTGGCGAAGCATGGTGGTGAGCCGAATCGAGGACGGCCGCATTGCTGAAGAGACCAGCGTGACGAACATGAACGGTGTTCTGCAGTCTCAATAGCACGCGCGCCGCTGCGCTCTGACAAGAATCGTCGCAGTCCGCGGAGCCTGGTGGGTAGCGTCGGGCAAAGCTTCGGACATGTCAGCGGACAGCTGCGCAGCAGAATTCCAACCCGTCAGATGATTCCTCGTGGTCCCTTGCTAGAGAGCGTCGTGCGCCGATTCGTGCCACTCCTTGCGTCGATGGCGCTGCTTGGCTGCGAGGCCAGCGTATCCGGAACCTACGAGTTGGTGAGCTTCGATGGACAGGAACTCCCGTACACGTTCGAGTTCTGGGGCGACTCTCTCGTCCTTACATCCTCATCCCTGACGCTGAGGGACTCCACATTCGAGTGGGCCACAACCGTCCTGGACGGTGACGGAGAGGGCGAGCTTTCGACTGAATCAGGCACGTTCACCCTTGATGAGTCGAACACCATCTGCTTCACCACACTTGCCTCGGGCCCGACGCCTCCGCCTCCACCTCCGCCCCCCTCCCCCGTTGACGCGAACTCCTCGGTGCCCCCGGCACCGGCGGAACGCGCGTCGCGGCCGCCGTCCGGGAATCGCACTGAGTGCATCGGCAGGTGGGAGGGTGACGAGATCACCATCTCCGATGCCGAGGCCACTGGGGTCTTCAGGCGCTAGAGGGACCTCTGTCCCGAGTCGCCCAGAAGGTGGTGAATCTCTTCAGCCGTCAGCCCAGCGTCTTCGACATCGACACCGGGCGCCAGCAGTTCCCGATCGTCCGCCTGACGAGCGAGCGTGAGGGAACCACCGGCCGATCCGGCGCCGAGCACCACGGAGGCAGCGATGATGACCGCGTCGACCACCTGCAACCCGGGGCCCCAGAGTCCTGCGACCACGGCCAGCACTCCGAGAATGAGTCCGCCCAGGGCTCCCCAAGCGGTGAACCGCGGAAGGGACAGCTCGTCGAACCGGCGCCTCCCCTCCGCGAGTCGGAGGACCGTCGAGAAGATCGTTCCCCCGACGAAGCCGAGGGCCCCGAAGACCCCCGCGTTCACGAGAGCCACGCTGATGAGGCCGTTGGGCGGGCCCAGCGTACTTCCCAAGAGCAGCCCGACGATGCCGCCAATCGGCGTCCACCCCGCCGCCCAAGTCAGACCCATTCGTACCGCACCACGCACACGCCTCGCCCAGTCCCTCATGTTGGCCCTCATCTCGTCGCGGGTCGCCTCACTTGAGCCGCTTCAGTGATACGAGGGTTCGGCGGCACGAGATCCAGCGCGATGGTGAGGGTTGTTCGGCTTGCGCCTCACAACCTCGGGTCGGCATCGTGCACGCGCAGGAGAACTGCGAGCCGTTGGGATGCCACTCATCCTGGGGTAGAACGTGTCCGACTGGTTCAACAAAGCGAACAACGCGTTCGAGGCGGCCAAGGCAGTGGTCTTCGTTCTGGGGGTGATCGCTTTCGTGATCTTCGCCTTTATCGGGTATGTCGCGACGGGAGGCTCAGGCGGAGGCTTGAGCGGCTTCCTCCGATTCCTGGGGTTGGGGTGAGCGCCAGTCCTCGAACTCGTCCACCAAATCCGTCAGGTATTGGCCTCATGTGGGCTTCCGGAGTCATGGCCAGATGTTTCGATCCGAGAGATATCTCCAACCGTGGAGGCTGACCGGTCCCACCCCACCGAGGCGGATCGAGACGCAGCGCCTCGTGCTGCGCTGCTGGGAGCCCACCGACGCTCGACTGTTCGAGCCCGCGCTCAGAGTCAGTCGTGAGCATATCGGCGCGTGGATTCCCCCAGTCTGGGACGAGCCTTCCGAGCTTGACGACATTGCGCGGAGGCTCGGACAGTTTCGAGCGGAGTTTCACGCTGGCATCGGTTTTGTGTATGCGATGCTCGACGCCACTGAGACGGAGGTCTTGGGCGAGGCTGGCCTGATGCCCCGGATCGGCCCCGGCGCTCTCGAGATCGGGTACTGGGTGCACGTCGATCACGTCGGTCTGGGGCTCGCGACCGAAGCCACGCGCGCACTCACGCTCGCAGGCCTGGCTCTCAATGAGGTGGACCGAATCGAGATCCACTGTGACGCGGCCAACATTCCCAGCGCAGCCGTGCCTCGTCGCCTCGGATATCGTCTCACCCGCCCTCCCGACCTCGATCGGTCCCACCCGGATTCGCACGGCCCCGGAGACCTTCTCGTTTTCGCACTCGAAGCCATCGGCGACCTGGCCGACGGGCCGGCCGGCGAGGCCAATGCCTGACAAGGAATCGCTCCAGTCCGCGGAAGCTGACCGGTAGCGTCAGGCAACGCTTCGGATTTGCCGACCTGACGGGTGCGACAGCAGGATTCCGGGCCGTCAGGCGGTCCCGGGTTCGTCCGTGACCATTTGCAGCCCGGTCGGCATCTCGGGTTGTCCCATGCTCTCCAGGACGCGCACGAATCGCTCTGCGATCGTTCCAGTACCGCCTGCATCCGGGCTGTGAAGCGTAGGCGAAAAAGACCTGGCAGTTGCGCTCCCAGACCTCCGGAGGAGCTGAGCCCTCGGCCGTATGCAGGAACACGTTCTCGAACGTCTTGAAGAAGCTGTAGAGGACGTGAATCAGACGACTCCTCTCCTCCGGGGAGAACCCACTCCAGTCGTCACTAGCGGCTCCACACTGAAAGAGATGGCTCAGGCCGGGATCCGCCATTACCTGGTAGTTCCACTCCTGCAACTGCTGGAACGCCGAGTCCCGAACGCTTGTCGTGAGGGCGCGGGCTTGTTCGTCGAGTTGCCGTGCCACATAGAGAAGGGTCGCGACGACTGCAACTGCACCGAGCACTTCACCGCCCGCACCGATCGCCGCCCAGTTCATCAATCCTCCGCTTGCTGCAGGAAAACGGACAGCACACGAATGGGTCGTGCCCACGGTCAGGACAAGGCTCGCGGAGGGACCACCTGACAAGGAATTGCTGCCGACCACGAAGGGTTCGAGGGCAGCTCGCTTCACCCGCTGGCGAACGCGAAGCTGAGGTAGCAGGATTCCGGACCGTTGGGCAGCGCACGTGACGGATGTGTTGTGAACGACGAGGAACCCCTGGATATGAGGATGTCACCTGCCTCGGCGTACTGGATTCGCGTGACCGCCGTCTACGCGCTCCACGCATGCGTACTCCTGCTATGTGGATCGGACATCGGCTGGTGGCAGGGTTGGGCCGTTTCGCTCTTGTTTGTCTCAGTGGGAATCGGGTCGCGCTGGTGGGCTGAACGGCGGCACCCGGGGCTCATGGCCGAGCGCGGGCAACTCCTGAAGGCTCCCGGTGTGAAGCCCTGGGACAAAGTCCTGGCCCCCGTGATGGCACTGAGTCTCGGCCTGCCCCTCTTCGTCGTCGCTGGGCTGGATCACCGCTTCGGGTGGTCGCCGCACTTCCCGCTCTGGCTGAACGTCGCGGGACTGGTGCTGGCAGCGGCAGGCTATGCCTTTGGAACCTGGGCCCTCGCCGAGAACCGCTTCTTCTCGGCAGTCGTGCGCATTCAATCGGAGCGAGGACACGTCGTGTGCGACACCGGCCCGTACAGGATCGTCCGACATCCCGGGTACGCTGGAAATACACTTCCGCCGTTTGCCATGGTGGCTGCGTTGGGTTCGGTGTGGGTCCTGATTCCGGCAGCGGTGGCTCTCGTTGTCACACTGGTCAGGACTGCCCTCGAGGACCGCACACTGCAGCAGGAACTCCCGGGATATGAGCACTACGCACAACGCGTACGCTACCGGCTCTGGCCTGGGGTCTACTGAGGGGGCCTGACGGGACGGGCACGCAGCCCAACAGGGAATTGCCCCTGCCGCACAGTCAGTGCGGGGTCTTGGGTAACTCAGTGGTTTGTCAAACGGGCTGCTGCGGCAGCAGAATTCCGAGTCGTTAGATGGCCCCGACAGTTACCAACAGGAGCGGCGCTGAGATGAGCGAACCCCTCTCTCCAGAACAGGCTGACGAAGTCACTCGTCTGTACTTCGAGATCTTCAATGCGCACGACCGAGACCGGTTCCACGAGATCATCGCGAGCGACTACGTCAACCACACGCGGATGGGTACGCTGGAGGGGATCGAAGCGTTCACGGAGATGATCTTGGACTTCATCGACGCCGTACCCGACGTTCACTGGAGTCTTCTCGATGAACGTAGAGATGGTGATCGGATCATCTACCACTACGAGGTCACGGGCACACATCAGGGTGAGTTGATGGGGGTCCCGGGCACGGGTCGTGAACTTCGCTTCACCGGGATGGAGATGAATCGGGTCGCGAACGGCAAGCTCGCCGAGACCTGGAACTACGTCGACATGATGTCTGTCCTCGGGCAGATCGGCGCGCCGGCGAAGCTCCACCGATGACTCGAAAGATCGCCTCACGGTAGACCGGATCCATCCCGAACGTGGCATTCAGGCTGTTGATGTCGCTGATCGGGGAACGAAACGCCTCGGCCTGGGCGAGTCGGTTGCTGAATGCAATTTGTCGCGCGAGGTAGACAAGAGACACGACGACCGCAGGGCGCCCGCGATCTCACCGATCGCACTGATCATGTCCCAATTCACTTGCGTCCCCCTCTGGATCTGAACGGTGGCCCGCAAGGCGCTTCTTCCTCATCGGTAAAGCAGAGAGGCCGCCCCAACTTGGGACGGCCTCAACCACTTCAGGACTACGTCCGGCGCTTACAGCGCGACGACGTTCTCCGCCGCGG
>Ga0111158_1021_pt1 | contig 12265 bp, 6 predicted proteins | sample DeeMarSeWOR28_12_FD_80258 | JGI IMG/M metagenome (GOLD analysis project Ga0111158, IMG submission 80258) | Gemmatimonas sp. SG8_38_2
AGATCCTGCCCTCTAAGGGCTGTGACCCTACCGATGTGCTCGAGAAGGTGCGTCAGCTAAGGGAGGCGGGCGTGGATGCTGTGAACGTGCCCGACGGTCCTCGTGCGATGATGCGTATGGGTGTGCTGGCCTCCTGTTCGATCATCGAGCGCGAGGTCGGATTGGAGACGATTCCGCACTACTGCTGTCGCGATCGCAACTTGTTGGGCATGATGAGCGACCTGTTAGGCGCTCACGCGTTGGGTCTGCGAAACCTGCTCATCATCACAGGCGACCCACCGAAGATGGGACCTTATCCGGACGCCTCGGCGGTATTCGACATCGACTCCGTAGGCTTGACCAACCTCGTGCGTAAGCTGAACCAAGGTCTCGATCCAAGCGACAACTCGCTCGGCTCTCAGACGAGCTTCTTCATCGGTGTGGGTGTGAACCACGCCTCGGTTGATCCCGAGTACGAGATCCACCACTTCGAGTGGAAGGTGGATGCCGGAGCGGAATTCGCCGTGACCCAGCCGATCTTCGATGTGAAGCAGTTCCTGGAGTTTCTGGAGAGAATAGAACACGTGCGCATACCGACGGTCGCAGCAATCTGGCCTCTCGTGTCCTACCGAAACGCCGAATTCCTCAACAACGAGGTCCCCGGTGTGGTCGTTCCGGAGACTGTTCTCGAGCGTATGAGGTTGGCCTCGGAGCGTAGCAAGGAAGAAGGGATGGCCGAGGGCCTGGCCGTTGCGAGAGAGATGGTTGCCGAGCTCGAGTCCCACGTCCAGGGGGTTCAGGTGAGTGCGCCGTTCGGGAAGGTCGACTTCGCCTTGCAGGTGTTCGACGCGCTGAGCGATTGGGGCGGTTTCCAGGCTGAGGCCCTGCCGTAGGAGGCTGCATGACAGCCGTGGGGGTCACCGAGGCACCGGTAATCGTTTGCTGTTCTGGGAGCAGGTAGGTAAAGAAGTAATAGAGCAATCAAGACTGCGGGTTAGAGAGGATCTGTAGCGCACGCCTACTCCCGTCGTGAACTCTTGATTGCTTTGTTACTCGACACTCCCGCTTGAGAGCCTCCGTGGATCTTTACAGTAAAGCGGTGAGATGGGATAGGCCTATCGATCTCAGTATGCCCGCAAAGCGAGGGTCTTCAAGCAGCCCAAAATTTCGAGGTATGGCGATGGCGTAGAGCAGATTGCAGTCTCTGTTTTCCACAGCTCGCTGCAGATTCGCGAATGCCTCATCCATATCGCCCAGGCCAGCGTAAACCAACGCCAACTGAGTGTCCGGCGCCGGCCCGGGGCGAGCAGAGTCCTGAAGTTCGGCTAGGATCGCGCGGGCCTTGTTGTAGTCTCCGTTCGCGCCATAGTAGGCTCCCGCCACGCCAAGGAATGCAATGAACCTTCCTCCCAGCTCGAGAGCTCTCTCAATATGTGCTACAGCTTCGGGCAGTCGGCCACTGCGTCCGAGCGTGTCAGCGAGGCCCGCGTGCGACATTGGCGTTTCGGGCCCATTCCTGAGCAGCTCTCTGTAAAGACGCTCGGCTTCGTCGTAATGACCGAATATTTGGTAAACCCAGCCGAGCCTTTCGCTGAAGACGGGTTCAAGGGGATTCAACTCGATGGCACGGCGGATAGCCGCGAGTGCTTCTTCGTAGTCGTGCTCCACGTAGGTCCAGTAGAACTCGGACCACATGTGGGCATTTGCCAGACTGGGGCTGAGATCTATGGCCCGGTCGAGACCCCGTTTGGCCGACGAGTAGTCCCACTCATAGAACATGGCGACAAGCGCGCGGGCAAGGTGAGCATCCGGTAAGTTCGGATCCAACTCGAGCGCCTTCTCGGCCACCTCGCGAGCCTTCGGCATGGTCTCGCGGCTGGGCCGCATCGCGAATCCTAGGGATTGAATGGTATAGGCCTCCGCCAGACCGGCGTAGGCTGGGGCGTAGTGAGGGTCGGCTTCCAGCGATCCGGTGTACCAGGCGATGGCCTCGATGAGCGAGTCCGGATTGAAGAGGTGCCTGTGGTGGCGACCCTTGAGATAAGCGTCGTAGGCGTCAAGGTGATCGGTTCGGGGCAGAACCGGAGGTTCCACTTCCGCTGGAAGCTCGGCCAGTATCTGACGCGTCACGTGCTCAGAGATTTCATCCTGGATGGCGAAGACGTCTCCGAGGTCGCGCTCGAAACGCTCTGACCAGAGATGGTATCCGTTCGAGGTATCGATGAGCTGCGCGGTGATGCGTAGCCGGTCTCCGGCGCGACGGACACTTCCCTCGACCAGGTACGCCACGTCGAGCTTCTCACCTATCTCGCGTACGTCGGCTCGGCTGCCCCGAAATGTGAAAGCGGAAGTGCGGGCTGCGACCCTGAGGTCCTTGATCCGCGCCAGCGAGTTCGTGATTTCCTCGGTGATACCATCTGAAAAGTACTCGCTCTCCGGCTCGGGACTCATGTTGTCGAACGGGAGTATGGCAACCGACCGCTGAACCGCTCGCCGCGTGCGGGACTCGGCGGGCGCAACCGGCGTGGCTGCTTCTGGACGGTCATCTGAGCTTGCCCGGGTCTGACCCTCCGGAGTCACCTCGTACGCCCACGCTAGGACCAAGGCGATGGGAAATCCCAGGGCCGTCAGCACGAGCACGAAGGTCATCGCGCTATCCGGGAGGCCCAGGGCCGGGAATGCGATGTCGGCGACCTGCCATATGAGGAAAGCAATGGCCGCGTAGACCACGGCGACGTGGTATACTTTGCGCCGTTTGAGCTCCTTCAGGAAGTCTCGAATTCCGCTCGCCACAGTCGGCTGCTCCGCGTGGGATGAGGTGGGTTTGGCTCCCGAAGTCGACCGTAAGCTGTATCCGAAAGGAAGGAACGCGCAAGCGAGGCTGGAATGTCCTTCTGTGCGAGCTGTCTAGCGGCAACCGACGAAGCGCACGCTGCTCTGCTGGTCGTCGACGATCTGAGTAAGACTTTCGAGCACGTACTCCACGTCTTCTGGGCTGTTCCCTACACCCAGCGACATGCGAACCGCGCAGTGGGCATCCTCATCGCTCAGGCCCATCGCGGTCAGAACGTGCGACGGGTCCGGGTTGCCGGACTTGCACGCGGAGCCCGAAGAGAAGCAGACGCCGTGGCGGTCGAGGAAGAGGACGAGCGACTCGCCCCTCATTCCGGGGAGCGTCATGTTTACGGTGTTGGGGAGGCGATGCTCGGGGTGGCCGTTTAAGCGTGCCTCCGGTACGATCCTTCGGACGCCCGCCTCCAGGTCATCGCGCATCTTGCGCACGCGGTCCATCTCGTTGTGATTCAGGCGGCGCTCCGCCAGCTCACAAGCCTTACCGAAGCCGACGATGCCCGCGACGTTTTCAGTGCCTGCCCGCAGCTTCCGCTCCTGGCCGCCGCCGTGAATCAAGGGATAAAGCTCTACCCCCTGTCGTACGTACAGCGCACCGACGCCTTTGGGGCCGTAGACCTTGTGACCTGAGAGCGATAGCAAATCGACTCCGAGTTCCTGCACATCGATCGACAGTTTGCCGAGCCCCTGCACCGCATCGGTGTGAAAGAGAGCGCCGTGTTTTCGGGCAACGGCCGCTAGCTCGGCGATCGGATTGATCGTTCCCACCTCGCTATTCGCCATCATCACGCTAACGAGGATTGTCTTCTGCGTGATGGCGCTGGCCAGCGCCTCTGCATCGAGAAGGCCCTCCTCGTCCACCTCTAGATAGGAGATGTCGAAGCCGACATCGGCTAGCGCTTCGCAAGTTCTCAGTACCGCGGGGTGCTCCACTGTAGTCGTGACGATGTGAGTCCCCTCGTCACGCTTGGCGAAGGCTACGCCTTTTATCGCGAGGTTGTCCGACTCCGAGCCGCCGCCGGTGAACACAACACGGCGCGCCGTGCAGTTGAGCGTCTGCGCGACCTTTCGTCTCGCCGCCTCGACCGCATCGCGGGCCTCGTTCCCGCGGCTGTGGATACTGGAAGGGTTGCCATAGGCCGTTTCCAGGAACGGTCTCATGGCCTCCAGCACTTCCGGGTCCACCGGAGTCGTGGCGTTGTGGTCGAGATAGACCTGGCGCTGCGGTTTCGCTGACCTCGATACTGTCGAGATTACTGCTTCGCTCTGATCGTCGGCAACGCCTTCCGTGCCGTCGCCGCCTTCGGCCTTCATCACGTCACAGAGCAGAGCCTTGTACACTGGGAAGCCTGAGATCGGATCGTAGCGGTTGATATCGGTCAGGTCATTCACGTTGCAGTCCTGCCATTCCTTCGGACCTAACGGACCGCCTCCTCCCATGTTGGCGTCTATAGCGCCCTGCACAATGTCATCGGAAACGCGCGCCCGGTACTTGAGCCTGCCTCGGGGTGTGGTCACCCAAACCCAGTCGCCGTCTGCGATCCCGCGCGCCGTCGCGTCGGCCGTGTTCATCGCCGCCAGCGGCACAGGCGCCTTGCGGCTGAGCCCCTTCACTCCGTGATGCTGGCTGCGGAAATCGGCGAAGATTCGTGCTCCGGAGTTGAAGACGAGCGGGTACTGCTGTGCCAGCGCCGGTTGAGCCAGTGGGCCTTCCTGAGGCTCGGTGTAGACGGGCAGAGAATCGTAGCCGTGCTCTTCCAGGATCGTCGAGGTGATTTCGAACTTCCCCGTCGGCGTCCTAAACCCCGGCGCCCCATCGGCCCGAAGGCGCCCCTTCTCCCACTTCTTGTACTGCATCATCACCGCTGGGATCTGCACTTCCCCGCCACCGGCCTGCACTTCTTCCAGACTAAATCCGGATCCCTCGAGTACGTAGCGCAGCAGGTCTTCTTCGCTGCGAGGATACTTGTCGCCGTACCCGAGTCGCTCGGCGAGCTCCGTCAGGATCAGGTAGTCATTCCGCGCTTCCCCCACCGGCTCGATGACCTTTTCTCGAATTTTGAAGACCGGTCCGTAAGTCATGTACGAAGTGATCTCGTACCCGGTTGTCGCGGGCAACACGATGTCGGCATAAGCCGAGTCCGCAGTGTGGTATCGATTGATGCTGACGAGGAAGTCGAGCTCGTTCAGCGTCTCGCGCCAGATCGACGGCTCGGGCCAGGCCGTGACGATCGACCCACCCAGGATCACCAACCCGCGGATCTTGTAAGGCTTGCCTTTCAGTACGGAGTCGGGTAATGCGATAGCGTGGGACTCGCCGCGGTAGAGGCTGTACACTGGGAAGCGGTCGCGGCCCAGGGCCTTCTTGACGTTGGGGTTCGGGATCAGCCCACGGCGGTTGATCGGGAACTGGTTCTCCCGCATGCGTATGACTAGGCCACCGGGGACATCGAGTTGACCGGCCAGGGCCCAGAGCGTGAATACGGCGCGGATCGCCTGCACACCACTGTCGGAGTACTCGAGGCCGGTGTACATGATTGGACAGGCGCCGCGGGCCCGTGCGATCCGACGAGCGAGGTCGAGGACCGTGGCCGCGGGGACACCGGTAAGGTCCTCAACGACCTCAGGGCGGAAGTGCTGGACATAGTTCCTGAGGCTATCGAAACCTCGCGTCCAGTCTCTCACAAATGCCTCGTCGAAAAGCTCTTCCTCGATGAGTACGTTGATGAGGCCGAGGGCCAAAGCGCCGTCGGTCCCGGGCCGAATGGGGATCCACTGGGCACCCACCTCGCGGGCGGTGTGGTTGCGCCGAGGGTCGATACAGATGACTTCGGCGCCTCGGAGCACCGCCTTCTTTATCTGCTCGTGGGCCAGCGGCGGCGAGTCGGTGGCGGGGTTCGCTCCCCAGATCACGACCAGCTCGGCGTTCTCGATATCGTGGTCCAGAGTGTGGTAATATTCGCCGAACGTCGTATGTGGCGCGATCATCGCGAACGAAACGTAGCATAGAGCTCCGACGCCCAGCGTATTGGGTGACCCGAATGGAAAGAGAACGCTGGATGCTGATGAGATCGCCACGTCGGCTGGCTGGAAGACATCGCAGAGCGACAACTCGAAGCTGCCACGACCTGTGTAGATGGCCGTACTCTCCGGTCCGTGTCGTGATTTGAGCGTCTGAAGTCTTTCGACGATGATTTCGAAAGCATCATCCCAGGAGATGCGCTCGAACTCGTGCGTGCCCTTGGGACCGACGCGGCGCATCGGGTAGCGCAGGCGGTCGGGGTCATGTACGATTTCCGCCGAGTGGGCGCCGTTCGTGCAGATCATCCCCAACGGGTGATCCTGAGGGCGCACGCTCTGGATCTGGTTACCTTCCACTGTGACGGTCACCCAGCAGCCAGCGGGGCAGATGCCGCAAAGTCCGTCTCGTTCCTGAACCATAGAACTCGCCGCCGTCGCCTGACGGCTCATGGTGACCTCATCCATTTGTTATCGAACAAGCGTTTCAGCCGGCGCGCGAATGATCGCGTCATCGATCCGTTCGAGCAAAAGCAGGGCAAACCACTCCTTGTCGTCAGTGAAGGTCTGCCTGGCCTCGAACCCGAAACGTGAGAGCTCGTCCGTCAGTTCCGGCAAACGGAACTTCCGACTGATCTCGAGTAGAATCTGCTCTCCGGCCTTGATCTCGAAAGTCTCATCTAGAGGCGCTACGTGGATCTGCTGTGTAGTCTGGAAGCGCCCGAAAATCTCCATGCGGCTAAGCTGGGCGTTCCAAGTCGCTACATGCTCAATGGCGTCGAGGTTAATGCTCGCGCCAAGCTCTCGGTTGATTCGTGCGAAGTAGTTGTTGGTGAAGCGAGCCGTGATGCCGGCCGCGTCGTTATAGGCCGCCTCAAGAACCTGGACATCCTTCGCCAGATCGACACCTAGTAGAAAAAAGTCGCCTGCCGGGAGGTGGTCGGCGATGCTGCGCCAAAATGCTGTTGCTTCTGTCTCGTTGAAGTTGCCGATCGTACTACCCAAGAAGACCAGCATTTGCGGAGAAAGCTGCCGCAAAACCGGGAAAGCGCTGGCGTAAGTCCCGTATATGCCGGTGAACCGCACCTCAGAGAAGCTGTCCGAGATCAGTCGATTGGCCTCGTGCAAGGCGCTGACGCTCACGTCCACGGGTATGTATTGGACCGGTGCGCCGCCAGCGGAATAGGCCGATAGGAGGTACTCGGTCTTCACCGAATAGCCGGAGCCTAGCTCGACCAGCGTACGCGGCCCGGTGATCTCCCTAATCTTGCCAGCGCTGTTCGCCAGAATCGAGGCCTCGGTCCGCGTGGGATAGTACTCCGGCTGGTCGGTGATGCCCTCGAATAGTCGGCTTCCTGCAGCATCGTAGAGGAACCGGCAATGTAGCCACTTCGGCTCGTCGCTGAGGCCGACGACCACGGAGCGTGCAAAGGTTGTAACACTGTCACGTACACTCGGTGCTTCGACGACCGAGGTGCCGGAGCGCGCGGCTTGCCTGAAGCGGGAGGGAAAATCGGACATGGGGTCGCAAGATAGGGTTGGCGCGCTGCCGTTGCCAGCGTTGGCTATGCTACAAGCCCACAGGCTGGAGCGTCATACCTTGGGACGCTTGTGTCACGAAGGCTTTGGGGTCGCACCCGTAGAGTTTCCGATAACCCCTCGTCACATGGGCTAGGAAGGCATCGACCAGCGCCGCACTGACCAGATTGACGGTGCAGCCGCCGAAACCGGCACCCGTCAGCCGGGCGCCAATCACTCCGGGAGCCTGACGCGCCAGCTCTACCAGGGAGTCCAACTCGTCGATGCTCACCTGGTAGTCGTCTCGAGACGAGCGGTGCGATGCGAACATCAGCTCTCCGAAGCGCTCCGTCTCACCCTGTTCTAGGGCTGATGCCGCGAGACGGACGCGCTCGATTTCTCCCACCACGTGGCGGGCTCGACGGTCGAGTGGAGGGGGCAGGTGGCGCAGCAAAGCGTGCAGTCGCTCTGGCGAAACGTCTCGCAGTGACTGGATGTCGTTGTCAACTGCAGCCAGGCGGCCGGACGCTTCCTCGCATTCTCGGCGCCTCTCATTGTAGTCGGAATTGCTAAGCTCGCGTTTCACTCCCGTGCAGAGAACAACAATGCGTACACCTTCCGGCAAGCGCACTTGCCGGATTTCCAGCGAACGGCAGTCGAGGAGGAGCGCCATACCCGCCTCGGCGCAGGCAGAGGTGGCTTGGTCCATCATTCCGCAGCGAACTCCTACATATTGGCTTTCCGCTGCCTGGGCGAGCTTGGCCAGCTCTAAGCCAGTAAGGTCGAGCTCCGAGCTGGTGAGGAAGGCGGCGGCGAACGAGATTTCGAGCGCCGCCGATGACGAAAGACCGGCACCTATAGGCACGTTACTGGCGACGGCGGCGTCCAAGCCCTTCAACTGAAGGCCAATCTGACCCATCGCCCAGGCAACACCTGCAGGATACTTCGCCCAGCCTGAAATCGATCCGGGCTCTAGATCGTCGATGTCGAATTGAATCACCTCGTCGAATACTGCCGAGTAAGCGCGAACGCGACGGTCGTCTCGCGTTTCGAACGCGACGTGGGTATCCATCTCGACCGCAGCCGGTAGCACGAGACCGTCGTTGTAATCCACGTGTCCGCCGATGAGATTCACTCTTCCCGGTGCGCGGGAGACCCATTGCGGGCTGCTCGAGAACGTTCTCATGAAAGCCGCTTGGGCGGCTTCGCTGATGGGACGATCGCTCGTAGAGTCAGTCGTTGACATCGTTCGAGCCTCGATCTAGTGTCGAGTTGGGAGACAGGTCACGAGACAAAGTCTGACCTGACGATTGGTTCCCGCAATACCCACCTTCTGTAGAGCCCTCCGGCGAAGAGGGGTAGCATGACTAGCCCACTGCTCTTACTGGAACGCCTCGATAAGCACTACCTCGGCTCCGGTGGTGGGATCATATTCGCGCCGCGCTTCCCCCGCTGGCTTGAATTCCCCGGCTTCTGGGATGAAGCCGATGTGTTTCACTATCGACTCGCCCCCGTCTTCACGGTCACCTTTATGAGCGGCGACGTTGAGGTGCCTGCGGGACCGCTATCGATGCGCCAGGTTAGCCGTCGCTGGTCGCCGGCGGAACTAGTCGCGCACTACGAGCTGGAAAACGAGTTGGAAGGTTGGGAGCACCGATCCGTACTGCCGGGTGGGCATTTCATGTCGGAATGGAAGCTGCGGAATCTGGGCAAGGTACCTCGGAAGCTGCTGGCCGTGGCATGGACATCTCAGCCGGCAGAGGGACTAGACCTGTCAACGGTTCAGGTATCGCCAGGCTCAGCGAGGTTCCATCGCGATCTGACTGATCGTCACGGCGGTAGACTTACAGTCGGAGTGAATATGGAAGCCTCTTCCGATAACGGTGTTGCCGCCGCCGCTTATCTGTCGGAGGGTGCGCTGGAGGGTCCGTACTGGGAGTTAACGCCCTTTCCCGAGAAGTGGCGGAGTGGTGTGAAGACTGTGAGCCAAGTCGGCGGGGTCAGTCAGCACGGAAGCCTCTTCCTTGCAGCGCTTGCCGAAATCGTCGTGCCGGCTCGCGATGTGACCACGGTCAGCTTGGAAGCCCATGTCTGGCCCGAGGGTGTCGATGGAGGTGGGACAGTTGGTCTACACGCGGCTTACGTCGAGGAACACGCGCCGGTCGCGAAGTCACCACAGGTGGTCAATCAAGCTGCGAGCACCGATCCCGGCGGGTCGAGCCGGGCGCTTTGGCACGCGTTCTTCGATGAGGCACCGACGCTCGCGTGCTCTGACCCCTTCATAGAGCACTACTGGTATTACCGCTGGTACGGTCTGCGGCTTTGTGGCCACGAGGGCGGCATTGGGAACTATCGCTATTCGGGCTGCTGTGAAGGGATCGGCTACTTCCACGTGCCCATCGCCTACAGCGCTCAGTGCCACGCCCGCGAACTGCGTTGGCTGCCCAATCCCGATCGTGCCCGTGGAGTGATATTGAATTTTCTAACGAGTCAGAGGGAGAGTGGGCAACTACATGGTCGCCTCTATCTGAACCACCTGAAGAACACCGACTTCTACTTCGCCGACTGGGGCGCGGCCGCTCTCGCTGTAGACGCCGTGCATCCCGATCTCGATTTCCTTCGTGCTGTCTATCGGCCACTTGCGTCGTATGCGGAATGGCTGGAACGGGAGCGCGATAGGGACGGGTCCGGTCTTTGTGATGTCTTGGACCACTACGAGACCGGTCAGGAATACATGAGCCGCTACATGGCGGTAAGTTCGGATGCGGATGGCGAAACATGGGGCAACTTAATTCGCCTGAAGGGCGTCGATTCCACTGTCTACGCCTATCGACTACAACGGGCATTAGCGACTATCGCCGGTCGGCTGCACGAGTTCGGCGATGCTGCGCTTTGGACTGCCACCGCTGATCGCACGGCTACGGCGATCCACGAGTTCATGTGGGATGACGAGAACAGCATGTTCAACGATGTTGATCCGCGCGGCATGAAGCGGATAAGCGCGAAGGCGGCGGTCAGTTTCTATCCATACTTTACAGATCTTGTCGGCACTGGGCACGTGGCTGGCCTGCGGCAACACGTTTTGAACCCTAAAGAGTTCTGGACGAGCCATCCTGTGCCATCGACGAGCGCCGATGATCCCTACTACAGCCCGGACGCCGAGTGGAAGGGCAAGCGGCACAACTGTCCTTGGAACGGCCGGGTCTGGCCGATGGCGAACTCTCACGTTGCTGAGGCGATCGCGCGAACGGCTATCGAGCACGACCCTTCACTGCGCACGACGGCAGCGGAGTTCATCCGGAAGTTCATCCACATGATGTTCCACAACGGAGATCCAGCCAGACCAAACTGCTACGAGCACTACAATCCGGATACAGGACATCCATCGCTCTACCGTGGCATCGATGACTACCAGCACTCTTGGGTGAACGACTTGATCGTGAAGCACGTAGCGGGCTTTCGGCCGAGCGATGGCGATGGGTTCACTGTTGACCCATTTCCGTTCGACATCCGCTCACTGCAGTTGTCGCGACTTCCCTTCCGCGGTCATCAGATGGACGTGGCGATCGAGGACGGGCAATTCGCCGTGCACGTGGACGGAAAGCTCGTGGGCGATGGGCAGATTGGGGAGCCGCTGGAAGCTACTCTCTGAAGCGCGCCCCGGGGCTTCCCGATTCAGCTGCCGCTTCGCTTGCCAAGAGTTCCAGCTGCCCGGAGCGGCCCAGTCGGCGAAACGCATCGGTCGACATAATTGGCGCTGCGCGGTCGAGGCCTGACTTCCTGCAGGCCACCCTGAAGAGCCGTTGGATATGCTGGGCATAGACTCCCTTCCCTCTTCCGCGCGCTGTGTAGCTGGAGTCGTAAAGTAGGCCGCCGCGTACCTCACGAATCCGGTTCAACACTCTCTCCTTGCGGTTGGGGAAGTGCTGCTCTAGCCAGGTTTCGAAAAGCGGAGCTACACCGTGAGGCAGACGTAGCATGATGAATCCGGCGAAGCGCGTGCCTGCTTGAGCTGCGGCCTCTACGATTTGCGGCAGCTCGTGGTCGGTCAGGCCTGGGATCACAGGCGCGATCGTGACGCCGACCGGGATTCTTGCGTCCGCCAGTCGCGCGATCGCTCGAAGACGGAGCCTGGGTGATGAGGCGCGAGGCTCGGCGGCGCGCGCGAGACCCTCGTCCAGCGTCGTCAGCGTGAGAGAGACTCCAGCGGCATTATGCTCCGCTAGCTGACTCAGGATATCGATGTCGCGTGTCACCAGATAACTCTTCGTCGCGATGGCCACAGGGTTTCGGAACTCGAGGAGGACCTGCAGACAGCGACGCGTGATCGCAAACCGCCGCTCGACCGGCTGATAAGGGTCGGTGACGCCGCTCATCAGGATGGTTTGCGGCTTCCAGCTAGGTGAGGACAGCGCTGCTCTGAGGAGCTCTGGTGCCCCTTCCTTGACCAGGATTTTCGTTTCGAAGTCCAAGCCTGCCGAGAAGCCGAGATACTCGTGACTGGGGCGGGCATAGCAGTAGACACACCCGTGCTCGCAACCTCGGTAGGGGTTGATACTGGCGTCGAAAGGGACGTCTGGGCTGTCGTTGTATGCGACCGCCGACCGAGAGTGGTCCCACAGGAACACGGTATGAGGATCGGGATCCTCCGGGTCTCGCCAGCCGTCCCTGACTAGGGCGAACCTCTCGAAGCGATTGGCTGGGTTGTGGACGGTTCCCCGCCCCCGGATCGGTGCTGGACTCATGGCCAACTATATACCTTCGGTGTTTGTTCGGCAATGGAGGGCAAGCACGGGGGCGTATCTTGGCCCCTTTCGGGAACGCGAGTGCGGGCTGCATCCTAATGGTGTGAGCCAATCCATGGACAATGCTCTCGAAGGACCTTCCCAGGGTCAAACGG
>Ga0111158_1022_pt1 | contig 11882 bp, 9 predicted proteins | sample DeeMarSeWOR28_12_FD_80258 | JGI IMG/M metagenome (GOLD analysis project Ga0111158, IMG submission 80258) | Gemmatimonas sp. SG8_38_2
GAGGTGGAAGGAGCTCCCAAGCCGGCGCCGTCCTGCGTGCAGGAGGTTCAAGACGGCATGGTGGTGCACACTGACAACGCCGATGCTCGCAAAGCCCGACGTGCTGCGATCGAGTTCTTGTTGGTCAATCACCCACTCGATTGCCCCATTTGTGACGCGGCCGGACAGTGCGAACTGCAGGATTACGCGTTCGAGACGGGCCAGCTAAGAACGCGCAACGTCGAGCCGAAGGTAGTGCTTGGGCGCGATCACCTGACATCCAGCATCGTCTATTTCGCCGATCGTTGCGTGCTCTGTACGCGCTGCGTGCGCTTCATGGATGAGATCGCTGAGGAGCCGGGGCTTCAGGTGATCAACCGCGGCCACAAGGGCTTCATAGGTACGATGACCGACGAACTCTTCGAGCATCCCTTCTCAAGGAATATCGTGGATGTTTGCCCGGTGGGCGCGCTGGTGGACGAGGGCTTTCTCTTCAAGCCGCGCTCGTGGGATCTTGACCAGACGGCAAGCATCTGCCCGGGTTGCTCGCAGGGGTGCAATGTCGTCTTGGGGGTCAAAGAGAACACGATTCTTCGGGCCAAGCCGCGGTTTAATCCCGAGGTGAACTCCTACTGGATGTGCGATCACGGACGCCAGGCCGTTGAGAATTGGGGGGCGGGCGAGCGGATCGAGGTTCCCTTGGTCCGTGAGGGTGATCGACTGATCCCGGTTGACTGGTCACGGGCGATCGATGCCTTGGTCGAAGGACTCAGTGGTCGGCCCGGGGGTGCCAGAGCTATCGTCAGTGCCGGAGCCTCTAACGAGAGCCTTTACGCTGTCCGTAAGCTGATGGACGCGGTCGGCTTCGAAGGGGGAAGCTTCCGCGTCTCCAGCGGTCCGGAACACGAACTGAAGGGTTTTCCGTCGCTCAAGCTTCGCAAAGAAAGAGCGCCCAATGCTCGTGGGGCAGAGCTGTTGGGTTTCGAGCGGGCCGAAGACGTATTCGGGGCTGCCGGCGATCATCGCGGCGTCTTGGTCGTGCTCGAGGAGGATTTGGAGGGCGCCCCCGAGAGCTTCGGTCGGGAGGCAGCGCTCTTCGTCTATATCGGCAGTTTCCTTAATTCGACGGCGCGCGACGCAGCCCATATCGTGATCCCCGCACCGACGTTTGCCGAGGTGGAGGGCACGTTCACCAATTATGAAGGTCGCGTGCAGCGATTCGCACAGGCGCTGAGGGCGCCGGGCTTGACTCGACCCTTATGGATGAGCGCTTCAAGGGTCCTGGCCCGCCTCGACGCGGGTGAAGTCATTGGAACAGCTGGCGCGGCCTTTGCCGCCCTCGCAGCCGAGTACGGTGAGTACGCTGGCTTGAGCTATGAGGGAATTGGCCAGAACGGGGCGATGGTGGCCGGTGCGGCTTCGAGTGCCACGGTGGCGCCCTAAGACATGAACTGAAGAAGACAATGGGTCCTCTTTCGACTACGGCATTCGTGATCATCGGAGCGGTGAAGGTGATCGTCATCTTCACCTTGTGGCTGTTGGCCGTAGCAGGTGTGACGTTGGCAGAGCGGAAAGTCGCGGCCTGGATCCAAGATCGCAGCGGGCCCAATCGTGTGGGGCCCTGGGGCGTCCTCCAGCCGATCGCCGACGGGCTCAAGAATTTCGTCAAGGAAGAGACTCGCCCGGCGGACTCAAGTCGGTTGCTTTTTATGTTGGCTCCGATGATGTCCATGTTCCCGGCTTTTGTCGTCTTTGCCGTGATACCGATCGCGGCGCCGCTGACCACGCCGTGGGGAACGGTGAACATCATCATCGCTGACCTGCCTGTGGGCTTTCTGTTCATCTTGGCCTTGGCTTCGTTGGGTGTCTACGGGCTCGTGCTGGGCGGTTGGGCATCGAATAGCAAGTATCCGTTCTTAGGTGGTGTGCGAGCATCTGCTCAGATGATCAGCTACGAGGTCGCCCTCGGTCTCAGCCTGGTCCCGATTCTGATGTTGTCTGGCAACGTGTCGCTACCGGAGATCGTATCGCAGCAACAGGAGACGCTCTGGTTTGTTCTGCCGCTGATGGTGGGATACCTCTTCTTTACGGTTGCGTACTTCGCCGAGACAAATCGACCGCCATTCGATATGCCGGAGGCCGAATCTGAACTCGTCTACGGGTTCCATACGGAGTATTCGGCCATGAAGTTCGCGATCTTCATGATGGCGGAATACTCCAACATGATCGTCGCATCGGCCCTGATGGCGACATTCTTCTTCGGTGGTTGGGACATTCCGTTCTGGGTCGGCGACAACATGCGAGTGGCGGCCGGCGGGGTCGTGGTTGGCGCCGCGCCGGCGTGGTGGATCACGCTGTTGACCGCCGCGTCGTTCGCCTTGAAGACCGGGTTCTTTGTGTTGCTGTTCATTTGGGTGCGCTGGACGATTCCGCGTTTTCGCTATGATCAGGTGATGTCACTGGGGTGGAAGGTGATGATCCCGGCGTTGATCGCATACATCGTCGTGCTGGGCGTTGCCATGCTGTTATTGGAGGCGTCCGGCGTCCAGGTCGACACTACTTACATGCTCTGGCTTACGGGACTGAACCTGATAGGCGTCTTGGTGATCATCTTCTGGCTGGACAGAAAGCGAGTCATTGTCGGTTCTGGCTGGAAGCAGTTTCGTCCACAAGAAACTCGATAGCGCGGGCTGCGTGTATGGCGATTGGCGTTAAAACGGTTGAACGGCCTGAAGGAGGAGCTTCTTACCTGCGGGCGACGCTCAAGGGCATGGCTCTGACGTTCAAGCATCTGGTCACACCCATAACGGTCAGCCAGCAGTATCCGGAGGAGAAGTGGGAGCTCGCACCGCGGATGCGGGGGACGCATCGCATGGCGGTGCACGAAGATGGGCGAGCGAAATGCGTAGCCTGCGGGTTGTGTCCGACGATCTGTCCGGCGAACTGCATCAAGTTGATACCCGCAGAGGATGAAAACGGGGAGCGTTATGCAGCAGTATACGAGATCGACGAATTCCGTTGCATCTTTTGCGGTTACTGCCAAGAAGTGTGTCCGGTAGAGGCTATACACCTGGGAGTTCACTACGAGGCTGCCGAGTTCAGTCGGGAGAGATTCGTCTACGATCTCGAGCGATTGTGCGATCAGGATCACGCCTTCACACAGTTGTGGGATCCAGAGGATCCGTTGTCGGAATGAGTGAGTCAAGGCGGCGTTCGGAGTCGGTACGGATAGGTTCATAATGGATCTGAGCCAGCTAGTCTTTTATCTCTTCGCTGGCCTCGCCGTGGCGAGCAGCGTGCTGATGATCACGCGCAAGAACCCGGTGTACAGCGCCATGTTCTTGGTGGTCACTCTGTTCTCGATAGCGGCGATCTACGTCCTGCTCAATGCCCACTTCCTGGCAGCGCTCCAGGTCGTCGTCTACGCGGGGGCCATATTGGTCCTGTTCCTGTTCGTGATCATGCTGCTGAACCTGGGACACGAAGTCGAGCCCGACATCAGGTCACGCCTTGCTTGGGTGTTCGGAGGTGGCTTGGGACTGGTACTGCTGGCCGAGCTCGTAGTCACACTGCGAGCGACCCCAGAGGCTCCAGGTGTCGATCTGCTCTCGGTTTGGTTCCAGGAGAGGGGCGCGGTGGCCGGTGTCGCAGAGCCGCTATTCCGCATCCAGCTGATCTCTGTGGAGGTCGCCGGTCTCTTGCTTCTTGTCGCGATGGTCGGTGCAGTCGTGCTAGCAAAGCGAAAGAGTTGAAGTAATGCTGCAAGAAGCTCTTGCACTCAGTGGAGTATTGTTCTCGATCGGTGTGGTCGGTGTACTGCTACGCCGCAACGCGATCGTCATGTTCATGAGCATAGAGTTGATGCTCAATGCTGTGAATCTCTCGTTGGTGGCGCTCTCCAGGACTGTGGGTATCGAAGGTCAGCTTTTTGTAGTCTTCGTGATGACCGTGGCGGCGGCCGAGGCCGCCGTAGGCCTGGCCATCATTATCTCGATCTTTCGACACTACGAGTCCGTTGATATACGGAACTTCAGGTTACTGAGATGGTAGGGGCTCCTCTTTTCGGTCTATTGGGAGCGTTGCTGCAGGAAGGGGCGGCGCACGAGGAAGTGTTCGTGCCGTTCCTGCCCGCCTGGTTGGTCCTGCTGCCGTTCATTGGGTTTGTGATCAACGGGCTGGTGGCGTACGTGGCGCCCGATCGCAAGAGGATCGTCAGCATCGTCGGCCCCGGCGTTCTCGGGCTCGCCTTTGTGCTGGCTGCGGTGAACCTGGCTTTGATCGCCGGGATTCACAATGCGGAACCGGCGCTCCGGTCGTATTGGACGTGGATAGAGGTGGGCCAGTTGCGGATCGATGCCGCGTTACAGCTCGATCAACTATCGCTGATAATGGCGCTGGTGGTGACCAGTGTCAGTTTCATCATACACGTCTACAGCATCGGATACATGGGTGAGGATCCGGGCTATGCGCGCTTTTTCGCCTACCTCAACCTGTTCGTCTTCTTCATGTTGGTGCTCGTGCTGGCGGCGAATTTCCCGCTGATGTTCGTGGGCTGGGAAGGCGTGGGACTCTGTTCCTATCTGCTCATCGGGTTTTGGTACACGCAGCCGGCCAAGGCGGAGGCCGGACAGAAGGCCTTCATCGTCAACAGGATCGGCGATTTCGGATTTCTAGTGGCGATGTTCATGATTTTCGCCTACCTGGGCACTCTCGATTTTCAGAGCGTGTTCGCTTTGGCGCCCACCGGCTTCGCCTATGGTGGTGCGGCCATTACGCTCATAACGCTGTTCATGTTCCTCGGGTGCACGGGCAAGTCCGCACAGATTCCGCTCTATGTATGGTTGCCCGACGCCATGCACGGCCCGACGCCTGTATCGGCTCTGATTCACGCGGCGACCATGGTCACGGCGGGCGTTTACTTGGTGGCTCGGTCCGGTGTTCTGTTCGCACTGGCACCCTTGAGTATGAACGTCGTGGCGATCGTCGGAGGGGTTACGGCGCTGTTTGCCGGTACCATCGCACTTCAGCAGTTCGACATAAAGCGGGTCATCGCTTACAGCACAATCTCGCAGCTCGGTTACATGTTCCTTGCGGTGGGCGTCGGCGCTTACACAGCTGGGATCTTTCACCTTGGCACGCATGCCTTCTTCAAGGCCTTGTTGTTCCTCGCTTCCGGCGCGGTGATCCATGCCATGCACCACGCGCTGCATCACGCCGGCGAAGATTCCAGTGAAGATGCTTCTCAAGACATGCGAAATATGGGAGGCTTGAAGAGCTACCTGCCGACGACGTTCCGCACGGCCTGGATCGGCGCATTGGCACTCGCCGGCGTCTTTCCGCTAGCCGGGTTCTTCTCGAAGGACGAAATCATCTGGTCGGCTGGCGCCCGTGGTCAGACGGTCCTTTGGGTCGTCGCGATCGTCACGGCACTGTTGACGGCCGGCTACATCACGCGTTGGCTGGTCATGGTATTTCACGGTCAGACTCGGCTGAGCGAACATTCTCGCAAGCACTTGCATCGCGCACCGCTGGTGATGGGAGGTGCGCTCGTCGTGCTGGCCGTTGGATCGGTCGTCACAGGATGGGTGAACATTCCGGAAGCACTGCCTTTGTTGCCCGGATTCGCTTGGCTTCACCACTTCCTCCACCCGAGCTTCGCGGCCGCCGAGCATGTCATCGTCGAGCACATGGGCGAGGCGGCTCATGGGGCTCCTTTCGGTGGCGGTGAAGGGACGTGGGCGGTCATTTCGACTGTGGCGGCGGTCGTCGTGGTCTTCGTAACGTTTCAAGCTCTGAAGGGCAAGAAGTATCTGTCTGCGAAGGAGTCCTTCGAGCCGACGGGGCTGGCTGGTGTGCTGTACCATAAGTACTACGTGGATGAGCTTTACGATCTCGTAATCGTTCGGCCCTTCAAGGGTGTGTGTGTGTTCTGCTGGCGTGTGATCGACCAGGGTATCATCGACGGTGCGCTGGTCAACGGTTCGGCTTACGCAACCCGCTTCGGTGGCTGGGTGATGAGTCGCTTCCAGACGGGGTACATCGGTACTTACGTGCTGATCATAGTCTTGGGCGTCCTTATCATCCTCGGAGCGGTGACCTTATAGGAAGAGTACTCGATGTCGCTTCTGGCCGACTTCTACAGCAGTCACTGGGTCATCACTTTTCTGATCTTCTTCCCGCTTGTGGCGGCCGTCGTTTGCCTTCTGCTCCCAAAGGAGCAGCTGAAGTACTGGGCTCTCGTCGCAGCGATGATCGAGTTCATGGTTTCGTTGCCGTTGTTTTGGACCTTCGAAATCGGGCGGGCTGAGTTCCAGAACATCGTGATGATCCCATGGATTCCGGATTGGGGTATATCCTACACCATCGGCATCGACGGGATCTCCTTGTTGCTAGTACTGCTGACGACATTCCTTTTGCCCATCTCAGTTCTCGTTTCCTGGCTGCAGATCAGGGAAAAGGAGCCGCTCTACTACGCGATGCTGTTGCTGCTTGCAACGGGGATGATTGGCGTATTCGCTGCACTCGATCTCTTCCTGTTCTATGTCTTTTGGGAAGTCACTTTGATCCCGATGTACTTCCTGATCGGAGTGTGGGGGCACGAGCGCCGCATCTACGCAGCTGTGAAGTTCTTCCTGTTCACGGCCTTGGGCTCGTTGCTGATGTTGGTGGCAATAGTCGTCATGTACTGGTTGCACGTCGACCAATACGGATTCCCAAGTCTGGCCTACCTCGACCAGCTGAACGTGAACGTGCCGACGTCGCTACACTACTGGCTGTTCGCGGCTTTTGCCCTGGCCTTCGCCATCAAGGTTCCGATGGTGCCGTTTCACACGTGGCTGCCGGATGCACACGTGGAGGCGCCGACAGCGGGGTCCGTGATTCTGGCGGCGGTGCTCCTCAAGATGGGGGTGTACGGTTTCCTAAGGTTTGCCATCCCGCTATTCCCCTCGGCAGCGCTGGACGAGACCGTCGTGGGGATCATCCTCTTCCTCTCGCTGGCAGGAATCCTTTACACGGCCTGGGTCGCGGCGGTGCAACCGAATCTTAAGAAACTGATCGCCTATACGTCGGTGGCGCACTTGGGTTTCATCATGGTAGGGACGATCGCGCTGACGGGGCAATCGGTGACGGGCGGTGTACTGCAGAGCATCAATCACGGGATCTCGACGGGGGCATTGTTCATTCTGGCGGGATTCCTCTACCAGCGTCGTCATACGTACGAGATTGCGGAGTATGGAGGGCTGGCCAAGATCATTCCCATCTACTCCGGTTGTCTTGTCCTGGTGGCACTCTCGTCGATTGCGCTGCCGGGGCTGAACGGATTCATCGGAGAGTTTCTCATTCTGGTCGGTTCGTTCGGGCGCTTCCCGTGGGTGACGGTGCTCGCTACGACCGGCGTTGTCTTTGCAGCCTACTACATGTTGCCTACGGTCCGCCGGGCTCTTTGGAACGAAGTGACGATAGAGAACAACAGGAAGTTGCTCGACCTGTCGCGGCTTGAGATGGTAATCATCGTACCGCTGTTGATCATGATCGTGCTGATGGGGGTCTATCCCAAGCCGTTCATCGATAGAATCGCGGCGTCGGCTGAATATTTGAGTGAGCGCATCACTTTGATGGCCGAGCGGGAGTCTGGCTCGACATCCGATGCCGTTGCCGCGAGTGATGCCGCTCGCGGCCGTCCGGGAACTCAGTGAGCGCAACGATGCAGATAGATTTCTCGAATTTTGTCGACTACCTGTGGGCGTTGATGCCGGAAGTGGTGTTGACTGCCGGCGCCCTGGCTCTCCTGGTCTACGATGGGTTTGCCAAACATGGATCCCGCGAGGCCGAATCGCACGCCGTAGGCGTGGGAAGCCTTGTTGTGATCGCGCTTGCCGTGGTGGCCAACATCTGGCTGGCGGACGTGACAACGGTCGGCGACACCGGCATGATTGCGGTGGACGGGTTCCGGATCCTCACCAACTTCCTCTTTCTCGGCGGGGCCGCGCTCACGATCCTGATATCCTTCCAATACACGATCCGGGAAGGGATCACCGAGGGCGAGTTCTATGCTCTGCTGCTGTTTGCCCTCGTGGGAATGATGTTGTTGGCCAATAGTCGTGATTTGATATTGATCTTCGTCAGCTTCGAGCTGATGTCGCTGGCCGTATATGCGCTGGTCGGCTTTAAGCGGCGTGACCCCCGGTCGGCTGAAGCGGCCTTGAAGTACTTCCTACTGGGGGCGTTCTCGAGCGCTTTTCTGGTCTATGGGATGGCGATGCTTTTTGGCTCAAGCGCCACGACGAACCTTGCGCTGATGCGCGAGACACTATCGGTCGCAGGCATCGGCCCCGTCGGGATCATGGGCATCGCCTTATTGGGCATCGGCTTTGCGTTCAAGGTATCAGCGGTGCCCTTCCACGTCTGGACGCCGGACGCGTACGAAGGCGCACCGACGCCAATTACCGCTTTCTTGGCTGCCGCGATCAAGGGCGCCGCGTTCGCCGCGTTTATCAGGATCTTCGTCGTCGCGCTGGGTGACCTGCACGTCTATTGGGAGCAGTTCATCTGGTGGCTTGCTGCATTGACGATGATCGTCCCGAACCTTATCGCCCTTGCACAGGACAACGTCAAGCGCCTGCTGGCGTACTCCTCGATCGCTCACGCCGGATACCTGCTGGTCGCCTTGATTTCGGCCAACGAGTCGGGAATAGCCTCGTTCGTGTTTTACCTGTGGGGTTACATCGCGATGATAGTCGGGGCGTTCGCGATCGTTCTAGTCTTGGCCGGTAAGGACGATCGGCGTCATCGCATATCCGACTATGCAGGGCTGGGTTACCGTCATCCTTGGGCTGCCGCGATACTCTCACTCTTCTTGCTGTCTCTGGCTGGACTGCCGCCAACCGCCGGTTTCGTGGGCAAGTTCTACATCCTGAGGGCCGCCATCGAGTCCGGGTACGTCAATCTCGCAGTGATTCTGGCCATCACTACGGTGGTGTCCTACTGGTACTACCTCCGAGTCATCGTGGCCATGTACATGAAGCCGGAAGTGGAACCGCTGGGGCAGGTTGTCTGGGGACGCGCGCTGCGGGCTGCGCTGGTCATCTGCGCCATTGTCACGCTCTACCTGGGGCTCCTCCCCTCCTGGCCGCTCCTAAAGGCGCAGCAGAGCGTGCAAGGGCTGACGCGCGTCGCCGAGCACTCAGAAGTGACCAGACCGCTAGCTAATCGCTAGGTTGCTTCCAGACGTAGCGCGTGCTGTTCTTATTACCCGGAATCTCGTCGTTGGGGAGGGAAACATGACCCAAGTTAGCCGTCTCATCTTCCGCGAATACGATGTCAGAGGAGTTGTCGGTGAAGATGTAACTGCTGACGTGGCTGCGCTGTTGGGTAGGGCTTTTGGCAGCCAGGTGCGGCTCGACCTCGGCCTGGCGAGCCCGACCATAGTGGTGGGCCACGATAATCGGCTTAGCTCCGAGGAGTTGGCCGCGGCCTATGCCGAAGGGCTGCGCTCGACAGGGGCGCAAGTGCTGCAAGTGGGACTGGTGCCGACTCCAGCGCTCTACTTCGCGGTCAAGCACTTTGGAGGCGACGCAGGCGCGCAGATCACTGGTTCTCACAACCCGCCCGAGTACAACGGTTTCAAAATGTTGACTTCGGGTGGGCCGTTTTACGGCAAAGCGATCCAGAAGCTACGCGAGAGAATCGAAAGCAACAACTTCGTCGTGGGAAATGGGCGAATTCAGCAGAGCCCCGTCCTGGATGCCTACATCGATGACGTGGTGGGTCGCTTTCGGCTGGAGCGTCCGGTTCGCGTGGTCATCGACTGTGGCAACGGAGTGGCGAGCCTTGCGGCCGTCTCCATGCTCGAGCGCATCGGGGCCAGCGTGGATGCGCTCTACTGCGAGTCGAATGGCAGCTTCCCAAACCATCATCCCGACCCGACGGTCGATGAGAACCTAGTCGAACTTATAGAGAGAGTGCGCTCAACCGGTGCGGAGGTGGGGATCGCCTTTGACGGCGATGCGGATCGCATCGGTGCGGTCGATGAGAACGGGAAGATCGTCCGTGGCGACTATCTTCTGCTGATCTATGCGCTTGATGCCCTAAAGAAGACGCCGGGCGAGCAGGTGATATTCGATGTCAAATGCTCGCAGGTGTTGGAGGACCAGATCGCGAAGGCAGGTGGCCGTCCGATCATGTGGAAGACGGGTCATTCGTTGATCAAGGAGAAGATGCGGGAGACGGGTGCGAGGGTCGCGGGAGAGATGAGCGGCCACATGTTCTTCGGGGATGACTATCACGGCTACGACGATGCCCTCTACTCAGCCTGTCGACTTGCCGACGTAGTGGCTCGCTCGGGTGGCCCACTATCTGGATTGCTCGAGGGTGTGCCGGAGCTTGCATCTACGCCCGAGATACGTGTGGCTTGCTCGGACGATGAGAAATTCGAAATCGTTGCCAGGGCCGTCGAGCATTTCAAGCAGAGGTACGACGTCATTGACGTTGACGGCGCGCGAGTGCGGATGGAGGACGGGTGGGCGCTGATTCGCGCGAGCAATACGCAACCCATTCTCGTGTTGCGTGTCGAGGCAGCAACGGAAGCACGGCTCGAGGCGATTCGCGGCGAACTGTACGGCTGGCTTGGAGCACAGGGCTTGGTAATCTAGCCCATTCATCAGACTCTCGTACCGTCTGACGAGCAGGCCAGCGGAGTATTAGATGGCACCGAAACGGAACGCAGTGATCGTGGCCCTCGGTGGTAACGCGCTCGCCCCGGCGGCTGAGAACGTCACGATCTTCGACCAGTTCCGCCACACGCGGGAGAGTCTGAGTAGCATCATCGAGCTCGCCAGGCGTGAGTGGCGGATCGTCATAGTCCATGGCAACGGCCCCCAAGTTGGCGACGAACTGCTAAAGAGCGAACTGGCCGCCGACGTCCTACCGCAGCAACCCCTCGGTGTGCTTGTCGCGTCCACAGCCGGCTGGATCGGCTACATGATCCAGCAATCGCTGGAGAACGGGCTGCGTTCCGCCGGCATCGAGCGACGCGTCGTGACACAGATCACCCAGGTCGTTGTAGATCCCCTCGCGCCGGAGATGCGCGAACCCACCAAGTCCATTGGTCGTGCGTTGAGCGAAGATCAGGCCAGGCGTCTCCGTGAGGCAGGTTGGGTGGTGAAGAAGGATTCCAAAGGGATATTGAGGCGTGTGGTTCCGAGTCCCGCACCACTCGAAATCGTCGAGAGGGAGGCGATCAGGCGCGTTGCAGAGCGAGGCGGGATCGTCATCGCTGCGGGTGGAGGAGGGATCCCGGTATACAGACACCCGACACTCGGCCTGGAGGGAGTAGACGCTGTGGTGGACAAGGATCTCGCTGCGGCGTTGCTGGGCTGCGAAATCGGGGCGAGCACGCTGTTGCTGCTCACGGATGTAGACGCCGTGTACCGGGATTTCGGCACGGACCATGCAAAGCCGATAAAGCGCTTGTCGCTAAAGAGAGCTGAAGCGTTGTTGGATACCGAGCAATTGGGCCGCGGAAGTATGCGCCCGAAGGTGCGGGCCGCTGTCAGTTTCTTGAAGCGCGGCGGCAAGCGAGTATTCATCGCAAGACTCGATCAGGGGCTTGCCGCGCTGGATGGGGCGGCGGGCACCGCGATCACCAAGAGGTAACGACATGAACATTCACGAGTATCAGGCGAAGGAGATATTCCGACGGCATGGCATTACAGTACCGCCTGGGGAGGTGGCGACGACTCCAGAGGCGGCGGAAGAGATCGCGAGGGATTACGGGGTCCGAGTGGTGGTCAAGGCGCAGGTGCTGGCCGGGGGCCGGGGCAAGGCGGGCGGTGTGAAACTGGCCACAACGCCGGAAGAGGCACGGGACGCAGCGGAGAAGATTCTGGGTATGGAAATCAAGG
>Ga0111158_1032_pt1 | contig 11713 bp, 9 predicted proteins | sample DeeMarSeWOR28_12_FD_80258 | JGI IMG/M metagenome (GOLD analysis project Ga0111158, IMG submission 80258) | Gemmatimonas sp. SG8_38_2
GAGGTGCGACTCAGCGCAGACATCTACGAGACGGAAACCGGCACCGGTATGGGCCAGGTCCAGGTCCAGGGCTCGCCCGACAGCATTCTATCGCTGGTCGACCGGCTCGCCGTCCAATCCTTGGTCGTGACGATGCAACAGGTCGAAAGCGAACTTCCCGAGATCGACCTAGCCAGCGTGACGACCTCGTCGATCCCCGCGCTCAGAGCCTGGCTGGAGGGCGAAGTTCATTTCCGGCACGGTTACGACGTCGCCGCCGCGGCCGCATACGAGCGGGCCCTAGACAGCGACTCGACGTTCGCCTTCGCCTACTACCGCCTGACGACCGCCTACGGATGGGCGCATGGGATGGGCAGTGCCCGAGCGGAAGACGCCAGGGAGAAGGCGTTTCGCTGGGCGGATCGGTTGCCGCCGCGGCAGGCCGGACTGGTACGTGGACTCTATGCATGGGAGAACGGAGAGCGCAGAGAGGCGGCCCGCATCCTGGGGCGTTTGGTGCAAAGCTACCCGGATTATGCCGATGCCTGGTACGAGCTGGGCGACTTCTACTACCACGCGGGTCCTGCGATTCCTGTCAGCCTAGACGATGCCCGCGACTGTTTCGTCCGCGCCGTGGAACTCGACCCGAGTTTCGCCCCCTACCGCATCCATCTCATCGACCTGGCGTTCAAGCACGATCCCGACAGCGCCCGCATCGCCGGCATGATGGCCGAGTACCAGCAACTCGGGAGCGCTGAAGGAAAGGGCACCCTCCAACAGGAGACAGCCTTTGACCTGGCGTTCGGGAGCGAAGACCGCCGCGCACGTGCGCTGCAGGGCCTGGACACGCTTTCTGTGCTCGGCTTGCTGCCCAGCAACCTCCTGCTGCACCCTCGTTTCTGGCGCGCGAGGGAGGCCGTATACCTGGCGATGGAGAGGCGGCGAAATCGTCTTTATCCGAACGAACTCTTCTGGGGCGCCGCCGCCGGCCGTGGACTGGCCCAAGAGGGGCTTGCGTATCTGGATCGGCCGCAGGTGTGGCCGGAGTACCGTGCCTGCATCACGCTTATGTGGCAGCAGTATGGGTTCCCGGTGTCGGATGAGCGGCGTGCGGAATTCGACATCCTCATCAGCCAAGTCGACAGCCTAGAGACGACGTTCCTACTCTACTGTGCTGGGGTCCATTCGGCGGACAGAGGGCTCTGGGGTGTGCACGCCCATGTGATCGATCTCATGGGCGAGGCGTCTCGTCGCTCCGTCGCTGCCGGGGGCAGCGGTCTTGCAGCCCGGGCCGGAGCGGCCGCCGTCGAGGCCTGGGGTCACTGGCGTCGAGGCAATGACGAAGCGGCCCTGGCGGCATTGAGTGACTTCCGGCGCTACGACGCCACCAATTTTGTCAGGTGGACCCTGGAATTCATCCTGACCGACCTCGAGCGCTGGGAGGAGGCGATCCCGTATCTAGAGGCCGGGTGGTGGTACACCAACTCGTTCACGAACTACACCCTCGCGCGGGCCTACGAGCATACCGGCGAGTATGAGAAGGCGCGCAAGGAGTACGCCTTCTTCGTCGAGGCCTGGCAGGATGCCGACCCCGAGCTTCAGCCCTGGGTGGGCGATGCTCAACAGGCACTGGACCGACTGACACCCGATCGCTGATTCGCCACCCTACTCCTACTCCTGCTCCTACTCCTACTCGTAATCACACCGGGCCTTCGAGTACTGAACAGCCTCGCCAGCGGTGGTTTCATACCGATCCGTCACGGTGATAACGTGAGGAGCCAAGATGATCAGGAGATCTAGACACGCAACCTTCGTCGTGGTTTACTTGTTCCACAATTCCGAGCCGATCATAGACCGTAAAGGTAAGGTTTCCGATGTTCAGCTTTGCACAGTTACGCCTACGAACCCGGGCCAGAGCCTTTCTGGCCGTGTCGCCTGCGCTGTTGGTCTCGCTCATGCCCCTCGGTGCCACAAGTGCCCGCGCACAAAATGATCCAGCCCAAGCGATCATTCTCGGGCGAATGGAGCAGCTACGGACCGTCGGCGAGCTGACGATACGCGACCAGTGGGTCGCCGCCGAACACGTCGTGGAGGAGTTGTACGCGAACCGCGACTTCACCCGGGCGTGGACCGATCCACAGGCGTTGGAGGGGCTTCACCGCGCCGTGCTGGGCATGAAGCTGGACGGTCTCGACCCGGAGGACTACCACCAGGCAACGCTGACTCAGTTGTATCGCGAGATGGAGGCGAGCCGGAGCCCGGACCCGGAGATGCTGGCCGACTTCGACATACTGGCCACCGACGCGCTGGCACGGCTCATCTATCACGCCGAGTTCGGAAAGGTGGACCCGGAGAGCCTGGACCCGCACTGGAACCTGATCCACCAACTCGAGGGCGTCGAGCCCGGTTTACTCATCCAGGAGATCATCGACTCCGGCGAAGTGTACGAGCGGGTCGAGAGCCACAAGCCGCAGGATCGGTTCTACACCGACCTCAAGCAGGCGCTGGCGGCGTACCGCGAGATCGAAGCAGCCGGCGGCTGGCCGATCTTCCCCGACGGACCCAGCATCGAGGCCGGTGCCTCGGACCCGCGCATTCCGATGCTGCGAGAGCAGCTGTCCGTGATGGGGGACTATTCGGGCCCACCGTCGGACAGCACGGTGTACGACGAAGAGCTCGTGGAGGCGGTGAAGCTGTTTCAGCATCGTCACGGACTCCCGACCACCGGTCTGATTGGCTCGATGACGATGGCGGCGCTCAGCGTGCCCGTCGAGAAGCGAATCGAACAAATCCGCGTCAACCTGGTGCGCGGTCGATGGATACTACACGACCTTGGGCCGCGGTTCCTAGTGGTCAACATCGCGGCGTTCACGGTCTATCTCATCAGCGACGGCGAACTGATTTGGGAGACGCGAGCACAGGTCGGGAAGACGTATCGAAAGACGCCCGTCTTCAAGTCCGAGCTTCGCTATATCGACGTGAACCCGACCTGGACCGTACCGCGAACGATTCTCGAGCAAGATATGCTGCCGCGCCTCAAAGAGGATCCGAGCTATCTGCAGCAGAAGGGGCTCAAGGTTCTCGACCGAAACGGCGACGAGGTGGATCCCGCGACGGTGGACTGGTCGCGCTATTCGACAGCCGCAGGATTCCCGTACTTGCTACGTCAGGGTCCCGGGCCCAGCAACGCCCTGGGCCGCATCAAGTTCATGTTCCCGAACGAGTACGCCATCTTCCTCCACGATACGCCATCGCGCAACTTGTTCGAGCAGAGCGAGCGTGCTTTCAGTTCCGGCTGCGTGAGAGTGGAGAACCCGTTCACGCTGGCCGAGTTGCTGATGGACGATCCAGAAGAATGGCCCGAGGCGCGATTCCTCGAGATCATGGACAGCGGCGAAACCAAGAGCATCTTCCTACCGGCAGACAAACGCATTCCCGTGCTGCTGCTATACTGGACGGCAGAAGCCGGAGTCGACGGCCACCTTCACATCCGCAACGACATATACGAGCGGGACGCTGCGATCCTGGCGGGACTGGACGGTGAATTCACAGTACGGGCGCGACCGGTGACGGCGCCGCCCTCGCCGTGATCGGAACACGAGTACAGACGAAGCGAGTGCCAAGAAGCATGTCACAGGTAACGAGGGCGATCGTGCTGGGGCTAATCGCCGTGGCGCTGCCGGCCCACTCCGCCGCCGGCCAGGAGTCAGTGGCCGCGCTCGCGAGCGTCGTCCAAGACACGAGTCTCGCGCCTGCGCGGGCGGGTGACTTCCCATCGCCCGACCGATTCGATGAAGATACGGTCGCGTTCGTCGCACGAGTGAATGCGTGGCTGATCCGCTATCGAGTCATGGCCATCCGGGCCCTGCCAGGCGACGAGATCACAATCGAGGTCGCGGGCGGCGAGGCTAACCAGTACCGGCTGCGCTTCGCCGAGGGAACCGCGCGGGCGGCGGAGGCGCCGGCCAACTGGACGTGGACCGCCCCCGACCGGGCCGGGACCTTCGCCGTGCGAATCGAGAGAAGCGACGGCTCGAGCGCCATCCACCTGAACGTGCTGGTGATGGTCCCCCGGTCCGAGGTGAAGAACGGGTACCTGAACGGTTACCCCATCGGCAGCTACCGGGCCCAGGCGTTCCGGGGCCTTCCCCGCTACCTTCCGCCGCGGGGCTTCGCCGAGGTCTGGGCGGCGGACGAGGACATTCTGGCTTCGCCGCACTTCACCATCGGGCAGTTCCTCTGCAAGGAGCCTGGGGAACCTCGGTACGTGGTCCTTAGCACGTTCCTGTTGCTCAAACTCGAGGCGGCGCTGAGAGCGGCGAATCAGGCGGGCTTCGCGACACAGAGCTTCAACATCATGTCCGGGTTCCGGACTCCGGCGTACAACCGTGCCATCGGCAACCGTACATCGTACAGTCGGCACCTGTGGGGCGACGCCGCAGACATATACATAGACACGGACGGCGACGGCATCATCGATGATCTGAACGGCGACGGACGCTCCGACATCGAGGATGCCCGTGTGCTTGCTCGGGTCGTGGACGGGATGGCGCGGCAAGCGCCGCCGGGCGTGATACCCGGTGGACTCTCCGTCTACCGCGCCAATCCGGCGCACGGTCCGTTCGTGCATGTGGACACGCGTGGATACCGGGCCCGCTGGTGATGAGACGAAGTCTCGCGTTCGCCGGGCTGTCTGAGTTAGATTCCACGTGTCCACCATTCCGATACGGAGGAGCGCTTGAAAGAATCTGACGGAATGCAGCACAGCACACCTTCCACACCTGAACATCCAGACAAGGTCACTACACCCAAGAAGCGCAAGACGTCAGTCGTCGTGCTCTATAACCATGTCGGGGAGGACCATTACGAGAGGCTCAAGCACGTTGATCTCTCTAAGTTGGATTTCAAGCCCGAGTACCCCATCAACGTTTCCACGATCACGGAAGAGTACGAGGACATCGTCAAGGCCCTGCGTCGCGCCGGCTACCGCGCCCGTGCGGTCAACCTGAATAACGACCTCAAGAGACTCGAGAGGATACTCCGGCGCAGTCGACCCGACGTCATCTTCAACCTCGTAGAGTTCTTTCACGACGATGCGGAACTGGAGACGGCTGTGGCCGCCGTGTTCGATCTCTATCGCATTCCATACACGGGCTCTCCGCCGTTCGCGCTGGGTCTGTGTCTGCGGAAGGGGGTTACGAAAAGGGTGCTTCAGGACCACGGGGTACCGACGCCGCGATTCAAGATCCTTTACGAACCTAAGGTCCCGAAGCGTCTGGGCCTCAAGTATCCTCTCATCGTGAAGCCGGCGTGGGAGGACGCGAGCGCCGGTCTAGGTAAGGACTCGGTCATCCGTGACCCGGACAACCTGCAACAGCTCATCGATCAGGTGAAGCGTGTCTATACCGAGTACGGACCGGTACTCGTCGAAGAGTTCATCGAGGGGCGGGAGCTACACGTCTCGGTGTGGGGCAACGACGACCCAGAGGTCTTACCGCCGGTGGAGTTCGATTTCTCGAAGCTACCACCGGACTACCCGCCGATCATCAGCTACGCGATGAAGTGGAATCCGCTCGAAGAAGTCTACCACCAGGTCGACACGATCTGCCCGGCACCGCTAGACGAGAAAGTGCTCAGCAGAATCGAGACGGTGGTGGTTCGCGCTTACGAAGCGACCGAGTGTTGTGACTACGCACGCCTGGACATTCGGCTCAAGGACGGCAAGCCCTACGTGCTCGAAGTGAACCCCAACCCCGACCTCACCGAAGGCGTCTCGTTCATGGATTCGGCGGAGAAGGCCGGGTATACGTTCTCCGAGGCGTTGGCGCACATCGCCGAATTCGCCCTCGAGCGCAAGCCCGAACCCAAACCTGCGCATCCGACGCACGCCGAAATGCGTCATCCCGAAGTCGGGCCTCCACGACCCACACCGCAGAAGAGCGAGGATCCCATCGTCAGCTCGCTCCGCGAGCTGGGAGTGCCCGAGCTAGGAGGTTCACAACTCAAGAGCGACGCTCCGCCCGCTGAAGGTGATGCGGCTCAGGCCAAGCCCGGCGGCCATCCGGAGCCAGCGAACGAAGCGACCTAGACACAGTAGGCCGGCGCAGAGCCGTGAGCGGTACACCTCTTCACCTATCGCCGCTCCAAGGCCCAACTGGATCGCTTGCGATCCAATACCGCCGGCCCGAACACGCCACTGCCCATGACACCATGAGCGAAACTCATCACCTCGATGCGAGATGGGCTGAACTCGATCAATACATAGTCGTCAGACGAAGGACCCCCGGGATAGAACGCCTCCCAGTCCGGCTTCCAGTGCTTGCGCCGCTCCTCCGGGTCATCGACCATGAGTGCCGCGCCGACGAGCGTCACGTATCCCATACTCGTAGCATCGTAGTAGGCCAGCGTAGCACGTGAGTCGTCGCGGATCTGGCGGACCTTGCGCGTATGCACGTTCGTTCCCATCCAGACCCTCATGTCATCGTCTGGAAGGAACGGATCCATCACCCTGGCCTGCGGTTGGCCCGTGTCGTCGACTGTTATCAAGAAACAATACCGGGCAGCTTCCATCGTCTCTCGGGCCGCCTGAAGCACCTCTGCCTCGGAGAGCTCGCCCTCCTGGCCGACCGCTGTCTCGATCGGGAAAGCCGATAGTAAGAGCACTGATGTGACAAGCCATCGCAACGTCGAGGGATCGACCCATCCGGCACTGAACTTGGCAGCACTCATACCTCAACTCCCATCTCGTGTCACCTCGATGAGATCTTCAATCCGACTTGCGAGCGGCGACGCACCGTTGCTGTAGTTGGACATGACAGCCACTATGTAGCCGGCATCTACGAAGATCGACAGGTTACTGTTGATGCCCGGGAAGCCGCCGCCGTGCCCGACCACCAGCCCGTTTGGCCCCTCCGAAATCACGAACCCATATCCGTAATCCTCATCCGACTGGGGCGTCCACATCACATCGAGGGACTCCTGGGAGACGAGCCGATGTGCAAGTAGCGCGCGCGCGAAGCGGTGCAGGTCGCCGACGGTGGAAAAGCCTCCGCCGGCGGGCCCACCTCTGATGACGTGCATGAAGTTGTTGTTTCGCCATCCGTACTCGCTCCGTGGATCCGGGTCGTAGCCGACGGCAAGGTTTTCGACAGGTTCATCCATGTCGTAGCTATCGCTGTCGGTCATCCCGGCGGGCACGTAGATATTCTTGCGGATGTAGTCGAAATAGCTCTCGCCCGTTGCGCTCTCGATCACGACACCCAGCAACAGCATGCCCGTGTTGCTATAACGGAAGCGGTCGCCCGGCTCGAAGGCCAGCTCCTCACCCACCACCAGCGGCTTGAAGTCGTTGACTTCGCGGTACAGCTGTCGCGAGCCGTTCCTGAACCTGTCGTTGAAGTAGCTGCCGAGCCCCGAGGTATGGCTCAACAGATGGGCGATGGTGATCAGCTCCGTGATCGAGCTGGGCAACCAGGACTCGTCCACGTAGGCCGCGATCGTCTCGTCGTAGGAAAGCACGCCCCTCTCAACCAGCTGAGCGATGGCGGTGGCGGTGAACATCTTGTTCATCGAGCCGAGGTTGAACTTCGTGTCGATGTTGTTCGGAACGTGAAACCGCTTGCTGGCCTCCCCGCAGGCGTGAGAGTAGAGAACCCGGTCGCCTCTGGCGATCAGCACAGTACCGGAGAAGACATCTTTGTCGCAGACCCGTTGCACGAGCTCGCTCGTCGCTTGAACGAGTTGAGCCTCAGTGATGGGCGGCTCCTCCACGTTCGACGGGGTCCGAGCATTGTTGTACCGTAGACCTGCTATCAAGCGAGCGTCCGACGCATCGAACCGCAGCGTGAAAGCCCGCCAAGCACCGTAGTTTCGATCTTTGAGGATCACAACCGTCTCGCCAGTCCGCTCGGGAACATATGTGCGAATGCTGTGAAACTCCAATCCCCCGGTCTCCCGATACACAGCGGAGAACACCGCCAGATGTTCCTCCATCGGCACCATATCGCGGAAGCTTAACGAACATTCCTCTTCTATGAGTCTTCGAACCTCGTCGGGATCGCCCGAGTTCAGGGTTGCGATGACCGAGCGAAGCCGCGCGCCCTCGACTCCGGTCGGCATGACCGATGTATCGAGGTAGCTGATCTCTCCGGGCTGTTGCGCAGCCGCGCTCAGGAAGGGAAACGCGATGATAGCAAACAGCCCCACCAGTGCCTTGCGTGACATTGAGCCTCCCGGCTTTAGAACTCGGCTACTCGGTTTTCGACGGCCAAGATGCAGGCACAGGACGTGCCACGCAGCTCATCAGACTAACGCGTTGTTAGATAATGACCTACGTTAGCTGGCCCGACCGTCGAGCCGTCTGGGCCGTCCGGTGTTGGGATTGCTCCCACCGGAAGCGAACACTAGCCCCCGTCCCCCAAGCTCCAAACAGCCGCTTTGCCAATTCGATCCGCGCTAATCCCTGCGCGCGTACCAGGTGCCCACGGCGCTCTCGTGTAGTGGAGTTTACTTCTCGCTCAAGAACCGCTGAATCTCTCGCATGTACGAAGCGAGATAAGGTACCCTAGCCTCTGCCTGGTCGATGAATTCATTCTCGGCGAAGACGTAGGGGGGGAGCGTCCTTTCAAGCCCGCGTGCCACTTCTTCCAGCATTTCGGGCAGCAAGTACGGCCAGAATGGAATGCGAATCGCAACATCGCGCTTCGACAGATAATAGACGAGGGGATTTCCGAGTACGTAGATCGGCCCCGGAACGCTCTCGGGTTCGAGCAACACCGAGACCTCGGCGGCGAAGTCGGAGTACAGGCTGTAGACACTGCACTTGTACGTGAACCGATCTTCTTCGCTCAGTGCGAAGCCGTGCTCAGCCAGTGCCCGCCCCTCGAACGCAACGGCCTGCAGCGTCGGCGAAAAGAGAAGTACGACTACGAGAGCAAGTGCAATGGAGTGTTTCCGCGAAACGCTCTCCGGCCCGCCGCTTACCACCATCTGTCGCAAAGCGTCCAGGCCCTTGGCGCACAGAATGCCGAGGGGGACGACGATCACCAAGTAGTAATACTCCCAGCCGGATCCCTGCCAGAAGACCGCACCGAGACCGACAATCAACCAGAGGACGAGGTGGACGGTCAACAGGTCCCTCCGGCCCCTGAAAAAGTCGTAGACGCCGAGAAGGCCAAAGGCCATCAGGGGCGAGAAGTTGTTGATCAAGAACCGAAGGCCAGGAATCTGGTTCTTGAAGTTGAAGTCGACCATCTCCGAGACGACGAACGGGTATTCGAAGTAAGTCCAGTATACCAGGGCGAGCATGCCCTGCGAGACACAGTACAAGAGGAATAGCGCCAACGGGGCAAAGACACCCAAGAATAGAGGAGCGCAGATCTGCACAAGACAGGTCGGTACTCGCATCTTCTTTCGCACGATCGAGTCCAGCAAGACAGCCAGCCAGAAGGACGCCAGGACGGGCGCGTAGATCAGCTTGAACAAAAGAACGACCCCACCCATCAGGCCTGAAAGAAAGAGATGGGCTCGTTGTTGGCCAGGCGACCTTGAGGACTTAGAAGCATACCACAAGGCAAGAAACATGGGGAAACCAATGAGCGCCTCGACCTGTGTCGAAGCAGAATAGGTGGAGGCCCCATAGTACATTCCAACTGTGAGAAGCGGGACGATGCTGGCGAACGCCCGATGCGTGAAATAGCTCCTCAAAGTCAGGATGAGGACGAGCGAAAACGAGAGCAGGTAGAGTAGCTCGAACGTGTGTATGCCCTCCTCGTGAAAGCCGAACAGCTTCCCGCCAACGAAGTAAAAGACATAGAGGCCTGGTTGCTTTCCGTCAAAAAAACGTCGCGGTAGAGCACCTCCCCGTGATTCATCTCGGCTGCGATGGTCACGGCGAGTGCTTGATCGCCTGCAAAAGGCTGAGGAAGATAAATCAATCCGGCTAGGAGCACGATTGCGAGGGCCAGGCCATCGAGCGCACTGATACGCCTCTCACCTGCGTTTGTCATCGTCGCTCCTTCGGATCAGGCCTCCGCGCCGTCCCAGCAGTAAGTGCAGACCCGTTCCTTCGGCAGGCCGATGGCCGCGATCAGGTCATCGAGCCGCTGATAACGAAGTGACGTGAGCCCCAAGCGCTTTTGGATGCTCTCGAGCATGGCGGTGTAGGCTTCCGAAGTCGGGTCGGCGTACCGGTCTAAGTCGGCTGAATCGCCGTCCGTCAGCTGGGCGATCGCCGTCCGCGCCGCCAGGTCCAGCTCCGACCGCGAGCGTGAGAAATTCAGGAACTTGCAGCTGAACACGAGAGGTGGGCACGCAGGCCGCATGTGGACCTCCAACGCCCCATAGTCATAGAGCCGCCTGATGATATCCTTGAGCTGGGTCCCTCTCACAATGGAGTCTTCGCAGAAGAGCAGGCGCTTGCCCTCGATGATCTCGCGGATGGGGATGAGCTTCATCCTGGCCACCAGGTCTCGGACCCGCTGGTCCTGCGGCATGAAGCTGCGCGGCCACGTGGGTGTGTACTTCACGAACGGGCGCTTGTAGGGCAGGCCCTTCGTGTTGGCATAGCCTATGGCGTGGGCGATGCCGGAGTCAGGTACGCCGGCGACCACGTCAACTTCGACATCGTCGCGCTCGGCTAGAAACGCGCCGCAGCGGTAGCGGGCGGCCTCGACATTGATAGCCTCGTAATCGGACGCCGGATAGCCGTAGTAGACCCAAAGAAACGCGCAGATCTGCATCTTCTCTCCCGGCGGCCGCATCTGCTCCACTCCGTCCGGGGTGACCCGTACGATCTCGCCGGGTCCCAAGTGCCGGGTCACCTCATAGTTCAGGTTTGGCAGCGCACACGTTTCCATCGTCGCGGCATACGCGCCGGGTTTCTCTCCAATGGCAACGGGCGTCCGGCCCAGGCGGTCCCGCGCGGCATAGACGCCCTCGTCGGTGAGAAGCAGGATGGAGCACGACCCCGTGATGGCCTCTTGGGCACCTTCGAGAGGGCTGAAGCCACGAGCTCGTCCAGGTTGTCCAGCTTGGCGACCGTGACGATAGAGTAGGTGCCATGGTGCGATCTGATGATCAGCGGCTGGTCATCGTAGTCGCTGATTACTCCGACTCCCATGTTCCCACTGAGTTTGGGAAGGTCATCCTCGAACTTGCTGCGGAATTGCGTGTTGGTGATGTCGTGTATGTAGCGCTTGAGGCCATAACTGTTTCGAACTGACAACCCGCCCCTCATCGTGCCTAGATGCGAGTGATAGTCGGTCCCGTAGAAGAGGTCCCCCACACAATCGTCGTGTGATGCGATGCCGAAGAATCCCCCCACGTCACTTCTCCCGGATTGGCGCGTGATGGTACTGGGCGGACAAGAACACGTCCGCTGATATCGTCGGGAATTGTCTAGTTTTGGGGCCCTGCTCCCTAACCTACAGGCAGGCGGCGGCGCTGCAACCGTGAGACGCTTTCCGGGATCAAACTCATTGACGGCCAGCGCTCAGTCCGCCCGGGCAGCCCGTACGACCGCGGCCAGATCGATACCGAAGCCCGGCTGGGGCGGCTATGAGCTCGACCCGTAAGTGTCCGATTTTGGGATTTCAGATCCCACAGACAGACACCGGCGAGGCGGCCACGGGAAGTATCGCGTATGCAATGCGTTGTCGTAGGGAGACTTAGAGTGCTCGGTGCCCTGGCATGCTTCTTCCCTTCTGACGATATGGACTGAGACGGACTCCTGTGG
>Ga0111158_1027_pt1 | contig 11509 bp, 6 predicted proteins | sample DeeMarSeWOR28_12_FD_80258 | JGI IMG/M metagenome (GOLD analysis project Ga0111158, IMG submission 80258) | Gemmatimonas sp. SG8_38_2
GCTGAGCCGGGCCAGTCGTCAGGGTGGCAATCGTGTCGTTTGCGAAACCGCGCTCGAGGCCGAGGACGAACTCACGCTGGACCTGACGTCGTTGCCGCCCGAGATGCGAGAGGTCTTCGAGCACGGGCGCAGGCGCCAGGCGGTGGAGGACGCCGAGCGCCGTTATCGACAGCTGTACAGCGGGGTCCCTGTGGGGCTCTATAGAGCCGCACCAGACGGTCAGCTTCTCGATGTGAACCCAGCCTTGGTGCAGATGTTCGGGTATCCCGACAGGCACAGCCTGATGGCCGTCAACGCGCGGGACTTCTATGTGGATCCCGAAGACCGGGATCGGTGGCAGGCGCGTTTGAGGAAGGAGACCCTGGTACGCGAATACGATGTCCGCCTGCGGCGCTACGACGGCTCGATCTTCTGGGGCCGAGATACAGCGCGTGAAGTGCTGGGTCGGGATGATGTTGTCCGCTACTACACGGGTGTGCTGGAGGACATCACAGCACGCAAGGAGGCAGAAGAAGATCTGCGCGAGGCCAACGAGAAGTTGCAGGCGGTGTTCGAGGCGGCACCTGTCGCGTTGATGGTATTGGATCCGGACGGGAAAGTCAGAAGCTGGAACGCGGGTGCCGAGAGGATGTTCGGCTGGAGCGAGCAAGAGGTTTTGGGCCGAGCACCACCCTTTGTTCCGGATGCGAAGAACGAAGAATTCAGGTCGCTGATGAAACGAGTTCTCGGCGGCGAGTCGATCATCGGTGTCGAGGTCCAGCGGCAGAGAAGAGATGGCACACCGATCGATTGTACGGGTTACGCGGCACCGTTGTACACCGCCGAAGGCAAGGTCAGCGGCATAATGACCATCATGGTCGATGTGACCGAGCGTCGTGATCTCGAGGCACGGCTGGCTCAGTCTCAGAGGATGGAGAGCGTTGGCCGATTGGCGGGGGGCGTTGCCCATGACTTCAACAACCTGCTCACCGTGATCCTGGGCAACTGCGAGCTCGTGCTCGGTGACATGCCGGGCGATTCTCAGCAGCGCACCGACATCGAAGATATTCGCAATGCGGCCAATCACGCCGCCGCCCTGACGCGGCAGCTACTGGCATTCAGTCGCCGCCAGATTCTACAGCCCAAGGTGCTCAGCTTGAACGGCGTGGTCACCGAGATGATGGACATGCTGGGTCGAATCATCGGCGAAGACATTGAACTCGCTACGGAACTTGACCCTGCGCTCGAGAACACGAAAGCTGACCCGGTGGAAATGGGTCAAGTGTTGATGAACCTGGCTGTTAATGCCCGCGATGCGATGCCGGAAGGTGGCCGGTTGTCGATCAAGACGGAAAACGTCGGTGTATTGCCGGACGCAGCGGCGGATCACGAAACGATTCCACCGGGCGGATACGTCGCGTTGTCCATCGGCGATACCGGACTCGGCATGGATAAGGAAACGCTGTCACGGATTTTCGAACCGTTCTTCACAACCAAGCAGAAGGGCAAAGGGACGGGGCTCGGTCTAGCTACTGTCTACGGAATCATCAAACAGAGTGGCGGCTACGTCTCGGTGGACAGTGAGCCGGAGAAGGGAACCACGTTCAAGATATTCCTGCCCGTATTGCGCGAACGAGAGGTAGAGACTGGCGATGAACCGGCGGTCCCGGCCAGCGCAGGCTCCGAGACCGTCTTGTTGGTAGAGGATGAAGCGGCGCTGAGGGCGCCTATGCGGCGAGGTCTGGAGAAAGACGGCTACACGGTGATCGAGGCCGGTAACGCCGCCGAAGCGTTACAGATTTGCGAGGAACACAACCGCGAGATCCACCTTATGGTCACCGACCTGGTCATGCCGGGGATGGATGGGATCGAGTTGGGCCGTAGAGTGACAGAATCACACCCGCACACGAAAGTGTTGTATACCTCCGGCTATAGCGAAGGCGCGGTCGCTCATGGCGGAGTGAAGGAGTCGGGCGACTTCCTTCAGAAGCCCTACACTCCTACGCAGCTGGCCAAGAAGATCCGCCGCATGCTGGACTGAACCGCTGGAGTCGGACCCCGGGCTCGAGCGCCTGCTGCCAGCTACCTGACCGCGAGATTATCGAAGAGCGTGCGGGTCGCCGTCGCGATGTCCGATACAGCCCTTTCAAAGGCCTCACGGTTCGCCTTTGAGGGCTCTCGATAGCCGCTCACCTTGCGGACGAACTGCCGCGCCGCGTCGTGCAGATCCTCGTTGCTCGGCCGGCTTTCCGGGCGGCGAAGCTTCTTGATGTTTCTGCACATCTGGGGTCAGGCCTCCTCCACTTCTTCCGCTGTGAACGGCCATTCCTCTAGGCTCTCGACCATCGGCCGTTCTTCGCGGTCGACCACGAGCTGAAAGATATCGGGCCTGCCATAGTGTCCCGCGACATCGAGTTGGAATCGTGGACCCTTGAAGTCGGCAGGGTCGACTTCCGCGTAGAGTATCGTCTCCTCCTTCTCCGCGGGCCCGGCGATGACTCTAGCGTCCGGGTCGATGATGGCGCTGAGGCCGGGATTGACCCATTCGACGTCGGCAGGGAGATACTTCTCCTTGAAAGCAAAACGCTCCGGGATGTCATCGCGGTGCATGGCCGTGCAGCAGCCGATCACATATACACGCCCTTCTTTGGCCGTGTGGCGAAGAGTCGAAAGCCAGGGCTCCCCGCGATCCCAGGTTGGCGCGATATGAATCTGCGCGCCCCAGGCCCACATCGCATGGCGGGCCAGCGGCATGTAGTTCTCCCAGCATATCAGGCAGCTCATTTGGCCAAACTCGAGATCGTACACATCGAGAGTGCTGCCGTCCCCCATGCCGTGCACGAAACGCTCAGCAACCGTGGGTACCAGTTTGCGGTGCTTGCCCACGATCTCTCCGTCCGGTCCGATGATCAGCGTCGTATTGTACAGGGTCGATCCGCTCGCCTCCGCGTTCACCTCGTTGACCCCGATGGCGACCGTGATCGACGCGTCGCGCGCCGCAACGCCCAGCCGATCGGTCGCCGCGCTCGGAATCGAGACCGAGTTGTCCAGGAGTTCGGCGTAGAGGTCGCGGAGCTCGCTTGTCTTGACCGGTTGAATGAACCACACCCACACGGGATACGTGGGGATGAAGCACTCGGGGAAGACGATCAGCTTTGCGCCACCGGCCGCCGCTTCGGCGACGAGGCTGCAGGCTTTGTCGATACTAGCGTCGCGGTCGAGGAACACGGGTGTCGCTTGGGCCGCCGCGACGACGAACGGCTCTGTGCTCGAAGACATCACTGCTCCTGGTGGTGTGGCCGTTGCCTCTACTCGTCAACAGGGGCCAACAGTATACCGGCCAGGGTATGGTTCGTCCAGCAGCCGGGCCGGTCGCGCGACTGTCTGGTAGCCTTTAGGTTGGTGCGACCCTGCCAGACGAGGAGGTGTTCAGGTGATGAGATCATTGTGCACCACAGCCATGGCGACTCTGTTGGGCGCGGGCTGTGCATCCGAGACTGCCGATCTCGTAGTCGGCGATGTGGAGTACACATCGAGCGCCGGGAGCGCTGAGCCCAATCTGCATGTCACCAGCGACGGGAGAGGCATCCTCACCTGGCTCGAGCCGGTGAGCGCGGGGCGGCACGCGCTGCGGCTGGCGGTGCGCGAGGCGGGCGCTTGGTCCGCACCAAGAACGGTGCTCGAGAGCGAACGATTCTTCGTGAACTGGGCCGACTTCCCCTCGCTCGTCGAAATGGGAGATGGAAGTTGGCTCGTACACTGGCTGGAGAAGGCAGCGGAAAATAGCTATGCCTACCGCGTGAGGCTGGCCGTGTCCAAGGACGATGGCTTTGTTTGGAGCACCAGCTTTAAACCGCATCGCGATGACTCGCCTACGGAGCACGGCTTCGTGTCCATGGTGCCGTGGGATGCTGGTGCCGCGCTCATTTGGCTCGACGGTCGGGAGATGACGACCGAAGTCAGCGGCGGTGAGCACGAAGGTCTGAACCTGGGCGAGATGAGCCTACGGGCCACCACCGTGGATAGTGACGGCGTGATGGGTCCCGACGTTCTGCTCGACTCGAGGACCTGCGAATGTTGTCAGACGTCGATGGCACGCACGAGCCGAGGCTTGGTGGCCGCCTATCGAGACCGCAGCGAGTCAGAGATCCGAAATGTCTCGATCGTGCGCTTCTTAGACGGATCTTGGAGCAAGCCTTCGCACGTGGCCGATGACAACTGGTACTACCCGGGTTGTCCCGTGAACGGCCCACAACTTTCGGCTCGAGGCGACACCGTGGTTGTGGCTTGGTTCACCGCTCCAGAGAGCCGGCCGGCAGTCTACGCAGCGTTCTCGTACGATGGTGGTGCCTCGTTCAGACCACCGATTCGGATCGACGATGGGGATCCCCTGGGTCGGGTCGATGTGGAGATCCTCGACGATGGTCGTGCAGCTGTGATATGGGTCGAACGCTCCGCAGATGCGGCTGAGATCCGGGTCCGGCTGGTGGAGCCGAACTCGACCGGTCCCGCGTTGCGGGTGGCTCGGACAGCGGAAGCTAGAGGCAGCGGTTTCCCGCGTATCGCTCTAGCAGGTCGGGAACTGCTCGTCGCGTGGACTTCTTTGGCGGAGGAAGGCGGTGTCAAGGTGACCGCGCTTCGTGCGCCGAAATGAATGAGAGGCGATCGATGAAGAGAGCATGGCGCAGAATTCTGTTTCCGACCGCTCTGGTGATCGTGGGCGTGCTCGCTGGAGCGGTTCCGGGCAGCGGGTCGATCTCAGGTGCCGTAGACGAAATTCGGAGCATCTCGGAAAGGACGAAGGGGATGAATCGCCTCGAGGGCTTCTTCGACCTGTACTGGGACGAGGCCAACGGGAGAATGTACCTCGAGATCGACAGTTGGGAGGACGAGTTCCTCTACCAGGTCTCGCTGTCCACGGGCTTGGGTAGTAACCCTGTCGGACTCGATCGCGGTCAGTTGGGTGGAACACACATACTGCGAGCGCAACGTGTCGGGCCCACCGTCTTGCTCGTTGAGCCCAACTACGGCTACAGAGCGCTCTCCGGCAACCGCGATGAGGTACGCGCCGTGCGAGAGGCGTTTGCTCCCTCTACGATCTGGGGTTTCAAGGTCGAAGCGCAAACCGACGATCGCGTGCTGGTCGATGCGACCGACTTCTTTCTGCGGGATGCACACGGAGTCGTGCGCGACCTGGAAGAGGCGGGGCAGGGCAAATACACGCTCGACGTCAGCCGTTCGGTGTTCTACTTGCCCAGGACGAAGGCCTTCCCGTACAACAGCGAGGTAGAGACCCAGCTGACGTTCACGAGCGATCGGCCTGGACGCCTCGTGAGTAGCACCGCGGCCGAAGGAACCGCCGTCACGCTGCGGCAGCACCATTCGTTCGTGCAGCTTCCCGACGACAGCTACGAGCCACGCGCCATGGACCCCAGGATCGGTGCGTTCGGGATCACGTTCTCTGACTACGCCACGGCAATCGATGAACCTCTGACCGTACATTGGACCGCTCGCCACCGGCTTGAAAGAAAAGATCTCGAAGCCGAACGCTCTGAGGCTGTGGCGCCGATCGTGTATTACCTGGATCGGGGAGTGCCGGAGCCCATCCGCTCGGCGCTGCTGGAAGGGGCATCATGGTGGAATCAAGCCTTCGAGGCGGCGGGCTTCATCGACGCCTTCCAGGTTGAGATGTTACCTGAAGATTCCGACCCTATGGACCTGCGGTACAACATGATACACTGGACACACAGGTCCACACGCGGCTGGTCCTACGGCTCCACTGTCGTGGATCCCCGCACTGGCGAAATCCTTAAAGGGAATGTGAATCTGGGGAGCTTGCGGTTGCGTCAGGACTACCTGATCGGCGAAGGCCTGACCCCGACTCACAACGCGGAATTCGGCGTGTGCGACATGGCGGGCGGTCCGACCTTCGACTACCTGGTGGATGTTGCTGACGGGTCGGATGCGGTGGAGATGGCCCTGGCCAGGATCAGGCAGTTGTCGGCTCACGAGGTGGGCCATACGCTGGGCCTATCTCACAACTACATCGCCAGCACCTATGCGGGCCGGGCGAGCGTGATGGACTACCCGGCGCCGCTAGTGAAGATCACCGCGGAGGGGCATCTCGATCTTTCTGACGCCTACGCCGTCGGTGCGGGGGAATACGACAAGCTTGTGATCAAATGGCTGTACAGCGACTTCCCCGAGGGAGGCGACGAGGAGGCTGCGCTGGAGGCCATCATCCGGGACGGACTGGAGCGGCGCATACGCTTCCTGACCGACCAGGATGCTCGTCCGGCCGGGGCCGCGCACCCCTTGGCGGCGCTTTGGGACAACGGCTCGGATCCGGTGGCGGCGTTGGAACACGAGATCGAAGTACGAAGAATCGGACTGGCAAATTTCGATGAGACGGCGATCCGACCGGGCGATCCGTTGGCATCGCTCGAGCGGGTGCTCGTCCCGCTCTATCTGCATCACCGATATCAGTTGGAGGCGACCGCGCATTCCCTGGGAGGAGCCGATTACTGCTTCGCGGTGCGCGGCGACGGACAGGATCCCATCGAAATCGTCCCGGGAGACCGCCAGCGTGCCGCGTTGGACGCCATGCTGCTCACAGTCGAGCCTCGCTTCCTCGCCGTGCCCGAGCGCATTCTGAACCTCATTCCACCACGAGCCTTTGGGACGGAGCCCGGCGAGGTGTTCGAAAAGGCGACGAGCCCGACGTTCGACCCTTTGGGGATGGCGGCGAGCGCGACCGACCTGACGTTCTCCTTCATCCTCCAACCGCAGCGAATGGCGCGGCTCGTGGAGTTCCACGCTCGCAACGACGAGTTCCCCGGTCTCGAGGAAGTCGTGGACCGGTCACTCCAGGTGACGTGGTTCGCCCAGCCGCAGTCGAGTCCGTACTTGCAGGCGGTTCAGGAAACGGCCGAGCGGATCATGCTAGACCGCTTGATGAGAGAGGCGAGCAGCGGCGAGAACACGGCCCGGGTCAGGGCGATTCTCACCGCGAAACTCGCGATTCTGATGGCGTGGCTGGCTGCGCTGGAGCAGCCGACGGCACACCAACAGCTCGCGCTCGTAGACATAGTGCGCTGGCAGGATCGGCCCGAGGGACTGACACAGCCGGCTGAGGCGGCGGAATTGCCTCCGGGAAGTCCGATCGGAGCCAGACGGCACTAGGAACGTTCGCGGCGTCGGACCTGGCCGCCGGGTGAAGCGGACGACGATTTGCCCCACCGGGCCTCTGCCGCTTGGGGCGTTGCGTCCCCTGGCGCACCTTTCGGTCGCGAGAACCAGCGTCTGAGGTCATGGTGCGCCGTGGGGCACGCTTTCTGCCCCCGGTCACCACCAAAGCCACATCACTGGCTCGAAGAAGGAGAGTCCGATGGCCGATTCCCGCACTCCTACGGGTGTGCTCCGTGAAGAGCACCAGCTGATCCTGACTGTCCTCGATGTCTTGCAGCAGGTACTCGAGAAGGGGGAGAGTGGGGAATGGGACATCGACTCCATGGAGGAGTGCGTGGTGTTCTTCCGTTTGTTTGCCGATGCCTGTCATCACGGTAAAGAAGAGGACCTACTATTCCCCGAGTTGGAAAGCCGAGGGATGTCAAAGGAAGAGGGACCGATAGCGGTGATGCTGGCCGAGCACCGAAAGGGTAGGGCTCTTGTGGCTCGCATGGCCGAGGCGGTAACCGCAGAGCGAGAAGAACGTGGGTCGCGACTGGCCGAGTTCGACAGCGCCGCCAGAGGCTATATCGAGCTTCTACGCGGACACATCTTCAAAGAAGACAACGTACTGTTCAACATGGCCGACTTCATGTTCGACAAGCCGGGCTGTGCGCGTCTGTGCGACCAGTACGACGACGTGTGCTCGCACCGGTTTGAGGGTCGGACCAAGACCGAGCTAGAGAAGCTGGCCGGCAACCTTCAGAGCCGGTACGGGCATCCATAGACGTGAGCCTTCAAGTGCTCCAATCAACTCGAAACTCGTTACAACCTCAGCAAGGAAGGACTAGTATGACCATCTCAAGAGGCCGAATCGTCAGGGTCCTCTGGGCGCTGGTGATCCTCGCTCTGGTCAACCCCCTGGGCGCGAACGCACAGACCAAGCTGCTGCGATTCCCGGACATCCACGGCGATCAGGTGGTATTCGCTTACGCTGGCGATCTGTGGCTCGCTCCCGCGACCGGCGGGACGGCAATCAGACTGACGGCGCACCCCGGGCTAGAGCTCTTCCCGAAGTTCTCGCCGGACGGGCAGTGGATCGCATTCACCGGCCAGTATGATGGTGACGAACAGGTCTACGTGATCCCGTCGACGGGAGGGGTGCCGAAGCAGCTGACTTTCTATCCGGCGCGCGGCCCGCTGGCGCCGCGCTGGGGCTACGACAACCAGGTCTACGACTGGACGCCCGACGGCTCAGCCGTGCTGTTCCGCTCGCTGCGGGACGCCTGGGACCTTGGTGATAGCCAGCTGTTCACCGTTGCCGTGGACGGCGGCCTTCCCACAGCGTTGCCCATGCCGGTGTCGGGCGGCGGCGACCTCTCGCCCGACGGCACGAAGGCCGTCTATTCACCGCTGTTCCGCGACTTCCGCAGCTGGAAGCGCTACCAGGGCGGCTGGGCGCAGGATCTCTACATCATGGATCTGGAAACGTACGAGGCCGAGCAGATCACGGACCATGTGCGCGCGGACCGTGACCCCATGTGGATCGGTGACCTGATCTACTTCACTTCGGATCGAGATGGAACGAACAACCTGTTCTCATATGACCCGGCCAGCGGTACCACGACGCAGCTGACGAATAGTGAGACGTGGGACGTTCGCTGGCCCAGTGGAGACAAGCAGAACCGCATCGTCTACGAGTTGGACGGCGAGTTAGTGATCTATGACATCGGCGCCGACCGCTCGGTGCCCATATCGATCAACGTACCGACCGATGGAGTCGCGATGCGTCCGTCGCTGATCGACGCCTCCGGCAACATTGAAGGTTTTGCGTTGAGCCCAAAGGGCGAGCGGGCTCTGTTTGTGGCGCGCGGCGATGTGTTCACGGCGCCGATCGAGAATGGGCCGACGCGTAATCTGACCCAGTCCTCGGGCGCACATGACAAGCATGCCCGCTGGTCACCGGACGGCTCGAAGATCGCCTTCGTTAGCGATATGACCGGCGAGGAAGAAGTCTACATCATCGACCAAGATGGCTCCGGCGGTCCCGAACAGCTGACGAGCGGAAGCGAGGGGATGCTGTACTGGCCCGAGTGGTCGCCGGACAGCAAGCACATCGCTTACAGCGACAAAGAGGGTCGGCTTTGGGTGGTGGACGTCGAGAGCAAGAGCAAGATTGAAGTCGCCAACGAGGCCCAGTATCAGCTTTTCACTTATACGTGGTCGCCGAAGGGTGGGTACCTGGCCTTCACGCTTGATGAGCCCAGCGGCTTCTCGTCCATCCACATCTATAGTCTGGCCGACGAGAGGCTCCACCGCGTGACCGGTGCGCTCTTCAACGAGTTCGATGTCGCTTGGGATCCGGAAGGGAACTACCTGTACTACCTGGCCGACCGGTCTCTGGCGCCGCAGATCGGCTCGTTCGAGTGGAACTACGTCGTCGATCGCGAGACCTTCATCTACGCGCTGGCTTTGCGCGAGGACGTGCCGAGCCCCTTCGCGCCGAAGAGCGACGAAGTCACGGTCGATGGCGAGGACGAGAACGGTGAGAATGAGAATGCGGATGACGAAGGCGACGGTCCCATCGCCATCGACTTCGAAGGTTTGGCCCAGCGCGTCGTTCGTGTGCCGGTGGGCCAAGGCAACTACGGTGGCTTGGCCGCGGTGAAGGGCCAGATCATCTATGTCGAGGGAACGCCCTTCTACTACGGCGGGTCGAGCGGTCAACAGCCGTCGATCAAGATCTTCTCGATCGAAGATCGTGAAGAGAAGACGATGCTCGCCGATGTCGGCAACTACGCCCTCTCTCACGACGGTAAGAAGTTCATCTCCAGGCAGGGTGGCGGCTTCGGCCTTTACGATGTGAAGGCCGATGCGTCGGGATCGAAGAAGACGATCTCGACCGCAGGGCTGAAGGTGAATCGCGTGCCGGCGGAAGAGTGGGCGCAGATCTTCGACGAGGTGTGGCGGCGCTTCCGGGACTGGTTCTATGTGGAGAACATGCACGGCTACGACTGGGAAGCGCTGGGCGAGCAGTACCGCCAGCAGTTGCAGCACGTGGCGCACCGGTCCGACCTGAACTACGTGCTCAGCGAGATGGTGGCCGAGCTGAACGTCGGACACGCCTACATTCAGGGCGGCGACTGGGACAGTCCCGATCGGCCGCGCTCGGCTCTGCTCGGTGCACGGTTCGAGTTGGACGAACGTGCCGGTCGCTACCGAGTGTCTTCGATCTTCGACGGCGACAATCAGGAAGATCGCTATCGCGCACCGCTGAAAGAGATTGGTGTCGACGTGTCGGTGGGCGACTACATCCTGGCGGTCAATGGGGAAGAGCTCGGAGCGATGGACAATCCGTTCCGCGTTCTACAGGGTAAGGCGGGTGCGCCGCTGACGCTGACCGTTAATGACACACCGAACCTGGACGGGGCTCGAGAGGTCATCGTCAATCCCGTCACCAGTGAGCTTGCACTCAAGTACTACACGTGGGTCGAAGGCAAACGACGGTACGTGGAGGAGCGTACGGACGGCCGAATCGGTTACATGCACCTTCCGGACATGGGCGATAGTGGCATTCAGGAGTTCATCAAGTGGTACTACGGCCAGATCCGCAAAGAGGGTCTGATCATCGATGTCCGTGGAAACGGCGGCGGCAACGTGTCGGCGATGATCATCGAAAGGTTGAGCCGCAAGTTGTTGGCGACGGGCTTCAATCGCACGGCGGACTGGCCGGATACGTACCCGGGCGCGGTTTACCACGGCCACTTGGTATGTCTGATCAACGAAACTTCGGCGTCGGACGGTGACATCTTCCCGGCGATGTTCAAGCAGGCCGGACTCGGCCCGTTGATCGGGAAGCGGACATGGGGCGGTGTCGTCGGCATTAGCGGCCACGGCCCGCTGATCGATGGCGGAGTCGTATACGTGCCGCAGTACGCGACTAACGGCATCGACGGTGCCTATATCATCGAGGGCATCGGCGTGACACCGGACATCGAGGTGGAGAACACGCCCAAGTCGATCATCGAGGGACAGGATCTGCAGCTTGATCGCGGGATCGCGGAAGTCATGAACGCGATCCGCAGCGATCCACGGACTCTGCCGGATCGTCCCGCCGATCCGGTGAAGACCAAGGAGGCGACCGGCGCGAGGAACTGAGCAGCGCCGATCTTGGGAACACGGAGAGAGGCCGCGTCGGGGGTGCCCGGCTCGGCCTCTCTCTTTTCTTGCCGCAGGGGCTCGCCGAGCCCATCCTTAGCCAAAAGAGGAGGGACTCATGTATAGGAAACCGGCGGCCATCCTGGGTATGATCGTTCTCACCTTGGCGTTGCCCCCACGAGCTCTGCCGCAGCAGTCGCACCCG
>Ga0111158_1029_pt1 | contig 11386 bp, 10 predicted proteins | sample DeeMarSeWOR28_12_FD_80258 | JGI IMG/M metagenome (GOLD analysis project Ga0111158, IMG submission 80258) | Gemmatimonas sp. SG8_38_2
GCGTCGGGGCAGGGGACAGGTCAGCCGATCAGTCCCCTGTGCGCAGAGCGATATGATTGCACGACTTCTCGCTTTGAGGAAAACCAGCGGACGGGACAGGCATCACACGCGCCGGATTGGACACTCGGATAGACACCGATTCGCCGGCCGCGCGTCCGGCGGCGATCGCCACGCGGCGCTAACCCGTTGATTTGCGGTACAATGCCGCCACACGGCGGTCACATTGGCTAGAACAATGGGCCCGGCGTCGTTCGCTGGTTGGGAGTGAGAGAATGGACGCGAGATCCATCATCGGCAGGCTGGGGTCCGAGCTAGCGACGTTGAAGACCAGATTCGGGGTCAAGAGTCTCGGGGTATTCGGTTCGGTTGTTCGCGGGGAAGACTCACCGGGCAGCGACATCGACATTCTGGTGGAGTTCGAGGTTCCGTCTTTCGACCGTTACATGGAACTCAAGTTCTACCTTGAGGACTTGTTGGGCCGATCGGTTGATCTCGTGTTGAAGGGGAGCCTCAAACCTGCCCTACGCGATCGTATTCTCCAAGAGGTACGCGATGTCGCGTGATCCTCGGGTCTAGCTCGAGGACATTCTCGAGTCCATTCGACGAATCAGAGCCTACGTCGAAGGCATCGACCAGAACGGTCTTGGAGCCGACGAATTACGCCTCGACGCCGTAGTGCGTAACCTTGAGGTGATTGGTGAGGCGGTCAAGCGTCTCCCGGAAGATCTGCGAACGCAAGAGTCTGGTGTCGAGTGGAAGAAGATCGCTGGCCTTCGCGACATTCTCATCCACCACTACTTCGGTATCGACATCACCATCATCTGGGATGTCGTCGAGACCAAGATCCCGGACTTCGAACGGCAGATCCGGATCATCCTCGAGGGCCTTGAGGAAGACTGAAGAGTTCGCAGCGGCCGGCTGGCGGACACCCAGGTGGACACACGTTCTTCGATCGCCAGCCCGGCAGCGACCGTCGAACAGGGTTAAGTTGTTGGCTCACGGTACAATCGCACCCGTGCCGGAGTGGCGGAACTGGTAGACGCAGGGGACTTAAAAGCACGCAGGAAAGGGCGGCAGGTCAACGCTTTGCTGGCTTGCCGCCCTTTCTATTCTCCGAGCATTCCGAGGAGTACTGTGATCTCCGAGGGTTCTGGACACCTCCGTGGACACCTGTTGTGCGGGATGAGCCCGATCTGCTATACACCCCATAGCGATCAAGAATGAAGAACAATGGAATGAAAGTGAAGCGCAACGAACGGTGAAGGGGTTCGACATGAAGTTCGCACGGATGACAGATCTCGCCGCTCTCGTGCTCGCGCTGGCGGCCGCACCCGCGTTAGCTCAGCAGCAGGCCGGCGAGATGACCCTCGACACCGAGGATGCGGCGAAGCACTTCAAGACGCGCGGCTACTCGCCTTACGCCGACCGGGGCTTCCCCACCCGACCCCTCTGGGGCGACACGCATCTCCACACCGCCAACTCCCCCGACGCCTTCGCCTTCGGCAACCGCCTCAGTCCCGAAGAGGCCTACCGGTTTGCCCGCGGCGAAACCGTCACCTCGTCGACCGGCCAGCGCGTCCAGCTCTCCCGACCCCTCGATTTTCTGGTGGTCGCGGACCACGGCGTCGCCATGGGCGCGATGATGGAGCTCTACAAGGGCAACCCTTCGCTGTTGGGGGACCCTCGCCTGAAGCGGTGGCACCTGATGATGAACGAGAGCCCCGAAAAGGGTGTAGAGGCAGCTGGAGAGCTCATCTCGGCCGGCAGCCAGGGCGACATCCCGGAGGCGATGCTCGACCCGAAGATCGCCCGCACGATCTGGAACACCTACACCGCGACCGCCGAGCGCTTCAACGAGCCGGGACGCTTCACCGCGATCATCGGCTATGAGTGGACGTCGCTCATCAAGGGTAACAACCTGCACCGCGTGCTGATGTTCCGCGGCGACAAGTCCAAGGCCGACCAGATCCAGCCCTTCACCTTCGCGGACAGCCCCGACCCCGAGGACTTGTGGGATTTCATGGCCGCGTACGAGGAGAGGACCGGCGACTTCGTCCTCGCCATCCCCCACAACGGCAACCTCTCCAACGGCATGATGTTCGCGCTCACGACGGTGTCCGGCGAGCCCCTCGGCCGCGCCTACGCCGAGACGCGGGCCCGCTGGGAGCCGGTCTACGAGATCACCCAGATCAAGGGCGACGGTGAGTCGCACCCCTATCTCTCGCCCAACGACGAGTTCGCGGGCTACGAGCTATGGGACAAGGGAAACCTGGACATGAGCCAGAAGAAGACGAAGGACATGCTCCAGTACGAGTATGCCCGGGAGGCCCTCAAGAACGGACTCCGCCTGGAGGCCGAACTCGGCACGAATCCCTTCAAGTTCGGGGTTGTCGGCAGCACCGATTCCCATACGTCGCTGGTCGCGGTGGAGGAGGAGAACTTCTTCGGCAAGCACACCGGTAAGGAGCCGAGCGACCACCGCTGGAACAAGCCCGTCCTGGCCACTCCGGCGGGTAACGTCATGGGCTGGGAGCAGGTCTCGTCGGGTCTCGCGGCCGTTTGGGCCACCGAGAACACACGCGAGGCGATCTGGGATGCGTTCAATCGACGCGAGGTGTACGGGACGACCGGGCCACGCATCCTCGTCCGCTTCTGGGGAGGCTGGGACTTCGTGCCGTCCGACGCCCAGAGCCGTCTGCCCGGGGCGATCGGCTACGCCAAGGGCGTGCCCATGGGCGGCGACCTGCGCCAGGCCCCGACCGGCAAGGCCCCGACCTTCCTCGTGGCCGCCCTCAAGGACCCCTACAGCGGAAACCTGGACCGCATTCAGATCGTCAAGGGCTGGATCGACGGCTCGGGTGAACTGCACGAGAAGGTCTACGACATCGTCTGGGGTGACGCCGAGACCCGCATGCCGGGCAAGGACGGCATGCTACCCCCCGTGGGTAACACCGTCGACGTCAAGAACGCCACTTGGACCAACACCATCGGTGACCCCGAGCTGATTACGGTGTGGAGGGACCCTGATTTCGACCTGGCGCGGCCGGCGTTCTATTACGCGCGGGTGATCGAGATCCCGACACCGCGGTGGACGGCGTACGACGCCAAGCGGTACGGCATCACCATGGACCCCGAGGTCCCCATGACCACCCAGGAGCGGGCCTACACGTCACCCATCTGGTACACCCCTTGATCGTTCCGAGAGCGCACGACGTTCCGCAGTAAACTGGCACGGACGACTGCCGTGCAGGAGGTTGGGAGTGAAGCGCATGTTATTGAGATCGTTCGCAGCCGCGGTTGCTGTGTCGCTGCTGGGGCTGCCGGTCGCCGCACAGCAGGCCGACCTGGTGCCCACCGGAGAAGACGTCAGGAGCTCGATCAAAGAGCCCAGCTACTCGCCCTACGCAGGACGGAGCTATCCCACGATACCCCTGTGGGGCGACACCCATCTGCACACCTCGCTCTCCCTGGATGCAAGGGCGCTGGGCGCAACCCTCGGCCCCGAGGAGGCCTACCGTCTCGCCCGCGGCGAGGAAGTGACCTCGGCGACGGGTCTGAGAGTGAAGCTTTCTCGCCCCCTCGACTGGCTCGTCGTTGCCGACCATTCGGACGCGATGGGCGCGATGAACGAGATCGTCGCGGGCAATCCGAAGCTGCTACAGGATCCCCAGGTCCGGAAATGGCATCAGATGATCCTGGAGGGCGGAGAGTCCGCCTACGAAGCCACCATGGACGTCATCGCCACGTTCTCGCAGGGCAAGACACCCGAGGTCCTCAAGGACAAGGAGTTCATCGGCTCGGTCTGGGAGTCCTACCTGAAGACCGCGGAAGAGTTCAACGCCCCAGGGACCTTCACCGCCATGATCGGCTACGAGTGGACATCGACGGAAGGCGGCAACAACCTGCACCGCAACGTCCTCTATCGCGACGACCGCTCGGTGGCCCGGCGCCTGCTGCCCTACACGGCGGCGGAGAGCTTCAATCCGGAAGACCTCTGGAAGTGGATGGCCCGCTATGAGGCCGAGACCGGTGGTCAGGTCCTGGCCATTGCCCACAACGGCAACCTGAGCAACGGGCTGATGTTCCCGGAGATCAATCCCGCGACCGGAGAGCCTCTCACCCGGGGATACGCCGAAGCTCGCAACCTCTGGGAGCCCCTCTACGAGGTCACCCAGATGAAAGGGGATGGCGAGACGCACCCGCTCCTTTCTCCCAACGACGAACTGGCCGACTACGGGACCTGGGACAAGGGGAACCTGGGGCCGATCCCGAAGGAAGACTGGATGCTGCAGTACGAGTACGCACGAGAAGCCCTGAAGAACGGCCTCAGGTGGGAGGCCAAGCTCGGCACGAATCCCTACCAGTTCGGCATGGTTGGCTCGACGGACAGCCACACGTCGCTCTCGACCGCCGAGGAGGAGAACTTCTTCGGGAAGGCTGTGCACAAAGAGCCCTCCCCGCACCGCATGGAGAAGCCGGTTTATCAGTTCGGCGAAATCACGGTGATGGGGTGGGAGCAGATGGCGGCGGGCTATGCCGGCGTCTGGGCGACCGAGAACACGCGTGAGGCGATTTGGGATGCAATGAAACGCCGGGAGGTTTACGCTACCACCGGCTCGCGAATTCTGGTGCGCTTCTGGGGCGGGTGGGACTTCGAAGTTGCGGACGCGAACAGTCGCCTTCCCGCCGAGGCGGGCTACACGAAAGGTGTGCCCATGGGTGGCGAGCTGCAGGAGGCCCCCGTGGGCAAGGCGCCCACCTTCCTCGCGGCCGCGCTCAAGGACCATCTCGGCGGGAATCTCGACCGCATCCAGATCGTCAAGGGCTGGCTCGACTCGGCCGGCAGGACCCACGAGAAGGTCTACGACGTCGTCTGGGGCGACGCGGAGAAGCGTAAGCCCGGCCGCGACGGACAGCTCCCCCCGGTAGGCAACACCGTCGACGTCAAGAGCGCCACCTGGACCAACACCATCGGTGACCCCGAGCTGATCACCGTGTGGGAGGACCCGGACTTCGACCCGGCGCGGCCGGCGTTCTATTACGCGCGGGTGATCGAGATCCCGACACCGCGGTGGACGGCGTACGACGCCAAGCGGTACGGCATCACAATGGACGACGAGGTCCCGATGACGATCCAGGAGCGCGCCTACACCAGCCCGATCTGGTATCAACCTTGAAGAAATGGACTGAATCTCGGCCTGTCAAGACAAGGAGGGGTGGATGACCGACCGTAACGATGGTGGCCGTTTGTTCCCACGCTCGATCTACCGCGTGCTGGCGCTGCTGTTGCTGTCCGGCGTGACGATGGTCGTTGCGGACGAGGATCCGCCGGGTTCCGCCGCAAAGGAAGAGAGCGGCCAGAGTCTCGAGTCGGCGGCCAACGACGCCACGGCCGCGATGTGGACTTTTCAGTTCGCCTGGGAAGGCCGGACCTGGAAGGACGACGAAGGCCCTAGCGGCGAACCCCGCCCCGAAGGCAACCGAAGCATGTTCCAGCTACGCTTCGTGGCGCCGATCCCGCTGGGCCGAAACCTCAAGCTGCTCAATCGCCTGACTCTCCGCAACAACGAGGCGGCCGACAAGTCGTCAGGGGCGGGGGACGCGGAGTACTTCGCCCTCTTCATCCCGCTGGAGTGGTCGACCGGGCGCTGGGGCATCGGCCCCCAGGTCAACTTCCCTGCCGACGACGCCAAGTTCGGCAGCGACGTCTGGCGCTACGGCTTCGCCACCGCATGGCTCGAGCGGGTGGCCAACGACAAGATCCTGACCGGTGTGCTGGTCCAGCAGGTCTGGGGTAAGACCGACCCCGTCGACGCCGATCGTCAAGTCGCCCAGCCGATCACGATCCAGCCCGTGTTCAACTATCGGCTGAAGAAGGGCTGCTACGTCAACATCGGCGAGACCGCGTTCAGCTACAACTGGGATGCCAGCGCGTGGATGATCCCGCTGGGCTTCCGCTTCGGCAAGGTGTTCATCAACAAGAACGGTTCCACACTCAACGCCTACGCCGAGGTGCGCAAGACCTTGGTCTATGAGGACTGGCCCGGCAGCGTGATGGACAACGCGTTGCGCTTCAACATCTCCTACGCGTTTCCGATGTGAAGTCGGCAGTGTCAGGGGGCGTGGCTGGCCTACCCGCTGGCCGCCGCCATTCGCGGGGGTCGTGGTTCGAAGGCCGAGTCATGAGGCGAGTCACGCTCGACATCCTCTTCGCGCTCGCAATGCTGACATCCGCCACGCCCGCCGTCCACGCCCAGGAATTCGAGCCGCGCACCTACGCTGTCGCGCCGGTGAACTTCAATTTCGTCGGCATCCGCTACGGCTTCGCGTCGGGCAATGTCTTCATGGACCCAGCGCTTCCGGTCAAAGATGTCGAGGGAGACATCCACCTGGTCGTGACGCGTTACACTCGGAGCCTGAGCATCTTCCGCCGTCCCTCCAAAGTGAAGGTGATCTTGCCGTGGTCGTCCGGGCGCTGGGACGGCTTTCTTGAAGACGAGTTCCGCACACGAAGCGCGACGGGCCCTCGGCGACGCGGCGATCGTCGTTGAGACCCTGTTCCACGGCGCAGAGGTCATGACCCCGCAAGAGATGAAGGATTACGAGCCGGGTACGGTCTTCGGTGCCCGGCTGGGGGTGACCGCGCCCACGGGCGAATACGACAACACCAAGGTGATCAACTTGGGTACCAACCGTTGGAGCTTCGCGGGGGAACTCGGCCTGGCCGCGCCGGTCGGAAAGTGGAGCATCGAGGCCATGGTCGCTGCCCGGTTCTTCACCGCCAACGACGACTACTTCAACGGACTCCGACTCACACAAGATCCGTTACTGGTTGCCAAACTTCACGCCGTGAGGTCGATCCGGCCGGGATTTTGGTGGGCGCTGGCCGCGGGCTACGGCTACGGAGCCAGGACCGCGATCGATGGTGTCCCGCGCGCCACAACGCAGCGCAACTGGCGCGTGTTCGTGGCCGTCGCCTATCCCATCTCGCCGCAGCAGGGGTTCAGCGTATCGATCGGCAGCGGCGGCAACCTCGGTGCCGGGACCGACTTTGACGCGATCACGGTCGGATACCAGTACAGCTGGGGCAAAGGTTGACAGCCCGCATCCCGGCAAGGAGCTGGCGCATGACGCGGACGGCCTGCCTGGCGTTGCGTCGCAGCGCCAGGGACGGTCGGTCGTTGGCTGCGGGTTTCGTGATCCAGTGTCATATGGCGAGGTGAATCTCATGACCCGACGTATCCAAACCTGTGTGCGTTACTTCCTGCTGGCCGTTCTGTTCCTCCTACCTGTCGCGAACCCTCTCGTTCACGCGGGGCAGGAGTCCGAGCAAGTAGGGCATGACCACTCCCATCATCACCTCGAGTCCACGTTCGGGGCCGCCTATAACGATGGAAAGACTGGTACCTTCACCGGCTTCGAGTACGAGTACCGACTCAGCGGCCTGTTTGGCCTCGGAGCCTTCCTCGATGGGACCTTCGACGGATTCGACCTGGCAGCGCTAGGCGTTGTGGCCAACTTCCACCCGGGAGGCCGATGGAAGGTGCTGACAGGCCTCGGGGTGGAACGCAAAACCGGCGGTGGCCACGACAAGCTGCTCTTTCGCGTCGGTGGCGCCTACGAGTTTCACGTCGGCAACGGCACAGTATCACCGACTGTGGCGTACGACTTCCTCGAAGATGGCAAAGATGTCGTTTACGCTGGGGTAGCGCTCGGGTTCACCTTCTGAGGCTTACGGGCTCGTGAAACGAACTGAGGACGTGTCTCACAATTTCGACGTGGCTGAAGTGACAGAATAGTCGGGCGCTAGATAGCAGGATCCGTCTCGCTAGGTGGCAATCATCACCAAGCATTGCGAGTGTCAACCACGCGCCATGTTGCCAGTGGCGTGGACACCCAGATGGACACCGATTCGCCGGTCGCGACGATGGCTACATTTGCCGAGCGGCGCTAACTCATTGACTCGCGGTACAATGCCGCGGAAGCCGGAGTGGCGGAACTGGTAGACGCAGAGGACTTAAAAGCACGCAGGAAAGGGCGGCAGGTCAACAAGTTCTTGGCTTGCCGCCCTTTTCGTTCTCCGAGTATTCCGAGGAGTACCGGGATCTCCGACCGTTCTGGACACCTCCGTGGACACCTGACGCTGATCCGGCGGCCCGCCTTTGACCCGAAGGACGACCGTAACTAGACTCGGACGTTCTTCACGAATCGGAAGGTCACCGTGATTCAATCGGGAGGGACCACAAAATGAAGGGAAGACATGCGATCCAGCGAGCACGGGCAACGCGAACGCTCCTCGCCGCCTTGATAGCCACGCTCTTGTTGACCGGCGGTCCCTACCCCGTTCGGGCCGAGGAGCAGACCCTCTCGGAGCGCGTGCTGCACCACCGGGGCATCGAGGCAATCGTCTGGGCCATGCCGATGCTCAACTTCAAGGGCATGCGCAACAGTGTCATGAGGCTCGGTGTCGAGTTCAACGACGTACCCTACTACTCCAAGGTGCAGAGCTGGAGATTCCAGTGGGCGACCCCGAACGACACGACGCCCTACATCGTGCCGTTCTGGAACGTGAAGGACGGGCCCGTCGTGGTCGAGATCCCTCCGTCGGGCGAAGGCGTCGGGATCTTCGGCACGCTGATGGATGCCTGGCAGCGCCCGCTCGAGGACGTCGGGGCCAAGGGCAAGGACGGTGGTCTCGGCGCCAAGTACCTGATGCTGCCGCCCGGCTACGATGGCGAGCTTCTACCGGGCGCGATCACGCTCGAGCAGCGGACCTACAACGGTTTTTCCATTCTGCGTCCGATCATCGAGGACGCCAGCCCTGAAAACCTCGCGAAGGTCGTCGCATTCGTCAAGAAAATCAAGATCTATCCGCTCGCGCTGGCCGACAACCCGCCCGCCAATCGCTACATCGATCTCTACGGCAAGAACGTCGAGGGCATCATGAAGCTCGACGAGAACGTCTTCAGCGAGTTGAACGAGATGATCCAGGAAGAAGTCGTCGATCCGTCGGATCTGTCCATGATGGGTCTGCTCGCCAGCATCGGAATCGAAAAGGGTAAGCCGTTCGCGCCCGACGCCGCGATGAAAAAGATGTACGCCGCGGCATCGGCCGACGCGCTGGAGTACATGATCCACCAGTATCACAAGGTACTGAATCCCCCCGTGTACGAGGGGAAGAAGTGGAGTGTCCTGACGCCTCCGGGCATCAGGGAAACCGGGTTCACGTACCAGTTTGCCAATCGCGTCGATTACCACGCGCGTGGATGCCTCTACTACGCCGTCTGCTCCAGCGTCAAGAACTACGGGACGGCGACCTACTACGTGGATCTTGCCGAGGACAAGGACGGAAACTGGCTGGACGGCGGCAGTCACTACAAGCTGAACGTTCCGCCGAACGTCCCGGCGAAAGACTTCTGGTCGGTGGTGGCCTATGACCTGGAGACGGCGGCTTGGATCCGCGACATGCCCCGGGTCGGGATCGCTTCCTCGACGGAGGGCGTCGAGGTCAACCGGGACGGCAGTGTGGATGTGTACTTCGGCCCCGAGGCGCCCGAAGGGAAAGACTCAAACTGGCTCCCCACTGCAGAGGGCCGGAGGTTCTTCCTCCTGTTCCGTTTCTACGGGCCGGAGCCGGCCGTTTTCGACGGCAGCTTCCAGTTGAATGACATCGAACGGATGGACTGAGGTGTCGGTGATGAGCACTTGCAGAATACCCCTGATCCTGATTGTGGTTGTGGGATTGACTTGGGCGGGCACGGCCGTGTCCGCGGAGAAGCCCCGGTACGCTACCGGGATTCCGTCGCACGTGACCACGCCGGACGAAGTCAAGACGCGGCTGGGTACTCTGCGCTTCTTCGATGGGATGCCGGACGAGAAGACCGTCGATCTGGTCTACGACAACCTCGACTTTCAACGAGGAGTGAGCGCCTTCCTGAACGCGATACCGATTGCTTCGATGTACTCGATGCGCAAAGGGATTCGCGAGGGCGGCGTCACGGAGAACAACGTCGTCGGAATCACGGAGGACCTTCTTGATTCCCGCTCGCTGTTCCTGACCGGTAACACCACGACCTATTACGTCATCAACTGGCTTGATCTGAAGGATGGTCCCCTGGTCGTGGAAATCCCGTCGAACGTGCTGGGCTTCCTGGACGACTTCGCCTTCCACTACGTCGCGGATTTTGGGCCGGCCGGGCTCGACAAGGGCAAAGGCGGTCGATATCTGTTGCTGCCTCCAGGCTACGAGGGCGACCTGCCAGAGGGCTACTTTGTCATCGAAAGCCCGACTTTCGGAAACTGGTTCCTGCTTCGCGCGTTCCCGGGGGAAAACGACCCCAAGGCGGGCGTGAAAAACGTAAAGAAGAACCTGAAGATCTACCCGCTGGCCAGGGCGAAGAACCCGCCCCCGACGCGATTCGTGAACTGGTCGGGAAAGTACTTCAACACGATCCACGCGAACAACTTCCACTTCTTCGAAGAAGTTAGCGCGGTCATTCAGGAGGAACCGTCAGCGGCCTTCGACCCAGAGATCCTGGGACTGCTGAGCGCCATCGGCATCCAGAAGGGCAAGCCTTTTGAGCCCGATCCCCGCATGAAGAAGATACTAACGGACGCCGCCGCCGTCGGGAACGCGACGGCCCGGGCAATCCTTTTCGGGACCCGGGACGAAGCCATGTACTACTACCCGGACCGGCAGTGGAAGATCTGCTTCAACGGCGGCTACCAGTTCATCGAGGAAAACGGTGAGCGCTTTCTCGACGCCCGTACCCTGTTCCACTACTACGCGACGGGCATCACTCCCGCCATGGAGACCAAGATCATCGGCGGCGGGTCGCAGTACGTTTATACAGAGCGAGACTCAGAGAAGCGTTTCCTCGATGGGAGCAAGACTTACAGGATTACCGTGCCGCCCAAGGTCCCGGTGAACAACTTCTGGTCCTTCATGGTCTATGACTCTCAGACCCGGTCGATGCTGCAAACCGACCAACAATTTCCAGGGATCGACAGCAAGAAGGAAGGGCTCGAGCAAAACGACGACGGCTCCGTCACGGTTTATTTCGGACCAACGGCGCCGGAGGGCAAAGCGAACAACTGGGTGCAGACTCTGCCTGGCAAGAGCTTCAACGTAATGTACCGCATGTACGGGCCGCTGGAACCGTGGTTCAACAAGACCTGGAAACTCGAAGACTTCGAGTTGCTGGACTGATCGCCAGGCCTACGGAGGAATACCCATTGGGGATCGGCGTGACCTACCTGTTTTGAGCCCAGTGGGACCTGCACGACGTTGAAGGAGAGCAGTGATGATTCGTAGCGTCTACACTTGCCTAGCAGCGCTAACTCGTTGACTCGCTGTACAATGCCACCGAAGCCGGAGTGGCGGAAC
>Ga0111158_1055_pt1 | contig 11369 bp, 10 predicted proteins | sample DeeMarSeWOR28_12_FD_80258 | JGI IMG/M metagenome (GOLD analysis project Ga0111158, IMG submission 80258) | Gemmatimonas sp. SG8_38_2
AGGATCCCAGGATCAGCAAGATCGCCGCTCAGTTGCGCTGAGGCGGAGGGGCCCTGGCTGCCCGAGCTGGGGGCCCGGACCGCAACGACCACCTCCCGACTCAAGCGATCGAGGCGATCCGGGTAACGCGCTGCTACTGGCTTATGCTGACGCTGAAGCTCCCCGTGGACAGCAGCACGTTGTCGCTTCCCGCTACTTCCTGCAGCACAACACTGTAGCCGCTGGCTTGATTCACATCGGGCACGCTGAACCTAAGCAGTTCACCCGCTGTGACCTGAGCGATAACCGCGGCTCTGAGGGTGTCGCCCGAGGCAGCGGTGTAGAGTCGGTGGTTGGCGCCCACCTGCACGGGATTGGCGATGTCAGCGCCCGTGACCAGGAGTCGGAATGCCGCGCCCGCAGTACCGGACGTCGTGACGTTCACTGCCAGCTGACCGGGCTGCACCGCAGCCGGTCCGGTTCCGTTGTCACCGTCACTGCTGCAGGAGCCCACCAGGAATGCGGCGCAGACGACGGGGAGCGCCCCAATTCGGAATACTCGCTTGCTCATCATCGTCCTTCCTCCTTGTGGGCAGGCTGATCTTTTGTTTCAAGCTGAGTCGCCGGCACGACATCGGTAACCACGCCGGTCTGCTGCAAGTAGGCGCGGAAGTCTCCGATGTCGAAAAGTCCGTTGCCGTTACCGATGATGTCGAGGTAGTTCTGTTCGTCAGCGCTAAGCGGCGCGAGCGGTCCAAGAAGCTGACGGACCACGTCGTTCAAGGCCAGGTTGGGTCGCGTCACCGACAGCGAGACGGTATCCTGGCTCGTCAGCGCGCCCGATATGGCCTGGAAGACGATTTGGAATGTGCCGTCTTCCTCGGGGGCACCGGCGATCACGCCGCTGGGCGCCAGGCTCAAACCATCCGGCAGCGTATCTCCTCCTACTCGCGTCCAGGTGTAGGATCCCGAGCCGCCCGACGCCGTCAGCGTGTCCATGTAGGCGGCGCCCATGACGCCGGGGTTGAGGGCTGACGTCGAGATGGCGACGGCCGTGCCAAACACGGCATACACCGTCTGGGGCAGGGCCAGTGAGACCTCGATCGAGTCGTTGGTCGAGGTCACGTCTCCGCGCCACTCGACGAAGAAGAAGTCCGCGGCCACCGGCACCGCTTTCAGGCTCGCGTTCTGTGTCGGCAGCAGCCAGGCGACTCCGCTCGCGTCGAGGGTCTGCGAGCTGGTGATGCTGCCCTGGATATCGGCTGTCGCCTTGAGCCGGTGCTCGGTCTGCAGGTTGGCGATGAAGGTGTCGGGCGTCGCGTCGACCGTCACCGTGTGCGAGCGAGCCCCTGCATCGCTCCATGACTGGAAGACGTGGCGTACCAAAGTGTCGCCCTGTATGGAATCGACGCCGATGGTGTGGCTGCCCGGGTAGACCCAGAGCGTGCTGTAGGGGGCGTCCTGATTCGAGCCGTCGATGATCACTTCGGTGCCCGCGCCGATGTTGGTGGTAATGAGCTCACTTGCCGAGTTGAAGTTCGCGCGGAAAGCGACGCTGCCATCACCGTTCTGGGTGATGCTGTCTACGTTGAGGCCCGAGCTGGAGTTGTCGTTGAACTCGGAGTTCGGAGTTGTCGTAGGGCCGAAGGCCGTGCTGTTGGATGTGCCAGGCCAGGGGTCACCGGCATCACCCCTATTCACGTCGTTCCCCAGATGGTCGAGACCGTCGGCCTGCTCCAGATCGACGCCGTGCGGGACTACCGCGTTAACTGTGTTTGTGTTTCTACGTGCCGCGATCCGGTCGGGGTCGATATGCCAGATCAACAGCCCCGGGCCGTTGATGTTTCCGGCCTCCGATCCCATCCCCTGCCGGTTCTCGAGGAGGAAGTACTCGTTCGACCCGCCGAGGTCGATCCGCAAAGCTGTATCGCTGGGAACGACGGGGCTGAGGGCATGAGCGCCCGTACCCTGTGAGATGTCGATCGTGTCGACGGCGATCCAGCCGAGCTGATCTTTGGACCAGGCTTCCATGTGGGCGGGGCTGGTCTGCACGTTCCAGTTCCCGCTTCCCATGAGCCCCCATTCCCCGATGCCCTCGGAGTTTCCGCTGGTGTCATAAAGATCGGGTAGGCCCAGGCCATGGCCAAACTCGTGCGAGAAGGTCCCGATCGCCATGATCTGCGTATCGGTGCAACCGCCCGAGCCGCCGACGGCCGACTGGATTATGTAGTCGTTCACGGTAACACCGTCGCCCGTGTTGTACACGCCGCCCTTCCAGCCGGCGTATACCCAGCGATGTGCCCAGATGTGCGATGACCCGCACGCGCCGTCCATCAACGGGTGCAAGACAGCGATGAGATCAACGGTGCCGTTGCTGTCGTTGTCGTAGACGCTGAAGTCTGTGCTCACATCGGCGCTGTCGAGGAGCGCCTGGATGAAATCGCCCGTGCGGTCGGTGATCGGGTTCAATCCGTTGTTGGTGCCCTCGTACCATGTGCTGGCGCTATCGACCTTGAACCAGCCTATGACGTCTCCGGTCACCGTAAGCAGGCTGTTCGACATTTCGTCGTAGAAGCTGGTGACCGAGTACGGGGCCGTGGCCCCCGGAGTGAATAGCGTGCTCCTGATCGAGGCGGTGTCCGGATGGAACACGTGCGTGCTGTCGGAGAAATATCCGACCAGGACAGGTATGCGGTATGTACCCTGAACAGCCGTTCCGGCGGCTTGCGCCACCGCTCTGGAGGGTCCGTTTCGCAAGTGCGCGTTTAGGCCGGCATAGTCTCGCGCGCGGGCCAGCGCCTGCCTCCGCTCCCGAACCTGGCGGGCGATGACTTTCCAGGCCTCCTGGAACTGATAGGCGTTCGGGTAACGGGCGAGGGTCTCGTAGTAGCCCGGCGGTGGTTTGACGCCGTGGACTCGTCCGAGCTCCTCGACATCCTGTGCGACCAGGTCTAGAGGCGCGGTCGTCACGCCAACGATCAGGCCGGCGATCAGCGTCAGTGGGGCAAGCGCTCTCATCACTGCCTCCTCAATCAGCGTTGCTGCTGGAGCAGAACGAATTGGCATGCACACAGCCACGTGGATGCCAAGGCTGCGGCAGGTTGGCCGTTATGACAGGATTGAGGGCCGGATCTCGACATAGGGAGGGGAAACGGCGAAGACGGAGGATCCAACTCGCCTTAATAAACAAAGCGGTTCGCCCGGAGTCAAGTTCTTTGGCCGCAAAGCGATGCCGATACATTGCTTGATCGCAATGCGCGAGCGATGTAGACTGAGCTAGCTATTCCCCCGCGGACTGAGATTCCCTTTTTCGCGCGCATCATTGTACTCGTTGCCAATCATGATGAGGCCAGCTTGATGAAAGAGCGTGCCATGAAAAGAAGTAGCATCCTGGTCCGTCTGGCGATCGTGTCGGTGCTGTCTTTCAGCTGCGGCGACAGCACGGAACCGCTCAGACCGACCTACATCTCTTTGACGCCATCGACGGTCACGCTTGACGCGCTGGGCGCGACCGAGCAGTTGAACGCGGGGGTGCTCGATCAGAACAGGCAGCCTCTTCAGGGTGAGGAGGTGAGGTGGTCCACGGATGACCCGCAGGTGGCCACGGTCAGCGTGGACGGGTTGGTGACGGCCGTGCGAAACGGGACGGCGCGGATCACGGCCAGTTTCGGATCGATCGACGAAGACGCCACGGTGACCGTCTCCCAGGTCGTCACGGCTTTTCAGAAGGAAGCGGGGGACGGGCAGACGGGTGCGGTCAATGAGGCGCTGACCCAGGCGCTGGTCGTTCGGGCGGCAGATCGGCTGGGCAGCCCGGTCTTGGGCGCCAGTGTCAACTTTTCAGTGGCGAGCGGCGGTGGTGGTGTGAGCCCGGCCAGCGCCACGACGGGCTCCGACGGTCGCGCCTCCACGACTTGGACTCTGGGGACGACAGTCGGTGAGAACAGGGTGACGGCGACAATCGCCGGTGTCGTTGCTTTGAGCTTCACGGCCACTGGGATGCCGGGACCGGCGGCGATCATCACTAAAGAGAGCGGCGACAATCAGACCGGGACCGCAGGTTTGCCCGTGGCGGACCCGCCGACGGTGAAGGTGACCGACGCCTTTGGTAACGTGGTCTCAGATGTTGCGGTGAGTTTCGCCGTCGCGTCAGGTGGAGGCTCTGTCACGGACGAGAACCCATCGACGGCGGCCGATGGAACCGCAGCCGTCGGTAGTTGGACGCTGGGTGCGACCCCGGGAACGAACGAGCTGACGGCCACGGTTTCAGGCCTGACTCCGGTCACGTTCACAGCCGACGGGGTCATCGGGGCGACGACCATCGCGAAGCAGGCAGGCGACAACCAGAGCGCGCTGGTGGGCACGTCCGTGACCACGCCACCGACGGTCTTCCTCACGGATGCGTCCAGCAGTCCGGTCGTCGGCCAGGAGGTCGTCTTCGAGGTCGCATCGGGTGGAGGCTCCATCACACTGGGGACAACGGCCACGAATGCCAGCGGCCTGGCATCGGTGGGCAGCTGGACGCTGGGCACGACAGCTGGAGAGAACACAGTGACGGCGACGACACAGGGACTGGCGCCTGTGACGTTTACGGCCACAGCTACATCGGGTGCGGCGGTCGGCGTTGTTCTGAACGACGGCGATGGTCAAACCGGTCTCGTTGACTTCGGGGTGAACATCCCACCGTCCGTCAAAGTCGTGGACGGTTTCGGTAACGGTGTCGAGGGGATCAACGTCACGTTCGGGGTAACGAGCGGCGGCGGCAGCGTGGAGGACGCGTCGCCGACTAGCGATTCGCAGGGAATCGCGGCGGTGGGCAAGTGGACTCTCGGGGCGGCCCCGGGTACGAACACGCTGGAGGCAACGTCCTCGCTTGGGACCGTTGGGTTCACGGCTACGGGGATCACTTCGAGCTACGACATCGATATTCAATTCCTCACGTCGGCGACCACCTCACAGCAACAGGCGTTCGTGGACGCTAAGGACCGTTGGGAGGAGCTCCTGATCGGAGATCTATCCAACATCCCCGTGAGCGTTGCCGCCGGCACGTGTGGACCCGGATCGCCGGCCATCAACCAGACCATCGACGACGTGCTGATCTTCGCGACCATCGACAGCATCGATGGGCCGGGCGGCATACTGGGCCAGGCGGGACCGTGTTTGATTCGCAGTTCGAGTCAGATTCCGGTGGCAGGCGCGATGATTTTCGACGAGGCGGATCTCGCGAACCTGGAAGCCGGCGGTCAGCTGGATGAAGTCATCGAGCACGAGATGGGACACGTCATCGGGTTCGGTACGGTCTGGGACAACCTGGGTCTACTGATTGGTGCAGGCGGTAGCGATCCCTACTTCATAGGTGTGCGGGCCATCGAGGCGTTCGATCGGATCGGCGGTGCGTCCTATACCGGCAACAAGGTGCCGGTGGAAAACACGGGTGGAGGCGGGACAAGAGACTCGCATTGGCGTGAATCGATCTTCAACAACGAGCTGATGACCGGCTGGATAGACGCTGGCTTGAATCCCTTGAGCGAGCAGACGGTCGCTTCATTTTGGGATATGGGGTACCTGGTCAACCTCGACGGCGCGGACGATTTCTCGATCGGCGGCGGACTGCAGGCGTTCACCGAGGGGGTCACCGTGAAGCTCGCCGACGATGTTCTATTGATTCCCATCTACGTCGTCGACGAGGGCGGCCGGATCGTCGACGTCATCGATAGGCGTTAGCCGGCAGGGAAACCACGAGGCTGAGGGCGGAGCCGGCCACATGCGGCGGAGCGGAAGGATGAGATTTCGCGCTACGGTTGTTACTCTCCTCGCGGTCGCTGGTGGAGGCGCTGCTTGCGGCGCCCGAAGTAGCGAGGTGACTCCGGAGCGTTGTGCCCCTGTGGAGGCAGTGTCGCTGGCGGGCGTGAAGGCCGAGAGCCTCGAGGGCGAGTACGAGCTGGTGCTCGTCGCCACGGTGGGCGACTCGATTGGAAACTCAACTGGGGGACGGCTCGAGCTCTACGCCAATGAGCCGAGCCTGCGCTCGATACCGTCCGCCGGTGGTAGGAGGCCCTCGTCTGGGAGCGTCGACCTCACGCGATCCCAGGGCGCCGGGCGTCCTCGTTGTGGAGCAGGGCGGGCAGATAGTGATGCGGTTGGGCTCCGAGGCCAACCGCCGGGGCGAGCTCCGATTCGACGGGGGCTACTTCGCCCTCTGGGTCCATCAGTTCGACGAAAACGGCTTCGCGGGCCGTTGGACCAGCGGCACTCTCGGGGCTCAGGCGAAGGGCCATTTCTGCGCGTCCCGGGTGGGAGACTAGGGCTCCCGGCCCCAAATGCTGCAAGGCGCTCGGAAGTGCCGAAGTGGGATCAGCGCCGCTGAGGACCGGATTTCGGCAAATCCAATGAGCTAGGGCCTTCTCGGGGCATCGGGGTAATCCAAGTCACAGTCGGTATTGAGACGACTTCACGCCAAAGTAACGTAACTCTTTATACTCTAATCCCTTGGTGATTCGGAGCCTGAGTGCTCGTTTTGCGAGGAATATGGCCGCTTGAGAGGGCAAACCGCTCAGAACCCGCATCCTACCTAGCTTTTCCCTTGACGATTCGCGTGTTTAGGCTGTACAGTAGACTCGACTTCGCTCTTTCAAGCAGGCTCCAACCACTTTCCTGAAAGGAGCTTCGTGGTGAACAAGACCGATCTCATCGACCAGCTTGCTCATTCGACCAGTCTCAGCAAAGCCGATGCTGGCCGTGCCATAGACGCCCTGTTCGATGTGAACAAGGGAATCATCGCTGGCACGCTCAAGTCGGGTGGCAAGGTCCAGATCACCGGGTTCGGGACGTTCGAGACTCGGCAGCGCGGCGCGCGGATGGGCCGTAACCCGCGCACTGGCGACCGGATCGAGATTCCTGCGTCGGTGTCGCCGGCTTTCCGGGCAGGCAAGGGGCTGAAGGACGGCGGCAAGCCGTAAAAGGGGGGGATTTTGGGGAGGGGGCCCGAATTCAGGGCCTCCGTCCTCTTGACCCTGTCTACTCCCTAAACACCCGCACGTTGGCGGGCCGCCCGCGTATCGTCGCAGTCGCCAAGCTCTTGATCACCTGATCGGCGACAGAGGCGGCGACCTCCACAGAAGTATGAGTGTCCTTGATCTCGATGCGACCGATCCGATCGCCGCTGATCGGTGCCTCGCCGGTGATGGCGCCGACGAGGTCGGCTGGCCGAATGCCGTCACGGCGTCCTACTGCAAAATAGAGACGTGTCCAGGCCGGCAGCGGCTCGACCGCTGACACGGGCGACTGCTCACGGAACAGAGCCGTGGCGGCCGCGGCAAGCTGCACGGGAGTGAACTCATCGAGCAGGGGTTCCAAGAGGAGCATGTAGGGTTCGAGGTCGCGGTTTGCAGCGGCGTCGCGAAGCTGCTCGTGGGTAACTCGCGCGGATCTCAGTGCCTCGGCGGGCGGCGCGGTCTTTAGAGCGGTCAGTCGCACGGCGAGGGGACCTGCCAGCTGCTGCAAGTGGGCCAGTTCACGGGGCTCGAGGAAGACGACGGAACGGTCCGCCCCGTCCAGCGCCGTCCTGGCGCCGGCCAGATCGGCTGGTGCTCCCCAGGAGACCGCCAGGCGCGACGCGGCGCCCTCGCTGGCTTCACCGCATCGCACGTGTGTGCTGGGGTCGTCTTCGGCGCGCTGGGCTGGTATTCCGCGCACAGCCAGCTGATCTGCGAGCGCCCGCGCTTCGCGTTCGAGACGACAGTGCACGGTACTGAAGCCGCCGCTCTTCTCGGTGGCGGATTTCAGTAGACGTGTGAGCACGGGCAGCCAGGTTGCTCGCGGAGCTGTCCAGTACTCCACCGTCTTTGTGCTTAGTGGTTCCACCTCGCTGGGGATCCAGTTCAGCCGCCGGGCACGTCGGGCGTGTCGTTCTATCCAGTCTTCGATGTCGCGGGCCAGAAATGATGTCAGCAATATGCGCTGTGCGTCCTTCGGCGCCTGGGAGGCGAGAGCCTCCAGCGAGTCCGCGGCGCCGAGCTCAACCATGACCGAAGCACCATCCACGACCAGGGCACCGAGCGTATCGAGCTTGATCGCCGAATGCTCGAGGGCGGCCATCGCCGCGCTCGGGCTAGCGACGACGACGTCCGCCACCGCCGCATGCGACCGCGGCTGCGTCAGCGCGACAGCCAGTCCTCTCGATCGCATCAATCGCGATAGGGAATCGGCCGTGGCCGCTGCGGCATCGTCGGTGGGCAGCAAGATGAGCGCTTGAGGGCCGGCGGCCTCAGGTTCGAGGCGAGCCGTGAGCCCCAAACCGTAGGCCAGAGTCTTGCCGCTGCCGGCCGCTGCCACGCCCATGACCGTCGTGCCGCGGGCGATCACCGGAACGGCCTCCTGCTGTAGGGCCGTGGGCCGACGATAGCCCAGTTCGGCCAGGACCCGGAGCAGATCACTGTCCAGCTTGAAATCCTCGAATGTGTTCATGGCCCCCAATCTAGCATGTCGAGCCAATCGACGAACAGGTGGCGGCGGCTTGACGCTCTTACGGTAGCCTTTCTATGATCGCGACATGAAAAAGGCGATCGTCATCGGGTCGAGTACGGGCATCGGTCGGGCGCTATGCGTGGTACTCGGCGAGCGGGGCTACGAAGTAGGCGTGGCAGGACGGCGAACTGAGCTGATGCAGGAGCTGCGGGGAGAGATCCCCAGTCGGACATACATGAAGGCGATCGATCTCAGGCGGCCGAACGAGGCGCGGCAGGCTCTGAGAGAGCTGATCGATGAGATGGACGGCGTCGATCTCATAGTCATCAACTCGGGGGTTGGTTCGTCAGCACCCTCCTGGGAGGAAGAACTCGAGATCATCGCCGTCAATGTCACGGGCTTCGCCGCGATGGCCAGCCTCGCGCTGGACTACTTCGCCGATAGAGGCGCGGGACACATCGTTGGGATCTCATCGATTTCTGCGTTGCGGGGTGTCACGACCTCCTACAGCGCTTCGAAGGCCTTTGATTCGATCTATTTGGAGGGTCTACAGTTCAAAGCGGACCGCTTGGGCGTCGATGTGTGCGTGACCGACGTGAAGCCCGGTTTCGTGGATACGCCCATGACCGAAGGCCGCTCTGACATGTTCTGGATCGCGCCGGCCGACAAGGCGGCCCGTCAGATCTACGATGCGATTCGCAAGCGAAGGCGACACGTTTACGTCACTAAGCGGTGGCGGCTGATGGGTTGGCTGATGAAGGTTCTGCCGCACCGGGCGGCCTCGTGGGTGCAGAGCAGGAGACAGGGCTAGCCTGATCTCACGCTGCGCCGCGGCACCGCTGGCGACGCGCTGGCTTTCCCTGGAATACCTCGGCTATCCCTCGAACGGTGCCGGGTGATCCATGTCATAGGGGCGGAGCGATATCACGCCACCTTCCGGAACGTCCATGTCGGCTAGGGTGCGCGATTCGTCGAGCACCTCCTTCTCGAAGTACTCCACGTAATAACTCGAAGGGTCGACGTCGCTGGCGCCGAGCAGATCGGGTAGAACCTGCTCTTTGATCGAACCCACCGAGGTACTCGACGCGAACTCCATCTTGCGTTCACGCCACAAGTCGGGAACGATCACGCGAATCTTCAATGTTTCTCCGGACATCGCCGCCGTCCTCTTTTCTTTTCTTCAAACGTGTGGGATTGAGTAGAGGAATCTGAGCGTCACGTCGGTGACGTCGTAACCGACGCCGCGGTCGGTCTCGACGTGCACGGCAGTGTGGCCATGATCACGGTACGCTTCGATCTTGGCGACTCCTATTGCGCCTGAATACTCGAGGCGGTTATCGCCCCGCTCCTGAACCTGGAGCCCGGTTTTCTCGCGGTAGTAGTCTTCGGCCTTCTGGATCACTTCTTCAGGCGAAAGGTGGGTGGCAAGCTCGAACTTCATCGCAGTCTCATACCTGGTTGTCGGTTTGGGTGCCGCGCCGAATATCTCGATCAGCTGTCATCCAGTCAAGGAACGTTGGGGCATGTCCTAGATCCGTGATACTCGACTACTCAGAACCTCCAGTCCTCGTTCCCGGACCACGAAATCGTCCTCGATCCTTACACCCCACTGATCCGGTAAGTAGATGCCCGGCTCTATGGTGAATACCATGCCCGGCTCAAGCCGTCGTTGGTTGCCTCGAACCAGGTACGGCGCCTCGTGACCGTCCATTCCCATGCCGTGGCCAAGCCGGTGGGTGAAGTAATTGCCGTAACCCGCCTGCGTGATGACGGTGCGTCCGATTTGGTCCAGCCGCTGGCACTCCATACCGGGCTGACCTGCCTCGTAAGCCGCCGTCTGAGCCGCCAGGACCGTGTTGAAGACTTCGCGGTACTGCGGCGAAGGGTCATCACCGAAGAAGTGCATCCGGGTTATGTCGGACGTGTAGCCATGCACGCGACAGCCCGCGTCAATCAAGACTGGCGTTCCGTGCTCCAGGGTTCGATCGGACGGTCCACCGTGGGGGAGCGCGCTGTTGGGCCCGAACTGAACCAGACCGCCTCCACGGGCGCCACGCTCCTGCATCTCCTGGCTGAGATGAGCCGCGACCTCGCGTTCGCCGATGCCCGCTTCGAGGCTTGCAAACGTGGCGGCGATAGAGGTCTCTGTGATCGAGATGGCCCTACGGATCAGGGCGATCTCCTCATCGGACTTGATGATGCGGAGCTGAATGAACAAGTCCGAGGCGTCGGGGAACTGCCAGTTGGTGAGGACCTTCTGTAGCTGAACCACGGTGCCATAGCGTGTGCTCGGCTCGATCCCGAGTCGCGCCGGACCCAGCGACCAGAGGGCGTTGTACACCAACACGTAGGGGCTCTCGTGCTCTTCCCATCCCCTGATATCGGCGAGCGTACCCAGCGCCCGCCTCACGCGCTCGACCTCGAAGCTGGGCGCAACGACGAGCGGCTGACCGTTCTTCGGGATGATCAGGGCGATCAATCGCTCACTTCGCCCAAAGTTGGCGCTCTGCAAATAAGAGAACGGGGTCGAAGGCTCGCTGAAAAGCGCTGCGAAACCGTACCTCGCCATGAGGCTCACCGCCCGTTCTAGCCTCCTGCGGTAAACCGCAGGCGGGAGCGGGTCGATGCCCTGAGCCGGCGCGGGCCCCAGAAGCGAATCGGCAAAAGTCTCCCTCCGAGAGCCGGGAAAAAGCAGCGCCGTGCTCGTCGCGCCGGCGCATTTCAGGAACTCACGTCGCCTCATGGTGCCCGCCCTGTCTGCAGTGGAATTTGGGCCTACATTACCTCCCAGTTCGCGCGCCAACAACCCTTCAGAGGATACGACCCATGCGTAGCTCGCTGTTGCTGATGGCCGTCGCCCTCGCCGCCGTGGTAGTGGCCGTGTGGACGATGCGTTCGGGCCCGGCTCACCCCGCGGCCGACAT
>Ga0111158_1034_pt1 | contig 10865 bp, 10 predicted proteins | sample DeeMarSeWOR28_12_FD_80258 | JGI IMG/M metagenome (GOLD analysis project Ga0111158, IMG submission 80258) | Gemmatimonas sp. SG8_38_2
CCTGACTCTCTATAGGCCAAGGCCGATCACAAGACCGGCCGAGATGATGATGTCGGCCTGAAACTGCTTCTCTGACGGCTCGGCTTCGCCCTCGGCCGTAAATTGCGCCTCGTACAGGTACGCATCGGCGTCGGCCCGTATCGCAAACAGTCCCGGAAGCTTGATACGCAGACCCGCACCGATGACCCCACCCACATCGCTCTTGCCTTCGGTGACGTCCTCGTAAGAATCCCCGCCGCGCCCAACATATGCAACGCCGCCGTCGACATGAATGCCGATGGGACCCGGCAAGATCCGCCAGACGGCACGCACATCGCCGGCCCAAACGTGGCCGCTCGTCGTCTCCGACGTGTCAGCCGCCGAAAGCTCGGTGTCGCTCCACGCGTAAACGAAGTTCCCCTCGAAGCCGATCGGTCCCAGTGCCCAGAAGGTCAACCGCCCACCGAGCGCGAATCCCTCTTTCTGTGACCCTGTAACCCGGCCAACGGGCTCGATGTCCTCCGAGATGAGATCCTTGAGCGGCAGATAGGCGCCGACGTACGGCTCCAGCTCGAACTTCGGCAGCTGCGCCATCGCCGGCGACACCGCCACCAGGCTCAATACCAAACAAAACCCGAATAACCTACGAAACAACGTCGGCATCTCCGCGATGAGGTGGTCAAGAACGCTTAATTGGAAACAGCTTTTCCTGGGGGAGTACGGTGAGCGAGGGGGAGATTCTCACCCGCACGCGCGACCAAAATATAACAGCTATATGGATTTGCGCCAGATTTTCTTAGCTCTTACACGAGGGCCGAACCGGGTTGCACCCTCCCCCCGCTACTGAACCGGCGCGGTCAAGCGCGCCAGCTGTACGGCCAGCTTGAACCAGAACGGCCGCTCTTCATAGTCGGCCGGCACCATCTCCCGCGAGCGGGCGAAGTCGTCCAGGAACATCTTCTCGACACCGACCGCGAAGGCGGAGTCCGCGACGAATCCCGTGATCTCGAAGTTCAGACGGAACGAGCGATTATCGAAGTTCGCCGTGCCGACGGCGGCCACCAAATCGTCGACGAGCATGGCCTTCTGGTGCAGGAACCCCTCGGAATAGCGATAGAACCTCACGCCGGTTAGCGAGGCATCGCGGAAATACGAAAAGGCCGCCAGGTAGACCATCAGGTGATCCGGTTTGTCAGGAATCAGTATGCGAACATCGACGCCCCTGAGGCCGGCGAGTTGAAGCGCGGCCATCACGGCCTCATCCGGCACGAAGTACGGGCTGGCGATCCAGATACGGTTACGCGCCGAGTTGATCGCGTGCACGAACATGAGGCCCGCAGTTTCAAGCGAATCTGCGGGACCGGTGGGCACGATCAACACCTGCATGTCGCCATCGGGATGCGCAGTGGGTGCCCAGGTCAGTACTGGAACCGTGTCCGCAGCCCAATGCCAGTCCTCGGCGAACGCGAGCTGCACGGCCTGAACCGCGGGTCCCTCGATCTTCATGTGAGTGTCACGCCAGGCGCCCACCTTCGGATCTTTCCCGAGATACTCGTCTCCCACGTTGTGGCCGCCGATCCAGGCAGCCTCGCCATCGACGACGACAATCTTGCGGTGGTTGCGGAAGTTGATCTGGAAGCGGTTGCGTGGACCTTTGCGCGTGTGAAAATCGTAAACCTCCACTCCCGCCTCGCGCAGCTCATTCTTATAAGAGCTCGGAAGCTTGTGACTCCCCACCTCATCGTACAAGAAGAGAACGCGAACGCCCTCCCTGGCCTTCGCGATCAACCGCGCCTGCAACTCCCGCCCGAGCCCATCATCCTTGACGATGAAGAACTGCACCAGTACATAGTCGCGCGCACTTTCGATCCCCGCGAAGATGCTGGCGAACGTTGCTTCCCCATCGATCAATAACTCGGCGTTGTTCTGTGTGAGCGTCGGTATCTCGGCCAAACGCTCGGCGGCCCGGGTCGCCGGGCTTTCCGCGCTGGCGCCGGACACGAACTGTTCCTCGTACGTCTTCACCTGCTCCGTCAGTCCTCGTATCTCAAAGTGGCCCTGCTGGCGCGCCGTGACGTAGCCGTGGAACTTGCTGCGCCCAAGGATCCAGTAGGCCGGCACCGCCACGTAGGGAAACGTGTTCAGTACGACCGCCCAGGCTATGGCGCCCTGGGAGGTTCGGGTGCTCATGACCGCGTCGATGGATGACAGAAAGCCCAAGACGTGAAAGACCAACGCCGCGATGGCCAGCATTCGCCCTCTCCTCGTTGTAGCTGAGGCCAGTCGCCTCAGTCTCTTCTTCATCGCAACCCCCGAATTGCCAACTCCAATGGTCGAGGCACAATAATGCACCGGCAGCAAGGGCCTGCCAACCGAAGATCACGACATCAGGCCGTGGACGACTTCCTTATTCTCGGATATATTCGCTTCTCGTAGAACACTCACGACCGTGAGCCCATGTCCGCTGGGGGTAGCACCCCAACCCTTTGGCGATCCCGGCGGCCTCGTTGCAGCGGTGGAACCTACCTCGTGGTTCAGCCGTCACCGCGAGCCTGGCCGGGCAACAAGCAGGTTACTATGAGCCAGGCACCTCCGATTCCAAACGTCGACGTCGAGACCCTGCGCTGCGAGATCCGCAACGAGTACGCAGAGGTCGCAGAGAACCCTGGAAGGGGTTTCCACTTTCACACAGGGCGACGCTTGGCGAAAATTCTCGGCTACGATGAGGACCTGCTCGATGCCGTTCCCGAATCCGCCATCGAGTCCTTCGCCGGCACGGGCAACCCCTTCAACCTGGGCGCGATCCAGGTGGGCGCCCACGTCGTGGACATCGGCTCGGGTGCGGGCATAGACTCGCTGATCGCCGGCTACCTGGCGGGCCCGCAAGGCCGCGTCGTCGGGATCGATATGACGCCCGAGATGCTCAGCAAGGCGACGAAGGCGGCGTCCGAGGCCGGCATGAGCCACGTCGAGTTCCGAGAAGGCTACGCGGAATCGCTGCCCGTGCCCGACGGCTGGGCTGATACCATCATCTCAAACGGCGTGGTGAATCTCTGCCCGGACAAGCTCACGGCTTTCGGGGAGATGTACCGCGTCCTCAAGCCTGGCGGGCGGATTCAGATCGCCGACATCCTGGTCCAGAAACCTGTTCCAGATGATGCGAAACGCGACATCGTTCTCTGGAAAGGTTGAATCGCCGGCGCTCTGCTGGAGGCAGAGCTCAAAGCAACGGTCGAGGCGGTCGGGTTCCAGGGATTCGAGATTACCTGGCGCGAGGATGTTTTTGCCGGTGCGCCGCAACAATCGAGCGCGGCTGCGTTCGGCACGCTAGGGATCAACTTCCGAGCGTCAAAGCCCCGGTAAGCCGAAGAGCGCCGCCAGACGATGTCCCAGCTCGTCGCGTACGACCCGGAACGAGCCTAACACTTTCTCATCGTCTCCAGTGGCGGCGGCCGGATCCGGCAGCGGCCAGTGCAGTCGGCAAGCCTCGCCCAGCCAGGCGGGGCATACCTCTTCCGCACAGAGGGTGATCACCGCATCCACTTCGGGACCGTCGGCCTGACGGATCTCATCGACCCCTTTGGAGCGTTGGGCCGATGCGTCAATCCCGATCTCCTCCAACGCCCTTAGCGCGAACGGGTTCACCCGTGACGGTTCCGAGCCAGCCGACGAGATTCGAACGCCCTCGGCCGCCAGACTCCTAGCGAGCCCCTCACCCATCTGGCTACGTGCCGAGTTGGCCACGCAGAGAAACAGCAAGTGTCGCGGGCGAAGAGCGCGGAGCATGCGCGCTTCGAGCAGCCATACCGGCGGAACGCCCGCGCCGCCGCCGTATGTACGGCAGGCGTAGGCCGGCGGACTTACGTCGGCCCCTTCGATATCCTCGCCGTCGATTCGCACCGTGGGAGAACCGGGAAAGCCAGCTTCACCCGCTTCAGCTGGGTTGCGGATGACGGTGCGGACGATCTCGGCACCGGGTACGAGGCGAGCGACCGTGCTCCGAACCAGCTGCTCCGTCTCTCGGGCATTGGGACAGTCCGGCGTGACCAGAAGCTCGACCCGTATGGTTCTGTCGCTCACCCCGCGCAACTCCGCCACGCGAGGGCAAGCGAAAGAGCTACGAAGACGGCCACCACCGGAAGCGCCCAAGCATAGCCGGCCGGCAGCCTGAAGCGGGCCTCTTTACCGGTGCTCTGGAGCGATGCGGCAAACTCGGCCGCGCTGGCGTGCCGCTCGGACGGGCGCTTTTCCAACGCCTTCAACACGGCCTCTCGAACGCCGGCGGGAACCGAGCTCGGCAGAGGCTCGGGCTTCTCGAAGATGTGCTGCTTGAGGATGGCCGACACGGTCGTGCCCACGAACGGTGGTCTCCCGGTCAGCAACTCGTAGAAGACACAGGCGAGGCTGTACAGGTCCGTGCGTCCATCGATGGTCCCCAGCCCGGCCAGCTGCTCCGGGCTGACGTAAAGGGGTGTGCCGACGACCATGCCGGTGGCCGTAAGAGTCGCCTCATCGGCACCGGACATCGCGCGAGCCAAGCCGAAATCGGCGACGACCGCCTGACCGCCAGAAACAAGAATGTTCTCCGGCTTGATATCTCGATGCACGATGCCCTGCTGGTGCGCGTAGTCCAGGGCCTCCGCCACGTCACTCGCGATCTTGACCCCCTCCTCCACCGGAAGTCTTCCGCGACGTCGAATCAGCTCGCGCAGCGACTCTCCTTCGATGAACGGACTCACATAGTAGGCCAGCTCGCCGGCCATCCCCGAGTCGAGGAGCGGGACGATGTGGGGGTGTTGCAGGCGCGCTGTGACCCGAATCTCTCTGCTGAAGCGCGTCAGCGCGGCACCCGTGGCGAGCTCCGGATGGATCACCTTGATCGCCACCCGCCGCTCGTGTCTGCGGTCGCGCGCCAGGTAAACGGTGCCCATCCCTCCGCGCCCGAGCTCGTCTTCCAACTCGTACGCGGCGGATAGCGCCGTGTGTAGCACCTCATGCGGATCGCCCGTACCACCGCCGGGGGTTGGGTGCGTCATGGCCTGGTACCAGCCGTTGCGGAAAAATCTCTGAGGCGATGCATGATCCTGCCGGCCGCGAGGATGAGCCTAGAGGCTAGAGTTCGAGTCACGCCTCAAAGATGACTTGCGTTTCAGCGCGGATCAACCCGAAACTACATGCCAGCGCGGGCGTCCTCCTCGTCTTCACCCGCCGCACCATCAACCCGACATTCCCCGACTTCGCGAGCAGTAGACGTACCCGTCGCGGTCGGACTACACCTTGTCGGAACGGTCCTGGACCACCTGCCCGCGCCCGTTGTACTGACGCTGCCAGACTGCGCATCCCGCCAGCGGCTAACTCGCGACGACTTCCGTACCGCCCCCAGCGACTTCCGGTCTGCGACGCATCAGGGCTCTTTCCGGATGTCCACCCGGCGTAGACGGTTGGCGTTCGTCACCACGTTGATCGAGCTGAACGCCATAGCAGCCTCGGCGATGGCGGGATGAAGGAACCCGAGTATCGCCACCGGGATCGCAATGACGTTGTAAAAGTAAGCCCAGAAGAGGTTCTGCCGAATCTTCCGGAACGTCGCCCGCGAAAGGCGGATCGCTCTCACCACCGCCGACAGGTCTCCCTGCACCAGCGTGACGTCCGCGGCCTCAATAGCGATGTCGGTGCCCGTGCCAATGGCGATGCCCACGTTCGCCTGCTTGAGCGCAGGAGCGTCGTTGATGCCATCACCCACCATGGCGACCGTGCGACCTTCCCCCTGTAGCCGCTTGATCTCCTCCACCTTCTGATCGGGCAGGACCTCGGCCAGCACCCGGTCGACACCGACACCCCGCGCGATGGCTTCCGCTGTCCGCCTGTTGTCGCCGGTGAGCATCACGGTCTCGAGTCCGAACTCACCCAGCTCGGCAATGGCCTGCCTCGAATCGTCCTTGAGTTGATCCGCCACGGCGATCACACCGGCAAGCCCACCGTCCACGGCGACGTACATCGCGGTCTTCGCCTCGTCCTCCAAACGCTCGAACTGGACGTCCAGGTCGGCTACCGACACGCCCTCCTCAGCCATCAGTCGACCGCTGCCGACCAGAACGTCCCTGTCATCGACCCGGGCACGGACACCGCGACCCAGCAAGGCCTCGAAGCCGATCGCATCACTGGTCTCGACACCCTTGTCACGCCCAAACTGTACAATCGCCCCTCCCAGCGGATGCTCCGACCCCAATTCGGCACTCGCGGCATAGCGCAGCAGATCCCTATCCGCCCAATTCGCCGCGGCGATGACATCTGTGACGCCCGGTTCGCCTTTGGTGATGGTGCCCGTCTTGTCGAGAACGATCGTGTCGATCTCTCGCAGCGTCTGGATCGCGGCGCCGGTTCTCACCAATACTCCGTTCTCCGCGCCCACGCCCGTGCCGACCATCAGCGCGGTAGGTGTGGCCAGCCCAAGGGCGCACGGACACGCGATGACCAGCACCGCGACCGCGGCAAATATCGCAAGCGAGACCCGGCCCAGGCTGGGATCGACCCAGGGCAGGAACGCGGATGCCCACTCGGCGATCCCGGCAAAAAACGAGGGAAAGATCAACCAGGCTAGGAAGTTGGCGGTTGCCACCGCCAGCACCGTGGGAACGAATACCGCCGTCACCCGGTCCGCAAATTCCTGGATCGGTACCTTCGTCCCCTGTGCCTCTTCCACCATGCGGATGATATGCGCGAGAAAAGTGTCTTCACCGACACCTGTGGCGCGGACCTTCAGCAGTCCTTCTTTGTTGATGGTGGCACCGATAACCCCGTCGCCTTCACCCTTCCCCACTGGCATCGACTCGCCTGTGGCGAGCGACTCGTCGACCGAACTGCGGCCACCGACGACCACGCCGTCAGTAGGGATCTTCTCGCCAGGACGAACGACCATCACGTCGCCGACCTCGACTTCTTCGATGGGTGCCTCGACCTCTTCGCCGTCACGCTCGACCCGTGCGGTTCGCGCTTCCAACGACAGCAGCTTCTGAATTGCGGCGGACGTGCGCCCCCGGGCCTTCGTTTCCACGAACCGGCCGGTGAGATGGATCGCCATGATCATCGCACCCACGCCGGCGTAATTGAGCAACTTGGGCGCGAAGCCGAGGTTGTACGCGACCGTGACGAAGCCGGTGGCGAACGCGACGGTCGAGCCGATGGCGATCAGCGTGTCCATCGTCGGCGTACGGTTCACCAGGCTTTTGATGCCGGCGACGATGGTAGGGCGTCCCCAGATGAACAGAACCGGTGCTGAGAGCATGATCATCCCGAGGTTGAAGACGAGCGGCGACGGCCACATCACCCCGAATACCATCTCCGGGATCATCCAGGCCACGATGGGGGCCGTGAACACCCAAGCCCACTTCATACGGTCCTGGGCCCGTTCGACCTTCCGCTGGTCTTCCTCGAGTCGCTCGCGCTCCCGAGCCAGGCGGCGCTCGGCGCCGGCACGCTCCACCGCCGCGACACCGAAACCCACATCCTCCACAGCCGCCCGCAAATCGTCAACGCGAACCTGCTGAGGAAGTAGCTCGACGGTGGCCTTCTGGGTGGCGAGGTTCACGTTGGCGGAGAGGACGCCGCTGACACGACTGAGGGCCTTCTCGACGCTAGCCGAGCACGAGGCGCAATGCATCCCCGTGACGTCCAGCGCCACAGTCTGCGGTCGCGCTTTCACCTCGAAGCCGGCATTCTCGACGGCACGACGCAACTCGTCGTCGAGTCCGCGGCTGCCGTCGTGCTCGACCGTGGCCTTCTCCGTGGCCAGGTTGACGCTCGCACGCTCGACACCGGGTACACCACTCAAAGCCTTCTCCACCGCCGCCACGCACGAAGCGCAGTGCATTCCACCGATCTCGAGAGTGTCCGTCTTCGTTCCGCTATTCGCCATGGTCCAACGATCCAATCAACGCACGTAGCGGTGCAGCAAGTCGACGATCTCGCGTCTCGCCTGCGCCGCCGCCTCGCCCCCTTCCACCATCGCGTGGGTGGCACAGCGCTCCAGGTGGTTCGCCAACAATTGGCTCTCCGCCGCCCGCAGCGCCGAATGCACCGCCGCGAACTGCTGCAGGATGTCCGGGCAGTAGCGCTCGTCCTCCACCATGCGCTGAATGCCCTCGACCTGCCCACGCACACGCGCCAGTCGCTTGAGGATGTCTTTCTTAGTGGGCTCGGCGATGCCCATAGCATGAGCCGGCATATCAGCCATCAGGGCCTCCTTATGCTATACTAGAGTACAGTATACACGGCCTCGAGCCCAACGTCAACCCCTTCCCGACCGGCCACAGAATGCGAAAGGCGCCGAGCCCCGTTTCTGGGGCCCGGCGCCTGCGCGCCCACGTTCTGCCTGCCGGCGCGACTCTACTGTGACTGAGCGGAGTCGGCGTGAATGCGCATGCGGCTCTGCATTCCCCTTCCCTCACGCATCATCCGCCGGCCTTCCATCCGCTGCTGCCGGAACAGCCGCGCGCCTTCTTGCCAGGTGTCGAACTTCTGGCGCTGCGCGTCGCTCAACACATCCCAGGACTGACGCTCGACGTTCACCAGCCCTTTGGCCATCCCGTTCATCACCTTGGCCGCCTCATCGATAGCCGCATCGACGGCATCCCAGTCGCGTTTGGCTTGAGCCTCTCTGCCCGACTCGTGCAGACTCCGAAGGCTTTCCATCTGCGCCATCATCAAGGAGTGATGACCCTCATGGATCTTCTCGAGCTGGCTGACCTGGTCCTCGGTGAGCGCCAATTCGCTCTTCAGGTTCAGGAACATCCGGGGGCCGACGTGGCTGAGCCCCAGCATGCCGCCCATCCCCACACCCATGCCCCGATGCATGCCCTGCATCGTTTGCGCACCGCGCATACCCATTCGCCTCATCCCTGCTGTGATGTCTTGAGGCATATGCATACGGGCCTGCGCTTGTGCCGTATCTTGCGCGCTCAAACTGGACCCGGCCGACCACGCGTAGCTACTGGCCCCCGTCAGCGACAGGAGCATGATCGGCAACGCCAGCAGAGCCCCGACTACCATTATTTTCTTCATCTTCTTGACTCGGTTAGAGTTTGCACCTCGGTCCCTCATCACTTGCACCACAAGATAGACACCTAACCGTGCCGAAACGTTAGCGTGATCAGCGCCGAGCTCTAGCGCACCGCTCGAGCCCGCAGATAGCCGGTGATGGCGTCCAGCTCGCTGTTGCTCAACGGGTTCACGTCGCTAATCGCCATGTGGGCCTGCATTTGCCCGACCACGCGATCCCAACCGGTTGCCGTGTGGGCTCTGGGCGATGGCGTTTCGTGACATATCGAGCAGCGGGCGATGAAAAGATCGCGTCCCGGACCCTGCGTCAGCTCACCGGGCTCGGCAACAGGCAGCGCGTACGTCTGCAGATAAGCGATCAACGTATCGACGTCCGCCTCAGACGGGATCTCCGGGTTCTGATACCCGGACATCACGGTCTCGCCAACCATCCCCGTTGTCAGCGGGCCACCCAGCCGGTTGTTCAGCTGCTCCATGCGCAGGAGGTTCCGGCGGACGAGAATCGGCCATTCCGCTGCGCTGTGCATCTGCGGCGTGGGCAGCCAATGACACTGGATGCAGTAAACCTGAAGCAAGCCGGCGCCGCGGGAGCCCGCCTCGGGAAGCTCGTCCGGCTGGAAATCTCTGGGCGGCAGCCCGACGCCGATCGAACTGACCATTCGCCAGCGCTGGCCCCGTTCGAGCCCCGCTGTCAGCGGACCACCCAGCTCGGCCAGTAGGCTGTCGACCACGGCGACATCGACTTGCTGCTCGGGCTGAGATTGCTCGCAGCCCGTCGAGACCGCGGCCACGAGAATGAACGCGAGGACGCCAGCCGCACCCACCCAGCGGCGTCGATGCGGCGCGCACATACCGTTGACGCTGTCAGCCCAGGCTCTCATGTGCATTCTCTCTCCCCTCTAAGCTGCCTTCGCTCGTCTTCGAAGTCCGGCCACACCCGCGGCCGTATAATCCACGATAGCGATGGCCGAAGCCACGCCCACGGCCACCAAGAACACATCGACCTGCCCGGGCGCCAGAAGCAGAACGAAAAGCGTCACGATCTGCAGTACCGTTACCAGCTTTCCACTGGGTCGGGCCCGGATCTCCAGATCGACCGTCAGAAGTCCAGCCAGCAGATAGGCGAACCCGACGTACAGGTCCCGCGATACCAGGACCAGAAAGCCCCACCAACCCAGATACGGTCCTGGAAGGAACGCCGCCAGAGCGATCGTTACGAACAGTTTATCGAACAAAGGGTCGAGAAGAGCGCCCGTCCTGCTCTCGACCCTCAGATACCGGGCGAGCCAGCCGTCCAGCAAATCGGACAATGCGCCGACAAAAAGCAGGACACCCCGCCAGAGCACGTCGTCCACCGCGAAAAAGACGATCGCGATCGGCAGTCGCAGGGCCGATAGAAAGCTCGGCACGTGTGCCAGCTTGTTACTGCGCTGTGCGTTCGCCTGCACATCGGTCACACCTGAGACTCCCCGAACAAGTAAGCTACGGCTCGGCCGCCACTACTATATCTATCCGCTACGCCTGCCGCGAGGGCGGCCCTCGGCGCGGCGGCGCGCCCGAGGAAAACGCTGCAGTACCGAGCGAAACGAGTTGGGCTCGATGCCGAACACCTCGCGCAGCGCACTCCGGTCCCCTGGAACTATGCTCTCCTCGAACAGCATCGTCAGTTCGTCCGAATTGATGGGAGTCGGTAGCCGCCAGTTCGACGCCCGATCGATGACCGGCCGGATCAGCCCCATCGGCACGTTTATCCTCGCACGCCGCCAGCCGAACTCTTCGCATAAGATCTCGAGGACGCGGTTATACGTGAGCTTGTGCGGCCCTCCGAT
>Ga0111158_1057_pt1 | contig 10199 bp, 9 predicted proteins | sample DeeMarSeWOR28_12_FD_80258 | JGI IMG/M metagenome (GOLD analysis project Ga0111158, IMG submission 80258) | Gemmatimonas sp. SG8_38_2
TCTCAGCAGATGCAGATGCCGCAGATGGTGATCCCGGGGAACCTCTACTACGATGAGCTCGGTTACACTCAGTATGGCATGGGATTCATGGTGACGACCTACCGCGGCTACGTTCTCGTCCACCATGGCGGCGGTATAGACGGCTTCATCTCGTTGCTTTCCTTCATGCCCAGAGAAGGAATCGGGATGATCGTCCTCACGAATGCTACGGGCGTCTCCCCAAGTAGTGCAGTGACGAGCGCGGTTACACGCGGCGTTTTCGACAAGGTGCTGGGCTTGGAGCCCGTCGACTGGGTGGCGCGAATCAGAGAAGTCCAGGCCAGGGCTGCAGAGGACGAGGGGCGGGGTGGGGAAGGGGAAGGCGAGCAGCTAGCCGCTGGTACGTCATCGTCCCATGGGCTCGCCGACTTTGCCGGTCGCTATTCGCACCCGGCGTACGGAATGTTCACCGTGGAGGTGAGCGGGGCGCGACTGAAGGCCACGTACAACGGTATGAGTACACCGCTCAATCACTTCCAGTACGATGTCTTCCAGGCCCCTGAGGATCCGATGAACGACTTCAGCGGCGAGAAGGTGATGTTCTACTACAACGAATATGGGAGTATCGATCGCCTGGCCATCGCGCTCGAGCCAGCGGTGGATGACATCATCTTCGTGCGCGTCTCGGAGGAATAGAGGGGACCGTCCTGGTCCTCACCCCGGCATGAAGTCGCGATAGAGGGCGATATGCTTCTCGGCGATCGCCTCCCAGCTGTACTCTTTCACGATCGCATCTCGTCCGGCCTCACCCAGGCGCTCAGCGAGACGCTCGTCCCGCAGAAGGCGGATCATGGCCTCCGCGAATTCGGCGGGATTTGATGGATCAACCAGGAGTCCGTTCTCTTCCGAACTGATGACGGTCCTTATGCCGCCGAGCCGCGAAGCGACCACGGGTATGCCGCAGGCCATGGCCTCCAACGCCGTCATGCCGAAAGGTTCGAAGAGCGATGGCAGGACGAACATCTCCGCCTCTCTGTAGTACTGCACGAGCAGTTCGTCTGGTACGTACCCAACGATGCTCACGTTGTCGTGCATGCCCTTCTCGTTGACGATTCCTTCCATCAAAGCCTTGACGTCGAGCTCACGCTCATCGGGCTTCGGCGAGCCACCGCCGATCACCAGATGGGTAGTGGGAATCTCTTTCCGAACGAGATCGAAGGCGTGGAGCAAGAAGTCGTGGCCCTTGTTGCTGTCGATGCGACTCAAGCAGAAAATATAACTATCGGGCAGACCAGTCTGCCGCTTTAGCTTGCTTGTCGCATGTGGTTGGAAGGTGTGGACATCGACGCCGGGAGAGATGACGACAATGTTGGCGGCGGTCCAGCCATACAGCTCGGCGATCTTCTCCCTTTGCACCTCTGTAGTCACGCTTTGTGCCGCCACCGATTCGAAGATGTTCAACTCGTCGGCGATGCGGCGTTCGAAGTTGAACTTGTTCTCCATCTCCTGCGGATCTCCGCCCATCTGCTCGCGTTTCCAGGCACCGATAGAGTGGGCGGTGAAGAACGCCGGCCGGGCCAATTCTCGTGCGACCTCTAACGTCACGTCGCCGGCATCGACGTAGTGACCGTGGTACAGGTCGTACTCGAGATCGCTGTCGCGGATAAAACTGACCATGTTCTTAGCCAGTTCGGGCAAGACGTCATAGATCCGCTCCTTGGGAATGAACTCCCAGGGCCCAGCCGCTATGCGGATCACGCGGACGCCAGGGTGGCCGTGCAGGGGATCGATCTGCCGGCGCTCCTTGTCAAACCAGCGCGTGTAGAGATCAACCTCGATACCCAACTTGGCCAGGGCTTTGGCCAATTCGAGTACGTAGACGACCTGGCCGCCGGTGTCGGTCCTTCCCAGCTGGGGAACGGGATCGACGTACCCGTGGGTGCTGAGATGTGCGATCCGCTTGAGTCCCGTATTAGGCTTTGGATTCATTCTCGATGACGTTGTAGTCTCGGGTTACGATGTAATCGGCCCGCGGTTTGTGTGAAGATATGATTGCGTGCTCGATGCTGAGCACTCGCTCCAGGAACTCGTCCTGGTCCTCCCGCGCCCTCAGCGCCCGAGCGTCTCGTGTGTCGATGTAGGTACGATCGATGAAGACGCGACGGTCCGCATTCCCCAGCGCGGTCGTGTACGTACCTTCTACTAGAACCACTTTGACTCCACCGATTTCGAGCGTCTCTTCCCCGATAGAGTCAGCGTCGAAATCCACCAGCGGCTTTACGATGGACGCTGCCCCATCCTTGATCTGCTGAATGTTCGCGTCCATTAAGTCCAGGCGAACTTCCGATGTGCCGACCCAGTAGATGTCCTCCCGACGCTTGGCTTCGTTCGTTTTCGGAGGGTAGACGAAGTAATCATCCTGTTGGAGAATGGCACTCGTGATGTCGTTCTCGGCGAAGACCTCAGCGAGTGCTTCGGCGATTTCCGATTTCCCAGCCCCTGACTCGCCGGCCACGGTGACGATAACCGGCCCCGAAGCCTGATTCAGATCACGTAGCATGAATTCCGCAGCTTGCTTGGCCGCACGCTCGTGGTGCGGCTGTATGATGATCTTGTCGCCCCTCATCGTCTCCTCGAGCCTCTGTTCGTCCAGTCCTCGCCGATATACCGCGCCTCTTTATACGGCTCTTGCCTATCTGGATCAAGGTGCGGTGTCCTTTGTGGTGGATAGGACGGCTTCGGTTGAGTATTCTGCATTATGCACGTCGTAAGAATCAGGGCTGACAAACGGCGCTACTCGAGGCGCGCAGGCTTGCTGATCGCCTCAGTCATCTTGCTCGCGTTGGTCGCCGTCGCCTTGAAGCTGGCACTTGCGTTCGACGCGCCGGACGAGTTCCGGCGCCAAAAGGGCGAGCTGGCAGGTGTGGAACTGGCACGAGCCGATGGCGATTCGCTCTACGAGGCCTACCACCTAACACTGGAGAGCGATGCTGGCTATCAGGTGCGTGGCTACATACGAGCCCCCCGGGCGGAGGGGCCGTGGCCGGCCATCGTGGTCATCGGAGGCACCAACACAGGCCGAATGGCGGCGGAGCTATTTACGCCAGACGAACCGTACGTGATTCTGGGTCTGGACTACCCTTGGGAAGGGCCGCCGCAACTGACATGGCTCCAGTTCCTAGCGGGGGTCTTCTCGGTCCGTAAGGCGATGCTGCTCACCCCTTCCGCCGTGATGCTGGGCGTCGACTATCTAGAATCGCGGCCTGACGTAGACATCTCCGGACTCGTCTTGGCTGGCGCTAGTTTTGGCGCGCAACTGATCACTGTGGCCGGCGCCCTCGACGAACGGGCGAGCAGCGTCTTGATCATCTTTGGCGGCGGAGATTATGCAACCCTACTTCGCGCAAACCTGAACGTCGAGCCGCTGTGGCTCCGCTCCGCGCTGGCCTGGGCGGGGGCCCGATTGCTGGCACCTATCGAGCCCTTGGAATACGCGGGCTTGATCGCTCCTCGTCGCACGGTCATCATGAACGGCCGCGAAGATCACAGGGTACCTCTGGAATGCGTAGAAATGCTATATGCGGCGGCGGCGGAGCCTAAGGAGCTCATCTGGCTCGATGCTGGGCACATCAGCTCGCGGGATCCAGCATCGATCGAGCGGGTTTTGCAGGCGGCTTCCCGGGCCCTGAGTTCGAAGAGTACTGTTATTCAAGAAACGGAGAACGGAGAGCGATGAAAGAACGTCCACTGGGTCCAGGCGCGCCGCCCGTATCTGTAGTCGGCTTCGGTGGGATGCCGCTGTCACTCGATATTAGGCCATCCGAATCTCAGGCCATCGAGGTGTTGCATGCGTCAATGGATGCCGGGATGACGCTCATCGATACGGCTGATGTCTACTGCATCGACGATAACGACATCGGACACAACGAGCGATTGATCGCCAAGGCGCTTGGTACATGGCCCGGAGACCGGGACTCTATAGTGGTCGCGACGAAGGGTGGACTGACACGACCGGGCGGTGCTTGGGAACGCAACGGACGGCCCGACCACCTTCGCGACGCGTGCGAACGTTCGCTGAAGGCACTCGGCGTCGAACACATCGACCTGTACCAATTCCACGCTCCCGACCCCGCAGTCCCCTTCGAGGAAAGCGTCGGTGCCATTTCGGATCTACAGCAGGAAGGGAAGGTGCGCTGGGTTGGCCTATCCAACGTCTCGGTAGCCGAGATCCAGTCGGCGCAGGAGATCGTGGACGTGGTGACCGTGCAGAATCGCCTCAGCCCGTTCTTCCGAGAGGCGCTCACGAACGGTGTGGTTAAATACTGTGATGACAATAATATAGGGTTCTTGGCTTACAGTCCTGTGGGAGGTGGTCGGCTCAACAAGAAGCTGCCGGATCACCCCGTCGCAGTGCAGATCGCTGATGCCCATGGAGCATCGAGCCACGCGGTGGTTCTGTCGTGGGTGCTGGCCCAAGGTCCCAGCGTGATCATCATCCCCGGCGCGCGGACGGTAGAGCACGCGTTGGACTCGGTTGCTGCTGCGGACGTGGTCTTGAGCGAGGCGGAACTCGGAGCAATTGCGGCGGCCGAATTCACGCTTGCTGGTCGGCGTGCGAGACATCATACTACCGATCCGTTACTCGGAAGACGGCTGGAATGTAGACACCGCAGGCGTCCCGGTCTTGATACGTTCATCCGCCTGCCTTGATTCAGGAGCTCAGGATCCGCGATTCAGGAAATTCGGCGTTCTCGATTTGTAGAGGTTGTCAGATTCTGTCGGAAGCAAGATGTCAATCATACAACATGAGTCCTCTATGAAGAAGACTGACACGCTCCTCAGCATGGCGATCCAGAGTCGCTTTGGCGTCCTGTTCCTAACTCTGGTACTGGTGATGTTTCTACCGTATTTCCTGCCAGCGCCTATCGCCAGGTACGGCATCCCGGTGCTTTTCTCGCTGGTTATGCTGCCAGCACTGGCGGCAGTTGCCGACACGCGGAGTCAGCGCATGATTGGAGTGGCGCTCGCGCTCCCGGCCCTCCTCTTCATCTGGCTCGACCTGGTGCCTGGCGACGTGACGACTTATCTGAGGATAGTGTTCACATTGGCTTTCCTCGTTTACGTTGCACTGGCGATCTTCCGCCACATCCTGCGCGCACGTGAAGTAGACGTGACGACCATCTTTGCCGCTATCAGTGTATATTTTCTTCTGGCCTACATCTGGTCCAACGCGTATGCTCTTCTCGAGTTGGCCAGCCCCGGCTCGGTCTCGATCACGGCTCTTGGAACCGAGACTGGTTTCGACAAGATCGCCTCATCCGGTTACCTCACGTATTTCAGTTTCGTAACTCTGACCACGCTGGGTTACGGAGATGTGACCCCAGCTTCGGATCTCGCGCGGGTAATGGCAGTCAATGAGGCTGCGCTTGGCCAGTTGTTCTTGGTGGTGCTGGTCGCCCGGTTGGTCGGCCTGCACACGTCGCAAGATTACGCCGAGTACCAGGCCGAGAAGGCGAGGCATATTGAGAGTTCGGATTCAGGCTGAGCTCGCCGCCTCGGCAGCGCCCGGCGATACCGCCACCTCGACACTGGCCGCGAGGCCCTATTGAAATTCCAACTCGAAGCCGAGGATGAAGGTGAAGCTGACGATGCTCAGCTTCGTTTCTTCGAGCGCCGAGATGATCTCATCGTCTCCCGGTATCACGTCGATACCCCCGATCTCCTGCCCTCCGAAGCCGAGTATACCGCCCACCGTCCACACCGATTGGCCAACTGTGAAGGTCGTGCCCAGGGATGCATGATACAGGTCCCAGAACGTGACACTGGCGCTCGTCTCGGACCCGGGAGCTGTGGAACTGAAGTCGGTGGCGAAACTGCCGTAGACTCCCGTTCGTTCATTGAAATTGTGCTCCACGCCTACGCCCCAATTGAGCACCTGGGCCGCATCGGCGACCACATTAAGGATCAGAGTGTCGCCTGACGTCTGGCCGATGAAAGGCTGTGTGTCCAGGACTCGGTAGGGGTCGATTTGGGAAAACCATTCGGCGCTGGCGTAGACTTTGGTCGCTCCAAAGCGATAGGCGGCTCCGGCACCGATCGCCAAAGGTGATTCGTAAGACGACGAAACGCCGTCCTGGAAATCCACCTCGACACGTGGCAATTCGGGATCCCCAGAGGTATCGACGTTCTGAGCGATCTCGGCGTCGTTGCTACTGGCCGATCCGCTCCCCCAGAGCCCCACGCTGGGGGTCGTGACGTTCAGCCCCAGTTCCCACTGCTCGAACCCGGCTGCCAGGCCGATCTTCCAGAGGATGCGCCAATCCTGGAAATCGTAGGCGCGCCCCTGCAGGGCGGCGATTGCCTGCTCGGTATCCGTTCCGACCAGTTCGGCCTGGGTGGAGGATTCGGTGCGCTGGTTGCGAACGGCGAAAAATGTGCTGACCCCAAGACCGAGATGGGCGCCAAGCGTGTGAGACCAGGTCAACCCACCCCAATACTCGTTCATGTCCTGCTCGATGGTCACGTTGGCGGCCAGTGTTCCCAGTTCGGGAATATCGGGGAACGGGTCGGCTGATATGCCCGTTGCCGTCAGCCGCACATTGAACGTCTGGCGCGTGAGAAAGGAATAGGCGAGCCGGTGGTCGTTCAGAAACCCCAAGCGAAACTCGCCGGCAAATAGCGACGGAACACCACCGAACTTCGTGTCACCCAGATCTCGCCCTGGCCCCAACGCGTCCTCCCACGTCAAAGTGCGAAGCTCGAAAACGTTCCCTGCCAGCAGAAGCCCTTTGCTTTCGGTTAGCGATAGCGCTCCAGGGTTGTAGTAGACCGCGCTGACGTCGAGCACGCTGCCTATGACGGCGCCGCCGAGTAGTCTGGCGCGATTGCCGTATTGAAGATTCCAGTAGTGGGCGTCTTGAGCAGGAATTCCTCCGGCTGTCGTCGCCAAGATCAGAACGGCCAGCAGTATCGAACGTCCTGGGTATCCGTTGCAAGACTTCATAGGCCCGTGGCTCTCCATCCGAGAATTTGGAAGTTGGCGTGGGTTCAGAGCCACAGAATAGAGTTCGGCAGAACCGTTTTCAACTTGTGCTTGAGGTGGCCTGTACCCGCAACAGAGCGTCAAGGCGGATGAGTTCGGCGATATACGACTCCGGGTCGCCGCCGCCATCCGTGAACAGGTTCCGAATGCGGGACGAATCCACAGTTGAGAGACCGTCGTCGAACTCCATGCGCAGACCCGGCTCATCGGTTACGAAACCAATGGGCAGCGGTGTCCAGCCCGATGATCGCGCCGACTCTTCAAACTCTGCGCTGCAGGCCTCCGGAATGGTGAAGAGCAATTCGAACTCGCCATGCGGGCCGGCCAGCATCGTCCAGGCAGGCAGACTGGCGCTGGCGGCGATTCGAACTGCCGCGGGATGAAGCAGGTTGTGCAGGGGGCGGTCCATGATGAAGCCGACCTCGTTCAGTTGCATCAACTCGTCCAGGGTCGGGATCACGCCGTCGCTGGTGTCCATGCAGCAGGAAGCGAACCGACGAAGCAGCTGCCCTTCGGACAGACGCGCCAGGGGTCGATAGTCGACCTTGATTCTCCTATGGCGCTTGGGTCTCAACTGGGAGAGCGCAAAAGCACTTCCAAGGCCGAGGCGCGAGGAGGCGAACAAACGATCGCCGGGAGCGCAGCCCAGGCGCGTGAGTGGTCTCCCGTCGCGAATCGTGCCCAAGGCCGTTCCAGCAATCTGCCGCTGGGATGAGAAATTCGTGTCACCGCCAAGAACCATGAGGTTGCAGGCCGTGCAGGCGTCCCGTATGCCCTCCTGCAACTTGGCCAAGAAGAACTCGTCCTCATCCGGCTTGAGGGTTTCGATCAAGAGGATGCCGACCGGCTCCGCACCGACCGCGGCCAGGTCACTGGCGTTCACCATCACGGCCATCCAGCCGATCAGGTAGGGATCCTCGTAGAGGCCTGCCTCGATCTCTTCCACGACTGCGTCGGTCGTGATAGCGATCAGCGCGTCGGCCCCCGGCAGCCGGATCAGCTCGGCGTCGCTCTCCCTCAGTCCGTTGAGCTGGTTGGGCGAACGGGGAAAAGCGCCGGCGAGTCTCTCAATCAGCCGATTCTCGATTATCGCGTTCATCACGTACACACCTGTATCAAGTTTGGCACGATCGAGAAATAGGCCCCCTTCGCCGTGATCACTTCTCCGTCGCCTTCAATAGCGAAAGCCGAATCGGCATTGATCCTGACCCGTGTCGCGCGCCACGAGCCCGTCCGCTGCCGACCGGAGAACTTTCCTCGGAGTAGGCCGATCAGTGTCAGGACGAGCCTGGGAGCCGAAACGCGCTTCAGTAGATGCACGTAGAAATATCCGCCGCCGGGCTCGTAAGGTGAGTCGTAGCTCAGTTCGCCGGTGAAGTGAGGGTTCTTGACGATCACCAGGTTCTTCACCCGGGTCTGTACGGTCTCGGTTTCGTCTACCGTGATGGTCATCGGTCGGCTCTTGTAACGGACTATGGTGCGCAGGGCCGCATAGGCCATCGCCAACGAGGGCATGAGGCGCTTGAAGAGACGAAGCGGCCCGTTGGGGTTGTTGAAGAAATGGTTCGCTTCCGCTGTCGTGCCAACGCTGGCGTTGATGATCCAGCGGCGGCTGCGAAGTGCATCGCTCTCGTCACGGTAGGTTAGCAGGCAAACGTCGTGACGGATCGTCGAGATGAAATCCAGCTTGAACGGCACCCCGTCGATCATCTTCACTTTGTCCAACGGCTTGTGATAGTCGTTGCTCGAGCCAAGTCCGACAGCGCCGAGCTTCACCGTCTCGACGACTCCACGCGGAGCGTTTTCGAGGATGTAGGTCAGGACGAGGTTGACCGTCCCGTCGCCACCGGCGCCGATGAACTCGGTCTCACCATCCTGAAGCGCGGCAGCGACTCGGGCTCCGACCTCGCCCAGATCACGGGCGACGTAGGTCGTGAACGGCCCGGCAAATTCCCGAACTCGGGGCTCTATTCTCCGCCACTTACCCAGAGCCGTTCCGCCACCGGCTTTCGGGTTCAGTATTACGATCATCAGATTTGCTCCTTCATCGGTCTCCGCTCCATAGCGAACAAGAACGCGGCGTAGAAGACGAGGAGCGCCGGAGCCCAACTCGGTCTCTGAAACAGCGCGATTGATGAGAGCAACAGGATGTAGGCTCGCACTACTGGATCGATAGCCCGATGAGCTTCGCTCTCCACGTGCACTCTGTGAATCCTCACCTGGGTGAGTACTAACCGGACGAGGCCCGCGAGAAGAAAGGCAAAAGCCACTGTATGCCCGATCGCCATAGGCGCGTCGGCGAGTGTCGCAAGAACGACGACTCCGCAGGCAGAGACGGTAGCCAGCGCCATCGCGTCGCTGGCGTAGGACGAAGTCCGCAGCCCGAAGACCACAGGGAAGGTGTGATAGCCGGTGGCCCGATCGGCCGCGATGTCTTTGTAGTAACCTGTCAGAACGAAGTTGGCGTAGCCGAAGAAGACCGTCGCGACCGTCGCCACGAGTTGGACCGACCCGGTGATCCGGGTGCCCGCAGCGCCGAGCCCAGACATGTAGCCCAACATTGCCACGACGACGACGATCCAAGCGTTGTAGAAGGGGCCTGCCCACCAGCGGCGCTTGAAGTACGTGTAAGTGGCCAGGCCCGCCACCGCGGCTGCAGCGAGCGGGAGATTCCAATAATGGTAGAGCGTGAGAACGACGCCGATCGCGACCAGTCCTACGAGGCTCACGGCCAGCACATCCCCCCGCCTGATCGTGCCCCTCACCAGAGGGCGATAGGGTGCGGACAGCGAGTCGGTGTCCAGCTGGAAACAATCGGTCAGCGCCTGACCAAAGCCATAGGACAGAAAGAAGGCCAGGCCAAGCATGAGAGTACTTCCGACGGCAATCGCGGGCGCCAGTGACAATCCGACGATCCCGGTGATCCCGGAGACGAAGAGCAGGTACGGGCGCATCGTCACGACATAGTCGCGCCAGAACTCAGAGTTTAGGAGCCGCGCCGGCTCGATCTGGACTCGTTCCTCTACGGCTACGCTGTTCATGGAAGTCAAGCTCCTATGACCGCGAGGACGGACGCGTCCTCCTGGTCTTTGAAGGCGATCCGTCGATTCCAATCACGGTCGAATCGCTCGCTCTCTGGCCCTTGGGTCTTGTTATCGAATCGTGCGGCGTGTTTGGC
>Ga0111158_1054_pt1 | contig 10144 bp, 10 predicted proteins | sample DeeMarSeWOR28_12_FD_80258 | JGI IMG/M metagenome (GOLD analysis project Ga0111158, IMG submission 80258) | Gemmatimonas sp. SG8_38_2
TGCTTTCGGTCAACACGATTCGCAGCTACGGGGTTGCAGCAGGTGTCGCTCAGCTGCTGCCTATCGCGCTCTACACCTTCGTTTGTGCTGTGCTGGGGCTGCTGCTGGCATTGGGCGTGCCTTCCCGACTGATGCGGGCCCTTTAGTCTGCCGGCGATTGCGCGTGCAGCGAGGAGTGCGTATTATCAGCGATGATAATGGCCTCGGCCGCCCTTTCGACTGGAGTCCAGCCCTAGGTCCAATGTCCGCTTCTGGTCAGGCAGTCTCCGCGCTCACCAAGGTCACGACCAAGCCGCCCATCGGCTGCGCCATGCTGATGATGGATCTGTTCCGCAGTTACCTTCATCAGCAGCGATTGCCCCTCACGCATCAGCGTGAAGCCGTTGCCATGACACTGTTCGAGAGCGAGCGCCACCTTTCGGTGGACGATCTGGGCGATCTGCTCCGGGGCCGTGGCGAGCATGTTGGAAAGGCTACGATCTACCGGACCCTGAATCTGCTCGTCCAAGCGGAGCTGGCGAGGGAACTCGACTTTGGCGAGGGTTTCAAGCGATACGAGCACCAGGCTGGCGAGGCTCGACACGATCACTTGATCTGCACAGGCTGCGGCAAGGTGATCCGTTTCAGCCGAGCCGCACTGGACGATTTGCAGGAGCAGATCGCAGCGGAATTCGGTTTTGGCGTGCAGAGCCGCCGCTTGAAAGTTTACGGCCTGTGTAGCGAGTGCCAGGAGCAAGAGGAGCACTCGGAGAGCGGGACGCCGGCGTCCGTTGGCGCCGGTCCCGAAACGGGGTGAGGTGTCCTCGCTGCGAGCTTGAAGAACGCGATCCGTTACCCAACGCCGCTCTCTGATCCTAGGATGGGAGGCGGCGCTTTTCTTGCATGCTTTCCTCCGCGCCAAGAACACAGAAGAGGACGGGGATGAACGAGCGCGAGCGACTATTGGATCTGTTGGCGGAGAAGTCTTTCCGGGTCGGAAATTTCACCCTGGCGAGCGGCAGGAAGAGTCGGTATTACGTGGATGCGCGGACGACTACTCTTTCGGCTGAGGGCCAGGCGCTGATTGGCGCGCTGGGGCTCGGTGCCTTGGACGAGGCTGGCCTGCGCCCGGAGGCGATCGGTGGGCTCACGATGGGTGCCGATCCCATCGCCTATGCGATCGCGCACCGGAGCTTCGTCGATGGTAGGCCTATCGATGCGTACACGGTTCGCAAAGAGCCGAAGGGGCACGGAGCCGGCAAACAGATCGAGGGTTGCTTCGAGTCCGGGGCAGCCGTCGTTGTGATCGAGGACACGATCACCAGCGGAGGTTCCGCGCTCAAGGCTTGTCGCGTGGTTGACGCGGCCGGCGGTAACATCTTGGCGGTCCTGGCGCTTGTCGATCGAGAGGAAGGTGGCCGCGAAGCGATCGAAGCCGAAGGGTATCGCGTGATCAGTCTGGTGAGGTTATCCGAGCTCCGGGAGCGTGTAGGCGACACAGACTGATCGGCGCTGAGCCACTCAGCAACTACTCTGGACGGAGCGTATGCTGCGTAGCGTCCTACTCTATCTCAGCGAACAGAAAGCCCTTCAGGATTTCATCCTGCGACGTAAGCTGGCGCGGAGCATGTCTCGTCGTTTCGTGGCCGGCGAGACACTCGATGAGGCCATAGAGGTGGCTCGCGATCTGAACGCCCGCGGCATGGACGTGACGCTCGATCACCTGGGTGAAGCGGTCGAAGACGAGGCTCAGGCGGCTCGGGCCACGGATGACTACATAGGAATCCTTGAGCGCATCGAGAAGGAGAGTGGGGTTGCGGCGAGTATTTCCATCAAGCCGACCCAGCTGGGGTTGGCAATCGATCCGGATCTATGTCGCAGCAACTTGCGCCGGCTTGCCCAGGCGGCGCACGCTCTTGGCAACTTCGTGCGAATCGACATGGAGTCGACGGATTATACACAGTCTACTCTCGACGTGTTCTTCGAGCTGTTCGGTGAGTTCAAGAACATCGGCACGGTCATACAATCCTATTTGAGGCGTAGCGAGGATGACATCCGAAAGTTGGGCTCCGTTTCTGCGCCCGTGAGGCTGTGCAAGGGTGCCTACAAGGAGCCGGAGAATCTCGCCTTCCAGGTAAAGAAGGAAGTCGACGAGAGCTTTGTTCGCCTGCTGGAGATTCTGATCGATTCGGAAGCGCCGCTGGCTGTCGCGTCGCATGACCATCTGATGATCGATGCGGCGAAACGGCTGATGGAAGAGCACAAGGGTCGGAAGGCGCCCGTAGAATTTCAGATGCTTTATGGGATACGGCGTGACTTGCAGGCAAGACTGGTAGAGCAGGGGTACAAGATGCGGGTCTACGTACCCTACGGCTCGGATTGGTACCCCTATTTCATGCGGCGCATGGCGGAACGACCGGCCAATCTCTTCTTCGTACTGAGGGCATCTGTAGGGAAGTAGGTCAGCGGAGGCTTTCCAGGGCTGCTGGCTCCATGGCGACCTCGAATACATCACCGAAGCATGCTGCGACCTGCCGGGCTGCATCGGCAACACTGCAGGGACGACCGACCTCGCTTTCGATCGAGGTCATGTGTACGGCTTCGATCCCGCAGGGAACGATCAACTCGAAGTCGCTTAGATCCGTGCTGACGTTGAGCGCGAAACCGTGGAAGGTGACCCAGCGCGTCACGTGCACGCCGATAGAGGCAATCTTGCGGTTCCCAACCCAAGCGCCCGTGTAGCCGGCCACTCGAGCTCCCGCGATTCCGAAGGCAGCAAGCGCGCGTATCAACACGTCCTCTAGCTGCCGGAGATACCAGTGGAGGTCCTGTTTGTGATGTGTCAGATCGATGATGGGGTAGCCCACGAGCTGCCCAGGGCCGTGGTAGGTGACATCGCCGCCACGCTCCACCTCGTGTAATTCCACGCCGCGCTGGTCGAGAAGAGCGGCCGTCGCTTTGACGTTGGACTCGCTGGCGCCACGACCCAGGGTGATCACTCGAGGGTGCTGCAAGAGGATCAACAGATCGTCGGAGAGTTCTCCACTGGCCCGCGCGCGAGCGAGGTCGCGCTGCAGCCGCAACGACTCCGCATAGTCGGCGAGCCCCGGGATCTCAATCAGCTTGCAGACTCTATTCGACGTCACTGGCCTGTCTGGCTCGTTCCCTACCGGAGGCGCTGATCGACGCGTCAGGTTCAGATTAGATGTGAATGGCTCGGCCCAAGGTGGCCAGCGCCGCTTCCATCACGGTCTCTGCAAGCGTTGGGTGGGCGTGGACCGTACCGGCAATCTCTTCGACAGTCGTCTCGAGGGCCCGCCCCAGTGTCGTTTCAGCCAGGAGTTCGGTCACACTGTGGCCCACCATGTGGACGCCCAAAACCTCCCCGTACTTCGCGTCGGCTACGATCTTGACCATGCCGTCAGGCGCGCCGGCGGTCAGGGCGCGACCGTTCGCGCTGAACGGGAACTTGCCGACCTTGATATCGAACCCATCCTCACGCGCTTGTTTCTCTGTGCGGCCGACGCTTGCGACTTCGGGGTGACAGTATGTGCAGGACGGGATGTTACCCCGATCCAGCGGGTGCGTTTGCGTGCCGGCGATGTGCTCGGCGGCGATCATCCCTTCGTGGGAAGCTTTGTGCGCGAGCATCGGGGCCCCAGCCACGTCGCCTATGGCGTAGATCCCTTCGATGCCGGTCTGACAGTACTCGTCAACATCGATCCAGCCCTGATCGTTGACGTTCACCCCCGCAGCCTCGAGACCTAGGTCTTCTGTATTCGGCGTACGGCCGACCGCCATCAGTAGAACATCGCACTCGATTACCTCGTCGCCGGAAGGAGCCTCAACCGTCACCTTGAGCCCGGTGTCAGTCTTCTCCAGCGACTTGACCTTCGTCTTCGCCTTGACTCCGATCTTGCGTTTCTTGAACGACCTCGCGACGACACCTGCGATCTCCTCGTCCTCCAGCGGAAGTAAGTGAGGAAGCGCCTCAACGATCGTGACGTTTGCACCGAAGGCGTTGAAGACATCGGCGAACTCCATGCCGGTTGACCCGGCACCGACGATCACGATCTTCTCCGGCACCTTGCGCATCTCAAGAGCCTCGCGGCTGGAGATGACTCGCTGTTCATCGAACTCGCCCGCAAGGCGAGCGCGGCCTAGGATCGACGTCACACCGTTCTTATCGAAGAGGAACTTGATCCCTTTGGTGAGGCGGTCGCTCACCTGCCGACTACGATTGACGGCGGCTGCGATATCCAGGTCGTAGCTCTTGATCTTCACGCCGAAGTCGGCGGCGTCGTGCTTCACGTGATGAGCCAAGCTCGCACTTTCCAGCAGAGCTTTGGCCGGTATGCAACCCCAGTTGAGGCACACGCCGCCCAGGCCGCCCTCGCGCAACTGAGCTTCGACGCAGGCGACATCCATTCCGAGCTGCGCCGCGCGGATCGCTGCGACATAGCCGCCCGGGCCGGAGCCTATGACCACGAGGTCGTAAGAGTCCTTTATACTAGCCGTCTTCTTAGCCAAAGCTCACCCCGCCGTTCGGGTTGGACTGATCTGTTGCCAAAACTAGACGATGCGCAAAGCGACGCAACGGACCACGGCGCTCGCTTCTCGTCAAAGGACGAGGCGCAGGGGATTCTCGAGCATTCCCTTGAAGCTGGCCAAGAACTCCGCGCCCATAGCGCCGTCCACCGCGCGATGATCGCAGGAAAGCGTGACGCGCATACGTTGCCGAACCTGGATCGAGCCGTCGATTACGACCGGTTTGTCCAGCGTCGCCCCGACGGCCATGATCGTCGCTGCCGGCGGGGTTATAACCGCGGTGAACTCGTCGATCCCGTACATCCCGAGATTCGAGATCGTGAACGTTGCACCCTGGTACTCCTCCGGTGCCAGCTTCTTCGCCCGCCCTCTCTCGATCAAGCTGCGCATCTCTTCCGAGATCTGCAGCAAGCCCTTCGATCCAACGTCGCGGAGGACAGGCGTGATGAGTCCGTCCGGCACCGCAACCGCAAGCCCGATGTCTACCCGCCGGAAACGTCGGATGTAATCGCCGGCGAACGCCACGTTGACGTTGGGGTGTTGAAGCAGCGCTTGGGCTGCGGTCTTCATCAGGATCTCGTTCACACCGATCTTGGCCCCGCTATCCTCCAGCGACTTGTTGAGCTCGGCGCGCATCTGCAGCGCGTGGCCCATGTCGATCTCGACCGTCAGGAAGAAGTGCGGGACGGGCCCCAGACTCTGGATCAGGTTGCGAGCGATCGCCTTGCGGATCTGAGAGAGCTCGATGCGCTCGTACGGAACCCCCGTCCCCGTATCGATGGCCGCCGGAGCCGCCGCGGGCGTGGCGTGCGGATGCGCCGCCGCCTCGATGTCGCGCTTCACAATGCGCCCGCCGGGACCGGTACCTCGGATGGCGTCGAGAGCGATGCCCTGTTCGCTGGCCATACGTCGCGCCAGAGGCGAGACTTTGGTGCGCCCGCCATCGCCGGCAGGTGTCGTGACGGTCTCGACTGCGGAGGCTGAGGAGGGGCCCTCCGTGCCTGAAGGCCCAGCTTCCACAGCTGGCTCTTTTTCGATCCGCGCAGACGGTGTTGGCGCTGCTTCAGTCATTGCGGTTGTAGACGCACCGGAGAGGAGGCTCGAGATGTCTTCGTCCGCTGCCGCTACCACACCCAGGACAGTGCCTGTCGGGACCGTAGTGTTCTCTGGTACCAGGACTTTTCGCAGCACGCCCGAGCCCATCGACTCCACTTCCATGGTGGCCTTGTCCGTTTCGACCTCCACCACGACATCGCCTGACTCGACCGGGTCGCCCTCCTCTTTTAGCCAGGTGAGGACGCGTCCCTCCTCCATCGTTGGCGACAGCTTCGACATCACGATGCGCGTGGCCATCTGCTACTCCCGGTAACACGTGTGGCGGATCGCTTTCACTATGTAGTCCGCCTGTGGAAAAGCGATCTGCTCCAAGTTCTGAGCGTAAGGGTCGGGGGTGTCCGCTCCGGTTACGCGCGCTATGGGGGCATCGAGATAGTCAAACGCCTCGCGTTGTATATCGTCCACGATCTGCGAGCCGATGCCGCAGACCGGCCAGCCCTCTTCGACGATGACGCAGCGATTCGTCTTGCGTACGGACTCGAGAACGGTGTCGATGTCCATCGGGCGTAGAGTGCGCGGATCGATCACCTCCGCCGAGATGCCATCCTCCTCCTCGACGATCTTTGCCGCCTGAAGTGCGGAGTGCAGAGGTCGCGAATGAACGACGATCGTCACATCGGTTCCAGCCCGCTTGACCTCCGATTCACCCAAGGGTATGAGAAAGTCCTCGTCCTCCGGGACGTCGTCCTTCATTCCATATAGCAGCTCGCCTTCAAGGAAGATGACCGCGTCGTCGTCACGGATCGCAGACTTGAGTAGGCCCTTCGCATCGCGTGCGGTCGCCGGTGCCACGACCTTCAGACCGGGTACGTGAGCGTACCAAGAGTCGAGAGCTTGCGAGTGTGTGGCGGCGACCTGGTTGGCAGCACCGCTCGGACCGCGGAACGTCAAAGGCATCTTGAACTGACCCCCCGCCATGTAGCGCATCTTGGCGGCCGCGTTCACGATCGCATCTATGGCGAGCAGGGCGAAGCTCCAGGTCATGTACTCGATGATCGGCCGCAAGCCAACCATGGCGGCGCCAACGCCTAGCCCGGTGAAGCCGAGCTCGGCAATCGGCATGTCACGCACGCGCCACTCGCCAAACTCTTCCAGCAAGCCGCGGCTGACCTTGTAGGCGCCCTGATAGGCGCCGACCTCCTCGCCCATCAGAAAGATGTCGGGGTCGCGCCGCATTTCTTCGCGCAGGGCCTGATTGAGAGCCTCGCGGTACGTCACCACCGCCATGGGTCCCTCCGCTTGATGTCCGGGTAGTCCCCGGAATAGATGTCGGAGTAAAGCTCGGATGGAGGAGGCGCTGGGCTCTGGCTCGCGAACTCCACCGATTCTTCGACGATTGCCTTGACCTCGTTCTCGATTTCGTCCAGGTCGGCTTCCTCGATCATCGAGTGCTTCTTCAGGATGTCGATGTACTGCTTGATCGGGTCGTCGGTAGACTTGAAGTGATGGACTTCTTCCTTGGTGCGATAGTGGCCGTAGTTCGGGTCCGACATCGAATGGCCGACGAACCGGTAGGTTTTGGCCTCGACCAGGGTGGGAAGCTTATGGAGGCGCGCGCGCTCCACAGCCGCCTCTACCGTCCTGCGCACTTCCAGAACGTCCATTCCGTCAATAGTCCAGCCCTGCATGCCCGCATACGCGCAGGCTCGATCGGCCAGGTTTTCGATCGCCGCGGCGCGGTGGACCGCCGTGCCCATGCCGTACTGGTTGTTCTCGATTACGAAGATAACCGGCAATTGAAGTAGCGCCGCCATGTTGAGCGATTCGTTGAACGCGCCGATGTTGGCCACGGAATCACCCAGGAAACAGACGCAGACCGCATCGCTCTCGCGATAGCGAATCGCGTAGCCAATGCCAACCGCCACAGGAAGGTGGCCTCCGACGATGGCGTGGCCACCCATGAAGTTCAGGCTGGTGTCGAACAGGTGCATCGAGCCACCCTTGCCCTTCGAGCACCCGTCGATTCGGCCGAAGAGTTCCGCCATGATCGCGCGCGGATTCATTCCGCGGACCAGGCCATGGACGTGATCGCGGTACGCCGTGATCACATAGTCTTCGTCTCGCAAAGGCGTGATCGCTCCTACGGCAACCGCCTCTTGGCCAATGTAGAGGTGGCAGAAGCCGCCGATCTCGCCCAATTGGTACATTTCAGCGGCCTTTTGTTCGTATCGGCGGCCGAGGATCATCCACCTGAGCATCTCGATCAGCTTGTCGCGATCGAGGCCCAGGAGTTCATCCGATTGTGTCACTCTCGTCGCCACTCAGCAGGTCCTCCGTTTCCACCTACTGCGTAAAACGCGGGCGTGAGCGCCCGCGCAGCAAACTCCCGAACTCCTGTGCCCTATTATCGGGTTCCCGTATAGTCCTACGGCCGCGGGTCCCCGACCAACGACTCCTCGCGGCCGGAGTGGGAGCTACCACCGAGCGACTCCACTTGTTCGCGCGCATGATACGAACTGCGAACAAGCGGCCCTGCTTCGACGTGCTTGAGGCCGAGTTTCTCCTCGCCGATGCGCTTCAGCTCGGCGAACTCGCTGGGCGTATAGTACCGGTCGATTGGGAGGTGTCGAGGCGACGGGCGCAGATACTGGCCGAGCGTCAAGATCTCGATCCCGACGCCCACCAGGTCTTCCATCGCCTCGACGAGCTCCTCTCGTGTCTCGCCCATCCCGCAGATGACACCGGATTTCGTGAGCACACTCGGGTCGAGTTGCTTCGAGTGTCTCAGGATCTCCAACGCGCGTTCATAACGCCCGCCGGGTCGGATGAAGCGATATAGCCTGCGCACGGTCTCGAGATTGTGACTGAAGATCTCGGGCCGGGCACGTACGACCTTCGACACGGCATGAAAGTCACCCTTGAAGTCAGGCGTCAAGACTTCCACCGAACAATGAGGGGCCAACTCACGAATCGCGCTTATGGTCGCGGCGAAGATGCCGGCCCCGCCATCCGGAAGGTCATCACGGTTGACCGAGGTAATCACCGCATGCCTCAGGGCCATCGCTTTCACCGCTTCCGCGACGCGCAGCGGCTCATCACGGTCGAGACTGTCTGGCATGCCGGTGGTCACCGCACAGTATGAGCACGACCGGGTACAGATGTCGCCGAGGATGATGAACGTTGCTGTACCCTGACCCCAGCACTCGCCCATGTTCGGGCAGTTCGCCTCTTCGCAAACCGTGTGCAGGGTCTTGGCCCGCATCAGGCGCTTGAGGTTCGTGTACTCGCCCATGCCGGGCGCGCGCGCCTTGAGCCAGGGAGGCTTGCGGCCGCCCGGCCCGGCGTTCTGGGGCGCACGTTCCTCCAGCAGCGGCTGCATCGCCTCGCGCTGCTGTCTCAGGGCGGCGTACTCAAGCGGCAGCTCACCCGGCTGCAATACCTTCAGTTCGCGCATTCCGCCTTTCTCTCAACCCGTTTTGGGCGCGGTCCTCGGCCCTGTGCGGGTCCCAGGAACCTAGAGTCTGTCGGAACCCTATAAGCTAACAATATCCGCAGCAGCGTCTACCAGAACGGGGGTGGCTTGCGCCGGCCCGCCGATAGTATGTAAGTAAAAGGTTTCCAACGAGCTACGACCGTCGTCTTAAGGTCATATAAAACAGGTGAGGACCCCATGTCTGTGGACATTGGCCAGCAGGCACCCGCTTTCGAGTTGAATGCCTCGACCGGTGAGACGATCTCCCTGGCGCAATTCAGAGGAGAGAAGTCGGTAGTGCTGTTGTTCGTGCCCTTGGCCTTCACGCCTGTCTGTACGAACGAGCTCAGCAAGATGCGCGACGACTATGAGACGTATACGAAGCTGGGCGCGGAAGTGCTCGCCGCCAGCGTGGATAGCCAGTTCACGCTAAGGGTCTGGGCGGACCAGTTGAAGTTGCCGTTCCCGTTGCTGAGCGATTTCAACAAGGAAATAGCAGCAGCCTACGGAGCCATCTACGAGGACTTGATGGGTCTGAGGGGAGTTGCGAAGCGAGCCGTGTTCGTCATCGACAGGGACGGGATCATCCGCTACCGCTGGGTGTCGGAGGATGCCGACAAGTTGCCGGCGTTCGAAGAGATACAGGAGGTGCTGGCTAAAGCTGCGACTAGTTGACTCCGTAGACGGAATCGACTTGGGCGCGCAGTACGGCCAGAGCCGCTACGGCGTCCCCGGAAACGTAGTCGATTCGCAGGTCCACCAACCGGCCTCGTGTGGCGAAGTTGGCACCCGGCCCAACCACCAGGAGTGCTGCGGACCTCGCTCCGTCCTTCTCTCCGCCGGCGTCGCGGCCGGCCTCTAGGGCGGCGAGCAGACGGTCGCTCAGTTTGCCATCGAGGTCGAGGAACGCTTCCTCCATCGCAGGGACGACATCCTTGTTGGCAAGCCGATGGCCGGCCACGACGTGGTAGTCCCCCACCTTGTCTGCTGCTTGTTTGGCCAGCTTCTTACCCGTGAAGGCGGCTGCCCCCAGCGGTGAGATCGCAAGAGCCTGCCTCTGTTCCTTGTCCGGATCGATGATGAGTCCGA
>Ga0111158_1048_pt1 | contig 10043 bp, 9 predicted proteins | sample DeeMarSeWOR28_12_FD_80258 | JGI IMG/M metagenome (GOLD analysis project Ga0111158, IMG submission 80258) | Gemmatimonas sp. SG8_38_2
AGGAGCGCTTCAGGTATTTGAATGCCGGAAGGTAGAGATCGGCAACGGCGCCACAGCCAAGCATGGCACAACGCAGCACGGACGGCATGATGCTCCTTCTCCCTAGCTGTTGTCAATCTCCTCGAGGCGAACGGGTCGATACTCACTGTCGGACTTCAGCGCGGCAAGGTAGGTTCGGACCGTCTGCATATTGTCCTCTCCGCTGTTGAGCGCCAGGCGGTTTTCTTCGATGGCATTAATGAGCTCTATCATCGGCCAGAGGTGCCCGTCACGTGTGGAGGCGTTCCAGAGATAATTGTGGGGATCCTCTTGGCGCGGAAGAGGCTCTGACCAGTCAAAGGATGCTTTCATGCCTCCGCGCGCTCGGGAGGCAAAACTCATACTGTCGAGGATATTCCCCGTGGCCGTGCCCAGGGTTCCCTCAACACGGAAGGTCATCCCGGTCATGGGGAGGGAGATGAACCGGCTTGCTTGATTGAGTGACAACGAGGCGCAGGTGCCCGAGTCGAACCGGAGCGTTGCCGAGACCGCCATCTTGCTCTTGAAGTGTTCGTTCCCCTTCGTCGTTCCCCAGGCAAAAACGCTCGACGGCGACTCTCCTGCGGCGAACCACCGCGCCAGGTCGAAGTGGTGCGCGCCCCACTCGATAAAAATGTGGTCGGTGAGCGCGGCGTGCCAGCGGGTGACGGGATCATTATAGTAGGCGGTGTCCTGGTTACCGTGCATTCTGAGCTCGATGTAGAACACCTCACCCAGGAGGCCTCTCATGATCAACTCCCTGGTGACGGCGCAGGGGTAATACCATCGCGTTGGCTGATGGACCGCCAGGTGCACCCCGTTATGCCGTGCCGCCTGGACGAGCTCCCGGGCATCGGCAAGTGTGCGGGCAAAGGGTTTCTCGCTCAGGACGTGCTTGCCGGCACCGAGCGCATCCAGCGTGATCTGTTTGCGAGGAAAACTGTTGGTGCAGATATCAACGATCTGGATATCCTTCTGTGCAAGCAGTTCGCGGTAGTCCAGGAAACGACGCTCGATTCCATAGTCCGCTCGGGCACGTTCGAGGGCCTCGGGCTTCAGATCTGCCACGGCTGCCACAGGCAGGCCTGCATACCGGTAGGCTGGGATCAGCCGCTGCTGGGCGATGCGACCCGCGCCAATGATGCCGATCTTCGGCCGGAGGGATCCCCTCAGCCGGGGCCGCACTCCCAGCTCGGTGAACAACGTCTGTTCGTGCATAGGTAGTGACCGATCACGTCGGTTTGTCCAGAGGCCGGCTTGAGAACAGGGAGGGTTGCAGGAAAGATCAGAAAATTCGATGAATGATTCACCTGCCGGCGGCCCAACCGGTAGATTTGTCCGCTGAGGATGGCTGGGATTGGCGCAAGCCGCCGCGGAGCGCAAAGAATTGCCTCTCTCGGCAGGGGGCACACCCTTTGCAGTGGATGTCAGTGCGCTCGAATGCTCCTCAACGCGAGGGAGGAGGTCTGGTGTCCCGATGAGCCGATTGCAGTATGGAAGCATCATTTTGAGCTGCCTCAGCTGTCTTGCGTCGTGTACGGAGGATGCGACCGGTCCCGGCGATGGGCTTCCGCCCGGGATGAATATCACGGTGGATCACACCGCGGCCACCCTGGATCAGATCCCCACGGTGTGGATCGAGCAGGCAGCGGTCGAGCTCGTCATTGCCTACGGGCACACCTCGCACGGGAGCCAGCTCGTCACGGGCATGCAGGGCCTTGTGGCATGGAAGGGACCACTCTACGCGTTCAATGCCACCGGCGCGAGCGGGGCACTCCAGCTCCGGGACAATCCCTTCTCCGGTGCTGCCGACCTGGGAAATCCCGATCGAACGGCCTGGGCTTCAGCAACCCGCACCTACCTCGATGCACACCCGGAGGTCAATGTCGTGCTCTGGTCCTGGTGCGGCCAGGTGAGCACGGCAACCGAGAGGGACATCGAGACCTATCTTGCGCTGATGCTTGAGCTGGAAGAGGCGTACCCGGCGGTCAGGTTTGTCTACATGACAGGCCATCTGGACGGGACAGGCACGGACGGGAACCTCCACCTGCGAAACGAACAGATCCGCCGGTTCTGCCATGAACGCGGTCGCAACCTCTATGATTTCGCCGACATTGAGTCCTACGACCCCGACGGCGCAGGATATCTGGCAAAAGCTGCCAACGACAACTGTGACTATGACGAGGACGGCGACGGCCAGCGGGAGCGAAACTGGGCCCTCCAGTGGCAGGACTCCCATCCCGGCGAATGGTTTTCCTGCAGCGCTGCCGCTCAACGGAAACCTGAAGGCCTATGCGGCCTGGCACCTCTGGGCCAGAATCGCCGGGTGGAGCGGTCCCTCCTGACCCCATGCCTTCAGGGGGCGAGAGCTCTCCTCTGACCGCGCGCGGCGGGAACCTCGCCCGCGGATTCCCACTCCTGTGAACCATTGTCCACCTGTGCGCTAGTTGCCCAGATTGGCGATTCATCGCAAGCAGGTCCGGGAGTGCCCGTTTCGTGATGCAAATCGGGGTGTTGACTCCAACGGGTGAATTCCCTACGTTGGCCCCTGCGTTGCCGCCTAGTTCTCCGACATCGCATTTGCCACGGGTCAGATGCGCACAGCGGTCCATTGCCAGGACGGGAATGCCTTCGGTCTGTTGAAGCTTTCCTCCGAGCCGGTGACCGGGCATCCCCACCAAATCCAGTCTCGCTTCCACTTCGCGACAGTTCAGAATGACGCCTATTGCCGAAGGACGGTTTGCCAAGTCGTTCGATAGCCTTGCTGCGGTCTTTGCGTTCCTGGAGGGCGCTTTCGCTCGCATCACCGGCAATCCGGAGTACTTACAAACGTTTGCACTGGCGGTGGAGGAGTTTTTCACCAACATGGTGAAATACCATCCGGAGGGAAAAAGCCCGATCGGTGTCAAGGTATTGTTGGACGGTACAGAACTCAGCATCCTTCTGGCCGATTCGGGTGTCGAACCATACGATGTTACACAGGCCCCGGAGCCGGACCTGGAGGCTCCCCTCGGTGATCGCAGAGTGGGTGGGCTTGGAATCCATCTGTCAAAAGCCCTCCTGGATGGGATCGAGTATCAGCACAGAGACGGAACCAGTTTCGTGACACTGAAGAAAAATCTGGAGCCCAGCGATGTTCTCAATCAGCAGGAACGACAAGGGTGATGTCGTCGTGACGGGGCGGTTCGATGCGTCCCGGGTCGACGAGGCCTCTGCAGTGCTGGACGCGGTCACCGAAACCTGCCGCGTTGATATGGCACAGCTCGATTACATCTCGAGCGCGGGGCTGGGGGTGCTCCTCAAGGCCCAGAAGCGCCTGAACGACGCCGGCCATGGCCTCATTCTGGTCAATACGGGTAAAATGGTCCGCGATGTCTTCAAAATCGCACGTTTTGACCTGGTCTTCCAGATGGTGGAAGACCCCTAGACCAACTTTTTCGGTGGTAGGTTGTACTTATGTCAGAGGCCGACGACGCCAGACTAGTACGCGAGACGCTCGGTGGCAACCTGAGAGCCTTCGAAGCGCTCATTGACCGGTACCAGAAGCCCGTGTACAACGTCGCCTATCGCATTACCGGGGATGCCGCCGATGCAGAAGATGTTGCACAGAGTGCATTTCTAAAGGCGTTCGAGAGGCTCCGGTCCTTCAACCCGAAGTTCAAGTTTTTCAGCTGGTTGTATCGTATCACCATCAACGAAGCACTGAACACCGAGAAGAAACGACACCACCATGACGTGCTCGATGAATCAGCGTTTGCCGGCCAGGGGACGGAAGAGCACGTGGACCGGGATGGGCTCGTGCAGCGGGGTATCCAGAGACTCACGCCTGATTACCGAGCCGTTGTCGTGCTCCGGCATTTTGAGGACCTCTCCTACGAAGAGATTGGTAAGACGCTCGGTCTGCCGGTAAAGACTGTCAAGTCGCGCCTGTTTTCAGCGCGGACAATACTTCGAAAACTCCTGACGCAAGAAGGCCTGACACTCGAATGAACACGAAGCAACTCACGGACCTTATTCAGCAGGAACTCGACGGCGTGCTTTCTCCCCAGGAGGAGTTGCGCCTGCGGGAGATGGTGGCAAAGGACGCCGCTGCGGCAGAGCTTCGGCGGAATCTCGTTGCCGTCTCCCGGACCCTTGCGACCGTGGATCGAAAAGAGGTTCCCCCGTCGTTGAAGCCGTCGATCATGCGGGCACTCGAGGCGCGTGCGAGTGTGCCGCAACAGCGAGGTGCCTCATTGAGCGTACCCATCGCGTCCTTCTTCCGCTCCCTCAGCCCGCGCGGCGCTTTTGCCGGGGGACTCGTCGCCGGTCTCGTGCTGGCCCTCATTGCTTTTGTTGCCCTGGTTCCCTTCCCGCTTGAGGAGACCGACCTGGTTGGAACCATGCGTCTCACGGAGTCGGTCCCCGTGATGACGCCGATCGCCAGAGTCCCGGTGATGGCCGAGGGCCTTGCGGGGTCGCTCACCCTGGAGTCATCAGGGAAGTTTCAGATGGCAACGGTGGTCCTGTCGACTGGCGACGCGGAGCACTCGGCCATCCTCAGCTACCCGGCCGATGAGGTGCGCCTGGCTGCTGTTCGACCGGAGGGGGCGGGCTCTGTCCCCGTGACAGCTGGCGGCGGACGGATTGAGCTCGAGCACCAGAGCCAGACTACCCTTGAGCTTTTCTTCGACGTGCGGCAAGATGCATCCGCTCCACTTCGGCTGATTGTGCGAACAGCCGACGGAGTCGAACATGAAACGGAAATTGCCTTTGCCCCGCCCGCTCCCCACTAGGACCGGGAGGACGTTGAGAGTAATTCACCACACAACCTACGGAGGTTCTCAAATGGCTCACCAAGGGAAGCGTAAAACCATCCCCCTGATCGCATTCAGTACGATTGCGGTCATTGCGGTGGTCTACTTCGCGTTCTTCTATCCCCCGGTCTCGACTGAGGAGAGCGCGGGAACGATCGGTGCCGCGCGGAAGTACCACTCCGAGCAGATTACCGATGCGGACGTCCAGCTGGCCGGTGCCGAGGCAAGCGCTGACGCGACCGAGGCATCGATTGTGGAGGGCGCAGAGCTGTTCGACCGCCTCCCGACCACCGGGAAGACAGCGCTGGTCAGCCGCCTGACGGCCGAGCGCCAGGCCGCCATGTTCGACCGGCTGGCAGCGGCCGACAAGGCCCTCTTGCTGGCCCAGATGTCGGTTGACGAGCGCACGGCTGCCTTCAATAGAATGAGCGTCGAAGAGCGTGCCTCGATCGCGGCCGCACTTCCGGTTGATGCGCGCGCCGCCCTGATGGATCGCACGATGTCGGCGGGGATCGTGGCCTATGAGCGCCTGGCTGCCGCCGAGCGGGGTGCCATCGCCGAGCGTCTTGCTGCGGCCGACCGGGCCGTGCTGATGGACCGGATGGCGGCGACGAACGCCCGGATCTCCACAGCAGAGAAGATCGCGGCCTTCGACCGACTGTCCTCCGCCGAGAAGCTTGAGGCGCTGGACCGCCTGCCCTCGACCGAGCGCAACGCTATGATCGGCCGCCTGGCCGTTGCCTCGAAGGCCGAGGTGTTCGAGCGGCTTGCGCCCGCCACCCGTGTGGACGCGCTGGACCGGCTTCCGGCCCTCGACCGGTCGCTGGTCATGAAGGCGCTGGACCGGCTTCCGGCCGCCTCCGGAGCAGCGATGTTCGAGCGGCTCACCTCCAACGAGAAGGCCATGGCGTTTGACCGGCTGCCCGCAGCCTCGCAGTCAGCCGTCTTCGGCCGGCTGCCGGCTGCTGAACGCGCGTTCATGGCTCGTCAAATGACGGCCTCCGAGCGCACTGCGGCAATGACCGGCCGCACCTCAGGCGTGACCGAATAGACGCCAGATCTGAGACCTCCGGACAGTATCGGGAGGGGGAGCGCCAGTGACGCTGGCCTTCCCCTCCCGTGTGTCTTTGCCAGCGTCGCCGACTTTCCGTTGGTCGCGAGATAATCGATCACGCGGTTCAGTTGGCTGATGCTTCCCCCCGGCTTTGCGGAGATCTTCCATGAGTGTCCGTTCGCTGTTGCCCCTGCTCTGTTCCGTCGTTCTCGGAACCGGCGCCATGTCACCGCTTCACGCCGTTGAGTTCTACACGCTCCAGACCGGCTCGATGCGGCTGGTGTACTACTCTCCGGAACACGCCTTTATCGTGCCGCACCTGGTCAGGAGCTTCGAGAACTCGATGTCCTTTCACTCGAAGCTCTTTCACTACACGCCTTCGGAGCCCGTCCTGCTCTTCCTGCAGGACTACGACGACTACGGGTACGCCGGCGCCACGAGCCTGCCCCACAACTACATGATCCTGGGGATCGAGCCGTACGAGTACGCCTACGAGACCTCTCCCACTAACGAACGCATCAACTGGGTCATCAGCCACGAGCTGATGCATGTCGTGGCGAGCGACCCGGCCTCCGGGGGCGACAGCTTCTTCCGTTCGTTCTTTTTCGGGAAGGTCCTTCCCACGGATGAGGATCCGCCCTCGATGCTCTACAGCTACTGGACGAGCCCCCGGAAGTACGCCCCGCGCTGGTACCACGAGGGAATCGCGACCTTCATGGAGACCTGGATGGCCGGCGGCATCGGGCGAGCGCAAAACGGCTACGACGAGATGGTCTTTCGCACGATGGTACGCGACAATGACTACTTCTACGATTACGTCGGCCTGGAATCTGAAGGAACGACGGTCGATTTCCAGATCGGAGCGAACTCCTATCTCTACGGCACGCGCTTCGTAAGTTACCTTGCGCACCGGTACAGTCCCGAAAACGTTCTGACCTGGTTCTCGCGCAACGACACCAGCGATGCGTCCTTCTCCGGCCAGTTTGAGCGGGTCTTCGAGCGCCCTCTGGACGATGTCTGGGGAGAATGGGTCGGCTGGGAGCATCGCTGGCAGCAGGCGATGCTGGACACGATCCGAGAGTATCCCCTCACACCCCTGCGCCCGGTGGGAAGCGAACCGCTCGGGGCGGTCTCACGGGCGCACTACGACGAGGCGTCGCAGATGGTCTATGTCGGGATGAACCGCCCCGGCTCGATCGCCCACATCGCTGCCGTCCGCCTCCAGGACGGGGAACGCACCCGCGTCTGCGACGTCCCTACGCCGTCCCTCTATAATGTGGCTTCCACGGCCTATGATGCGTCCACGCACACCTTCTTCTTCACCACGAAGAACTCCAAGGGCTGGCGCGATCTCAACGCGGTGGACGTGCGCTCGGGGGAGGTGCGCGTCCTGCTCAAAGAGGCCCGGATCGGCGATCTCACCTTCAATGATGCCGATCGCTCGCTTTGGGGCGTCCAGCATAACAACGGGATCTCACAGATCGTCCGCATTCCCTACCCCTACGCGCACTGGCAGGAGATTCTGCCGCTGAAATACGGCGTCGATCTCTATGATCTGGATATGGCGCCGGACGGAAGCGCCCTGGTGGCCGCGATGATGCGGATCAACGGCAGCCAGGCTCTCATCCGGATCTCCATCGATAGCCTCCTGCTCGGCGGGACGGACTACGACGTGTTGTACGAGTTCGAGAACACAGCCCCGCTGAACTTCGTCCATTCCCGGGACGGACGCTTCCTCTACGGCTCGACTTACTACACCGGCGTGGCCAACCTGGTCCGGTACAACGTTGCCTCCGAGCAGATGGAGTGGCTCACTAACTGCGAGACCGGTCTCTTCCGCCCTGTCCCGCTCTCGGAGGATTCCGTCCTGGCATTTCAATACCTTCCCGACGGGTTCCAGCCCGTCGTCGTTGGGGTCCGGCCGGTGGAAGACGTGAACCCCGTGCAATTTCTCGGTACGGCCATTGCTGACAACTACCCGGTGGTCCGCTCCTGGAAGCTCGGCCCTCCCTCGCCTGCACGCATCGATGTGGATTCCCTGACCATCTCCTCGGGGGATTACGAGGGGATCTGGGCGATGGGGCTCACCTCAGCCTATCCTGTCCTCCACGGATACAAGAAGACCGTCGCCCTGGGCACGCGGCTGAACTTTCTCGATCCGCTGCTGCTCCATGCCCTCGACGTCCGACTCCTGTATACGCCGAATGCCATCCTGCCGCCCAACGAGCGGTTTCATGCGATGGCTCACTATGAGTACTGGGGGTGGGACTTCCAGGGGACCTACAACGTCTCCGACTTCTACGATCTTTTCGGTCCCACCAAGCGGAGCCGGAAGGGGGGGTCGCTCTCGGCCGGCTACCGGAGTTCCATCATTGATGACCAACCGAGCACCCTGGGCTATTCACTCAGAGCGGCGGCATTCATCAACCTCGAGCGCTTGCCGGCATTCCAGAACGTCGCTACCTCTGCCCGGTCCTTCGGTACGGCGACAGCGAGACTGAATTTCTCCCGGCGGCTCAGCTCCCTCGGCGGCGTAGACCACGAGAAAGGGATCACCTGGACGCTGAACGCGCACACCTACTATGCCCGGACCACGTTTTTCCCGCTCACGTGGGGGACGTTTGACTGGGGGTTCCCGCTCTTTGCCGATCACTCGGCGCTCTGGATCCGGACCGCGGCCGGGTACGGCTTCGGCGATCCGGCTGAGCCGTTTTCCAACTTCTACTTTGGCGGCTTTGGAAACAACTGGGTGGACCACCAGTCCATCCGTCGCTATCGTGACTTCGAGAGCTTCCCGGGCGTTGAGCTGAACGCCATCGGCGGGACCGACTTCCTCAAGGCACTCGTTGAGTGGAACCCGCCGCCGCTGCGTTTCCGCCGGTTGGGATTTCCGGCACTCTACTGTACCTGGGCGCGCCTGGCAGTCTTCTCCTCAGGCTTGGTAACCGGCATGACTGACGAAGCATTCCGTACCGAGGCGGTCAATTTGGGGGCCCAGGTGGATTTCAAGCTCGTGATCTTCTCCAACCTGAGTACCACCTTCTCCGTCGGCTATGCACGTGCGGCGGCGCGGGGCTATGATAGCTCCGACGAATTCATGATCTCGCTCAGAATCCTCTGATGAGCATTTCGGCGCCATCCCTGGCCATCAGCCTACTCCCGGTTGCGGCGCTTCTCGGAGGGCTGGTCTATATGGATAGCTACCGCCTCGTAAAGCTCCGCGCTGTGCTTGTCGCCATCGCCGCCGGTATCGTGGCGGCGCTTGTGGCACTCCCGCTGAACAGCGAGTTCCTTCGACTCTCCGGGATGGAACTTCAGACCTACTCTCGCTACGTGGCTCCGGCCTTGGAAGAGATTCTGAAGGCTTCCTACCTCCTGGTCCTGATCTTTCGCGGGCGGATCGGTTTTATGGTGGATGCCGCGATCTACGGGTTCGCCATCGGTACAGGGTTCTCGCTGGTGGAAAATCTCGCCTATATGCAGACGATTACCTCCACGAATCTCCTGCTCTGGGCTGTCCGCGGATTCGGCACCGCCCTGATGCACGCCGGAACGACGGCCATGGTCGGCGTGCTGGCACGGGAGATCCAGGCACGAACACCGCTTCAAACCGTACTCTCGATTGGGGCGGGCCTTGCTTTGGCGACCGCGATCCATTCACTGTTCAACCATTTCTTCCTCAGCCCGGCGCTCTCTGCCCTTGCCACACTCGTTGGCGTTCCGTTGGTGATGTATGTGGTGTACAACAGGAGCGAACAGCGCACACGGGAGTGGTTCGGCGTGGGCTTCGACACCGACCGGGAGCTCTATGAGATGATCACAAGTGGTGTGCTGGCCGAGAACAAGGTGGGACAGTACCTCGCTTCGCTCGAGCAGGCCTTTCCACCGGCCTCGGTGGCCGACATACTCTGCTACCTGCGGCTCTACACCGAGCTCGCCATCCGCGCCAAAGCCATCCTCATGCTCCGTGACGCGGGCCTGCCGGTAGCGCCTGACCCGGAAAGTGCAGAGAAGTTCGAGGAGCTGCAGTATCTGGAACGGAGTATCGGCAAAACGGGGCTTCTCGCCCTGCATCCGTTCCTGCATTACAGAGGGAAGGATCTCTGGCAGCTCAATATGGCGAGGGAGTGAACATCGGGGGCGTTCCAGCGGGCCGGACGCAGACGACGAGTCTC
>Ga0111158_1061_pt1 | contig 9947 bp, 16 predicted proteins | sample DeeMarSeWOR28_12_FD_80258 | JGI IMG/M metagenome (GOLD analysis project Ga0111158, IMG submission 80258) | Gemmatimonas sp. SG8_38_2
ATCGCCATGGTTCCTTCGGATGCCCGAGCTCCAAGGACCACCGATGGCTGCAGCACTAACATAGGGAGTGGTATCGCACTGGGGGGCACGTCACTATGGCGACCTGATCTGGGTGGAGACCGGTGAGACCCTCACCGAGGAGAGTTTCAACCGATATCGGAGGGAGCGGCCCGACGGCTTCTTCCTGATGGAGCACATCAAGGAGCCGGACATGCGTGCCGCTGTGCTCCATCCTGACGTCGTCATCGCGAGCGACGGGATGCCCTTGGTTGATGCCGAGGGACGCTCGCTGCCGTTCGACTCGGACTTCGGCGCCGGGCTCGGTCACCCGCGCAGCGCGGGTACCTTCGGGACTTATCTTCGGATGGCCATCGACGACGGTGGCCTGACCATGGGACAGATCGTGGCCAAGACGGCGTACCTGCAGGCGCGCTTCCTGGAGCCCTTCGTGCCGTCCATGGCGCGGCGAGGTCGGCTTCAGGTTGGCGCGTTCGCCGACATCACGATCTTCGACCCGCAAGTAGTAGACGGCAGGGCGAGCTATGAGCCGGGTACGAACAGCCTCGCGTCCGAAGGGTTCGTGCACGTCATCGTGAACGGCGAGCCGGTGATTCGCGACGGTGCCTTGGTGCCTGGCGTGTACCCGGGGGAGGCGGTGCGAGCCGGCCGATAGCCACGGGGATGGGGGCGGCTCAGAACTCCTCGCCAGCGGTTTGTGGCCAGCTTGCTAAGGCTGTCTAACGGGTCGGAATTCTGCTGCCGCACCGACCTGCTGACAAACCGCAGGCGCTACCCGACCTACCGACTAGCCTCCGCGGACAGCAGCAATTCCTTGTTAGGAAGCCGCGCCCTCGCCGAGCTCCGTCTTGAGCGCATCGCGAAGGCTCACAGCGGCCTCCCTCACCGCGGCCACGACACCCCGGCCATAGTAGTGCCTCCACCAATGTAGCGTGAGATGGGACCGCGCTTCGGCGGTCTGGAGGTCACGCCTAAGTTGGCCGGCATCCCAATCCCTGAGATCGAAGGGGCATGCGATCATTGCCTGCTTCGTCAGGTCTCCAACGGAGCGTACTTCACCACACGCGTCATTCCACGCCTGCTCAACAGAGGGCGGCACGCGTGATCGAACCCAATCGGCGAGCGGGCTGGTGACATCTTCCCAATATCCCTCGGTCTGTGCTATCGCCTCTTCGTACTCGACTAGCGCAGTGCGGACAGCACGGGAGCGGATCAGCCCTATCCGCCCTGAACTCACGAGTTCTTGGAACGTCGGCCGGGCAGGAGCAGGACCGCGCACACGGTAAGCGATAAACACGGCACCAACCAGCCGGTCCGGCTCCAGCTCATTGATCAGCCCGGGAGACAGAAGCGAATCGACATGCGCAGTACCTGCTGCTGAGACGTCCGCGACGAAATCATACTGAAGGAGGTCCGATTGGACGTCTTCGAGCAGGCGTTCGAGGTATTCACGCTCGAGCCGTCGATCGGAAGCAGCACCGGCCCAGTTGTCGACGCCAAGAGCAACGAGAACACCAACGACGATTACCAGGAATTCTCCAATGAGTCTGGTCCAGAAGGTAGTCCGAGACGGGCTTTGGCTCATTACAGATGTCCGACCGAGGCTTCCCAACGACTCGGAATTCTGCTGCCGTACCCGGCAGGTCGGCAAATCAGAAGCGCTACCCGACGAAGCCCAACAGCCTCCGCGGACAGCAGCAGTTCCTTGTTAGGATGCGCCGGTCGTCATACATTGTCTTGCATGAAGACCTCTGCACTGACCATTCGGCTGGATCCCGAGCTTGAGAAGCGACTCGAGCGCGCTGCGGCTCGGAGCGGGCGGTCTCGTAGCGAGATCGTCCGGGAAGCCCTGCGCCGCCAGCTGGCTCTCGCCCAGTTCGAAGATCTCCGCAGACGCATGATGCCCTTCGCGGAGGCCGCCGGGTACCTCACGGACGAGGACGTCTTCCGAGACGTGTCTTGAGGGTATTCCTCGACACCAACGTTCTGGTCAGTGCTTTCACCACCCGCGGCATCTGCGCCGACATCCTTACGGTGGTTCTCGCCGAACATCAGCTCATCCTCGGTGAGAGAGTCCTCGGAGAACTGGGCCGAGTTCTGCGTGAGAAAATGAGGGTGCCGGAGGACTCCGTGGTTGAGGCGGACGCCTTTCTACGCCTGGAGGCAGCGGTTATCTCGAAGGGCACCGAGGTCGACGTCCCGATTCGAGACCCCGATGACGTCGAGGTGCTCGGACAGGCAGTCGAGGGGCTCGCCGACGTCTTGGTCACCGGCGATCGGGATTTACTCGACGTGGCCGACGAACTCCCTGTTGAGGTGCTGTCGCCCCGTGGCTTCTGGGAGAAGCTCCACGGATAGAGGCAGCAGGCGCCTCCTAACGTCCCGGAATTCTGCTGCACGGCCAGCCCGCACACCAGCGTAGCGTATCAATTAGCTCTTCCGTGACAGCAGCAATTGCTTGTTAGAACGCAGCGCCCATTCGGTGCAACTACAGGCTGTCCCAGATCATGACCGACCCGACCATGACGAGAAGGAGGAGATACGGGAGAGACGAGACCAACACTGCCCAACCGTGCTTTCGACGGGCCCAGAGCTTCCAGGAGCCGACTACGATGCCCAGGAACACGCCTCCCCCAACAAACAATCCCAAGAAGGGCACCGCAGCCCTCAATGTTATCCCGGAGAGAAACCCGAAGGTCGGATCACCAGCCGTCGACGAAAACGGAGAGAAACCCTCGGCAAGCCCTACGGCGCCAACCACCACCACCAGGAGGACGCCGACCATTATCGCCTGTGACACGCCGAGCCAGACCGCGGCGAGCACCCGAGTGGGGCTGCGTCGGCCGGAGCTGTCAGGCGCGGGGTCCTGGTCGTGGCCGCAGTTGGCGCAGTACTTGCTAAGAGCCCGCTGGCCGCAACTGGCGCACTCGGTCACTTCGATGTGAGCCTTTCGCACAGCTCGCCTCCTTCCCGCTTTGAGGGACGAAGCGGGACCGCGTCTACGATCGTGACGCCCTCCATAAAGACCCTCAGCCCCGGGATCTGCTCGGTTGGTGAACTGTCCCGACCCTCGTTAATGCGTTCTAACGACTCGGAGTTCTACTGCCGGAGCCGCACGCTCACAAGCGAAGCGCACCCGACACGCTTACCCGGACTGTAGAACTCCTTGTTAGAACGCGCGCCGGCTCGCCCGTGTCGCGCAGGCCCGTTCCAAAGAGACAGGGGCTCGCCGCCCGGCGATGACTTTCTGACCTCAGACTATCCCGTACGAGCATCGGAATAGTGGAAGGGCGTTGAAGCCCGACTCAGGTCCCCCGGGGAGATTCCTGGTTCTCCTCTTGTCCACGTCGCTTCGTTGATGCCGGTACTCGGGCCAGTGCCAGAAGATTCACCAGCGGCGTGACCACGATCAGTGCAAGGACAACGAAGCCCACAACGTCGTAGTCTCCCACCCCTTGTGAGCCAACGAAGAACAGGACCACGAGCAACCACAGCACGTTCAGAGCTATGGCAACAATGCCTAGCGTTCTCACCGGACATCTATCCTTGCTGTCGAACTGCCGCGGCACCCAAGACTATATCGCGTTCTAACGGTCTGGAATTCTGCTGCTGCAGGATCCGCCTCCTGACAAACCACCGGCGCTACCCGAGGACTCCCACCGCCTACCCTGACAGCAGCAATTCCTTGTTGGATGGCCCGGCGCTCAAAGACATATCCGTCTTGCGGAACAACCATCGTTCGAGGGAATATATGTCACAGCCCTACGGAGGTACTCCAATGACTGTCGTGACCATCTCTTCCCGATACCAGATCGTGATTCCCAAGGACGTCCGGGAAAGGCTGGATCTCAAGCCTGGACAGCAGGTCGATGCGATCCCTTTTCGTGGACGCGTGGAGTTAATCCCTCTTGAACCAATCGAGTCCATGAGGGGAGTCCTGCGCGGGATCGACACCACGGTACCCCGGGAGGACGATCGAGTATGAACGTCGTCGACTCCTCGGCGTGGCTCGAATACTTCGCGGACGGCCCCAACGCCGGAGATTTTGCCGAGGCCATTCAGGACGCCGACAACTTGGTCGTGCCGAGCATCACGCTATTCGAGGTCTTCAAGCGAATCCGCGTGCAACGGGATTCGGAGATAGCGCTACGCGCGGTCTCGCAGATGCGGCGAGGGACGGTGGTGGACCTGGACGCCGATCTCGCCATCGCTGCTGCCGATCTCAGTGCCGACCTCAGGTTGGCCCTCGCGGACAGTGTCATCCTGGCCACGGCCCAGGCCCATGACGCGACCGTTTGGACTCAAGACTCGGATTTCGAGGGGCTCGAGAAAGTGGAGTACCGAGTCCACCGAGCGTGAATCAGGCCCGCAAGCTCAAGACCAACAGGGCCATCTAACGGATCGGAATTCTGCTGCCGCACAGGCCCGCTGACAAACCGCGGCGCTACCGGACGACTCCACACGCTCTACGCGGACAGCAGCAATTCCCTGTTAGACGGAAACGTTCTTGGGCACGGAGGTCGAAACCGCCCATCCCTATCTCCACTCAAGCTGTATCGAGCTCCGCGCGAAGCACCTCGAGGAGGGCCAAGGCCCGCCCAAGCATGATTCTGGATATCCGAGTTTGTATCGCCGACTGGGACTGGACCGTTCGAAGTGCGGCAAAGAACGGCTCGGCATCTGGGCCACGCAAAGCCTCACGAATCCGTCGGGCGTCGTCATCCGCGATCCCGAGCCCCAGATCGTGAGCACGACGTCGCAGCTCCTCCAGGGCAGACGCAACGACAGGGTCAAACGTTCTGTTGACCGTTACTTGGTAGTAATACTCGTGTATCCGGCGCTGGAGCATCGCATTGCGGACAAGCCGCAGCCCTCCTCCGGCCGAGAAGTACGCGTAGGCCCCCTGCGCCACGTCAAGGTCAGCGTCGATCTCGACCTGTCTGAAGGCATCAACTAGCTCTTCATCCGAGGCCGGCACGGGATAGGGGCCGGCAGAGTCGACCGTCTCCAAGGCCCGCACGCTCCGCGGCATCTGCGGCGCGAGGTTCCGGAGGAGGATCTCCGCCCCCCGGACTCGCCCAAGAGAACGGGTGGGCATAACGGCGTAGTCAGCGGAGTCGAGTTGCAGATCAAGAACGAAGCTCTCCAGAAGCTGCAGCTCCTGTAAGCGGTCGTCTCGAGACTCACGCCATTGGTCCACGGCCAAGGCAACGAGTACACCAGTTACGATGACCACGAACTCGGCGCTCAAGCGTGCCAACGTCGTGGATCGACTCACGTCGGGCATCCTCTCATCGGATACGTCCCTCTCACGCGATGTTCGCGACCGGCTGGGGCCCGCACTCGTTTCCGTCTAACGGATCGCGCTTCTGCCGCGTGGCCCCGGTCGCATCTCATGACCCGGGCCCGTCCTGACAAAGGCGGCTATCGCAAATACCTCTGGGTCGCATCCTTTAGCTCCGTTGCGCGCTGCAGCATCGCGGTGCCCGAAGCTGCAGCCCGCATGGAAGCCTCGCGGATTCGTCGTATATCGGCCCGCACCACCCTGTCGGACATTACAGCCTCGGGAACCGGGTCCCCGTCGGCAGCAATATACCCGAACTCCCGGAGGGAAAGGTCGAGCCGTTCACTCAGTGAGCCTTGGAAGTCGTTCACATCGGCCCGGTTGGCAGCTTCCGCGTAGTACTGGGCGATCATCCGCCTGAGCTCAGGGTCACTGATCACCTCTGATATCCCTGCGGCCGTGATCTGATCGTACGAGACCCGTACAGTCTCCAGTCGAGCGAAGCGATTGATGCGGCGAAACGCTTGGCCCGGAGTCATCTCCTCAGGCGAGACTGTGGCTTCGAGCGTTCTCAGAGAATCTTGGCTCGCGGGCGAGAGAAGGAAATCCGCCCCCTCCATGCGCGCACGGTGGACCGCGGCAAACCTCTCGTAGTCGGCCGAGTCAAGGCGCAGGTCCTCGACCAGACCGGTCAGAAGCGCCGTTTCCACCGCTCGTTCCTGCCGGTCCTCCCACCACGCCTGGATCCCGAAGGCGAGTAGGATGGAGACCACGATGGCGAACCCCTCAGCGAGGATGCGGAGCCAGGGAACCTGACGGGTCACGAGGACTGCCTACCTGTTCGGAACGCGTTCTAACGGTCTGGAATTCTGCTGCAGGACCAGCCCGCTGACAAATCACAGGCGTTACCAAACGTGCCCCGCAGTCTACCTCGACAGCAGCAATTCCTTGTTAGAAAGCGAACAGCACGGTATTATGCTTCACGCGAAGCATTAAGCCCCTCTCGGAGCTGCCGGCTTGATCGTCTCCTTCAAGAACCGAGGCACCGAGGACATTTATGACGGAGTGAGCTCGAAGGCGGCACGGCGCACCCTGCCCATCGCCCTGCATGCACGGGCCGGCCGTGTCCTGGACCAGTTGGCGGCAGCCGATGCCCTGCAGGCACTCAGCCTTCCAGGGCTCAGGCTCGAGAAGCTGAAAGGCGACCGTGCTGGCGAGCACTCCGTCAGGATCAACGACCAGTACCGGATCTGCTTCGTGTGGACAGAGGTAGGACCTGAGGATGTCGAGATCGTCGACTATCACTAGGCGCCTGCGCAGAGTTGGAGGATGACATGAGGCTCCCACGAAATCGACGACCCACGCACCCCGGCGAGATCCTCCTCGAGGAGTTCCTGGTTCCGCTTGGGATTACGCAGAGGGACGCTGCGGAGCGTCTGAAGATCTCCTATCCCCGCATGAACGAGATCGTAAACGGGAAGCGGGCCGTTACGCCGGACACGGCGCTTCGCCTCTCGCGCTTCACGGGGACGTCGGCTGAGTTCTGGCTGAATCTCCAGCAGGCCGTCGATCTCTATGACGCGCTCCACTCCGAGGAAGCCAAGGACCTCGCGTCGATCCAGCCGGCTCAAGTCGCCTAGCGCATTCACCCTCGCGTTCTAACGGCCCGGAATTCTGCTGCCGCACCTGTCAGGTCGGCAAATCAGAAGCGCTACCCGACGCTACCGACCAGCCTCCGCGGACTGCAGCAATTCCTTGTTGGGCTGCACCCCTGCCCGGGCTCCATCACCCCTGGATGACCAGCGCTTCCGACCCGCTATCAGGTTTCTCTTGGCCCGGCCGCCAAACGAGGAGCAGAACGACTGCGACAAGGAACGCGTTGGCCAACCACATGGCGACCGACGGCGAGACGATCTGCCGATCGGCGAGCATCTCGCCCGCTAAGAGGGACACGTAGTGGGTGGTGAAGGCGAACCCTCCTGCCAGCACGACCAAGGCGGTGCCCCCGCGAGGGAAGCGGAGGGCTGTCGCCACAGCGAACAGTGCGAGGACTAGGCTCGCTGTAGCCAGCGCCAACCTCTTGTGAACCTCGACCTCGTACGCGACAGCACGGGCGGTCACTCCGCTGCCCGCCTCAGATCTGGCGCTCTCCGCGGCTGCTCGAAGCTCGCCGAGTGTCATCGTACGGTCGGAAGGCGCCCGCGCCGCGCCCGAGAGCACTTCCACGAGCCTGGCGTTCGAGCGGGGTAGCAGCTGCGCGTTCGAGACGAGCATCAACATCGCGACTACTGCAGCAGCGGCGAGGACGGGACCGACGAGCCGACGAACCCCGTGCTTTTCCCGCCTTGCGGAGGCGAGGACGCCTTCCGTGCCGAGGCGGGTGAACACCCACGACACTGTGAAGAAGACAGCCATCGGGATGGTCAGCGCTAACGTGAAAGGTACGGCGAGGAGCAATGCCTCGACGATGGTCCCGACCGAGGCCCCTCGCTCGATCAGGCGCGGGACCTGGCGAGCCGCGTGACTGGACATTAGCAGCAGCGTCAGCACTACGGACGAGACTCCGAAAGGAGTGATGTGGCGGCGCAGAAGCTGCCACATGGGTGGGATCGGCATCGATGGACCTCCAGATTCGCCGCCGCCTTTCGGCGTACGCATGCCAATGAGGCGGCATGCTGCATCGACCGTGGCTCGGCTCCAGTCGCGCAACGTCAATCGAGCAATGGCCACAGTCGCGCCCAGCGCGAAACGCAACCGGTCGCCGCCATCTGCGAGAGAATCGAGCTCTGCGACCATCCCCCTCACCAAGTCGCGGTAGCGTGCTGGTGAGACCCTACCCACGCGCGCGAGTACGCTGCTGAGCGCAAGCGGAAAACTCCGTCGCATACTCAAGCCTCTCTCGGCCGCGGAGGTCGAAGCCAGGACTCCTGCGCGCGTTCGAGCGCGTGACGCGCCTGCACACGCCCGGTAGCGGTGAGTCTGTACAGCTGTCGGCGCGGCTTCCCGGGGAGTTCCGACTCCTCCCAGCGCGACTCGAGCCAGCCGGCATCGGTGAGGCGCGCGAGGAGAGGGTATAGGGTCCCCGACGAAATGTCTGCGGCCTTCATCAGATCGTAGCCGTAACGCCAACTCCCAGGTCCCTCGAGAAAAGCGACCAAGGTGCGCGTGGTGGTCCGGGTCAGTCGTTGCATGGGCTTATTCTACATATGTCGCCCAAGCGGCACAAGTCAGCGACCAGTTCGCTCGCTCTTGATGACCGACCGCCGTACGGAGCAGCCCAACGGCTCGGAATTCCGCTGCAGGAGCGGCCCGCTGACAAACCACGGGCGTTACCAGACTAGCCCCGCAGCCTACCCTGCCAGCAGCAATTCCTTGTTAGCACGCCGACCTATGCGGTTGCCTTACCACGCTCTCGACGATTCAGAGGTCTGATACGCTTCAACACGTCCGCCTCTGCCCGCTGCGCGTGGTAGAGGTCCCAGCGCAGCTGAAGGTTCATCCAGAAGTCGATAGACGTGCCTAGGTACTGGGAGAGACGTAGCGCTGTGCTCGGGGTCACACCACGACGCCCTCTCACGATCTCGTTCACGCGCTGGTAAGGGACCGAAATCGCATCGGCGAGCTCCCGCTGCGAGACCTCCATAGGCTGGAGGAACTCCTCGAGGAGCATCTCACCGGGGTGAGTCGGAACGCGATGTGTGGGAATCCGGACCATGGTCTGCCTCAATGGTAGTCGACTACCTCTACGTCTTCCGGCCCCACCTCGGTCCATCTGAAGCAGATCCGGTACTGGTCATTGATTCGAATGCTGTGCTGTCCCTTCCGGTCGCCCGAGAGAGCCTCGAGACGATTCCCTGGTGGGATTCGGAGATCCTCTAGGATCGTTGCTGAGTCGACGGCATCCAGCTTCTTCGATGCCTGACGCCACAGCGATTGGGGCAGTCTCTTCCGCGCAGCTCTGGTAGAGCGACCGTAGAATAAGTCCTCCGTCGCGCCGTCACGGAGCGGACTCTAGCAAGCCGAGATCGCGCAGCCCGTCCGAGCCGCCGGTGTCGTCAATAATCCGACCGTGCAGTCTGAGGACCTCAGCGAGGCTGAGGTAGCGCGTCAACGAAGTCGCTCGTAGAGCTCGCGGTTCTTCGCCAAGAGGCGGTCTGCGACCTGGTCAAACTCGGTAGAGGATTGGTCGACCAACTCGCGCACCGCAGCCTCCGCCAAGGACTCGGCAGGCACGCCAAGGCGCGCCGCGATCTCGGCGAGTCGCTGCTCCTGAGCTTCGGACAATTCGATGGCGAGCTTCATGGTACCTCCTAGTCCCACAAAGCTAGGTGGGTTCCCCACACCGGACCAAGTCTCAGGCTAGCTAACGACTCGGAATTCTGCTGCGCGGCCCGCCAGATGACCAGCGCAGCACACCCACTAGTTCTTCCGCGTCTGCAGTAATTCCTTGTTAGGCAGCCGGGCCCTCGTGTCAACAGGCCCGTGCTCAAGATCAGTCACCTCCCGCCGCCACCCAGTCGATTTCCAGTGCCTCCAAGTCGATTTCACAATGGTGGCGCTTAGCCTCGGGTATGCTCTCGACGAGCTCGCGGACTCCCTCGCTGACCGTGGGAGACACGCGAGGCCATACACAGGCGATCCCAGG